>Ga0335394_10008098_pt1 | contig 11856 bp, 8 predicted proteins | sample MAT03_FD_205741 | JGI IMG/M metagenome (GOLD analysis project Ga0335394, IMG submission 205741) | Freshwater microbial communities from Lake Fryxell liftoff mats and glacier meltwater in Antarctica - MAT-03 (spades assembly) (version 2) ... | reverse complement strand
CTAACCATCTTCCAACCGCGCCGTAGGGCAAGCGGTGGATTAGGCGTTATAAAGCCAGTCGCTGGATTGGGTAGTCTCCCTTGCCAGTATTGGTAAAATAATACTCAAAAACGACGAGTGAGACAAATGAGCGAATTAGCATCGGTTGGGGGCTTTTGTCCGAATCCTGAGTGTGAAGATTACGGGAAGGTTGAGACAAAGAACATCATTCGCTATGTCAGAACGAGAGAGGGTCGTCAACGCTTTCAGTGTAAGACCTGTAAACAGACTTTCAATGAGCGCAAAGGCACGATGCTGTACAATCGCAAAACGGAGGCTGCCGCGCTGTGGCAACAGGTCAAACAACGCGCTGCCCATGCCAGTCGCCGTTGGCTACAACGATCTCCTGCGATGGCGGCGGGCATTACTGACCATCTCTGCTCAATTCGTGATGTACTCATGACTATTTCTGTACCCGCCAACTCTATTTAGGGAGGCTACCGAACTATCTGTATAGTGTAAACGTCCTATAGCTCTACGGGATTTTTACACATTTCTAATTGGCTTGAACAACCCATGCCGCTGTTTTTGCGTATATAGAGACATAGACACAATAATGATCTATGGTATGGTTGGCAAGTAAAACAGAGGCTCACAAACTGATGACAAATATTCTCGATACGCTGATTACGGTCATCACTGGCACAATCAGCGGCGTAACCCGTACATTTACCGAAGGTGTAGGCGCACTCGAAGATTTCTTCTACGTCCGCATCTCCGGCTTGCCATTTGTCGTCCTCGGCGCACGGCAAGTCGGCAAGACAACCCTCATCGAATGGCTGCGGCGTAACATGAACGACATCGCCGACTTCGACCCCGACCCAACGGCGGCAGGCGGCACAGCCGTGCCGGATTTCGCCTCACGGGTGGGCGCGGGTGATAATCATCTCAAAATCAAGCCAAGCCGCGATGTCGGTGGCGAATATGCCATGTGGGAAACTGATTGGCTGGAATTGTTCCGCGAAGCGCAGCCGCGTGGCATCATCTTTGTGATTGATCACAGCGATGTGCATTTGCAAAAAGATGCGCTGAACTTCGTTATGCAGATGATCGACGACGAACCCGCTGCGTCCAAAAATCTTAAAGCCTTCTTTATCCTCGTCAACAAGTTGGATGTGTGGGGCGGAGAAACGACGATGGATACTATCATGCACCATTACCGTAACGAGACCAAGCGCATGTCCAAGCAAGCCGAGCGGGTCGGTTATAAATATGCTATTACCCAGGGTAGCCTGACGACGGGCAAAGGCGTAAAAGCTATGATGAAGGAATTCTTTAATCAAATCCGCCCCAAGCCGAAAGAACTCAGCACTCTTTAGGGAGTGCCTCATGAAATAAACTAAGAGAGGCAAAGAAGACTTTTAATAACTTTGTTCACAAAAAAGAATGTTAATATTTCTTGCTGAACAAGGTTTTTATGCTATACTAAAGTATAGGAAGTGTGAAATAGTAAAGAGGTTTACCTCGTCAGCGACCCCATAGCTAAAGCTAGGGACTTGTAGCAATGCAAGTCCGGCGCTGACCAGACTCAGCCAGAAGGCATTTTGCCTTATCGGGCTACGTTAGCGGTAAGTGTTCAAGACCTACCTTCGGGTGACGCTCCAGCCCGAAGCACTAGAACCTACTTGTTAAACAGGCATACGAGGTACGAAGCCAGTGCAAGTTCGGGAAAGTACGGGCCGCTAACTTTGTCGAGGAGGACGTTACCCGCGCAAGCGGTGTAGGTTTGACCGTTTTCCATAGGTAACTTAAAAAACGGTATCCCTTCGGGGATTATTGTACGCTACCCTTGAAAGGAGAACTTGCGCTTCCTCCCCGTGCCTAAAGGCAGCGGTATCCGCGCAAGGAATTTGATGATACACTCTTCAAGTCCTCAAACGCATCTCCCGCTTTCCAAAGTCCAAAGACGCATAGAATGGGTTGATTACTCCAAAGGTATGGCAGTGATATCAGTCGTCTTCCTGCATGTTTTGGATGGCCTTATTCGTACCGGACTCATTACAAACGCACGCATCAAATTTCTAGCGGACTCGTTGATCGAATACCGCTGGGATATGCCGCTGTTCTTCTTATTAGCAGGATTATTCGCTGTCAGTTCAATCAAAAAACCTTTGAACGAGTTTATGAGCGACAAGGTGCGGACGCTGGTTTATCCGTATATCTTATGGTCGTTTATTGCCATGTTCGTTGGAACATTGGCAGTTCATTACACCAACTTCGGCATGACGCTCAACGATTGGCCTAACGTGTTTTACTCCCCGGTCTTGGTGTACTGGTTTCTATATGCCATGTTTATCCTCATGATGGTGTTTGGCATAATGAACAAGCTCCACATTGACATGCGCTGGTTTGTAGCACTGATGGCTGTCCTGCTTGTGCTTGATAAAACAGTTGATGTATTTGGCTTTTCCGAATGGATGGGGCGGCTGTTCGAGTTTGGGATTTTTTTCGCATTAGGAGCTTATTTTAGTGAGCCTATCAGGACGATAGTTGCTGAGTGCTCGATAAGCGTTTTGATGGCGGTTAGTCTAACTTTGATGGTGATTTTTGACTTCTTCGTCATTGAGGGTCCCAATTTCGTCTCGCCCCTAGTAGAATCCTTGGTCAGTGCGTTCGGAATAGTGATGATTATATGCCTAAGTGAAGCGCTGACACGGATACACCAGCTCACCGTAGTCCGTTTTTGGGGAAGCATATCGCTCCAAATTTATCTTGTGCACATCTTAGCCGCCGTCGCGTTCCGCGTCCTGCTGGCACGTTTCCTGCATATCGACAACGGTGCACTGCATCTTTTCGGCGGTTGGCTGGTCGGGATCAACAGCGCGGTATTTTTAGTCTGGTTCTGCAACAAAATCGGCTTCAATTACCTATTCACATTCCCACAACGCAATATCAAGACTGATCAAGTAACAGTAACGTAACAAAAATAAGCGGCATAATTTTGTTCATTACAAAATTCACACAAATTTCATGGAAATCGCGCCACAACAAATCTGCTTTGTGATATTCTGAACATGTTGGACTTATTCAGCAGAGAGTATTTCATTCATGTCGCAATCATTACAAAGCACCCAAACAACAGCACAAGTTCGCACAGCAAAACGGATGGAATGGGTCGATTACGCCAAAGGTATGGCGGCAATATCGGTAGTATTCGTTCATGTCTTACATGGCGTTATTCGCGCCGGACTCATTACGAATGAGCAAGTAAAATTTCTGGCAGACTCCTGGAGCGAATACAGCCTAAATATGCCCGTGTTCTTTTTTCTGGCTGGCTTATTCGCCGTAAGTTCCGTCAAAAAACCTTTAGGCGACTTCATGAGCGATAAGCTGCGGACACTAGTTTACCCTTACGTCCTCTGGTCATTTATCGCTATGTTCGTCGGGACGTTAGCCGTCAAATACACCAATTTTGGGATGACGTTGAACGATTGGCCTAATGTCCTCTATTCGCCCGTCCTGATTTACTGGTTTTTGTACGCCATGTTTATCCTCATGACGGTGTTTGCCGTGATGAACAAGCTCAACATTGACATCCGCTGGTTCGTGGCGCTGATGGTAGGACTGTTCCTATTTGGCAAAACGGTCGATGTCTATGGCTTTTCCGAATGGATGGGGCGGCTGTTTGAGTTTGGCATTTTCTTCGCATTTGGCGCTTACTTTAATGAACGCATCAAGACGATGTTCGATGGTCGCTCGACCCGCAATATTGCCCTTGTCGGCGTAACCGCGCTCATCATTTTCGCCTTTTTCGTCGCCCAAGGACCGAATTTCGTCCCGCCGTTAATGGAAGCGCTCGTCAGCGCGACTGGATTGGTGATGGCGATCTGTATTAGCGAAGTGCTGGCACGGAAAGATGCGCTCACCATCCTGCGCTCATGGGGCCGCATCTCGCTGCAAATCTATCTGGTTCACGTTTTAGCAGGGGTCGGCTTCCGCGTCCTGCTGGCGCGTTTCCTGCATATCGACAACGGCGCACTGCATCTTTTCGGCGGTTGGCTGGTCGGCATCAATAGCGCGGTGTTTTTGGTCTGGTTCGGCAACAAAATCGGCTTCACTTATTTATTCACATTCCCCAAACAGATCGCCAAAACCCAAAAAGTCAAGGCTGTCGGGGAAAAATCAGCGGCGTAACTATGCTTGTGATCGAATACGTCCATGAAGGACACCAGCGCGGTTATAACTATACCTCGCCCACGCACGGCTATGACGATGAGACACTCAAGCTCATTTGGCGTAGCGCGATGCCGCGTGGGCAGGGGTGGGGCGCGGAGGTTTATGCCGAGGCGCTTTCGTTAAAATGTTTCCCTGTGGACGCTTATCACATCGCAGTCGCAAACGTCCTCGTCACCGATCAGGTCGATGATGCGGGGCGGCGTGGCATCCGGCGGGCGGAAATCGCCGTTTACACGAATAACGACTATCTCCATTTTCTACAAGACAAACTCGCTGGTTACAGCCCTATCGTCCGTGCCACCGCCGAGCGAATGCTCACCATCTGCCAGCGCACCCGCTTGATCGAAAAAACGCTCCCGAAATTTCGCCGTGAGCCGCAGTTGATTCTCACTCACTCTTACACTTCGCCAGCATCATGGCAGGTGATTGAGGCGGTAATCATCCGGCTGGCGCTGAATCCGGTTGTACCGATGCGCCGCTGGGGAGCGTTCATCCCCTTTACAACTCTAGCGCTCGACTATCGAGAAGAATCGCGCATGGTGGCGCTCCCCAAGGAAAAAACCGCGCAAATTGATGTGCCTGTTGTCCCGCTGAGGTAATCTTTTACCGCAAATCAGTCCGCAGTTCAAACAAGCGCTTTTCACTATGCGCCATGAGCTTACCGCGTGATTTGGCCGAAATCGCACGCGGATCAAGTCCTTTCTTTCGTAGTTCAAGGTTAATCATCTCGTCCAACTGCTTTTTATCCTTGCCCGTCACCCGCGCCAATTCGTCCGCTCGTGTCAGCGCGTAAGGATAGGGATTGCGTCCCTGCATCTGGCATTGTGCCAAGAGCAGCGCATGAAGATGGTCAATCGCCCCCGGCATCCGCGCTACCCACACCGGAATATCGACACGCGCAATATTGGATTGATCGTAATTGCCCACTTTGACGTAAAAAAAGGCGATTTCATAGCTCACACCGCGCCGCTTATACGCCAGATTCTTGGGCGAGTTCTGCACCATCACCGCCGAGCGCTCGCCCGGTTGCAAAATCGCTTGGAACAAATGCCGATCACGCAGCCCTTCCAGATCGCCGCCTTCCGCCAGTTCGCGCTGCTTACGTTTGATCTCTTCCTCATCCTGCAAACTCAGCAGATACAACAGACGCAAGACCACCCGACTGCGATGGGGACTGTCGATATAGCCCGCCAAAATCGCACCCGCGTCGTGCATCTGCACCAGTGCGGCGTGATAATCCTTCATGATCTGATCGCTGCCCGTCACATCGCTGTTCGCCCAGAACAGGAGATGATTATCGTACAGCGCCAGCAGCGGCCCCGCGCTCTCCTTACGAAACTTCCACGCCGTTTCCGCTAAGCGCTTCATTTCTTCCACCGTCCGCCGCGCATCCACCGTCCGGTTGCTGACCAGCCGTTTTTGCGAGTCGTGGATTTCGCTTTTATGAAACGCCAAATGCGGAATCGTCAGCGGCTGCGGCAGGTGATCTACCCCATGCTGATAGATAAACATGCCGATGTTAATCAGATAATAGTGGATCGGTGCTTGCTCGTCGGGGTAAATCTGCGACCCATCGGCAGCGATCAACGTCGCCAATTCTGGCAGCGCAGGCGGCGGATAAATCAGATTGATCGGCTCGGCGGAGTCCAAATCAAGCGGGGCTGCCCCACGATACCCGCTGATATCGGGCGAGCGCACCAAGTCGATGCGCTCCCGAATGGCATCCAGATCATCAGCGGCAGCGAAGCGCTCTATCGCTATTTGCAAGCGATCACTCAGATCAAAGTCAATCGCATCGATCATCGCGCCCATCTTCGCTACTTGATCGAACACCAATTTAAATTCCAGCGTCATACCGCGCCCTCAATTCTGCTAAAAATTGATCTAAGCGTAGCACTAGCGTTCTGTAGTTGTCAAGTTATGGCTGCGATGGCACTTCTCTACACTTCCCCATACGGATATTTCGTTGCCTGTTCAATCAACACACGTTCATCCGGCGTGAGATCAAACGCATCATACACAATCGTATTCAGCCGCGTTTCTAGCGCCACAATTTGCGCCGTCAGCCGTTGATGCCCCGCTGTCTGTTCGCCCAAAAACCCGCGCCACTCGCTGCGTTTATTCAGCGGAATTTCCTGCCCCAACTGGTGCTTGATCTCATCATTCAACGCTTTTTCGTCGGCGATTTCCCACCATTTATACAACGCCACCCGTGTCGTGATCTCCCCGCCGCCGAACTGATTACGAATCGTCAACCGCATGTCCTCATGCTGCTGATAACGCGACTTTGCCAACTCCGTGATTTCCTCGGCGATAGCCGCAAGGCTTGATTCCTGTTCGACGGTTAGAATGGGTATGGGCAAGCGTCCAACAAATTGCTGTGTTAACTGATATTGCCATAGCCCAGCCCGAAGACGTAGTGGAACAGCTAGTTGTGAGAAAACAAACCAAGCAACTCGTGAATTTAATACTGATAATAAATACATCTTTGAAGGGGAAACAAGCATATGTGCTTTGTTGCTTGCATAAAATCCTTTGTTATCCCATGAGAAGCGAGGGAGCTTTGAAATCTCTGCCCAATAAATTTTAGGTTGCTTGAATTCTTCATAATATGTAGTCTGATCTTGGATTTCATACCAAGCGTATGATCCTTCTTTACGCCCTTTCCATGTTCCCTGTATTTTTTCATGCCAACTCGCAGGCTTAGGTTCAAGCAATTCCCGAAACTGTAAAAGATGTCTCTTAATGGCTGGATAGCTATCTATATTGCATCCACGTCGTGTGAAAATCAGATTGTCAATACTTCTTATCTGATACCAGGGGCGTAAGTCCTCCCCTCTAAACATAGGCTTGATGATTTCAGCACTTGCTGGATGCTCATCAATAAGTCGTTGTTTTACATCTTCATCAATAATAAATGCTTCGTTTAAACCGGTTGTAACACCACGATACATTTTCCCATCTACGGTACTGCTCAGAGTATTTCTCTTCCCAAGTAGTTTATTAAACAATTTTGTCAAGTCAGCAGATTGGAAGCGCCATTCTTCCCTGCTTGTAGCTTCCGTCAGACTGTCTACCCACTCCCCATTTTCTACGGCTGCACCTAATTGGGCAAATGGCACATTCCCTTCGATGAACAGGTTGCGGAAGGTTTCGCGCGGTTTACCGCTTCGCATGACGGCAATCGTCGGATACACCATCTCCGCGCCCCGGAACGGTTGGTTTTCGCCAAAGTTCGCCACCCATTCCATGCCGCTGTGATCGTGAATGTATTGGCGGAAGGGTTTGGCGCTGTTGCTGTTCATATACGTGCCGCTGGTGATGTAGCCCAAACGGCGTTCCTGTTTCAGGAATCCGATTCCGCGCTCATAAAAGTATAAGAATAAATCGGCTGTCCCGCTGTAGACCTCATAATGACTCTGCAAAAACGGCTTAATCGGCTGAAGACGTTCCTGCCGCACATACGGCGGATTGCCTACTACCGCGTCGAAGCCGGGGTTGGCTTTGGGCTGCCCGTTTGCGTCATAAAAGATTTCTGGGAAAGCCAGTTCCCAATGGAAGAAGTGCTGCTGCGCGGCAAGGGCTTGCGCCTTATCGACGAGCGTCTGCACAGTGTCGGGAATTAAGCCCGTCGTGGTGAAGTCACGCACATTTTTCCACTGCGCCGCGGTCATTTCAAGGCCGAAGTAACGCGCCGTCCACACATCCGCCGCCTGTTTCCATGCGCTCAGGCGCTGCGTCAGGTCGGCATAAAGATGTTCTTGGTTCTTCACGTCGGCAACATGATCGGCGATGGTGTTTTCGATGGCGCTCATCTGCTGCACAGCAAAGCTCACTCCGGCGCTAAAATCGGCATCGCTAAACATGACGATCTGCCCGGTAGTGGCTTCTTTCTGGCGCTTGAGTGCTAGGGCTTTGCGGCGTTTTTCCTCTTCTTTGATCGAAACCGCCGTATCGTCAATCGCGCTGAGGTTAGTCCCGACCAAGCTGTTACCGACGCGGATGTGATGGTCGAGGAACGACAGCGGCTTGCCCTTCGCCAACGTCGTCAGCCACATGCTCAATTTCGCCAGTTCCACCGCCAGAGGGTTAATATCAACGGCGTAAATGCAGGCGCTCGCCACTTGCCGCTTCCAGTAGACCAATTCGTCTTCATCGCCCAAATCCGCTGGACGGATGCCGAGTCCGCGCAGCCATTCCGCGATGTAGGCCGTCGCGTCTACCACGAAATGGCCGCTGCCCGTCGCCGGGTCAAGGATGTTCAGCGCCAGCACTTCGGCGATCAATGCGGTAGCCTCGCCCTCGCGCACTTTCCAACTGGCATCCTCGCTCAGATCAGCATGACGGATGGTAATGGCGGTCAGCAGCGGTTCAAGCGTCTTTTCCACGATAAAGCGCACGATGTAATCCGGCGTATAGTAGCTGCCCGTCACTTTGCGCTCGTTGCTGCCTGTACGTAAATAGACCTTCCCGGCCTGTTTGAGGATCGTATCACTGGCGGCTGCCGGGGCATACTGTCCGCCTTTCAGCGTCAGCGGTTGATCGGCGATATGGAGGTTATATTCCAGCAGCTTTTCATAAATGCTACCCAAATGGCGGACTTCCAAGTCACGATAATCCACGTACACGCGCTTGTCACCGTCGTTCACCCGCGCCAGCTTATCCAGCGCCGGGATGAGATATTCATTGGCGACGATTTTATCGTGCAAAAAAGGATGCTCGGTGTCGGAAAACAAGCGCCCGTTATAGGGCGGAAGATCAATCTTGGGGTTGCCCTCATCAATGGCGAGAAATAAATCACGTAGACGGGTGTGGATATGACTGGTGCCAGAAATTAAGTTAACGCTGCGGTCTAATGGACTGGCGACCTCTTTTTTAATCGAGTCCATGCTCATCTGGATGCGATATGCGGCATTATCCAGCGGCAGAATCTCACGGCTTTCCGCATAGAAGATAAACAGCAGGCGGTAAAGCAGCACCAGACTGTGTTTGTAGATATTGTCGAGCGTCTCCCGATCAGCCGTCAGCCTGTTACGGCGATGCTCCAGAAATCCTTGTGCGATCATTTCCAGCGCGTCATAAACCTGATCTTCCAGCCTGTCGGTGAGCTTCTGCGCGAAGTCCTCGCTGCCTTGCAGCACTTTCGCCAGCCAGCCACTTGTGAAGGCTTCCAAACGAAAGAAAGCGTAGAAATAGCGGAAGACGTTAACGTCGCCGCGTTCCAGCATACTTTCCAGATCAACCGCGTAATAATTGTTGTATTTACTGGTGTCGCGGTGATACAGCCGCCAATAGCGTCCATCCGTCAGAATGCCCCAAGGGCGTTCACTGTAGCGCAGATATTCGTCAATCTGCTGGCTGGGGTTGCGCTCCTTATCGCTCGATTGATCAAGTTTTGCACCCCATCGTTTGGCATCGCCCACCGCCAGCCATTTGTCCATCTGCCCGATCTCGTAAACCTTACTCGTGATGGCTTGTTTTTCGGCCTCAGTCTCTAGGAATATATAATCGGGTTTGCGGTGGCCTCCGTCACGAAAGCGGATTTGACCCTGTACGGCGTAATGATGACCCAGTAAGCGCATTACAGGCTGAATCCACCCCTCTTCAAGCTGTGCTTCATTGAGCGTGGCAGGTTGAACGGTGGTACGAAGGGCTTTTATTTGTGCAAAGCAGCGTTCAGCCGCCGTCAATAAAGTCGTATCCCATTCCGGCTGATCTCCAAGTTTCTCGTCCAGATAATAATCGGCAAACAGACCGCGATTAAGGTGTTTGGGTTGTTGGTCATTCGACATAAAGGCTGGCTTCTAGTTCAGTTTAAAGGCTATTCGGTCAATCAACATCACAATAATAACACGGCTTGCCTCTCGCCGCCGATAGTTATTATCGTTCAGATGGTGAATATCTATTTACCTTAATACAGCGCGTAGGCTTCTTCCAATTCGGCGCGTAACTTGAGATAGCTGTGATAGCGCCTTTGTGGATTGCACCCGCCGCCCCGCTAGCAGCATGGACTACATTAACCTCAGTTTTGGATAGCGAACTTTGATTAACTTTTATGATGTCCTCATCCCCCGACCCCTTCTCCATTGCATGGCGAAGGGGAGAAAAACGGTTCGCAATGGTTCTTTAAGTCCCCTCCCCACTTCGTAGAGAGGGGATTTAGGGGTGGGGATAAAATGAAAACACTGTCCGAAACTCAGGTTAAATTAGGGTATTGCCACACGCCCAATTTGTTTCCCTTATCGTAGCCTAAAAATTTCTCGCTCCCACAGCAATCTAACGTCATCTCTCAAAACAAATTTGAAATCTGATTTTAAGCTCTAAAACGTTTAATTTGTTATATGATGTTTTAAACAGCACGGTAATGGACTAACGACGTACAATGAGGGTATTTTAAAGTGAAATCATCATGGCTTCTGAAACTAGGATTTTTCGGCGCGTCACTGCTGCTAGTAGCGTTTGGATTCGGACTCGGCACGGCATTTTCCCCCGCATCACAAGTCACCGCGCAGGATACAACGGCTGTGCTGACCGAGATTGAACAAATTTATGCCGACCTCTATGCCAGCGTCAGTCCATCGGTGGTTTCCATCGAAGTCGAGGAACGGGGCGTAGGCGAAAACGAATTTTACCCTTTCAGCGGGGGTTCGGGCTTCATCTATGATACCGATGGTCACATCATCACCAATTTCCATGTCGTGCAGGGGGGTGATCGCATCGCGGTGAACTTCTTTGACGGCACAATTGTTGAAGCGGAGCTTATTGGTGGCGATGTTGATGCTGATCTGGCGGTCTTGAAGGTCAATCTTCCCGAAGATCAACTTCAGCCTGTGGCATTTGGCGACCCGGATACGCTCGTCATTGGGCAAACCGCACTGGCGATTGGCAGTCCGTTTGGCGAAAACTGGACGTTGACGGCAGGCATCATCAGCGCACTTGACCGCACAATTGATGGCCTCGGTGATTATCAAATTGGCGCGGTCATCCAAACCGACGCAGCCATTAACCCCGGCAACAGCGGCGGCCCGTTATTTAACATTCATGGCGAAATGCTGGGCGTAAATTCGCAAATTATCAGTGACCGCCGTGCTAATTCTGGCGTGGGCTTCGCTGTCCCGTCGGATTTAGTGCAGCGCGTGGCGCAGGATTTGATCGAAAAAGGCACAGTCGATTATGCTTATTTGGGCATCAATGGCGAGGAAGTGAACCTCTCGTGGATTGAAAATTATAATCTGCCCAATGACTTGCGCGGTTTGGTCATCACCGGAACGACCAATGGTGGGCCGGCGGAGGATGGTGGCCTGCTTAACTTGACGAATAATGCCATCGATATCGTGACGGCCATTAACGGCGAGCCAGTCTATTCACTCGGCACTTTAATCGGTTATCTCGCCAGCGAAACCTTCCCCGGTGATCAAATCACGCTGACGGTGTGGCGCGATGGACAGTTGATTGATGTGGATGTGGTACTCGGTTCACGGCGCTAAAGCAGAAGTTTTGAGCCGCTATTAAATACTCACCTTACGCAGCCAAGAGAATAGGCTGTAATTGACGCAGGGTATCGAAAGCAGAGTGCAAAGCGGACACATAGAGTTTGGTCTTGAGCGCAAAGTGGTTGAGGGTGGTGGTTTTACGCAACCA
>Ga0335394_10008096_pt1 | contig 11858 bp, 17 predicted proteins | sample MAT03_FD_205741 | JGI IMG/M metagenome (GOLD analysis project Ga0335394, IMG submission 205741) | Freshwater microbial communities from Lake Fryxell liftoff mats and glacier meltwater in Antarctica - MAT-03 (spades assembly) (version 2) ... | reverse complement strand
ACATCCGAAACTTTTGCATCATTGCTCACATCGATCACGGCAAGAGTACGCTGGCCGATCGACTACTGGAATTCACTGGTACCGTGACAAAGCGTGAGATGAAGGAGCAACTGCTCGACGACCTCGATCTCGAACGCCAACGTGGCATCACCATCAAGGCACGGGCCGTGGCGATGAAGATGCAGATTGCTGGTGTTAACTATGGGCTGAACCTGATCGATACGCCGGGGCACGTCGACTTTCATTACGAAGTCTCCCGCTCATTGGCTTGTTGCGAAGGGGCGCTGCTACTTGTTGACGCATTCCAAGGCGTTGAAGCGCAGACCGTTGCCAATGCCTACGCCGCCATGGAGAATGGTCTGACGATCATTCCCGTGATCAATAAGATTGACTTGATGCACGCACGCCCTGACGAAGTGGCGGAAGAGATGCGTCAATCGCTCGGCATTGATCCTGACGACTGTGTCCGCGTCAGCGCAAAAACGGGGCTGGGCGTCGAGGCGCTTGTTCAAGCGATTATCGATCGCATTCCTGCGCCCACCGGAGATCCCAAAAGCGTTCTCCAGGCGATGGTATTCGATTCCAACTACGATGACTTTCGCGGTGCGATCACGTATGTCCGGATGATGAACGGCACCGTTCGTCGGGGGCAAAAAATCCAGTTCATTCGCGCCGGCAGTCAACACGAAGTTTTGGAACTGGGTCAGTTCGTCCCGCAGCGAAAAGCATGCGAAGAATTGGCTGCCGGGCAAGTTGGATATTTGATTTGCAACATTCGCTCGCTCAGCGACGTTCACATCGGCGACACGGTCAGCATTCCTGGCGACAAGGCGGCCGAGCCGCTTGAGGGATACGATCGCCCCAAGCGCATGGTCTACTGCGGACTTTTTCCTAGCGACGGTCAGGACTTTAGCGAACTACGCGAAGCGCTGGAGCGATTGTCAATCAATGATCCCAGCTTTGATTTCGAACCCGAGACCAGCGACGCGCTCGGCTTCGGCTTTCGCTGCGGTTTCCTGGGCCTGCTGCATATGGAGATTGTGCAACAGCGATTGGAACAAGAATCTGATGTTGACTTGGTCCAAACAGCACCCAATGTCACTTACGAGATCGTGAACAAACGCGGGGAAACGATCATTATTCGTAAGCCCCAGGACGTTCCCGATCCCGGCGATATCGAAGAATTTCGCCAGCCGATCGTTCGCTGCAGCATCGTTGTGCCGATTGAATATATCGGTGCAATCATGAAACTTGCGCAAGAACGACGCGGTGTACAGCGCAGCCAAGAGTACATCGGAACTCAGCGTGCCATGCTGACTTATGACATTCCGTTTGCTGAAGTCATCTATGACCTCCATGACAAGATCAAGAGCAGTACGCGCGGCTATGGAACGCTGGATTACGAAATGGTTGGCTATGAAGCTGCTGATTTATGCAGGCTGGATATCATGGTCAACGGCAATCGCGTCGACGCATTGAGCATTGTCTGCAATAAGTCCGATGCCGATCGACGCGGCAGAGCGGTGGCGAAAAAGCTGAAAGCGGAAATCGAGCGACACATGTTTGAAGTGGCCGTGCAGGCGGCAATTGGCTCGCGCGTGATTGCTCGCGAGACCGTTCCAGCGATGCGCAAGAATGTGACCGCGAAGTGTTACGGTGGTGACATTTCACGCAAGAAAAAGTTGTTGCAGAAACAAAAAGAAGGCAAGAAGCGAATGAAGGCAATCGGCAATGTGGAGATCAGCCAGAAAGCGTTTATGGCGGTCCTCAGCGGCGGCGAAGGCGATGCCTGATGCTGAGTGACGACCATTCCAATCGGTTGGCCCGAGTCGAAACGCTGGCCGCTTTGATGGACGATGCGTTTCGAATTCCCGGAACAAGCATTCGTTTGGGCTGGGACAGCATTATTGGCTTGATTCCGGGGATTGGGGATGTCGTATCGCTTGGTTCGAATGCTTATCTGATCTGGGAGTCGCGGCGACTTGGTATCCGTAAGCGTGCGTATGTGAAGATGTTGGGCAACGCCGCCGTTGATTTTTGTATTGGTCTGGTGCCCGTTGCCGGTGATGTGCTGGATGTTTTTTGGAGAAGCCATCGACGAAATATAAAAGTCATTCGCGGCGAGTTGGCTCGGTTGCGTTCCGAACACGACTAAGCATCGTGCGGTCTTGTAGTGTCGTCTTTCGCTCCGCGTAAGAACGACGGAGTCAAGCTCTGCTGAGGTGCAACTTGGCAAGGGATATCTTGGTCGATGGTACGCCAATGGCGTTACCGGTCCCTGGCGAACATCCATTCGTCGGGGACTCATTTTTGGAAGATTATTCGATACTGGATCCATGCCTCGAAAAACCTTCCTCTCGATTCTGCGCACCACATTTGTTGTTAAACCGGTAATGCTATGTCTCAACGATCGTTTATATTTTTTCTGTTTGTCTCGTCACTTGCTCCGCACGTTATTTCTGCTGACCAAACAGACGCCAGCACCCGGCCAAAGAACGTACTGTTTCTGATCGCTGATGATTTGAACACTCGCATGGGCTGCTATGGCGACAAGCAGGTATTAACTCCAAACCTTGATCGACTGGCATCACAAGGCACGCGGTTTGATCGAGCCTACTGTCAATTTCCCTTGTGCGGGCCGAGTCGAAATTCGATGTTAACCGGCTTGTATCCGGCATGCCCTCGGGTAACGTCGTGACGGAGCCAGTGGGTTTAATCGATCTGTACCCGACGCTAACATCGCTTTGCAGCGTGCCCATCGTCGGTGATGTTCAAGGCCAAGACATGTCGCCCATGCTTCGCGACTCGTCAATCAAGGGACGTGGGTATGCGCTCAGCCAAGTCGCTCGAGACGGCCAAAAAAACAAACAGATTGAAGGCACGATGGGCTATTCCATTCGAACAGCTCGCTATCGATATACGCTTTGGGCCAAAGGTGAAAACGGCCACGAGCTATACGACTACGAAACCGACCCGCTGGAACGAGTGAATCTGGTTGACAAGGCAGAACACGCCGACACGGTTGCCGCGCTGCGAAAGCAACTAGACGACGCGATTGCAAGCAGCCGCCCTCCAAGCGGCAACATTCCCCAAGTCGGCCCGAATGATTGGGCACCCAACCTGACCAATCCTTAGATTCACCTCCACAACAAGTGGCATTAGCGACGCACTTCGTCGGTTGACAATATCTCGTGCCGTAGTGTTACAAGTGATGGCTCCTGCACAGCCCACAACTACTCTCATTCTTCAAGTTTTTCGCGAAGGAATTCTCTGACGCTTCGGTTGCAGAAATAGTTGAGATGGTGGACGCCGGACTGAAGTTGTGGCGTTATGTTTGCCGGGCTGTCGCCTTCGGTGTTGAACAACAGGACGTCATCTTTGGCAACGGTGCTAACGTCTTTCGTCCAATCAACCGCGCTGTCAATCGCCCACATACTTGCTGTATCGACAATCAGGTCATTGGGAACAGCGAAAAACTTGTCGAGTGATGGATCGCCTATTTCACTAAGGATGCTTTGCAGGCTGAGCGTGCTGCGTTCAGGAATGTAGTTGGAAGCAACGACACAAGTCTGAGTTCTACGCGGCGCAGCATGCTGAACATCAGCAGGCAGGCTGGGTTTCTGAAGCCGAGCCAAGAACGGTTCGGTCGCGGTAACATGTCGTTTGCTAGGTTCGCTGGGGACGAGTGGACGCATCGCCTGAAGTCCAGGAATTTGCCCTTCGACTCCGAGGGCCGTTAAGTAGCAAAGCAAACTGCTCAACCGCCCTAGCAGTCCGGTTGAATCGGCACTGACGAGTGACGCACCGCTGGAACAAGTGCCATGGAGCAGCAACAGTGCGCGGTTCATCTGTCCATGCGCGGTATCGAGCTTGATCCAATCGCAGGGGTCGTCTCCGTGCGACGACTGTTTGCGGGACTCGCTAGGCAGCACGACACGACGTCGCTCCGTGGCCGAGTGATATCGGTAGAGCTGATCTTTTGTCGAATTCGATTGGCTTTGTCGCTTGTATTGCGGTCATCCAAAAGTCGCCCCAGCGGCGAAAGGGTGCGAGTGGACGCACCAGCGCCGCCTTCGACTAGTCGCCAAAAATGCAGACCGCAACGCTCCACCAACTCAACCTTGACGCTGACGCTGGGGTCAAACGAGTCTGCGGTTGGTTTTCTGAAACTGCGTTGCGATTCTTGATTAGCGTCCGAGGCAATCACTAGGTCGCTTGGAAAATCGATCGTTGCACTAAGCTGGCCAGCCAATGCTGAACGGAAACGACCCGCTTGCAAACGTCCGGTTCGCGCGGCACCTTTTTCTCGCACGCCGGTTTTTTTGCGTTTATCACGATGACTCGTCGGAGTCCAGAGCGTTTGCAATAACCGTGAGGTCGGATCACCATACAACACAAAGCTCGACCATGTTAGCGCGGTACTGGCAGGCATCGTTTGCGCCAGTCCCGCTTCCTGCAGTCGCTCCCAGATCGCGCAGCGCGCTCGCCGCAAAGCTTCACCGACACTGTACCGCTCGTGAACTAACTCGCGATAAAACCTCACAGCCAGCCACTTGGCGATCTCATCACCGACGGGCCAAAGAGGTGCGATGTAAGCCGATACTCCAAAGTTGATGCAGGCCGTTGCTAGGCCGGTCACATCGATACTACGACCGGCTTGGGTCCCCTGATCCATACCGGCTTCGCAGGCATTGGCAAATATCAACCACGGCGGTTGCTGCGAACGATCCAGAGTGTTGCGAATCTCTCTGGCGAGAAGCAATCCATCGCTCAACACCCAGGCACTGCCATCGCCATCCTGCGGGTCAAAGAACGCATGAAGTCTCGCGGCATTTGAAGTGTCAAATGCGGGACCTCACCGCGAGCCAAAATGCCGTTGCTCTGCCTCTCAAGTGGCTTGACCAGATCTTGAAGCACATCTTCCCCTAGAGAGCAACCCAAAGATCGCAATCTCGCGATCAGTGCATCGATTGGTTCAGCATCGTGCAGCAAGGCATGCAAGTTGCGCCACGTGGCTTCGAGCGAGGATCGATAGACGCGACTGTCATGTTGATAAACGATGCCGCCGCCCAGCGAAGGCTCAAGCCTTACCTGAAGTTGACACAAGTCTTTGGTGAGCCCAGCCTCTCGCTCCAGCGAGTCGAAAGACATCGTCAGTGATTCAGAGTCGCCGAGGGATCGAAACTGTCCTCGCATTTGTGACACGACCGATTGCGTGCTGATCAATCGGCTCAAGACAGCATCGCGGGCTGGGCTGGTTGCATCCGCCAGCATTGAGCTGATGACTCGCCAAAGGGCATGCGGTTTTTCGTGAATCATTTGAATCGCACCGATCAATGCTGACCAATGAACACGCCGCGAAAAATTGAGTTTTGAATAGCTTTGAGTGGCTAAAGAATATGTTTTGCCGGTTTATTCTTCGATTTCTTTCGGTGAACGCAGGGGTGGCAAGAGAATCGACAAACCGTGCTCAACGCCATCGTCGTCCGCGATTAGCAATGAACCGGCGACGGAATCATCAGGAAGCAGCCTGTTGGAGTGCAAGTGAGCAACGGTCTTGCGAATCAGTTTGTATAGTTTTTGAATTCGTTCGCGTTGGCCATACTCGCTGGGGACAGTGGCACCTTTGAGTTTTTCAGAAAAGCTTTTTTCGATCACATCGAGAAACTGAAACAGGTCGACAGCCGGTACAAATTCAATGTCGTCCAGCAGTTTGTGGGGAACCGGTTCGTTACCGGTGACTTCGTTGGCTTTGACATTCGAGCTGCGGAACTTGGTCGTAGCCGCCCGACTTGATGAACTGGCTGGTCATTTGGTGAAGCTGGCGATAGGTCAGTTTGCCGCCGGTGACGTTCAAGGATTTCACCAAATGAAAGGTCAGTGCCTCATTAAAGCTACCTTCGATGTTGGCATCGGCTGACGTCTGGTAATCGCGGCAGCCGGTGATCAAGAGCTCTGGCATGTCGGCGAGCGAGATATCTGCCATGCCGCGTACGACGCCTTTCTTCGCAGCTTTCTTAGTCGATTTCGTTGACTTCGTCATCGAAGTCATCGAAGTCATCGCGGCTCGCGGCATGAAAGTTTCACCCGTCAAGGATCTTCCCGATTCCTCGGCTGCGATGTCCCAAGGATTGGGGAGATAGCGATTGACAATCGGTGCATCGGGCGCGGCTAGCGCGCGGGTATTGGAACCGGAGTGACAACAGTCCATCACGATCGTCAGGTTAACGCCCTTGGCGAGGTACTGATCAATCGTTTTCCGTAGCCAATCGTCCGTTATTGGGTCCTTCCAATCCAGGTTCGTCGGGCACAGGATTTCGTCGCGGCGATCCGCTTCATCACCATCGGCGTCAGGGACATTTGCACCGTGTCCCGAGTAATGCAGATAAAGCACGTCGCCCGCTTTGGAGCCTTTGAGCAAACCAATGATGCCCGCTTCGATCTTTGCCTTCGTCGCTTGCGTGTCGAGAAGTTTCTTGATCTTGGTGGCGGAGAATTCGTAATGCTTGGTTAGATGAGCTGATGCCTTGCTTTAGCGCTAGAGTGCAGGAAAGTAGCGATGGAAGAAGACCAACACAATTGGAGGGAGTGGCGATTTCAACTACCCCCGAAGATACTTGCGGAATTGCGAGAGTCTTCCGGTGTGTTGCTGATCGATTGAAACGTTGCGGACCAAGCAGTTTGCGTTGTTCCGCGCGCAATCGCCATCTGGTTAGTTCAATTGTCCCAACGCGACCGCAAATGGCCCCGGGGAAAAATGGGGTGGACTAAAGGCTTTCTGGCTCCCTCGCCCCGGTACTCCGGCTCGCTATACCGGACAAGTTACGCCGAGGAATTTTTTTGATCCTGGACCAAAAGCGTTTCGTGCGTTGGACAGGTTGTAACAGCGTTGCAAGCCAACCCATAAAGTTTGTGTTCCTGGGTAAGTATTCCTATAGCGAAGCGTGGGCCATGACCTACTTTTTGCTTCGCACCAAAGAGCAAGAGTACATCGCTTTTCTCATTACGCTAAGCGATGGCAAGCCGCTAGACACCCGTGACGCCAGGGAACGAATCGAGCTATTTGAAAAGAGCGATCGGAACCGACTTGGCGACGCTTGACCGTCAATTCTTGACATACATGTCGAAAGTGCGTTAGTCGCGTCGATACAATAGGTGGCACCCAACGGCCAGGAATTCATGGCTGTTGTCTTACTTGATCGGTTGTTTCACGCCAATCGCACAATCGAAGACCGGAGATCCACGAATATTCTTTCGTATTTCCGGTCACCAGCACAAGTGAATGTTCGAATGCGGTGGCAGCAATGACTAGCTCTGCGTCAAGTTAGCTCGTTGCAATACGGTTCGCTCAACGGCTTCAACTTCTCCGTCGGTGAGTCCCGCATAAACATCGCACCAATTGGGCAGACCATGCGCGGATCCCGTCTCCGTTGCTGCCGGTTCAGACCGAAGATCGCGGCTGAAAATCTGAATGACAACTTGTTGGTTTTCAGCCAATTGCCGACCAATGACATGCTCCAAAGCGAGCTTGTCAGTCAAGCTGATATCGCTGACGTTTTCGGTGATGCTTTCCATGCACATATTGTACACGAGCTTGACGGACTTTGCCGAATCGGTCGATTTAGACCAAACCAAAGGGGACGCAGTTCATTTCACGTCGAAAAAACTGGTGCAAGTCGATCATGGCGTGTTTCAGAGATACTCGTCTATTCGGGAAGATTCTCTAAGTCGAGTTGATCCTTGACGCGACCGGAGACGGTCTTCATCTTGCGCAGCCAACTTAAGGAGACGTATTTCCCTCGATCATTCTCGACGGGATCTTTGAACAGTTCACTTGCAGGTTGATTTGGAAAACCGGGAATGAAATCGAAAACATCCAGGTAGCCACAGTCGGTCAAGAGCATCATCAGACGGTTGGCTCGAATGAAGTCCATTGAAACTGGATAGGTACGCTCCAGCCCAGTCGCTGAATCGATTTCATCGCCAATCCATTTCGCATTGACTTCTCGTAACGCGGCCAGCAATGTGTATTCGCTGTCCTCCGTTCGAAGAAAAACAATATCAATGTCCTCAGTCGCTCGCACGAACCCATGAAAGGTCACCGCGTAGCCGCCGATGACAACAAAGGGCACGTTATGCGAAAGCAAAACGTCGATCAACTGAAACGGGGTGCCAAACGCCATCAACTACCTCAACGCGACGTGACCGATGATTTCTAGAATGAAAGTTCCGCAGACCTGCGGGCGAAGAACTAAGTAATTCGAATGATTCAGTCTGCAAGATGACAAAGCGATTCATCCGTTGCTCAGGGGATTCATCGAGGCTCCGACGCCGTTGACGTTCGCGATGCACCGTGTGCATGGATTGGATCTGGTCGCTGTCGAGTGTCACTATGAGCTTCTGGTAGATGCCGATTCGAAAAACAACTTTCGTTAACACACCTAATATTATCCGTCGAATGCATTGATGCAATGACATCCCGCTAGTGGCCTATTGATTTGGTAACCCGACGCGTAAGCGAGGAAAATGTGTCTAATTCCTCGCTTACGCGTCGGGTTACCAAGCAAGCGGCATTAGCCTGATGAGACTTTCATTCGGGTTCACATCACATCCGCCAGACTTACAGCGCTATGTTTTCCGACAACGATGTGGTCGAGCACCTTGATGCCGATAATCTCGCCCGCTCGTTTCAAGCGATCGGTGACAGCGCGGTCCTCGGCACTTGGCGTCGGGTCGCCTGAAGGATGATTGTGGACCAAGAGCACCGAGGCTGCCGAATCGCGGATCGCAGGGCGAAAGACTTCGCGAGGATGAACAAGGCTGGCGTCGAGCGTCCCGACTGTTATCTGATGCCGCGCTATCGGTTGCAGTTTGGTGTCAACGGTCACGATATGAAACTCTTCTTGGCAACCATCGATCGCCAGCCTGGAAAAATGATGCATGCAGTAATCGATGGCGGCGCGTGTGCTGGTGATTTTTTCGGTCGGCATGACAAAGCGATGCATTGATTCGGCCACGCGCCGTCCGAGCTCGATCCCCGCCATGATTTGACAAAATGCAACTTCAGAAACGGCGCTGCTGATCCGTTTCAGCTCGCTCGGCGACATCGTTCGCAAGTTGTCGATACGGTCGCCGAAGTGGTTGGCGATGCGTTGACCAGATTGGACGGCGGACTCACCCTTGCGACCAGAGCGAATCAATATGGCGAGTAACTCGGCGGTGCGCATATGGTCCGCTCCGGCTTGAATCAGCCGCTCGCGTGGACGCTCTTCCTTCGGTGTCTGGGTGACTTGGTCGCCAACGATCTGTCGCTCGATCCAGTGACCGGTCTCGAAATCCTGACCACCGCGCCAACTGAATCGCTGGCCATTATCGGCACGAATCGTTTCCAGCATCCCGTCTTGCATCAACTGCTTCAGAACCGCAGTCACAAACGCGGGCCTCGCTTCGCGGCATTGCTGCTGAATTTCTTCCTTCGTGAACTCACCGAGAGTTCCGATCAGTCCAAGCACTTCCTCATATTTCGCTCGGCGCTGTTGGTCGGTCCGTGAAAGCATGGGGCGGAATCAATTGCGTCAAGCGTGGAACTAACTGTCGCAGGGCACGAGAGCGATGGCTGAGTACATTTTTTACCGCAGCGCCAAGCTGCGCGAAAGTGAGGTGATACTCCGGAATCACAAATAGAGGGTCGTAACCAAAGCCACCTTGGCCCGAAGCCGCCATCGCGATCGTACCACGGCAAATCCCAGCGGCTTCCAAAACGATCTGTCCAGCCGAATCGGCAACGGCGATATGACAGGTGAAAGACGCGCCACGACGATCGACTGGAATCGCACCCAGTTCTTGCAGCAAGAGCCGATTGTTGGCTTCATCATCGCCATGTTTGCCGGCAAACCGAGCCGAAAACACGCCGGGACGGCCATTGAGTGCATCGACTGACAGCCCGCTGTCTTCGGCCAGCACCCAGCGCCCTAGGTGCTTGGCCTGTTCGCTCGCCTTCAGCCTAGCGTTGTCGCCAAAGGTGTCGCCGGTTTCATCGACATCGATCGAGCCTGCGATATCAGCCAGCGAAATGAGTTGCAGGGAATCTTGCGGAAGCATCTCCCGCAGCTCAGCGACTTTGTGACGATTTCCCGTGCCCAGTACTAGTTCAAACATTCTGACCTTCTCAACCAAAAGCCGGGCTATGTTTTATCGCATTCCGAGCTTGCCGATGTATAAGCTTTTCTTAGACTTCCTGGGAACCGCGATCGGCGTGGGGCGCACATCAAACGGGATACTAGCAATATGGTTAGCCGCGATCCCCGGTCCAAACTTCGTTGCCTGAGATTGGTTGCCAGCACAGTATTTCTGCATGATCTGTTTAATATCGGCGTTAAACTCGAACTTTCCACCGGGCGATTGTTGACCAAGCGATTCGAAACTTCCGATCGTCACCAAACTTCTGTTGCGGTCGTGAAATTGGTATGCTTCGACTCCCTCCTTGCGCAACGCTTGCGTCATTTCATCCGCGTTGGCCGCGCAATTGTCCATCCGCTCACTGCTGGGCACGAATTCCTTTTCTTGCCTGCCGTCAACGATCGCGCCGAGTCCAGAAAATGTGCGTACGACTACCGTATAACGCCCCGTGTTCTCAAGCAAACTGAACTGAACTTGGCTGTTCAATTCCAACACGAACGAATCAACTTCCGGAGCACTGAAAAATTCTTCAGGCAGCATCGGATTGGTCGTTGCAAAGGCGTTTTTCAATGGGCTGGTGTCCGTTTTTCCGGTCCGCTTCATCAAGCTCTGCTGCAATTTACGAACGGCGACAAGCGGGTTGTCTTCCTGGTTGGACTCGATGGCGTCATCGTCCAGCGATTTTGGTTTCGACGACTTCAGACGCTTTAGGTCTTTGATCAATTGAGGATGCTCGATCGAGTCGTATTCCCCGACTAAAACTGCGTAGGCTTTATAATTCGCTTGATTCGCGTAGCGAGCCATTCGACCATCGGGGCTGTCCGTACTAAGCTTGCCACCGAAGTCGAACTTTTCTTCGTGGATAAACGCGGGCATCCCGAAATCTCTGCTGAGTTCCTCGGCGAGCCCTTGGGCTTTTCGTTTGCCTTCTTCGCCAGCGAACGAGGCGGCTAGAATCATCCACGGTCCGTCGACCTCGGACAATTGCTTAGCTCCAACTTTTTTTACAGCAGCCGGATCCTTGCCAAAAATCTTGAGCAACCCCGGTGGTGCGGCGTGCAGTGATGCAGCAGCCAGCCCAAAACTGCAGGCAGCAAGAAAAATCGTTGGAAAAAGCTTCCTAAACATCGCCATTCGTGGCTCCGGCAACAGGGGATTTCAGTCGACGGTTGGGATAAAGACCTCCGCCACGAGGGGACCCTAACAAATCGCCAGCCACCGCTGTAAGAGGATTTTTGTTTTTTGCCTTGATCATGTGTGAACGAACGCCAACTGGCCTCCCGTCGATAAGAAGCTTACGGCAAGGTTGCCTAAGCAATTTGATTGCAACAAAACGAGATCTAGCAAAAATAAAATTTGATAAGGCTAAAATTTGTGGGTGGTAAGACGCTTTCGTCGGCGGAGCGACGAGCGACTTTGTGGGTGATGCGAGCCCACGAGCCTCCGTGCTTTCGCTATCCTTGGACTCTCCTGCATCGCCCTCGGTTAAGTTGAAGAGCTGCCTTGAAGTTCAAACATGTACGCCTTGTTGGTATCGGTGTGACGCTACCAGCTCAGGTCATCACGAGCGATGAGATTGAGCATCGGCTGGCACCGCTTTACGAGCGACTCAAGCTTCCTGCTGGCAGGTTAGAGCTCATGAGCGGCATCACCAGCCGGCGAATTTGGGAACCCGGCAC
>Ga0335394_10008094_pt1 | contig 11859 bp, 13 predicted proteins | sample MAT03_FD_205741 | JGI IMG/M metagenome (GOLD analysis project Ga0335394, IMG submission 205741) | Freshwater microbial communities from Lake Fryxell liftoff mats and glacier meltwater in Antarctica - MAT-03 (spades assembly) (version 2) ... | reverse complement strand
GTGCTCGTGCGCGCCTCGTGGAAGCCTGCGCCCGCCAGCCGATGCCTCGCCGACATCACAAAATCATACGCCTCGTCCGCCGCTGACGCCGGTGCGAACATCGCCTCCGCCCGCGATGGGATTTTTTCGATCCCGATCACGCGCACGACTTCCTCAATGAGATCCGCCTCGCGCGAGATCTCCCGACGGTAACCCGGCACTGCCCAAACCGAATCCACACCACCGGAAACCCGCTCCAAGCCAACCCGCAGCAATGCCTCTTCAATCTCCGCATCGCTTAAGTCCAACCCGAGAATCGACCTCACGCGCGAGTGCCTCAGTGTGATCTCCGGGCGCGCCCAATGGCTGCCCGCCTCCATCACCGCAATCTCCGCCATGCCACCTGCCACCTCCAAAATCAACTCCGTCGCCCGCGCCGAAGCCGAGGCGACCATTTCGGGATCGACCCCCCTCTCGAACCGGTAGCTCGAATCGCTCAACAATCCCAACGCGCGACCTGCACGGCGAACACTCGCCGGATCAAATACCGCGCTCTCCAACAAAATTTCCGTCGTCGCTTCCGTCACCCCGGAATCCACCCCACCCATCACCCCGGCCAGTGCCTGCACCCCAACCGAATCCGCGATAACGACGAAATCCTCCGCGAGTTGATATTCGCGCCCATCTAACGCCCCAAACACCTCGCCCGCCAACGCCCGACGCACGACAAGTCCGCCAGAAAGTTTCTCCGCATCAAACGCATGCAGCGGCTGACCCAACTCCAACATGACGTAGTTCGTCACATCGACGACGTTGTTGATCGAGCGCAGCCCGATCGACGTCAGACGCTCGCGCAACCACGCGGGACTCGGCCCGACTTTGACACCCGAAATCCGCCGCAGCGTGTAGTAGGAACACTCCGCCACATTAATCGTCGCTGCTTCACTAGCCGACACCGCATCTGGCGCGGGAATCGCCGGAGCCACCACAGGCAACTTCGAAAACACCCCAAGCTCGCGCGCGACACCATAATGGCTCAGCCAGTCTGAACGGTTCGGCGTGATCTCGAGCTCCATCAACACATCCGGCGGGAACAACGTCGCCAGCGATGCGCCGGGCGCGGCATCCGCCGGCAAGATCAGCAACCCCTCCGCGTCCTCCGCCAAGCGCAATTCCTTCGCGCTGCACATCATGCCCTCGCTCTCCACGCCGCGAAGTTTGCCGGTCTTGATCTTGAAATCCCCCGGCAGCACCGCACCCGGCAACGCCAGCGGCACCTTGTCGCCGACTTTGTAGTTCTTCGCCCCGCAAACAATCTGCCGAGGTGTCCCAGAGCCATCGTCCACCTGGCAAACACTCAGCCGATCCGCGTTGGGATGCGGCTCGGATGAAACGATTTGCGCCACGACAACCTTGTCCACTGCCGCCCCACGCACGGTCGTCCCCGCCACCTCCAAACCCGCGCGCCGCAGCATCGCTTCGAGATCAGAAGTCGATAGGTCGATGTCAATAAAGTCGCGCAGCCAGTTGAGAGAAATTTTCACAGGAATTCGAGAGTCAAGTCATGCCGGGGCGTCCCGGCAAGCCCTCTCCTCTATTAAAATTCCCACCCCGCGTAAAGCCCGCGTTCTTGTCGCGAAAAATCCGATTGCGCTCGACGCCCACCTCGCCCTCGCGTTTCAATCATCGTCTTATGTTTCTCGGAACTCTCTCCCAACCCGCTCGCTGGCAACCCTTTCTTCACGCGCCGCTTCTCCTGCAATCCCTCCTCTGGGTTCGCGACAATGCCGCCTCTATCACGGAGGGAATTCACGAACTCGGCAAACCCGGCTGGTTCGTCAACGTCCACGGCTACACGACTCAACCACGCGAGCTCTGCGCATGGGAAAACCACACCCGCACCGTTGATCTCCAATACATGATCGACGGACTCGAAGTCATCGACCTCATTCCGGTTGAATCCCTCGGTGCCCCCACTTCCTACAAAGCCGATTCCGACACAGAAAAATTCTCCGCTAACGAAGCGCCCTTCACCCAACTCCTCTTCCCAACCGGGAGCTTCATCTTCTTTCTTCCCGGCGAAGCCCACCGGCCAAAAATCGCCGCTGCCGCGCCAGCAGCCCTCAAGAAACTCGTAGTGAAAATCCCGACCGACCTCCTGGCCTCCTGAGATCGTTGGCCTCCTGAGCCGAGCTCCTATAAACCCGTTAGCGCACGCAACTGATCCTTCGGCATCGACCCCGTCCTGCGCGTGACTTCAACGCCCCCGTTGAGCACCACAAAGCACGGAATACTGGCGACGTTGTATTTGCGGGCGAGTTGAGGAGCAGAGTCAACATCGATCTCCATTACCTCCAGGCGCTCGCCCATCTGCGTCGCCAATTCCCGCACAACAGGCTTCATCCCCCGGCACGGCCCGCACCACTTTGCCCCAAAGGCCATCAACGTCACCGGTGCCCCCGGCTGCCCGCCACTCTGGTGCGAATCGGCGTTATTCCAAAAAATCCACCCGATCGCCGCAGCGAGGAGACTGAGAAAAAGAAGCCCGATCAAGTTACTCTTCATCTTTGATTTCTTTCTATGTTTAGATGCTATTCTAAGCAATGAATAAAAAAGCCGGACCGGAGCTTAGGTTCGAACCATGTGCTTTTTGGCGGCATGATCTGGCCTGCGTCGGCAATCGCCATGACCTCGTCCACAGTTGTCGGAAACATCGAGAATGCCACCGCCGCCCGGCCCGAGTTCACGCGTTCCTCAAGCTCTGAAGTCCCGCGAATTCCCCCGACAAACTCGATCGCCGCACTCCGCCTAGGATCGTCGATGCCCAGCAATGGCGCGAGCACACGATCCTGTAAAACGCTGACATCGAGAGCCGAAACCGGGTCGGCCCCATCGGCCTCGTCCCACGCCAAATCATACCACGCGCCATCCAAATACATCGAAGCCCGCCGCGGACGCTCCGGCACCTGCATACCAGTCGGCGTGACCCGCACCACCACGCCGAGAGCTGCGAGGAAGGCTTCTTTCGTGTGTCCGTTCAGCGTGCGCACCACCCGGTTGTAAGCGAGAATTTGAAGTTCTTCTGACGGAAAAAGCACCCCGAGAATGCCGTCCGAAGCCGCCGTTGCGTCGCCACGAGCGCGCCGCAATGCCGCCACCCTCGCCCCGCTCGCCGCCCGATGGTGACCATCCGCAATGTAGACCGCCGGCACTTGCCGAAACGCCTCTGTGATTGGCTCCGCATCACCGATTCGCCAAACCTCGTGTCGAATCCCATCCGGTGCCGTCAAATCGTAGTCAGGAGTTGCCTCGACGCGCTCCGCACAAAGCCCGGCGAGTTCGCGCGTCTGCCGAAACGCGAGCAAAATGGGTCCCGTCTGTGCGCCAATCGTATCGATCAATCGCGTGCGATCATCCTCCTTGTCCGGACGTGTCTTCTCGTGCTTTTTCACGAGCCCGTCTTCGTAATCCTTCGCCAGCACAGTCGCCACAATTCCCGTCTGCCTATGCCCGCCCATCGTCAGTCGATACAGATAAACACAAGGCCCCGACTCACGCACGAGCGCCCCTTCACTCTGCAAACGCAGAAAATTCTCTCGCGCCTTCTCATAAACCTCTGCTGCATACGGACTGCAATCCTCCGGCAAATCAATCTCTGCCCGGTCCACATGCAGCAAACTCAGCGCATTCCCCGCTGCCAACGCAGCCGATTCTGCCCGGTCCACCACGTCATATGGCACGCAAACCACTTGATCCGCCACCGCTGGCGCAGGCACCAAACCCCGAAAAGCTCTTATTTCCATCGCCTGCGATTACGCATCAACGCCAACCGCCGCAAGATAATTCCTCCCGATAACCTTAACCCCGAAAAGTGGCTGACAGAGAACGTGTGAAAACAACCCTTGGGCGGAGTCTGTTTCGCTATCTACCAACGGACTTTCACGGGGTAAGCCTTCCAATTGCGGTCGTCAGTGACAGCGAAGGCGCCGATTTCTATGGCTTGAGCGATGAGCAGCCTGTCAAACGGGTCGCCGTGGTGCTCGGGAAGCTTCAAGAGGCGGCCAAGGTGCGTCGGCTCGATCGGGAGGAGTCGAAAGCTGTGATAACTCTCAAGAGTCGCCGCGAATTCCTCGATTTCACCCTCGAAGGCAAGTTTGCCGATCGAGCTCTTTATGGTGATCTCCCACAAGCTCACAATGCTAAAAAAGACTTCGTTTTCGCCTGAGAAAAGAATGGGTTCCCATCGGGCGCGATTCAAACGAGGGCTGTTGTCTCGCATCCAAAGCAGAACATGGGTGTCTAGCAGGTAGCGCACGGGTTACGGCATATAATCGCGCATCACATCGATAGGATCGCAGAAATCATCGGACATCCAAATCTTCCCCTTCATATCGCCCCATCCGCTCTTTTTGGGCGCGGCGGCCAGCGGCTTGAGCTCCGCGATGGGTGTGCCGCGTTGCGTGATGACGAATGACTTGCCCGCGCGCACTTGACGGAGCAAGCGGGAGAGCTCGGTCTTGGCTTGGAAGGCACCGACAGTTTCGGGACCAGGAACGGCGCGGGCGGCTTTCATCTATCAACTAGTTTACTCAACTAGCCTGTTAAGTCAAGGCGGGGACGGAATGCTTAAACCACCAGGGTGCAGGACAAATCTCGTCTGCGCTCCGCGAGAATTCGCGGGCAAAATCCAGAGCTTGGGCTAACCCGCTTTAGTAGCGGACGCGCACGAGGCAGAGGCCTTCGGCGGGGGCGACGATGTTCCAGCGCGGGGTGCCGGACGTGAGGCGGAAGCGGAGGTCGGCGAGGTCGAAGCGGCCGGTGGCGCAGCGGATGGCGGCGGCGGTCAACATGCGGACCATTTTGTAGAGGAAGCCTGTGCCGTGGAAGGCGAGGGTGATGCGGGGGCCGCGTCGGGAGACTTGGAGGGCGGTAATTTCTCGGACGGTGGAACGCGGGTCGTTGCGGCGATTTGCGGAGAAGGCGGCGAAGTCGTGGGTGCCGACGAAGGCTTGGCAGGCGAGGCGTAGCAAAGCGGGATCGACGGTATGAGGCACGTGCCATGCGCGGCCGCGTTCGGTTGGCAACATGGAAGGGTTGTTCCAAATCGAGTAGCGGTAGATTTTTCCTTTGGCGGAGAATCTGGCATGAAAACCGGGGCGTGCGGCGGAGGCTGTCATGACGCGGACGCCTTGAGGAAGGTGCGAGTTGAGGGCGCGCAGCCAGCGGTCGGGCGGGAGCGAGTTGTCGGGCACGTCGGCGTGGGCGCATTGTGCGAGGGCGTGAACGCCGGCGTCGGTGCGGCCTGCCCCGTAGACGACGATGGGCGTGCGTGAGATCGTGGCGAAAGCTTTTTCAAGGGTGTCCTGCACGGTGTCGCCGTCTGCTTGACTTTGCCATCCGGAGAAGTCGCCTCCGTGATAGGCGACGGTGAAGCGGAGCCTCATGCTTGAGAGTCGAGCCAGCTTTGCAGGAGAATTTGGGCGGCGACCTGGTCGATGACACTGCGCTGATCGCGGGCTTTGCGTCCGGCTTCTTGGAGGGAGCGTTGTGCGGAGACAGTGGTGAGGCGTTCGTCCCATGGGATGATGGGACAGGGGGAGTCTGGTGTGAGATCGGCGATGAAGGCGCGGGCTTTTTCAGCGGCGGGGCCGAATGTGCCGTTCATGTTGCGCGGCATGCCGACAATGATGGCCTCGGCTTTTTTTTCGCGGGCGAGGGTGAGGATGCGCTGGCGAACGCCTCCGGCTTTGACTTGGATGGTTTCCAACGGATGAGCCATCATGCCGAGTTCATCGCTGAGTGCGACGCCCACGCGGGCTTCGCCGATATCGATTCCAAGTGCGCGTTTCATTTGGATTGAAAATCCCACAGGGCCGCCCTAGCTTCAATCACCATGTCACAGTTGTCCCTAGATAAGTTTGGAGAAAATATACCGGTCTCTGGCGTCGTTGCATTTTCGCAGGTCGCCATTGGCCTTGGAGTTGGGTTGCTGGTCTCTGACCGCGTGAGCGGCGTGACGCGGCGGGCGCTGGCGATCAGCTTGATTGCAACGGGCGTTGCGGCGTTGGTCCCCGTGGTGGCGGGCATCGTGTCGGCAGTGTCTCACCGTCCCGGTTCGCGGCGTTCGATGAACAAGCGTCTGGATAGCATTCGGCACGACTCGGGTTTCTCGCACGACGAAAACGCCGTTTAGGGCCATGGGGAAGTTCGTGGTGTTGGCCTCAGCATCTCCGCGGCGCAGGGATTTATTGGAGAGCGCGGGCTACGACGTTCTTTGCGATGTGTCGGGTGCAGACGAGTTGGAGGCGACCGATGGTGACGCGAGCGAGCTGGCTCTTGAGAACGCACGGCGCAAAGTGAGCGTCGTGGCGGCGCGGCATCCGGGTGCGATTGTGATTGCTGCGGACACTGTCGTGGCGATGGATGGCGAATTTTTTGGAAAGCCTGCGAACGACGAACACGCGGTGGAGATGTTGAGTCGCATGAGCGGTCGCACGCATGAAGTTGTCACGGGAGTTGTGCTTGTCGTGGCCGGCGTGTGGTCGGAATTTGCGGAGAGCACACGGGTGACGTTTCACGATTTGGAAGAGTCGGGTTGGCGCAACTATGTGCGGGCCGTTCCGGTTCTCGACAAGGCCGGAGCGTATGCGGCGCAAGGTGATGGCGGACGCATCATTGCGCGAATGGAAGGCTCGGTGAGCAATGTGATCGGACTCCCGATGGAGCGGCTTGAGCGCGAGTTGGCGCGGTTATTTGAGTGTTCATCTGAAACAGGGGGAAGGAACCACAGAGATCAGATCCTGAAGACGCGCCTATAGAGCCTGCCTGCGCAATCGCGCTGGGATTCTCTGAAAATCCGCACTCGCGTGCTGGCGGGTGGGCTGGTAGGTGTCCGGCGTGAGCGAAATGTTGCCGGTGCGGGTGCGCGCCAAGTTTTTTTTCGATGGAGAGCGGAAGTTCTTTATCAAGGGAGTGACGTATGGGCCGTTTGCGCCTGATGCGGCAGGGGAGTTTTTTGGCCCGCCTGAGCAGGCGGGGCGGGATTTGGATTTGATGGTCGAGGCCGGGGTAAACCTTGTTCGCATCTACTACGTGCCACCGCGGTGGTTTCTGGATCTCTGTGCGACGCGTGGGATTCGGGCTTTGATTTCGATTCCATGGGCGGAGCATTTGGAATTTCTGAACGACCCGAAAATTCGAAACGAGGCCGAGCGGGCAGTGGAGGAGGGGGTTGCAAAAAACGCGGGGCATCCGGCGGTGTTTGGGTATTTGGTGGGCAACGAAATTCCGTCCACAATGGTTCGCTGGCTGGGCGCGCGGGAGGTGACGGAGTTTGTGGAGCGATTGATCAACATTGGCCGTGCGGCTGATCCGCGCGCGTTGTTCTCGTATGCGAGCTATCCGCCGACGGAGTATTTATTGCCGCAGAATAGTGATTTTGTGACGTTCAATGTTTACCTGCACCGGCAGGAGGATTTTGAAAAGTATTTGGGGCGGTTGCAGAATCTGGCCGACGACAAGCCGCTAATCCTCGGGGAATTCGGGATGGATACGATCCGGCATCCAGAAGAGGAACAGGCTGAGATGTTGCGGTGGCACATCGAGAGCGTCGTGCGCGGCGGTCTCGCAGGGACGATTGTGTATGCGTGGACGGACGAATGGTTCCGGGGCGGGCAAGAGATTTTGGACTGGTCGTTTGGATTGGTGCGGAGAGATCGCTCGAAAAAACCGGCATTCCAGACGGTGAAGCGCCTGTTTTTTGGCGAAGGCTCGATGACATCGCGCGTGGCGTTGCCGTCGTTTCCGAAAGCGTCGGTTGTTGTGTGTTCTTACAACGGAGCGAAGACGCTCGACCGATGTCTGGAGTCGTTGAAGCACGTCGATTATCCAGATTACGAGGTTGTTCTGGTGGACGATGGTTCGACGGACAACACGCCGGAGATCGCGGCGAAGCATTCATGGGTCGTGAGCGTGCGGCAGGATAACAAAGGCCTAAGCTATGCGCGAAACGTCGGGGCGCAAACAGCGACGGGCGAGATTATTGTCTATACGGACAGCGACTGCATGGCGGATCCGGACTGGTTGTATTACTTAGTGGGCACTTTGTTAAGTGGGGACTATGCGGGCGTTGGCGGACCGAACATCTCGCCGCCGGCGGAGACCTGGGTGCAGGCGTGCGTGTCGGCGGCTCCAGGTGGTCCGAGCCATGTGTTGCTGACGGACGTCGTGGCGGAGCATATCCCGGGTTGCAATATGGCGTTCCACCGGTGGGCGTTTGAGCAGGTGGGGGGATTTGATCCCGAGTATCGCAAGGCGGGCGACGATGTGGATTTTTGCTGGCGTTTGCAGCAATCCGGCGGAGTCATTGCGTTTAGTCCGGCGGCTATTGTTTGGCATTACCGGCGGTTTACCCTGAAGGCGTTTCGCAAGCAGCAGGAGGGCTACGGCGAGGCGGAGTCGATGTTGCGGTTTAAGCATCTCGTGTTTTTTGGGCCAACGGGGACGGCGAAATGGAAAGGCCAAATCTACGGCGCGCCGCGTTTTACTTGGTTGATCAACAAGCCGGTGATCTACCATGGGGTGTTTGGAGAGGGGCTTTTCCAATCGATCTACCCGACGCCGCAATCGGATGTCGCAGCTTACTTGAGTAGCATTGAGTGGGTCACGCTGACATTGTTTATTCTGGCCGTCTCGATTCCGCTGCCGTTCCTGCGCATTGTTCCTTATATAATGTTTGGCGGCACGTTTTTAGTCGCGTTGTCTTACATGATCCATGCGCGGTTGGAGTCGCGGCACGATACGATTCCCGCGCGACTACTCGTGACGTGGCTTGCGCTGGCGCAGCCTTTGGTGCGCGGGTGGGCGAGGTATTTTACGTGGTTAAAATTTAAGCGCACGCCGCCGGAGGTTATTGCGAGCGTGGAGAAGGATTTCACGCCGGCGCGCGGGAGTATTTCGAATTTGCGGTTTTGGAGCGAAAACGGGGAGGGACGTGAGCGGTTGCTTAAAGAGGTGATCCAGGCACTCGAGGACGAAGGGTGGAATTACTCGACGGACACGGGCTGGAAAGACTGGGATTTGCAAATCTACGGCAGCTTCTGGTGGGGCGTGAAGCTGCGTTCGGTGACGGAGTATCATGGCGGCCCGAAGTGCCTCACGCGTGTGCATCTCGGAACTCGCATGGTGGCGACGACGTTGTTGATCAACCTGATCCTTTTAAGCATTCTCGGGTATCGCGAGTTTTTCACGCCGGGAAGCGATTGGTGGCTTTGGGTTCCGTATCTCATTTTTGTTGGGGTGCTGTTTGGCCGGGCGTGGCGGCTCAAGCGTCGTGTCGCGGATTTAATCGGTGCGGCGGCCTCGCGTTGCGGGCTCAAACGGATGGGACGCGACGGCAAAATTGAGGGTTGAACTGGCCATTGGGATACGAGTGGTGTAAGAGCGAGCGAACAATATGCAAACCACCGACGCACAAGAACAGGCCCGGAGATTTAACGAGGACGAATTCGTCTGGCGGGTTTTTGAAGGCCGTAGATTCATGCGGAAGCTTCTGGGTTCGCAGAGCCCGCTCGGCGAAGAATGTCTCGACGCCATCGACTGGCAGGAGGCCGAACGCGAAGCCCGACCGGTCCGCGCCATAGGAATTCTTGTGCCATGAACAACCCGCCGCTCGAATCCTTCATCCTCACAATCCGCGGTCAAAAAGTCCTCCTCGACGCCGACCTCGCGGCCATCTACGGCGTTCCGACCAAACGTCTCAACGAGCAGGTCAAACGCAATGCTCAGCGCTTTCCAGAAGATTTCATTTTTCAACTAACCGAAAGTGAGAAGCGTGAGGTGGTCGCAATTTGCGACCACCTCGCGCGGCTGAAATTTTCAAGATCCCTTCCCTTCGCCTTCACCGAACACGGTGCGCTGATGGCCGCGAATGTTCTCAGCAGCACGGAAGCTGTTAAGATGAGTGTCCATGTTGTTCGAGCGTTTATCAAGCAACGCGAACTCCTCGCCGGGCAGGCGGAAATTCTGAAAAAGCTCGCTCAAATGGATGCCAAGCTCCTTGAGCACGACGACGCGCTCAGGATCATGTGGCAGGAACTCCAGCCGCTACTCGCTCCACCTCCGGTTCCGACAAAGGAAGACATCGGCTTCCACGTCCGCGAGGACGCTCCGAAGTATCGATCCAAGGCCAACAAACTTGCCAAACCATGAGTGCTTTACTCGCGGACTATGACTACGAGCTTCCGGATGAGTTGATCGCCTCGCGCCCGACGGCGGCTCGTGACGGTTCGCGGATGATGGTGGTGGATCGCGCGGCGGGGACGGTGACGCATCGGATGTTTCGCGAGTTTGCGGATATGCTTGTACCGGGGGATTTGGTTGTGATGAACAATTCAAAGGTCATCAAAGCGCGGCTGTATTCGACAGAGAGAGGGGTGGAGATTTTTCTTCTCGAGCGAGTGGCGGAGCGGACATGGAAGTGTTTTACGAAACCGGGTCGCAAGACGCGGGTGGGCTCCGTGCTGGAGATTGCGGGCACGGTCGCGCGGGTGGTGGAGGTATTACCCGAGGGCGAGCGGATTGTGGCTTTTGATGAAGAGCCGAATTTGGAGCGATACGGCTCGGTGCCGGTTCCACCTTACTTCAAGCGCGAGGCCGATGAGGAGGATGCGGAGCGTTACCAGACGGTCTACGCCGAGGAGGAGGGGTCAGTTGCGGCGCCGACTGCGGGACTGCACTTTACGGAAGAGATCATGGGCCGAATCCCGCATGCGTTCCTCACCCTGCATGTGGGTGCCGGAACATTTCTTCCGGTGAAGACGGAAAAAATCGAAGACCACGTGATGCATGAAGAGCGGTATCATATTTCCGCGCAAACGGCGGAGCGGATTGAAGTTGCTTCGCGGGTCGTGGCGATTGGGACGACGGTGGTTCGCGTACTGGAGTCGCAGCCGGTGGGGGCGTTGAAGGCTTGTGCGGGGAGCACTCAGATTTTTATTCATCCGCCGTATGAGTTCCAGCGTGTCGGGGCACTACTGACAAATTTCCACCTTCCATGCTCGACGTTGTTGATGCTTGTGAGCGCGTTGGCCGGGCGGGAATTGATCCGGCACGCGTATGCGGAAGCGGTGAGGGAACGCTACCGGTTTTTCAGCTACGGCGATTGCATGTTCATCGTTTGAGGTCCTCAGCGACAGGCGCGGAGGCGATCGAGGACCTTTCGCGCCGCTTTGCTGTCGATGGCTTCACCCGCTTGGTGCCAGCCAGTGGCCATGTCGGGAACGGCGCCTGCGACCACGAGTGCGGCGGCGGAGTTGAGTTGAACAATCATTCGCGGTCCGCGGCGCAAATTGCCGGCTAGGATCTCGGCGATGATGCCTGCGTTGTGAGCGGCGTCGCCTCCGAAAAAATCGGCGGTGGCGAGCGGAGGGATGCCGAAGGTCGAGGGCTCAATGTTAAATTCGCTCCGATGGCCAGCGTCTACCGAGACGACTTGGGTTGTGCCGAGTGCGGAAACTTCGTCGAGGCGCAGGTTATCCGGGCCGGTGCCGTGAACGGCCCAAGCACGTTTGCGGCCGAGTTTCGCAAAGACTTCGGCGTAGAGGCCGGGAAGGTCGGGGTTAAAAACTCCTGCGAGCTGGTATCCCGGACGCGCCGGGTTGAGCAGGGGGCCGAGCATGTTGAAAACGGATGTCTTTTTGTGTTCGGCAAGGAGTTTGCGAACGGGGGCGACCGCTTTGAAGGCCGGGTGATAGTTCGGAGCGAAGAGGAAGCAACAACCGGCTGAGTCCAACGCAGCGGAAGCCGAATCGGGCGAGAGGTTTACGCTTGCGCCGAGTGCCTCAAGGACATCTGCTCCGCCGGATCTCGACGTGATCCCGC
>Ga0335394_10008092_pt1 | contig 11859 bp, 1 predicted proteins | sample MAT03_FD_205741 | JGI IMG/M metagenome (GOLD analysis project Ga0335394, IMG submission 205741) | Freshwater microbial communities from Lake Fryxell liftoff mats and glacier meltwater in Antarctica - MAT-03 (spades assembly) (version 2) ... | reverse complement strand
AGCGCAATGCCGCGCAGCAGGCCGGGGCCCCAAAGCGATGCAGGCGTCCGATCAGCCGTGCAGGGCGACGCGTGTTCAGCGGTCAGAAAACCATCCTCCGGGCAGCCACTGAAGCGATGCTATCGCGTCCAGGCGCTTCCTGTCTGCGCTTACGCGGATACAACACCCGGCCTGGATTGCGCCGTGGTCATTGCAGCGCATCGCTGCCGCTGGTCAGGATTTTGCTATGGTGCAGCAATGATCCAGCTGCCCCCCGACCTTCCCGACCGCTTTCTTGCCGCCAACGAGGTGCATGCGCGGCCCTACGAGCCGATCGAGACTCCGGTTCGCGCCTCCTATCTCGCCATCCAGGTCGACAACAACCAGCGTGAAGCCGAGCGCAGTCACCTGCGCACGCTTTGCGAACGCTTCGGCTGCTCGCCCCCGGGCGAGGACCTGAACCAGTTCAGCGTACCGATCGGCGAATTTCAGCTGACCTGGGAACGGCATGGCGAGTTCTCCACCTACATCGTCCTGGTGCCCGGACTGCCATCGCGCCCGTTCGGCGATCCGGCGATCGACTTCCTGCCGCAGGAGTGGGTGCGCGCGATCCCGGGCCGGGTGATCGTGGCCACGCACGCCCAGGTCATGGATGCGCCCGCCGAGGCGCTCGATGCCAGGCTGCTCACCGAGTACTTCGGCTCGGCCTCGGTCATCGGCGCCGAGATCGGTGATGGTGCGGGTCTGGCCTTCACCGATTTCAAGATTCAGCATGATGGCTTCGTGCGTTTCCTCATGCTGGCCCGGGAACTCAACGACTATCAGGTTGGCCGCATGCTGCAGCGGCTGTTCGAGATCGAGGCCTACCGGGTGCTCGCCCTGCTTTCGCTGCCGATCGCCAGGCGAGAATCGCCGCGGGTGGTCGAGATCGAGCGCGCGCTGGCCGTGCTGACCGGCGAGATGGCACGCGAAGATCGCGAGGACGAGACACTTCTGGGTGAGCTGACCCGGGTGGCGGCCCAGGTCGAGAGCGCGATCTCCTCGACCCAGTACCGGTTCGGCGCGAGCCGCGCTTACCATGATCTGGTCAATGCACGAATCGTCGACCTGCGCGAGCGGCGTCTACCCGGCCTGCAGACCATCGGCGAGTTCATGGCGCGCCGCCTGTCGCCCGCCATGGCCACCTGCGCATCATTGTCCCGCCGGCTGCAGGAGCTGTCCGAACGGGTCGCCCGCGCGAGCAGCCTGTTGTCCACCCGGGTCAGCATCGCGCGAGAGAGGCAGAACCAGACCCTGCTCGCCTCGATGGACCGCCGGGCGCGCCTGCAACTCCGGCTGCAGCAGACGGTGGAGGGCTTGTCCGTGGTGGCGATCACCTACTACGTGATCGGTCTGGTGAGCTACCTGATGAAGTCCCTGGACGCCGCCGGATTGCCCCTGAACCCGGACCTCGCCACCGGCCTGGCGATCCCGGTGGTCGGCATCTCGGTCCTCCTCGCGGTTCGCTTCGTTCGCCGCAAGGTCATCGGCACGCCGCAGCAGCGCAACATGCTCGAGATCGGCGACTGAGGCGGGCTGCAGAAGCGTCCAGGGGACAGATGCTGAGGGTCTGTCCCCGCTCCTGAGGGGCCAGGGGACAGACCCTCGGGGTCTGTCCCCGAGATTCGGGCCGCTGGCGTTGGGGACAGACCCTGAGGGTCTGTCCCCGTAGTTCGAGCGCTCGGTGTTGGGGACAGACCCCGAGGGTCTGTCCCCGCTTCTGCAGCGCAGCGCTAATCTGGAGAGGCGCAGCGGCTGCGATCTATCCCAGGGTGACCGCACCGCTGCCAAGTTCAACGGACGGGCGCAGCGTCTGCGCGCTCGAGCCGAACGACGCGTGCGCGAGGACATCGCCCGCAGCCGCGGTGCCGATGCCGGCCAGCGAACCTTGCAACCCGTAGCGGTAGGCGAGATCACCGCCGATGGCCTCACCGTCACTGCCCGACGCCGCCAGGTGAGCTTCCAGTGCCGCGTTCATCACCTGCCAGCGATCGAGTTTCGGCGTCAGCCGTCTCGCCTCGTCGAAGCGCTGGGTGATCACGCTGAAATCGAAGTGCTCGACGCGCTGATCGAACAGCGCGCCGGGACCACCCGGGCGGTACTCGCTGCTCGCCTCGTTGATCATCTGTAGTGTCCCGACCGTCTGCTGACCCGGCAGCCGCACCAGTTGCTGATCAATGACCGCGGTGAGCGGCGTGTACCAGTTCTGCAGCGTGATCGAGTCAAACGGCGTGGTATGCAACAGCAGGTTATTGCCCTGGCGCTGCAGCTGCAGGTCGGAGAGCCGGATGCCACCGCCCAGTGAAAGGGTGTCCTGGCGGCCTGCGGCGGCCGCCGCCGCGGTCATCATCAGCGTGTCCCGTCCATCGCCGCGATTCAATGCGAGCAGGTCGCGGCCGGTGCTCGCAGTGAGCGTGTCGTTACCGGCACCACCGATCAGCAGGTCGTTGCCTGCACTGCCAGTGAGCCGGTCAGCACCCGCGCCTGCCCAGAGCAACGCGTTGCCGGCACCGGCCACCAGTTGGTCATCGCCGGCGCCGCCTTCGAGCAGGTCATTGCCCTGCGCGCCGTTCAACGTGTCGCGGCCGTCGCCACCATTGAGATAATCATCGCCCGCGCCGCCCCACAGGTCATCGTCACCGGCTTCGCCGAACAGCGAGTCGCGTCCCGCGCTCGCCCACAGGTGATCGTTGCCAGATCCGCCACGCAACGTCACGCTGCCAAAGCTGAACACGGCGCTGGTCAGATCGACGATATCGTTACCCGCCCCCATGTCGAAATTCTCGATGTCGACAAGCCGCGGGAATGCGCCGGTGTTTGCCGTCGCAGGCGGGCTGAGCAGGTCATCGAGGAACAGTGCGTCGTCCCTCGAAGTGCCCAACAGCGTGTCCTGACCCGCACCGCCATCGAAGCGGTCGTGCGAACGATTGCGCCCGGCAAGCGACACCCGCTGGCTGCTGCCGGGCACACCGGGCGAACCGCCGTTCTGAGCGACGAACCCGGCAGTCCACCGACCGTCGACCGAGTAGTGCAGCAGATCGTTGCCACCACTGCCGAGCAGCCAGTCGGCACCGCCGCGCCCGTCGAGCACGTCATCACCGGCGCCCCCCTCCAGCCGGTCATCGCGCTCGGTGCCGATCAGGGTGAGGTTGCTGCTGGCCTGCACCGAGAACACGAAGTCATCGGTGGCGCTCGCGCCAGCCTGGTCAGTGGCGGTGAGCCGCACGCGCCAGTCGCCCGCATGAGCCACGGCCGGTGTACCGGTAAAGCGCCGCGCGATCGGGTCGAACGCGAGCCAGCCCGGAAGCGCCCGACCATCGGCAAGCGTTGCACCCAGGCGCAGGCTGTCGCCCGCATCGACATCGGTGAACAGGTCAGCCGGCAGGCGGAACTCGAACAGCGCTCCGGCGCGCAGTGCCTGATCGGCAACCGGGCGCACCAGCACCGGCGCATCGTTGGTATTGGCCACCGCCAGATCGAACACGACCGAGCCGGTCAGTCCGCCGCGATCAGTTGCTGCCAGGCGCAGACTCAGCACGCCGACCTCGTCATTGCCCGGCATGCCCCACAACCGATGTCCGGCCGCATCGAAGCGCAGCCAGGCCGGCAGGGCCTCGCCGTTGGCACCGCTCACCGAATAGACGACACGATCGAACAGGTCAGGGTCGGTGAAGGTCGCCGGGTCGAAACGCCATTCGAAGCCCTGGTCTTCGCTCGCCTGCGCGGCGGTCAAGGAGAGGGCCTGCACCGGTGCGGTGTTGATACCACCGGCCACACGCGTGAGCAGCGCCGCATCGGCGCGCACGCCATCGGCAAACTCCACGGCCGCGACCGGCGCCTGCGGACGATCGAAGCCGCCCACCCGCAGCCTGCTGCCATCTGAGAGCCGGAACACCAGGTCCGCACCCTGGCGCTCGAGCACGGTGTCCGCGGCAAGCACCCCACTGCCGAAGCGGATGATGTCCTGACCCGAGGCGTCGTCTGCCGCGTCGATGGTGTCGCTGCCATCGCCCGGTCCGAACTGATACACATCGGCTCCGGCCCCGCCGCGCAGCACGTCGTTGCCGGTACCGCCGTCGAGCGTGTCATCGCCGGCACCGCCGGTGAGCGTGTCGTCGCCGGCCCCGCCCAACAGCGTGTCATTGCCACCCAGGCCGTCGATGCGATCGTTGACGCTGGTGCCACTGAGCTGCTCTGCACTGTCGCTGCCACGTATATCGAAACCCAGGTCGAGCAGTTGCGCGTAATCGAGCGCGTGACCGGTGCTGGTGCGCACCTGCGCCAGACCACGGAATCCGCGCGCATCATCCTTGTCAAAGCCCAGCAGCCGGATCGCATCCCCACCGCCGAGCTCTATGCGCAGCGACCCGATCGTGAGCCGGATGTCGGCGAGGGTGAGTCCGTCGAGCAGTTCGATCACATCGCCATCACCGGTGCCGCCCGGATCAACGATGGTGTCCAGACCGCCATCGCGGCCGATCCGGTAGACGTCGTTGCCGGCCCCGCCCATCAGCAGGTCATCGCCCGCGCCGCCATCGAGCGTGTCATCGCCGTCCAGGCCCTCGAGCGTGTCGTTGCCACTGCCGCCGGAGAGCCGGTTGCCCGCCGCGTTGCCAAGCAACCGGTTGGCGAGCAGGTTGCCGGTGCCGTCGATCGCCACTGACCCACTGAGAATCAGATTCTCGACATGGGCGCTCAGCGTGAGCGTGCGCGCCGAGATCACCGTGTCATTGCCCTCGTCTGCGCGCTCGTCGACGATCGCCGGCGAGAACACGCCGATCACGTAGGTGTCATCCCCCGCTCCACCTTCGAGGGTATCGGCGCCCCCGCCGCCATCGAGCCGATTGCGACCGCCGTTGCCCGTGATGCGGTTGGCCCAGCCGGTGCCGGTCGCGTCGATGTCGGCACGGCCGGTGAGCGCCAGATGCTCGACGTTCTCCGGCAGTACATACGAGATCGACGCCAGTACCGTGTCCTCGCCTTCGTGCTCGGGTCGCGCACCGCGCTCGATCACCTGGTCACCGGCGTCATCGACCACATAGGTGTCATTGCCCGCGCCCCCGATCAGGGTGTCGGCACCGGCCGCGCCATCGAGCCGGTTATCGGCTGCATCACCCTCGATCCGGTTCGCACCCGCGTTGCCGGTGCCCTCGATGCGCCCCGAGAGCATGAGGTTCTCCACCTGCTCGGGCAGAATGAACGAGGCACGTGCCCACACGGTGTCGATGCCCTCGCCCGCGCGCTCGATCACGCTGTCGTCGGCGCGCTCGACCCGGTAGTGGTCGTCCCCGAGCCCGCCTTCGAGCGTGTCGCGACCACTGCCGCCATCGAGCGTGTCATCGCCGTCCACACCGTAGAGCCAGTTAGTCTGCTCATTGCCCCAGAGCGTGTTGGCCAGCGCGTTGCCAGTGAGCGTGCGCGCACTGGTGCCCGAGGCCAGCACGGCGTCCTCGACCGCGAGTCCCAGCGTCCAGTCCACACCCGCCTCGACCCGGTCGCGTCCCTCGCCGGCGCGCTCGATCACCTGGTCAGCGGCGTCATCGACCCGGTACAGATCGTCCCCGGTACCGCCGACCAGGGTGTCCGCGCCGGCACCGCCATCGAGCGTGTCATCGCCACTGGCACCGCTGAGGCGGTTGGCCTGCGCATTGCCGCGCATGCTGTTTGCAACGTCATTGCCCTCGCCGTCGATCGCGCCGGTGCCGGTGAGCTGCAGATGCTCGATGCCTTCTGGCAGCACGTAGCTGATGGTGGCGCGTACGGTGTCGCTGCCCTCGCCTGCGCGCTCGATCACCTGGTCGCGCGCATCGTCGATCACCAGCGTGTCATCGCCCGTACCGCCCACCAGGGTATCGGCACCGGGCCCGCCATCGAGCGTGTCGTTGCCGGCACCGCCGGCGACCCAGTCATCGCCGGCCAGCGCATCGATCAGGTCCCGACCATCGGTGCCCAGCAGCAGGTCATCGCCGTCGGTGGGCCGGTTGGTGTTCAGGCGCTGCAACACGTCGGCGAGACTCCAGCTATCGCCCGACTCAAACACGATCTGCTCGACATGGCCGGCACCGCCGGCAACAAAGGTCGGAGCGAAGTAGTCAGTGATACGCAGCGAGTTCCCCGCGTCGATCGACAGCAGCAGGTCCTGGCCGAGCCGGCGCAGCGACACCATGGAAGTTCCGATGTCCGAACCCAGTCGCAGTACATCCATGTCCCCGACCAGGGCGCCCGTATCCGATACCGTGTCGTTACCCCCGAAGCGGTTGAACACATAGGTGTCCGCACCCTCGCCACCGGCCAGGGTGTCATCGGCGCGATCACCGGCGCCCCCGTCCAGGGTGTCGTCACCGGCACCGCCGCTGATCCGGTTGGCCGCGCGGTTGCCGAGCAGCCGGTTGGCCAGCGCGTTGCCGGTGGCATCGATCGCCGCCTCGCCGGTGAGTTCCAGATGCTCGACCGCCTCGCCCAGGGTGAAGCTGGCACTGGCCAGCACCTGGTCCTCGCCCTCGCCATCGCGCTCGATCGCCTGATCGGCACTGTGATCGACCCGGTAGAGGTCGTCACCCGCCCCCCCCTCGGCCCGATCGATCCCGGCTTCGCCCTCGAGCAGGTCATCGCCCTCACCGCCCAGAAGCAGGTCATCGCCCTCGCCACCGAGCAGCGTGTCCCGACCCTCGCCACCGTCCAGACGGTTGGCCGCCCGGTTGCCGGTGATCCGGTTGGCCAGCGCCTGGCCGCGGCCGTCGATCGCCGCGTCGCCGGTGAGGGTCAGGTGCTCGAGACGTTCGCCCAGGCGGTAGTCGATGGCGCTCAACACCGTATCGGTGCTGAGCGCATCGGTCTCGTCCACCTCGTCGCCGATGTCGTCGACCACATAGGTGTCATCGCCACCGGCGCCCAGCATACGGTCAGCGCCTGCGCCGCCATCGAGCCAGTCGTTACCGCGCGGCTCCCTCCCAAGGCTCGCGTCGAAGAAGGACTTGCCGTCGCCGTGGAGCGTATCGCGCCCCGCCCCGCCGAACAGGCGGTCATCGCCGTCCGCGCCATAGAGCAGGTCGGCGCCGGCATCCCCGCTCAGCGTGTCATTGCCGCCGGCGCCATCGAGCGTGTCATCGCCCTCGCCGCCGGCGAGCAGGTCGTGACCGATCCGCGCCGGGACTGCCCCGGCGGCGGCCCTGGCAGGCGAGCCGTCATCGCCAAACAGAAAATCGGCCCCCGCGCCGCCCTCGAGCACGTCATTGTCGGCGCCGCCTTCCAGCTGATCATCGCCCGCGCCGCCGTCGAGCACGTCGTCGCCGTCTTCACCGCGCAGATAATCATGGCCGGCGCCGCCGGCAAGCCGGTCGTTGCCGGTGCCACCGTCGAGATAGTCGGCATGATCGCCGCCGTCGAGCTGGTCGTTGCCGTCGCCGCCGAACAGGTTGTCCAGACCGCTTTCGCCGTTGAGCGTGTCATCGCCCCCGCCGCCATAGAGGTCGTCCCCCATCGCTGCGCCATCGAGGCGGTCGGCGCCCAGCCCTCCGTAGACCAGATCGCTGCCCGACGTCCCGCTGAACAGGTCATTGGCCGCACCGAGATCGACCCTGCGTGCCACCTGCTGCAGCAACTGGTCATGCGTCCAGCGCGTGCCATCGTCGAACACATAGGACTGGATGCGGCCCTTCAGACCTTCGCGGATCACCACCCGGTCGATTGCACCGCCCACCAGGTAGCCCCTCTCCTGCCTGTTTCCACCCGGGATCAGGTACACGCCCAGCTCATCGTGGCCGCCGGAGAACGGCTGATCGATGACGCCCCAGGCAGCGCTGCCCGCGTTGCGCAGCCCGATCACCAGGTCGGCGTCGTCGATCGGCCCCCCCGACTCGGCCACACTGATCGCGCGATAGCGCAGCATCGCCCCGGTGTGCAGCACCAGGTCGTCGGCGGTGATGCCCGGCCCGAAGCGAACCTGGTTGCCGGCGCCCATCCCATCCCAGGCAGACTCTTCGATGAAGTCGGTACGCGTCATCGTGGTCCAGGCGATGGTGGCCGCCGCGACCGGCGACTGCGATCGGCCCTCGGCCGCGCGCGCACCGCCGCCGATACCGATGCCGATGGCGTAGGTGTCATTACCCGCCCCGCCGCGCATCCAGGTCTGCCGACGGCCAGCCACCAGCAGATCATCGCCTGCACCACCGTCCAGGTCGACTGCGCTCCAGGCCGAGCGCCCCGGATCAGCGCCCAGATCGTCATCGGCAATCAGCGTGTCGTTGCCGGCGCCGCCAAGCACGGTCTCCAGCGTGGCTATCTGATACTGCACCGGCACTTCGAAGTCCAGTGCCGACCCGGCATCCAGATAATCGTCGCCGCTGCCGCCGTCGAGCCAGTCATTACCGACGCCACCCAGCAGCCGGTCGTTGCCGCTGCCGCCATCGAGCCGGTCGGCACCCGCCCCACCGATCAGCGTGTCGTTGCCCGCCTCTCCCAGCAGCACGTCGTCATCGGGCAGCGGCGTGCCATCGACCTCGGTCGCCAGAGCATCGGGTCCGCCGCGCACCAGATCATCCCCGCCCCCGGCCCACACCAGGTCGCTGCCGCTCAACGCATCGATGCTGTCGCCTGCTTCGCCAGCGTACAGCCGGTCAGCGCCGGGCCCGGGCGGCGCGGACAGGCGAACGGCCGCACCGATGTTCTCGCGCGACCAGCGGCTACCGTCGGCGAACACCAACGCGTCGAGCTGCCGGCCGCTGGCCTCGAACCAGCCATCGACGGTCGCGCTGGCGTTCTCGCCGTCGATCGAAATGCTGAGCGAGCTGGCCAAGCGCGTCACGCGCACCGCATCGGGGCGTACGCCGGCGCCTGCCAGCAACTGGTCGGTCAGCGCATCGAACGGGTCATCGATGGTGAGGGTCTGCGCCCCGCTGCCGCGCTCGAGCGCCCAGGTTCTGATCGGCAGCGGCGCATCGGGCCCGGATGTGCTGCGGTCGAAGGCATGCCGCAACAGCGTCGCGTTATCCCAGGCCGAGCCGTCGGCGAAGCGTACCCCGGCGAGCAGCGGCGGTCGTTGTGCGGCGAAGCCGGCCAGCGCCACCTGATCGCTGCTGCCGACGATGGACAGCACGAGATCGCCACCCTGCGCGCTAACCGCGATGTCGCGCGCAGTGAGCCCGGCGCCGAACTCGATCGTGTCCTGTGTCCCGACCACCCAGCGGTCGCGGCCATCGCCGCGGCTGAACACCAGGGTGTTGGCGCCCGCGCCACCGTCGATCACATCGTTGCCGGCGCCCCCGATCAGGCGATCATCGTCGGCGCCGCCCCACAGCGTGTCATTGCCGGCGCCACCGATCAGGGTGTCGTTGCCGGCGAGTCCTTCGACCACATCGTCGCCGCCGAGTGCATCGATGCGATCAGCGAGCGCGGTACCGGTGATGGAATTGGCGTTGTCATCGACGGCGAACAGGCGCGCGTCGATGTCGGCCTGGGTCCATTCGGTGCCATCGGCAAAGCGCACCCGCTCGATGCGTGAACCGATGCCGGCGAGGTAATTGTCGATCAGCACCGTTTCACCGGAGGCGAGGCTCAGGCGCAGCGACTGGCCATCGCGCACCACGTTCACCTCGCCCGCCGTGATGCCCGCGCCGAACTCGATCGTATCGCTACCCCCGGGCACCGGCAGGCTGTCATCGCCGGCTTCAATCACCGTGTCGCGACCGAAGCCGCGATCGAACCGGTAGCGGTCATCGCCCGCGCCACCGGCGAGCCGGTCGTTGCCGGCCCCGCCAGCGAGCCAGTCGTTGCCGCTGCCACCCTCGAGAAGATCATCGCCATCGCCGCCGATCACCGTGTCGGCGCCGCCCTCGCCGCGCAGCGTGTCCTGGTCGATGCCCCCGTCGAGCGAGTCATCACCGTCGCCGCCTTCGAGCAGATCGTTGCCCCAGACACCGCCGAGCAGGGTATCGGCCCCGGCGCCGCCGAACAGGCTGTCGAAGCCGGCGCCCCCATCGATACTGTCGTTGCCTTCCTCGCCGTAGATCCGATCATCGCCAGCGCGCGCGAGGATCACGTCGGCGCGCGAGGACGCATAAATCTCATCGTTGCCATTGGTCCCGTCGGGCACGGCGACGCGCGCGCGCAGATCGGCGACCGACCAGGTGGTGGCGTCGCTGAAGCGCACGCTGAAGCTGCGCGCCGGGTCGAGCAGCAGGCCGTCGAGCCGCAGGTTCGCGTCGACCATGGCGAGCGTGATGGCGGTGCGATCACGCGACACGGCCAGCTCGGCCGGGCGGGCGAAGGCGCCCAGCTCCAGACGGTCGACACCGGTGGCGTCCGAGACGGTGTGAAACCCGGGCGCCTCGATCTGATAGATGTCGTTGCCGGCGAAGTCGACGATCGAGGACACGGCCCCTGCGCGCAACAGCCGGTAGCGCTCATCGCCCTGGGTGTCCTGGGCATAATCGCTGGCGCCACCGAGTTCGTAGACATCGTTGCCGGTGTCTCCGAGCAGCACCTGTCCGGCCTGGCCTGCGAACGTACCTGCCCCACCGTCACCGGAGATCAGGGTGTCATCGCCCGCACCGCCGACGAGCGAATCGTTGCCGCTGCCACCCTCGAGGCGGTCGTTGCCCTCACCGCCGATCAGCGAATCATCGCCCGCATTGCCGAGCAGGGTGTCGTTACCGCCATAGCCGTCGACGGTGTCGTTGCCGGCCAGCGCATCGATCAGGTCATCGCCCGCGGTCCCGTCGAGCCGGTCCGGCCCGGCAGTGGCGCCGGTGCCGAGGAAGGTGCCGCTGCGCCACACCTCGCCGTTGGCAAAACGGATCTCCTCCACCCGGCGCGAACTCGACCGGTACCAGCCGTCGATCACCAGCGCGCTCTCGAAGTTCAGCAGCCGGATGCCGGGCGCTGGCTGCTGCTCGGTCGCCTGGTAGATGACCAGATCGTCGTTGCGGTTGCGTACCGCGCGCAGTTGCGCCGGGGCGAGAGACGCGTCGACCTCGACCACATCGAGATTGCCGACGGTGGCATCGTCGTCATTGACCGAAAGAAAATAGCCGCGCCGGAACAGGTAGCGGTCATTGCCGGTGCCGCCGAAGGCGATGCCGCTGGTCGGCCCCCCCGGGATGACGCCCTCGATGACCATCTGATCGGCGGTGAAGCCCGGCATCATCGGCAGCAGCCGGGGTGCAGGGGCGAGGGGCGATCCGACATCGAGCGTATCGTCGCCAGCACCGCCGACCAGCCGATCGAAGCCATCGCCGCCGTCCAGGCGGTCGTTGCCGTCGCCCCCGATGAGCGAGTCATCGCCCGCGCCACCGGCCAGCGTGTCGTTACCGGCGAGGCCGTCGATGGTGTCGTTGCCAGCCAGCGCATCGATCGAGTCATCGCCCGTGCCGCCCAGCATCGAGTCGTTGCCCGGCGTGCCGAGGCGCACCACGCCCGGGACCCCGGGCTGCAGGTCGCTGCGCGACCATGTGCTGCCATCGGCAAAGCGCACCTGATCGATGCCATCGGCGCCGGTGGCAAAGCCCTGAAGAACGAGGCGGTCGGTACTGCCGACGTGCTCCAGGATGAGGTCGTTGCCCGAACTCAGGCGACGGATATCGGCGACCGCGATGCCGTTGCCGAATTCGATCCGGTCGAGCGTACCGTAGATCGACGCGCCATCGGACAGCGTATCGTTGCCCCAGCCGAGTTCGAAACGATAGGTGTCGTTGCCGGTCCATCCGGACAGATAGTCTGCGCCGGTGCCGCCGATCAGCAGGTCGTCGCCGGCGCCACCCTGCATGAAATCATCGCCCGCCCCCCCGAGCAGGGTGTCATCGCCGGCCATGCCATCGAACGTATCGGCGCCCTCGCCACCGTCGA
>Ga0335394_10008087_pt1 | contig 11863 bp, 11 predicted proteins | sample MAT03_FD_205741 | JGI IMG/M metagenome (GOLD analysis project Ga0335394, IMG submission 205741) | Freshwater microbial communities from Lake Fryxell liftoff mats and glacier meltwater in Antarctica - MAT-03 (spades assembly) (version 2) ... | reverse complement strand
ATATTTACTTATATGGCGGAATAAGAAAAATGGGCAATGATTCCGTCTATGGCTTTTTAAAATATAATGGCGGTTACAGTCCTTCTGTTTGCAGCCCCACACTTAGTATTTACATGAGCACTGTTGGATTAAATGAATTAATAAATTTTAGTAATCTTAAAATTTATCCTAACCCCGCTAAAGATAAAATAACAATTGAGTTTTCAAATTTTGAAGGCTTCCATTTAAACCTAGAAATAATTAACCCTTTTGGACAGCTTGTTTATGCTTCAGAAAATGTTGGTGAAAAACAAGAAATTGACCTAAGTGAATTTCCACAGGGGATTTATTTTTTAAGACTGAGGAATGAATCGGGGCAGAAAACTTTTAAAATTATAAAAGAGTGAGCGTCTAAACTTAACATGGCGTATATTTAATATCCGTGAGGGATGCCCAAAGCCAAAGAACATTTAAACTGATTAAAACTAATTCGAAAATTTCTTTTAATAGTATTTTGTTCAACCTGCGCCTGTTTTACACAGGCGCAGGTTTGGACTAACTATATCAACGGTGTTTTTATGGTCGGTCCTTACCCATCCGAATCTACGTTGAGTAAATCTAAAAGTCACTATAATTGATAATGCAGCCGCTATTGCTGACGGTAAACGGAGAGCTACTTCATTATACCCAAAGAGCTTGGTAAATGCAACTTGAACCCAAACGGTTAGAGGAGGTTTGCTGTTGCTAATGTCAATAACTCCATTGAAATATAAGGAGAAAGGATGACCATTTTTGGCCATTTCATAAGTGTTAACCGCAAACATAGATTCATCCCACCATCTCAAGTGAAAAGTATCAATCTTTAGGAAGACTACTAGATAAATTAAAATAAGTAAGATAGAGTAATTTAAAAGTTGAAATCTCATAGTCAATAAGGCTTTATGCTGCGCAAGATAAAGAAATTATTGATTTTGTTTGCGAAATTAAGTTTAGAAAGCTACTTTTACCCAGTTATATTCTTTTTGGGTAGAATATAATTTAATGCCTCGCTGGGAAACTAGCGGGGCATTCTCTTTTCAATTAAAATCTTTGGGCAGTTTAGTTTAATAGTGGGTATAAGTGACTTTCGGAATTTTTCGATGGAGCTAACTTTATACTATCAAAAATAAAGCACTATGGAAGGTATAACATTAATAGAGGGGCAAACTTTGAAACATTGGGAACTAAGATTGCTAAATATTGAGCAAAATCAATTGGCAATTCTAAAAAAGATTGACCAGTTAAATCCATTAACACCTCAAAACAGTGTACCCGACTTTATATCAGTTGAAAATGCTGCTAAAAAATACAATGTGTCAAAGCAGACAATTTATAATAAAATAAAACTCTATGCTAAAAATAAGGGAAAGGCAATTGACAGATTACAAATAGGTGGTTCAAACTTGGTTAATGAAATTGAGTTGTTGGAAGCGTGGAGATTAAAACCTGATGTTCCTTTAGTTTTTAGAAAGAAAAACAAGTAGTTTTTTTGATTGAGTACATTAACCACCTCTAGCTTGTTCCAGTGGCGGTTCTTTTTTTTGCTATTTCTAAATTGTGATGTAGAAGTTATTAACACCAAAAAACATATTCTGAAAATATTATTGTATTTATCCCCCCAACTATCCCCCCAACAAAACAAAACCCGCAACTGGTGCGGGTTTTGACTTTGTATCTGCGGGCTCAAATTTACCCTGTTCGAACCAAATAAACAATAAAAACCCTGAAGAACTTAAGGAAGCCCAAATACAGCGATTTTTAGCCGATTTAAGGGCGACTAGTCACTTCTGCAAGGTGTTTAGGGTAGGTCAGAAATAAGGACTGTTACCGTATTTTGCGGTACTTTTACTGTAAAGATCCCGGTTTGGTCAAAGGTAAATGACTTTTACTACGATTTTCTTATCGCTACTCAACTCAAAACTTGCCTTTGAAAAATTGGGGCGATTTGTTAATCCTATTGAATTATAATTTGAAAAACCAATCCCCTCTATTGGTAAAATAAATCCTTTGTCTATTTCGCCATTTTCATTTTCATCATGAAGTATGTTTACTGCATATCTGCCTTGCGGAAGATTACTAAAGGTTACCTTAGAGGAACCATCTTGTATTTTTTCTTTTAATATCTTACAGCATTTTTTGTAATGTTCATCAGGGATTGTTCCGTCTTTGTTGTAAAGAGCAAACTGAAGAACTCCTTTAGAATTTTGTAAATCCTTTACTTCAACTGTTAAAGAGTACGTTTGCCCTTTTCGAATATTGAACGATGAGAGCAGGAATAGTGATATACAAGCAAGTGCGAATACGTTTAACTGTTTCATATGTAGATTTAATTGATTTTTAGTTGTCATATAGAATACGCCATTATCTTCATTTGTATTTGTTTGCAACAAACTTTTTGTAAGTAGCTATTTCATATTAATTACTTTTTCTGTTTGCAATCTTTTCTTTTAATCTATCTACCAAATAATAAACCATTGGCACTAAATAAACAGTTAAAACCAGTGAAGAGAAAAGACCTCCAATAATTACCCAAGCCAATCCGTTTTTCCATTCGCTTGCTGTACCTTTCCCAAGTGCAATTGGCAGCATACCAATAATCATAGCAATGGTTGTCATTAAAATTGGACGCATACGTCCTTTTCCTGCAATGATTAACGCTTCTTTGTAATGTTTACCTTGCTCTTTTAATTGATTTGTAAAATCAACAATTAAGATGGCGTTTTTCACAACCAATCCCATCAGCATAATTAAACCAAGCAAAGCAAATAAACTTAAATTATTTAACGATAAATTCAATGCTAAAAATGCACCAATAGCAGCCACAGGAATTGAAAACAAAACAACAAACGGATATATGAAATTATCGTAGAGAGCTACCATAATTAAATAAATTAAAAGAAACGAAATGAGCAACACAGAACCCAATGCTCCAAAACTATCGTTTTGTCTTTTGATATCGCTACCCCAAGTCATTTGAATACCTTCGGGTAATGGATTATTTTTAAGATAAGCAACCACATCATCCGCCACTGTTCCTGATGGTCTTCCAAATGCATCAGAAGTTAGTGTAACTGCTGGCTGACGGTCTTTTCGTTCCAATAACGATGGAGAATTATCTCTTTCTACACTTGCAAATTGCGACACTTCAATAGGCAAGCCCATTGGATTAATAATAGAAAAACGTTTTACATCTTCATAATTTTGTCTGTTGTAACCATCAAGCCAAATTCTAACAGGATACTCTGTTCCATTTTCTGTTAAAGTAGCATCATCGTTTCCTGTAAATGCTGTTCTTAAATTTATGCCTACATAAGCAGTTGTTAAGCCAAGACGTTGCATTTTATCTTTGTCAGGAATTATTTTATATTCAGGACTTCCTTGCTCTACTGATAATCGAACGTTATCCGAACCTGGAATTTTTTCAATAACTGATTTTAAATCATTACCTGTTTTCATTACTAAATCCAAATTACTTCCACTTAATGTAATTTCAATTGGCGCAGAACGTGGTATTAGTCCTAAAGCTGCCATAGAATAATTTATACCCGGAAACTTCGTTTTTAATTCTTCCCGAAGTTTTTTCATAAACTCTTCAGTAGGTTGTTTATTTCTCTCTTTAGAAGATTTCAACTGAATAGTAAATTCGGTTTTATTAGCAGAGCCAACACCCAAACTTCCAATACCTGTGCTCGGACCACCTATGTTACTAAAAACAGTTAAGACAGCAGGTTGTTTAATTATATACGTTTCAATTTTTTGAGCAATCAAATTATTTTGATGAATCGATGTTGATTTATCAAACTCTAAACTCATACGAAATTTACCCTGATCTCCCGTTGAAATAAGTTCTTTACCTATGATGCCTTGTTTCATAATACCTAAAGTCACCGCAAAAAGTAAGATTACAATTCCAGTAAAAATTAATTTGTGGCTAAGTATCCACTCTAATTGTTTGCCATACCAATTTGTAAAATTTTCTAATTGATTTTCAAATCCAAGCAGAAAACGATTAAAGAAATTAGTGGGTTGTAAATCTTCTTTCTTGCCGATGCGTGATGCTAACCAAGGAGTAAGTGTAAAGCCAACTAATAAACTAGTTAGTGTTGATGTTACAACTACAACCGAAAATTGTTTCAACATATCTGCTACAAATACTTGTAAGAATAGGATTGGTAAAAACACAACCACATCAACTAATGTGATAGACAATGCAGAAAATCCAATTTCCATACGACCGTCCATTGAAGCTGTTCGTTTTTCTTTACCCATATCTAAATGCCTTTGTATGTTTTCTAATACAACGGTAGCGTCATCAACCAAGATACCGATGATTAAAGACATGGCAAGCAACGTCATTAAATTTAAGGTGTAACCTAATAACCACATAACTGCAAAGGCTGTAACTAATGAAGTAGGAATGGCAATTATCACAATTAGGGAGTTTCTAAAACTTCGTAAAAACAAAAGCATTACTAATGAAACTAATACTACGGCTAAGCCCAAATCAAATACAACTGAATTAACGGCAGCAATTGTATTATCAGTACTATCATCTGCAATAATAAATTTTACATTCGAATTAGCATTTTGTGTTTCAATGTTTTTGAATCTCTCACGCACAGCTTTAGAAACATCAACCGCATTTGCATCGCCTTGTTTTTTTAATAAAATTCCAATTCCATTTTTTCCGTTGTAGCGACTGATAGATGTTGTTTCTTTTATGCCATCAACTACATTGGCTATATCTTTAACATACATAGGGCTGCCTAGTGTTGGCATTGCTACCTGAACACCTTTTATATCATCAATGGTTGTAAACTTTCCAGTTAAACGTACCGAATTATTTTCTTGATCTGTTTGTACTTTGCCAGCAGGAAGGTCTAATCCCGAACGATTAACAGCTTCAACAACTTGATATAATGAAATCTTATATAGCTTTAACTTATCTTGATTTACTTTAACTTGAATTTCCCTTTCTTCACCTCCAAGTATAGTTAATTCCGCAACACCTTTTATTTGTTGAATTTGCGGAAGATATTCATCTTTCATTTTTTGATAAAACTCAGTAGCAGGTAAATCACTTGTAGCACTGATTGACATGATTGGCAAATCATTCGGAGAAACCTTACTCATTACAGGGCTTAAAATATCCTGCGGTAAATCTTTACGGATATTGTCAATATAGCGTTGAGCATCTTGCATGGTTTTATCTAAATCTGTACCGTATTTTAAATTAGCAATGATGATAGATGCATTAGGTAAAGATTTAGTTACCAAATAATCTACACCTTCCAAATTTGATAGGGCATCTTCAATTTTTCGAGAAACAGAGGTTTCCACTTCACCGGGTTCTGCACCGGGATAGACCGTTTTAATAACCACAACAGGTTGATTAAAATCGGGCATTAATTCGTAACTCAGGTTTTTATACCCGATGACCCCTAACAATGTTAGTACGCTGAAAAGTACTATTATCAGCGAAGGACGTTTTATAGATATTTCTGTAATATTCATTTTATCTAAATTTTTAGTTAACGGTTACGTTTGCATCGTTAAAAAGATTAATAAATCCATTTGTTACGATTACATCGCCTTCATTTAATCCACTTGATACCACTACTTTATTTTTTATTTTTTGCGCAATTGTAATGCTATGTAGAACGGCTTTCCCTTTCTCAACTTTATATACTTGCGGTTGATTTGCAGAGCCTATAATTGCCGAGGCAGGGATAATAATTCCTGATTTTTTCTTCTCACTTTTTAAATTCACTTTACCAAACATTCCTGATTTGATTTTTAATTCAGAAGTATTATTTACAATAAACTGAACAGGAAAACTACTACCCATATTTGCTTTACTACCAATCATCGTTGCTTTTCCTGATAATAAAACATCTGAATATGCATCTGTGCTTATTGAGAAAACTTGGTTTAATTCAAATAGATTCAAATCGTTTTCAGAAACATTGACAGTGAATTTTAATTTTGTAATGTCTGTAATTTGAAGCAACGGTACTCCGGGAGCTGCAAACGCCCCTTCTTCAGCAAGCTTAGCTGTTACAACTCCATCAAAAGGTGCTTTTATTGTTGTTTTATTAATTTGTTCAAGTAATGTTGCTCTTTGAACTTTAGCAGATTTTAAACCCAATTCTACTTTCTCCAATTGAACCCCTTGCACAGCATCTGCATTTGCTAAAACTGTAAAGCGTTTTACATCGGCTTCCAATCCTTCAATTTGAACCTCGGCAGATTGTAATTGTAATTTTAATAATGAATTATCTAATTGAATTAAGGATTGCCCCTTCAATACTGAACTTCCTACGTCAACCAAAATATCATTTATTTTACCTTGTATCTCTGCACTTAGTTTTGTTTCCTTATTAGGTTCAAATGTGCCTGAGTACGAAAATTCTGCGCCAATCATTTCAGCTTTAATGGTTGCAACTGTAACGTTTATAGCTTGCTCTTTATCGTATTGATATACTTTATCTTTTACGATATCTTTATTGCTTTTTAATTTAATGATTACAATGGCAATCAATGCTAATGGAATGATGATGTATAAAACCTTTTTCATTATCTGTTTTTTTTAATTGTTAATTTATTTTGTATTTAAAATATTTCCTGAAACTTTTTTAAGATCCAAATCAGCCTTCATTACATCTACCAATGCCGATAAATAATTCTGTTGCGCTTCTTTTTGTGCATTATCCGAGAGCAGTACATCTGTTAAAGAGGCAACGCCCTCCTTTTGTTGAATAAGTGTTTTTGAGTAAATAGTTTCGGCTAACTCTAATTGCGATTTAGAATTTGAGAGATTAGACTTCGCAACCGTGTATTGCATTTGTGCATTTTCAATTTGCACGTTTTGTTTTTCATTTAATAACTCTATTCTAAGTGTGTTCTGTTTTAGCTCCTCTCGCTTTTGAAATATTTTATGTTCTAACGAAGTTCCTGAAAATATCATCCACGACATTTTTACTCCGGCAAATCCAATAGGAAATGTTTTGAAAAAATCATTTGTGCCACTGTAGTTTCCGTATCCTGTAACACCATAAGAACCATAAAAAGAAAAGGAAGGCAGGTGAGATAGTTTTAATGTTTTCAATTCTGAATTTAAAAGCAATTGTTTTGTATTTACTAACGTGATATCTGTGCTTGGTTTATTGGTATATTTTTGCTCTTCTGAAGATTCTTTAAATGTTTCTTCAATGGCAATAGAGTTAGAAGGCAAAATTCCTAATTGAAGTTTCAGTAAATTTATTATTTGTTGGTATTGAGTGTTTGCTTTACTAAGCTGTGTTTTGAGTTGACCATTTTGAAGTTTTACTTTGTCCACATCGGTGCCTTTTGTCATTTGCTGTGAATAAAGCAATTGAATAGTACTCAATAATTTTTCACTATTAGTGATGCCATTTTTGATAAACAAAATTTGATTCGCTATCAATTGACCATTGTAGTATAAGTTTGAAACGTCAAAAACCACTTGTTCTTCGGTTTGTTGAAATTGAATTTGATTTAATTCTTTTGCTCTTTTAGAAACCGAAACAGCTCCAATTGCTTGTGGATTATATAATGGTACATCAAGCATTAAGTTTGCGTTTAAATTATGCGGCACACCGAATTGAGCCTCTTTATAAACACCAACCGGACCATTAAATATAGAGGCTGGTAATAGTTGAAAAGGCAAGTCGGTATAATAACGATAATCAACATTCCCATACAATTTTGGTATTAAACCTCCTTTTGCTTCCTTGTTTTTTTGTTTTGCAATTTCAATGTCACTCTGTGCTATTCTTAGCGATTTATTATGCACCAAAGCCGTATCGATGCATTGCTTGAGCGACCAATTTTGAGCATTCGCATTAACTGTAAAAATTAGAATGGTAAAAACCAGTAATAATTTCTTTTTAAATGAGTGAGTGTTTACTAACATGATAAGACAAATTTTTTTATTTAATTAATACTAATTGCGAATCCAGTATTCCTTCTACCCAATGTTTTACATTTGGTTCAATATTAACCATATCACCGCTTAAAAGATTTTCTGTAATTCCATTTTCATTTTTAAAAACTACGTTCCCATTAATGCAAATTAATAATGCAGGGACTTTTGTGATATGTTCTGCTAAAACGCCACCAGCAGTAATTTGTAAAGCTGTAACAGTTCCTTCTGTTGTAGAAAATATTTTTTTAGCACTAACAGGCTTTTCTTCGGTATGAATTGATTTTATGTTCATGGTTTTATTTATTTAAAGTATATGTTTAATGTTTTAAATGATGCAACTATTTCTTCTGCGGTAAGTAATGCTTCATCTTTAGTTTTTGATTTATTTAATTTCTCCACCATGTCAATATAGGGCAGTAGCCATTTATGTAATTCATCATGTGCTTTTCCTTCCATAGTACAACTTGAAGTCAACAAATCAATGTTTTTTTGTAAACTTTTGCCAAGTTGAGTGAAGTCTTTAAGATCTAAATGTTGCGATTCATTAAAGCGATACACATCCGATTCCATATTTCTAATATGTTTCATCATTTCCGGAACTACTTTCCATTTTGCTCCATTATTTAATTCAATAGAATAGGTTTCATTATGATGATGTTCTTCCATCACTTGTGATGTTACTTCTTTCTTTTTTTCTTCTTGTTGACCGCAAGAATAAAGAAATAAAGCACCACTAAAAATTAGTATTGCAGAGAAACGCATATTATTTATTTAGGTTTATTTTTTTGTATATAATTCCTTGAGTCATTTTGATCTCTAAAAAGTAAATACCTGAAGTCTGCAGGTTTAAGTCAAGTGCGACTTCATTTAAATTTAGATCACGTTTTGTAAGTATCAATTTTCCTGAATAATCAAATAAAGAAACTTCAGTAATTATTTCATTTGAATTATGTTTGATAGTAATTTTATTTGAAGATGGATTTGGGTATACTATTAATTCATTTGATTTTGAATCATATTCTTCTATACCAACTCCTGCCGGACATGCAACAACAAATTGCCCCATCATACCATCATCTTCATGTGGCAACATATGACAGTGATACATGTAGGTTGCCATTGAATCACAAAACGTTTCAAATTTTGCAATAAATTTAACTGTTTGTCCTGCCGGTACTAATACAACATCTTTTCTTCCAGCCATATTTGCAGGAGGTGCTACTCCATTAATTTCCGTAATATAAAATTGAATATCGTGTATATGAAAAGGATGAGCTATAGGAGACTGATTATTAAGTGTCCATATTTCAACATTATTAAGCGGTATAGAATAATTTACCACATTCATATTGAAACTTGTACTATTGATTAAAAACGGACCTTGTATTGCTGTTGGCCCCATTGTTACTGGCGCGAACGTTAATGTTTTAAATGCGCCTGCACTTCCAATTGGCCAAGGAGTATTTGTTATGAGTGTAGGTGGAATTGTAGTAATTGGTGAAACAGTTTGGGCAACAATATTGAAGGTCATTATATTAAAATTAGTTCCATTCAAAACATTTAATGTATAACCGGGAATCACTTGACCCGCGCCCATTCCTGGTTGCAAAGCGCCATAAATAGCGTTAGGCAATTCAGAAGCAAAACTCATTAGATTAATAGCTTGTCCAATTTTTCCAGTAAAATCAATTAGAATGTCGGCACGTTCACCGGGAGCAAGTCTAAGTCTAGTTAAAGAAACAGGAGCATTCAACAACCCGCCATCAGTTCCAATTTGGTAAAAAGTTAAGTTGCCCTGAAATCCTAGATTATATACTCTTTCAGAAGATGCATTAAGTAATCTAAAACGTATAACCTGAGCAGGTGTTGGTAAGTAAGGCTTTATTGTTCCGTTTACCATCATAACACTATCAATTACGATTTGTTTACTTGCATCAAAACACTTTGATTGAATAACCAATGGAAAATCATCAACACCATATCTTCTTGGCAAATTAAGGGCACTCTCAATGGTATCTCTTACAATAACTAATCCAGCAGCTCCAAGCGAAGCATGGAGATTAGTCATCATGTGTAAATGCGGATGATACCAATACATAGCAGCATTATCTCTTACTTTAAATTTAGGATTCCATGTCGTACTTGGCGGAATAATAATATGCGGTCCCCCATCATTCATTGCAGAAACATGCATACCATGCCAGTGAATGGTTGTGGTATCCATTAAATGATTATTAAAATTTACGCTAATGGAATCCCCTTTATTTAGAAATAAAGTAGGCCCTAAATACTTTGCGTTTATTCCAAATGTGTTTGTATTATAACCAGTATAAAAAACTTTGGTTGTGTCGTAGATATTTAAATTGAAATTCGTTCCTGATAATGTATCGGGGATAGCTAAAAGATTTTGCCCAGTAATTGTGTTTCCAATGTAAATAATGGCAGTAAGTAGTGTTAGTATTCTTTTCATTTTAGTGTATTTTATTAGTTTTTGAGAAAGATAATATTATTGTAATTGTTTATATGTAACAATTGTTACACTGAGTGTAAATTGTCCGTTGTTTTATTTTTCGATATAAAAAACCATGAAATTCCTACAAATGCCGCAGTAATAGCAATACGAGAGAGCATCGCTTTAATTGTTTTTTGCTCATAAATTCCGCCTGTATTGGCATGAATTAATAAGCTTACAAAACTTACAATGAGAATTGCAGTTGTAATTAATAATATTTTTGTGGCCGATTTTTTTTCTGTAAATAAAGCATATCCAGCAAACAGATATAAAAATCCAGCTATAAAATTAGAGATCACAACAAACAATACATAATTCCCCTCTTTCTCTCTGATTCCAAATAAATCAAAAATGACTGAGGTACTCATAAACAAAGTTATTAATGCAAATAATGTAATGAAAACAGCTGATGCTTTTAATATTATCGATTTCATTTTTATATTATTTATTTTCTATCATTTTTAAAATTCCGCCTAATACTTTACTTCCGTCTTTTACTAAATCAGATTTATGGCCTGATAGTTTCCATTTAAGAACTGTTATACGCATACCACCCATTATAATTGTGGTGGTAGTTGAAACGCCTACTATCTTGCTAAAAGATCCGTCTGCTTGCCCCTTTCTTACAATTGACTCAATATGAGTTTGCATCAATTCCATCATTGCTGAAACGGTATCTGACAATTCTTTATTAAATTGAAAAATACTTTCTGAGAAAATTACACTCACTACAGAAGGCTTTGCTACAAAAGTTTTTAATTGCGAATCGAACAAGTCTTTTAATAATGCAGATGGGTTTTGATTCTTACTATTAAAAATAATGGCTAACCTATCTTTCATTTCATCAATAAAATAAGTTAGTAAGCCTAGCAAAATTTCATTTTTGCTTTTAAAGTGGCGATATAGAGCAGCTTCCGATAAATTTAAATCAGCGGCAAGTGTTTTAATAGTTAAATCCTGAATGCCATGCTCGTCAATTCTTTTTGTGGCAGCCTCAATGATTTCTATTTGTCTTTCTGAGAATGCGATATTATTTTTGCCGTTCATAATTCATGTAAGTTAGTATTCACTTACAAAGATATAAAACATTTCTAACTCTCACAAATTATTTTAACAATTATTTAACCCAGTTTGCAGCATTACGGGTCAATCATCTTTTATTTGCTGAGAAATATTTTTTTTGAGTTCCAGTTTGTGTACTACAGACTTTCGTTTTGTAAAGGGTTGCAGTTTTATTTTTAAGCTGCTATAAATGTGAGCTAAATTTTGGGTTGGTAACGAACATTTTCTGACCGTTATTATTTTATCATGCGTGTTGCAGCCCGATGTGGTTATTATCTTTTGAGTATTGCCAATCCTTACAATCTCGGACCAGCAGCTATTAA
>Ga0335394_10008086_pt1 | contig 11864 bp, 9 predicted proteins | sample MAT03_FD_205741 | JGI IMG/M metagenome (GOLD analysis project Ga0335394, IMG submission 205741) | Freshwater microbial communities from Lake Fryxell liftoff mats and glacier meltwater in Antarctica - MAT-03 (spades assembly) (version 2) ... | reverse complement strand
CATGGTCGGGCTGACGCTGCTGTTCATCGTCACGGCAATCGTGTGGGCCATCGTGGCCGACCTCGACGTGGCCGTGCAGGCCCGTGGCGTGGTGGTGGCCCCCAGCCGCCTGCAGGAAGTGCAGAGCCTGGAAGGCGGCATCGTCGAAGAGCTGTTCGTCTCGTCCGGGCAGACCGTCAAGAAGGGTCAGCGCCTGGCCCGGCTCGACACGGCGCAGTACACCGCCAACCTCGGTGAAAGCCGACAGCAGCAACTGGCCGCGATGGTTTCGCGGGCGCGTGTCGAAGCCCTGCTGACCGGCACCGCTCCCCGCTTCGAAGACAGCTGGCGCAAGGAAGTGCCCGAACGCGTGGCCAAGGAGGCTCAGCTCTGGCGCGACGCGGCGCGCGAGCATCAGTCCAATCTGCAGGTGGCCGCACAGGCCATCCAGCGTCGGCGTGGCGAGCAGGCCGAGGCACTGGCGCGCATCCAGTCGCTCAAGAGTGCGGTGCGCGTCGGCGAAGAGAGTTTTGCCATCGAAGAGCGCTTGTTCAAGGAAGGCGCCGGGGCCCGCGCCGACTTCCTGGCCGCTCAACAACGGCTGCTGGCGCAGAAGGCCGAGCTCGACGCCTTGCAGCAGTCGTTGCCGCGCCTGGCCGCAACGCTGGCCGAAGCCCAGGCCCAGGCGGCCGAGAGCGAATCGCGCGCGCGCGCCCAGTGGGGCGTGCAGCGCAGCGAGTTCGAGACCAAGGCCGCCGCATTGAGCAGCACGCTGAGCGGGCAGCAGGACAAGGTCACCCGGCGCGACCTGCTGTCGCCGGTGGACGGCGTCGTCAACCGGGTGCTCATCACCACCCTGGGCGGCGTGGCGATTGCCGGCAAGCCGATCCTGGAGATCGTGCCCGAAGACGCCCGGCTGCAGATGACGGCGCGCGTGCGGCCCGCGGACATCGGCTTCATCCGCGTCGGCCAGCAAGCGCATGCCAGCGTGCTGGCCTACGACCCGTCGACCTACGGCAAGCTCGACGCCGTGGTTGATCGCGTGGGTGCCGACGCCGTGCCCGACGAAAAGGGCGAGCCGTACTTCGAGATCCAGCTCACGGCGGCGCGCGACCAGCTCAAGCTGCACGGCAAGCCGCTGGCCATCACCCCCGGCATGCCGCTGGACGTGGGCGTGCTGACAGGGCAGCGCAGCGTCATGCAATACCTGCTCAAGCCCGTGCTGCGCGGCTTGCAGGGTTCGTTGCAGGAGCGCTGAAGCGTGCGCGCTTTGTTACGCTTGCGGTTGCTGGCGGTGTGCCTGTCGCCGGCCGTGCTCGGCTGGCCCGTGGCGGCGCAGGAGCTGCATCAGCCCGACCTGCCTTGGGCCCAGCCGGCGCCACCGCCGTTGCCCGTGGCGCCGCCGCTCGGCCAGCCCGAGAGCTTGCCCGAGCTGCTGGCCCGCGTACTGCCGCGCGACCCGCAGGTGCGGGTGGCGCAGCTGCTGCTGGCGGCGGCCGGCGAACGCGCGCTGCAGGCCCGTTCGCGCCTGGGGCCCACGCTGTCGATCTCAGGCTCCAAGGGCGAATCGCAGGACCTGGACTTCGGTCGCGAGTTCGAACGCAAGACCGACCGGTCCGAGGCCGCGCTGCGCTGGAATCTTTACAACTTCGGCAACGACGCTGCCGAGTTGCAGGGCGCCCGTCGCGACGTGGTGGCGGCGCGTGAATCGGTGCGCCAGGCCCGCGAGGAAGTGGCCGAGCGCCTGGCCGATGCCTACACCGGCGTGCTGCGGGTTCAGGAGTTGCTGCCGCGATCACACACGCGCCTGGCTGCGGTGCGCCGGCTGGTGCAGCAGGTGCAGCGCCAGGCCGAGCTGGGCAAGTCGTCGGACGCCGATGCACAGCAGGCGCAGGCCTCGTTGCTGGACGCCGAGATGGCGCACGAACAGCTGCTGTCCGACCTGGACGGCGCGCAACAACGCCTGGCCGTGCTCGTCGGTGGTGAAGCGCGCCCCGTGCTGCCGGTGACCCTGCTGGCGAGCTTGTCGACGGACGCACCAGGCGCTGCGGCCGCGCGCGATGCGCCTTTGCTGCCGGGCCAGGTGGCGGTGGCCAACGCGCGCGCCGAGGCCGCCCGTGTGCGCGTGCGGCCGTTGGCGTCGGTGCTGGCACCGCGGGTGGACTTTGAATACCGGCAGCGCCTGAGCGACCGCACCACGCCACAAGTCACCACTCAACAGCGGGATGGCTGGCTCGTCACCGCGCGCTGGGAGTTCCCGGTGCTGGGCGAGAACCAGGCCCGGCGCGCCGAGAACGAACGCCGTGCCGAGGCCGTGGAAGCCGAGGCCGAGCGCGTGCTGCTGGGCGTGCAGACGGAACGGGCCGCGCTGCCCGCCCGCCTGGCCGCGGCCCAGCGCGCGGTGGCTCAGCTGGACCGCCAGATCGAGCAGTACCAGGGCCTGTTGCGCGCCGGTGAACTGCAGTACGAGGCCGGCCGCCGCAGCCTGACGCAGCTGGTGCAGCTGCACGAAGGCCAGTTCAACGCAGAACAGCGCCGTGCCGAGCAGCGTGCCCGTATTCTGGCGACGCAGTTGCGCCAGCTGTCGCTGGGGGGGGCCTTGTTGCCGGCGCTCGGGCAGGGGCCGAATTGAGACCATCGAAACCCACGGCACCGTGCGCCGAGAACAAGACGTGCGCAAGTCAGGTGTTACCAGATGTCGGGATTTTTGACAGCTGTGAGTTCCCTGTACGAGTCGCCATCGGTTGCCGGGTGGCGTTGATTTCATCTAACCCCATGATTTCATTGTTATTTTTCGCATTTTCCAGGGTTCGGCCAGAAGGCGGCACGTTTTGTGCGTCGCCCTTGTGTGAAGCGCCCGGTCGCACCCCATCACCCCGCAAGAAAGTACCCTCATGAATCCCTGCAACGAGATGAAGGCCGCCCTGAGTCGGGCCGTTCTGTCCGCCGCCGCCCTGCTGGCGTGTGCTGCGCCGGCCCATGCCGGCCTGTTGGCCAACGGTTCGCTCGCGACTTTGGCATTCGCCGATGGTGTCAACTGCCCGGGTGTGCCGCTGGGGCAGTCTTGCGTGGCGGGCGACCGCGATTCGGGCAATGCCGGCGACGGCCTCAAGGTCGGCAGCTTGTTCGTCAAGGGCAACGAACGCGGTGAGTCGAGCAGTGAGTCCGGTCGCGAGACGGGCGCGCCGTCTGACCTGACCGTCGCCTATGAGCGCGACCCGTTCGGCGCGCCGGACACCGCGCTAGGCACCATGGATGCCGCCGGCCTGGCCTGTGCGGCAGACCCATCGACTTGCCGTGACAAGCTGTACGGCTATTCGAGCGGTTCGGGCGGGGCGGGGGTGGTGGCCGGTGCGGCCAGTTCGGCTTTCAACCTGGGGTTCATGCAGTCTGTCAGCGGCGTCCAGGTCAGCCCGCAGTACGGTGTGTCGTTCCTGCAGGCCAGTACGCCGTCTACGCAGACGTCGGCTAAGGCGGGCCATGCCTCGGGCAGCAGCGGCGGCAGCATCGAGCAGTGGCAAGTCACCTACGGCAGCAGCAGCCAGCCGGCTGCGGTGCTCACGTCGGTGGAAGGCAGCGTAGGCTGGTCGTCTGTCGGCATGCAGTTTTCCACCACGTCGTCGGCCCAGGTGCAGACCTATATGGCCAGCGGGCCGTCGGGGCTGATGGGCGGTGGGACTCAGTTTGCCCCACTGGGCGGGGCACCTTTCCCCGGGTCGGTGCCGGAGCCGTCGGCGCTGCTGCTCGTGGCCGTGGCCATGGGGGCGCTTTGGCTGCAGCGTCGGCGCCAGGCCCGGTTGTCCTGAGTCCGTTCTCGCGCCCCTGCGCCAGCGTCACCCGGGCACTGTCGCGCGAGACCGTCCATTGAACACGTTGTCGCTGCCTTTGGTGCTTGTCTTGTCGCTTTCGCTGGCGGCTTGTGGCCAGCGGTCCGAGACCCAGATGTTGGCAGCGGCGAGCGCGCATATCGAGAAGCAGGATTCGCAAGCGGCGACCATCGAGCTGAAGAACGTTCTGCAGAGCAACCCGCGCTCGGCGCAGGCGCGCTACATGCTGGGCAAGTTGCTGAGTGAGTCGCGCCGCCCTGCCGACGCCGAGGCCGAGCTGGTGCGCGCCCTGGAAGCAGGGTATGACCCTGACCAGGTGCTGCCGCTGCTGGGCCGAACGCTCCTGGAGCTGAAGAAGCACCAGCTGCTGACCGAGAGCTACGGCAACGTCGAGCTGAAGAACAACGAAGCGGCGGCCGAGCTGAAGACCTGGGTGGGCACGGCGCACATGAATCTGGACGCCCTGGGCCCGGCCGAAGCGGCGGCCGACAGCGCGCTTCAGCGGCTGGCCGACTTCCTGCCTGCCCTGGTGCTGCGCGCCCGGTTGAAGGCCACGCGCGGCGATTTCGCCACCGCGCAGACCTTGCTCGACGACGTGCTGGCGCGTTACCCCGAGAGCGCCACGGCCTGGCTGCTGCAGGGTGACGTGTTCAGCCGGGGTGGTCGCGACCAGGAAGCGCAGGCTTTTCTGGCTTACCGCAAGGTACTAAAGATCCGTCCCGACCTGGTGGCGGCGCATGCCGGTGTGATTTCGCTGCTGATCGGCCAGCGCGACTTTGACGGCGCCAACAAGCAGTGGGCGGTGCTCAAGTCAGTCCAGCCCTTGCAACCCCAGACCTTCTTCTACGAAGGCGTGTTGGCGCTGCAGCAGGGCGATTTCTGGCGCGCCCGCGAAGTCAGCCAGATGCTGCTGCGTTTCGAGCCGCGCAACCCGCGGTTGCTGCTGCTGGCGGGGCAGGCCGAGATGCGTTTGAACTCGATGGCCCAGGCCGAAACCTTGTTGCGCAAGTCGATGCTGGAGGCCCCCGACGCATCGCCGCCACGCCGCGTACTGGCCGAGGTTTACCTGCGCATGGGGCAACCCGACAAGGCCATGAACACGCTGGAGCCCTTGCTCAAGGCCATCGTGCCGGACGGCGAGGTGATGGCGCTCGTCGGGCAGGCTCAGCTCATGCGCGGTGACGCGTTGGCGGCCGAGATCAGTTTTGGGCGTGCGGCTCGGCTCAAGCCCGACGACACCCGCATCCGCACCTCGGCGGCCCTGGCCCGCTTGAGCCGGGGCCAGGGGGACGCCGACTTCAGCGAGCTCGAAGCCATCGCCAAGGCCGACAGCGGCACCATGGCCGACATGGCGCTGATCAGCACCCGGCTCAAGCGCCGCGAGTTCGACGCCGCGCTGAAGGCGCTGGATGCACTGGCCGCCAAGGAACCCAAGCTGGCCGTGGTCGACTACCTGCGCGGCCGCATCGCCCTGCAGCGAAACGACGGCGCGGCGGCGCGCAAGGCCTTCGAGGCGGCACTCACCAAAGAGCCCGGCTACTTCGCGGCCACCGCCAGCCTGGCGGCGCTGGACGTGGTCGACGGCCGCGCCGAGGCCGCCGGCGCCCGCTTCGAGGCCGTCGTCAAGCACGAGCCCAACCATCCACAGGCGCGCCTGGCGCTGGCCGAACTGGCGACGCGACGCGGTGCCGAACCTGCAGAGGTGACCAAGGCGCTGGCAGACAACGTCAAGGCCAACCCCATGGATGCGGGCGCGCACCTGGCGCTGATCGATCACTACGCCAAGGCCGGCGAGTCCCACCAGGCTCTGGCCGCCGCCCAGGCCGGCCTTGCAGCCCTGCCCGACCACCCCGAGCTGATGGACCGGCTGGGCCGCATGCAGTTGCAACTCAAGGAGAACGTGCTGGCGCTGGGCACCTTCACCAACCTCGTGATGCTGCAGCCCAACACGGCCCGGGCACGCCTGGGCCTGGCCGAGGCACTGCTGGCCAACAACGAAGCGTCTGCGGCCTGGATCAGCGTACGCCGCGCCATCGATACCGAGCCGGCCTCGGTACCTGCGGTGCGGGCCGGCGTGGCCATGGCGCTGCGGGCCAACAAGCCCGACCAGGCGCTTGCCATGGCCCGCCGCCTGCAGTCCGAGCTGCCCTACGACTCGACCGGCTACCAGCTGGAAGGCGAGGTCGAGCTCTCGCGCCAGCAGTTCGACGCCGCCGCCGCGGCATTCACGAAGGCGATGACCCGCACCAGCCCGGCCGAGGCTGCTCAGCGCCTGCACTCCACCCTGCTGCGCGCCCGCAAGCCCGACGAAGCACAGCGCGTGGCCGAGCGCTGGCTCAAGGACCATCCGCGCGACACCGGCATGTGGTTCCATCTGGGCGACGCGGCGGTGGCTCAGAACCGGCTGGCCGAGGCCGAAGAGCGCTATCGCCAGGTCTTGCAGCTGCAGCCGAAGAACGTGCAGGCGTTGAACAACGTCGCCTACATGCTCGCCAAGCAAAACAAGCCGGGCGCCGTGGCCCTGGCCGAAAAGGCCGTGCAACTGGCGCCCGGGCGCGCTGCATTGATGGACACCCTGGCGGCAAGCTACGCACAGGAAAACCAACTGACCAAGGCCGTCGAGATGCAGACCCGGGTCGTGGCGCTGGCACCTGAGGCACCGCAATACCGCCTGACGCTGGCCCGGCTGCAGCTGCAAGCCGGCAACAGGACCGCCGCGCGTGCCGAACTTGACAAGCTGATCGCGCTGGGCGAATCCTTCAGCGGGCAGGTCGAAGTGGGCAAACTGCTGGAGCAACTCGGCGGTTGAGCCGGTTTTGCAAGGTCTTGCGGGGGGAGTCCTGGCAACCGTCAGAGGCCGCCAGCCATGGGCACCTGAACCCCTGGTGCGACCGGCAAGAATCGAACTTGCGACTAAGCCTTCGGAGGGCCCAATGATATCCACTTCACCACGGTCGCGCGGCAACCGCGCATTCTAGCGCCGGCCCCTGAACGCACCTGGGGGCGGGCCAGGGCTTCCGGCAGGTGCGCTTTATAATTCGCGGGTTTTGCCGTAAGCAGTTGCCCTGCGAGCCCGAGGAATCTATGAGCACTACAAACGACCAGCCGCCTGAAGAGGCCCATGAAGGGCCCCATGAAGGGCCCATCAAGACGCCCAAGCAGTTGATCTGGGCGGTGGTGGCATCTTTCTTGATACCGATAGTCGGCATCATCCTTCTCGCCAATTACGTGAATTGGGGCGCCAAGCCGGCCGCCGGCAGCGACGCGATGTCGGCCGAGGCCACGGCACTGCGCTTGCAGCGCGTGGGCTCGGTGGAGTTGCGCGATGCGTCGATTCAGGCCGTGCTGCGCACCGGCGAGCAGGTCTACCAGGCCCAATGCACGGCTTGCCATGCGGCAGGTGCGGCGGGTGCACCCAAGTCGGGCGACATCGCCGCCTGGGCCCCACGCCTGAAGCTGGGCTACGAGGGGCTGCTGAACTCGTCGCTCAAGGGCAAGGGCGCCATGGGCGCACAGGGCGGTGGCGAATATTCTGATTTCGAGATTGGCCGGGCCGTGGTCTACATGGCCAACAAGGGCGGCGGCAAGCTGGTCGAGCCGGTCGCCCCGGCACCTGCTGCCAGCGCGCCGAACTGAGCGGTTCGCACCGACCCCGCGCCAGGCCGCCACGGGCGGCTTTCTTCGCGGGGCCGCATCCAGGCTGGGCCGGGCTGCGTAGAAATATCGATGAACTCGCCCCTGCCCGCTGCCCTCTGGCCAGTCAGGGCCTGTCGCCCGGCACACCAGGGTCCAGGCCCGACCCCGACCCCGACCCCGGCGGCTGCGGGCGCAGGGTGTAGCCGAATCGCCCCGGCATGTCCGCAAACGCCAGGGTCTGCGGCTGCCACAGGCCTTGTTCGACGGCCCCTGCCGCGACCCCGGTGTCCATGGTGTGCACGAGGCCGAACCCGAGGTCGGTGTCCAGGAACAAGCGGCCCGTTTCGTCCAGCCAGGCGCTGTTCAGACGCGCCGGTTTTCCGGTGTGGGCCTGCACCTGCCAATCCGCGCCGGCATCCTCTACCCGCCACACATACGGCGCGGCCTCCAGTGTCACGTAGACGCGTTGCGGACCGTTCTGGAAGAACCACCCGCCGTGCTCGTCGCGGGCGTAGTTGCGGTGGATGAACTCCAGCAACTTGTCGTTCAGCACGCGGCTGCCCTTGACGCGCGGGAACGGGCCCGCCGCCTGCGTGCGCTCGTCGCGCATGAACCACTGGCCGCGGGCGTCCAGGGCCAGCCAGTCATGGCAGTGCGGTACGTTCGGCCATTTCGCCAGCGCGGCCTTGACGATGTCGTCCATGGGGATGCCTTGGAAGCTTCAGCCCTGCGCCGCCAGCCAGTCGCTCACGGCCTCTGGCATGTGCAGCACGTGGCCGGGCGGGCCGCCTTGCGGGAAGCCGACATGGCCGCCGTGGGCCGGCTGCCAAAGGGTGACGCAGGGGCCCACCTCGCTGCGCTGCGGCAAGTTCGCAGCCGGCACGAAGGGGTCGTTGCGGGCATTGAGCACCAGTGCCGGGATGCGGATGCGCGCCAGGTGCGGTTGCGCCGAGGCCCGGGCCCAGTAGTCGGGCGTATCGCGGTAGCCATGCAAGGGCGCGGTGAAGACGTTGTCGAACTCGAACAGTGTGCGCGCCGCCGCCAGGCGTTCACGGTCGAACAGGCCGGGGTGTTGTTGCCACTTGGCAAGAGCGCGGGGTTTCATGCTGCGCAGGAACATGCGCGAGTAGACCAGCCAGTTGAAACCCTGGTCGATGGCGTGGCCGGCCGCAGCCAGGTCGATGGGCGAACACACCGCGGCCACCGCGCTGGCCGTGGCTGCGGCGCTGTCGCCGGCTTCCTGCGCCCAGCGCAGCAAGGCGTTGCCGCCCAGCGAGATGCCCACCGCGCGCAGCGGCGCCGGGCTGCGCTGGCGCAGGCGGTGCAGGATCCAGCCGATCTCTTCGAAATCGCCCGAGTGATAGGCGCGTGGCGCCAGGTTCAGCTCGCCGGAACAGCCACGGAAATGCGGCACCGAATAGGCCCAGCCGCGTTGCTGCGCCACGCTGGCAAAGGCTTGGGCGTACTGGCTCTGCGAGCTGCCCTCCAGGCCGTGGAACAACACCAGGTGATGGCGCGGTGGCGGTGCGCCGGGCAGGGGCTGCAGATGGTCGACGTCGATGAAGTCGCCATCGGGCGCGGTCCAGCGTTCGCGGGTGAATTGCGGCGCAGCCGCCAGGTGGCGCCGTGAAGCGACGGCGGCCCATATCGTTTGCAGGTTGCCGCCGGGCAGCCAGCGCGGCGCGCGGAAGACGTCCACTAGTGCAGCGTGGCCGGGCCGTCGGTTCCCGGTGCAGTCGGCTCGCTGGGGTGGCCCGGGCTGGCGTGGTGCGCTGCCAGGCGCCAGCCCTGAGCGGACTTTACGTAGACGTTGGTGGCCAGTACCCAGGCCGTCTGAGGGCCTTCGACCGTGCGCAGGTCGATGCGCTCGACCAGGTGATGCAGGGCGCCGCCCGACCAGTTCAGACGATGCACCTGGGCGGGCATCGCCGGCACGCCGCCGTTGGCGAAGATGGCCTCGAAACTGGCCCGGATGGCGCGCGGCCCCACCACGCGGGGCCCGCCCGGATGCACGCAGACCACCTCGTCGTCGTCGGCCCAGACGGCCATCAGGCCCTCGAGATCGCCGCGTTGCAGCGCCTGGTAGAACCGGGCTTCGACATCGTCGGGCGTACCAGCCCAGGGGGCGGCAGACGCGGGGTTGCGGGCCATGATTGCGGGCTCATGTTTGCGGACAATGAGGCAGGTACTCCGGTGCGGAGTTCCAGGCCGGCGGACTGCGCGGGCCGAATCGACATTCGGAGACAAGCTTGGCATGATTGTAGGCACCGACGATGAGCATCCAGCCCCCTGCCTCCCCTGACACCTGGCCCCGCAAGAGCCAGGATTTGTCGCAGCTGCTGGCCCGCGTCGGCCTCGGCGACCGCAGCGCTTTTGCCAGCTTGTACGAACGCACCAGCAGCCACCTGTTCGCCGTGGTGTTGCGCATCCAGCGCGACCGCGGGCTGGCCGAAGATCTGCTGCAGGATGTCTATGTGTCGGTGTGGAAGTCCTCGGCAAGCTTTGATGCAGCGCGAAGCCAGCCGCTGACGTGGTTGACGCACATTGCGCGCCACCGTGCCATCGACAGCCTGCGTCGCAGCCAGACCCAACCGCGCCTGGAAAGCAGCCGGCGTGGCGATGACGACGAGCAAGGCGACCTGCTGGACGGCGTGGCCAGCGAGACCCCTGGCCCGCTGGACCTGCTGGGCCAGGCCAGCGACGCGCGCGAGCTGTTGCAGTGCATGGAGCGGCTGAGCCCGGCGCAGCGCCAGAGCGTGGCGCTGGCCTTTTTCGACGGCCTGTCGCATGCCGAGGTGGCCGAGCAGCTTCAGGAACCCCTGGGCACCGTGAAGAGCTGGGTGCGCCGCGCGCTAGCCACGCTCAAGCGTTGCCTGGAGCGCAGTGCCGTTCGTGACACACGAGGCACGGCCTGAACATGGACTACGCCCGCCCCCCGCTCGCCGACGGTCTGGCCGCCCAGTATGTGGCCGGCACCCTGCGTGGCCGCGCCCGCCGGCGCTTCGAGACCTTGCTGCCCAGCCACCCGGCCCTGCAGGCGGCCGTGCTCGATTGGCAGCACCGACTGATGCCGCTGACCGGCGTGCTGCCGCCGCAGGCCCCGCCCGATCGTGTCTGGCGGGCCATCGAACGCCGGCTGTGGCCGGCGCCGGCCGCTGCGCCGCGGGTTGCATGGTGGAGCCGCCTGGCACTGTGGCGTGGCGTGTCCGCCCTCGCCAGCATCGCCGTGGTGAGCTTGGCCGTGCTGTTGGCCAGCCCGCCACCGGCGCTGGCGCCGGTGGTGGTGGTGCTGGCCAGCACCGGCGCCGACGCCGGCACGGCCGGAACCTTTGTCGCCAGCTTCAGCGGCGATGGCCGCGCGCTGGTGACACGGCCCTTGCTGCCGGTGACGCTGCAGGCCGACCGGGTGTTCGAGCTGTGGTCGGTGCCGCCCGAAGGCGCGCCGCGCTCGCTGGGCCTGATCTCTGCCAGCGGCGCCACCGTGCTGCAGCGCCAGAAGCTGCCGGCCACGGTGCTGCGTGGCGGCACGGCGGCACTGGCCGTCAGCATCGAGCCGCCCGGCGGTTCGCCCACCGGCACCCCCACCGGCCCGGTGGTGTTTGCGGGCAAGCTGCAGCTGTAGGCCACCCGCGGGCACGCGGGCATGCGGGCACATATCGGCATGTTGGCGGGCTCTATGCTCGCCGGATGTGGAAAGACTTTTCTCTCAGCGCCGTCGTCGCCGGTCTCATCGCCGTGCTGGTGGGCTACACCAGTTCGGTGGTGATCGTCTTCCAGGCGGCCGAAGCGCTGGGCGCCACGCCTGAGCAAACCGCGTCGTGGATCTGGTCCCTGGGCCTGGGCATGGGGCTGACCAGTCTGGGCCTGAGCCTGCGTTACCGGCAGCCGGTGCTCACCGCCTGGTCCACGCCGGGTGCGGCCCTGCTGGTGACGGCAGGGGCCGGCTTGGGCATGGCCGAGGCCGTGGGCGCGTTCATCGTCAGTGCGGTGCTCATCACGCTGGCTGGCGCCAGTGGCTGGTTCGAGCGGGCCATGAACCGCATCCCGCAGGCCCTGGCGTCGGCCCTGTTGGCGGGCGTGCTGGCGCGTTTTGCCTTCGATGCGTTTGCGGCGGCGCAGGCCGACGCGGCCCTGGTGGCGGTGATGTTCGTGGTCTACCTGCTGGGACGGCGTGGCTGGCCGCGTTACGCCGTTCCGGGGGTGCTGCTGGCCGGCGTGGTGGTGGCGCTGGTGCGCGGACAGGTGAACTTTGACGGCATACCCTGGCAACTGGCCACGCCGGTGTTCACGATGCCCAGTTTCAGCCTCGCTGCCACCGTCGGCATTGCGCTGCCGCTGTTCGTGGTGACGATGGCCTCACAGAACCTGCCCGGCGTGGTTGCGCAGCGCGCCGCGGGCTACGCCACGCCGGTGTCGCCCGTC
>Ga0335394_10008084_pt1 | contig 11866 bp, 11 predicted proteins | sample MAT03_FD_205741 | JGI IMG/M metagenome (GOLD analysis project Ga0335394, IMG submission 205741) | Freshwater microbial communities from Lake Fryxell liftoff mats and glacier meltwater in Antarctica - MAT-03 (spades assembly) (version 2) ... | reverse complement strand
TGTGTGTGGAGGCCGGGCTGCCGCTGTCCTACCTGTGGCGCGGCGCGACGACGCGTGAGCGCGCGGTGACGATGTTCGGCAAGCTGCGCGTGTGGGACACCGAGGCCAACAACGGCGTGCTGATCTATCTTCTGCTGGCCGAGCGCGCGATCGAGATCGTGGCCGACCGCGGCGTGGTGCGCCGGGTGCCGCAGGCGCATTGGGATCAGCTGATCGGCGGCATGCGCGAGGCCTTCCGCGCCGGCCGCTTCGAGGCCGGTCTGGCCGCGGCGATCGACGCCGTGGATGCCACGCTTGCGCAGCACTTTGAGCTGGCCCCCGGCGAGACCAACCCGAACGAACTGCCGGACCGCGCCGACCTGCGCTAACCGCGCAGGCGCCTGACGCCGGCGATCCAGCCCTCGAAGGCCAGCATCTGCGCACTGATGAACTTGCGCGTCGCCTCGTCGGTGCACTCGCCGCTGGCGGCATCGAACTTGCCCGCCGCGCTGCCGATGAAGACCTCGGGTTTGGCCAGCACCATCGCGTTGAGGAACAGCATCACGCGGCGCAGGTCGTACTGCACGCGCGCGCCGCCCAGCGGACCGGGCGAGGCGCTGAGGATGGCCACCGGCTTCAGCGCGAAAGGCTGCGTGGCGTCTCGGCTGATCCAGTCGATCAGGTTCTTCAGCCCGCCGGGCAGCGAGAAGTTGTACTCGGGCGTGGCGATCAGCACCGCGTCGGCGCGGCGGATGCGTTCGGTCAGCGCGGTCACGGCCGCGGGCACCCCCTGCGCCATCACGTCGCCGTCGAAGAGCGGCAAGCCGCGCCAGTCGAGCACCTCGAGCTGCATGCCCGCAGGCATGCTGGCGCCGGCCAGGTTCAGCGCCATGCGGTTGAGCGACGCGGCGCGCAGGCTGCCGCAGAGGCCGACGATGTCGAGTGCCGGGGTCAAGGGAAGTCCTCGATGAGGTTGGGGATGGGGGTCGCCGTGCTCAGGGCGTCGCCGCCACCCGGCAGGCGGTAAGCGAGCCGCTCCAGTCGGCCAGCGTCCCGTCCAGCGGCACGCCGCGGCGGATGGCGGTCATCTCGGCGACGATCGAGAGCGCGATCTCCGGCGGTGTGCGCCCGCCCAGGTTCAGCCCCACCGGGCCACGCAGCGCGGCCACCTCGGTGGCGCTGACGTCGAATTCGCGCAGGCGCTGGCGGCGCGCGTCGTTGTTGCGCCGCGAACCGAGCGCGCCGACGTAGAAGGCCGGCGTCTTCAGCGCCTCCATCAGCGCCAGATCGTCGAGCTTGGGGTCGTGCGTGACGGCGACGACGGCGCTGTGCGCGTCCAGGTTCATCGCCAGCACCAGGTCATCGGGCATCTGGCGCGAGAGCGTGACCCCTTCCAGGCCCGCCCAGCCCTCGTGGTACTCCTCGCGCGGCTCGCCGATGGTGACGCGGTAGTCGAGCATCACCGCAAAGCCGGCCAGATAGCGCGAGAGCTGCCCACCGCCGATGATCAAGAGGCGCAGCCGCGGGCCATGCACTGTGGTCAGCGTGCGCTCGTCGAAGCGCACCGTGTCGCCCTCGTCGGCGGGCTCCAGCGCCACCAGACCCGTCGCCATGTCCAGGCGGCGGCGTACACGCCGGTGCTGTTCGATCGCCGCCAGCAGTTCACGCAGCAACGACTGCACCGACAGCGGCTCCAGCACCACCAGCACCGTGCCGCCGCAGGGCAGGCCGAAGCGCTGCGCCTCCTCGGCGCTGGCGCCGTAGGTGGTGGTCTGCGGCAGCCGGCTGGCCAGTTCACCACGCGCCACGCGGCCGATCAGGTCGTCCTCGATGCAGCCGCCCGAGACGCTGCCGGCCACCTGCCCGTCGTCGCGGATGATCATCAGGCTGCCTGGCGGGCGCGGGCTGCTGCCCCAGGTGCGCACCACCGTGCCCATCACGACGCGGTGGCCTCGGTTCATCCAGTCCATCGCGGTGCGGATGACTTCGACGTCGATGCTGTTCATGGCGGGCCTGGGAAAGCTCTCGTTGGTCCACGAGTATGCGCTGGCGTCGCCGTGGTGCAATCCTCAGGTGCGAGCCCGCAAAGGATGGTCATGAGCCCGACGGAACCTCAACCGCTGCCTCGATTGCTGATCTCGCTGCTGCCGGCGGATGGCAGCGCAGTGGGCAACGGCCGGCTCCTCGAACGCTTCACGCAGGCGGCGGCGGCAGATGGGCTGCCGATGGCGGAGGGTGACTTCGAACTTTTGCGCCAGACCTTGCTGGCCGCTGGACTGGTGGTGAAGGGGCGGGGCCGCGGCGGCTCGACCGTACGTGCCGCGGGCGCGGCACCGGCCAGTCAGAGCTTTGCCCTTGACGGTGGTTCGGGCGCAGCCGAGCCCGCAGCCAGTGCGCCCGCAGCGACGCCCGCGAAGGCCCGGCCGCGTGCCGCCGATGCCGACCAGCCCGCCCAGGTGCTGAGCTACCGCCACGCCGACCGGCGCAAGAACAACCCCGAGGTGGGCCTGGTCAACGAGGCCAGCGACCCGCAGCAGCCGAAGAAGGAATGGGCCTACAACCCGCACCTGGACCCGGTGCTGAACTTCGACGGCGCGCGCGCCGAGTTGGAGAACCTCGTGGACGACGCCCTGGCGTCGGGCGACGAAGCCGCCATGCGCGCCGCGCTGGCCGAGATGAAGCGCCGCGGCGCGCCTTACCTGCAGTGGGCGGGCAAGGCCGAGCGCACCAGCTTCGAGGTGGACACGGTCAATCTGCATGTGCACGAGCGCATCGACCCGATGAGCATTCTTTCGGCGGTGCGCAATCAGCTGGAAGAGGCCAAGGCGAAGAAGGCGAGCAAGTCCGATGACGCCTCGGCGCTCGGTCGTCAGGCCAGCCTGTTCGAAGCACCTTTCGAGAGCTTGCCCGTGCGCTCTGCAGTGGACTTCTACCGCCACGACAAGCGCTGGGCCAACCGGCTGATCGCGGGCGACAGCCTGCAGGTGAAGGAGGGCATGGCGGGGCAGGTGCAGATGATCTACATCGACCCGCCGTATGGCAACAAATTCGGATCGAACTTTCAGCCTTTCGTTGTCCGGCGGCAAAGCCAAGATCGCCATGTGGAGCCTGGACACCGACTACGACGGGCGCAGCCTGTTCCCGCACCAGGTGTTCTTCCCCATGGCCGACAAGGACGAAGGCTGGCGCAAGCTGAAGAAAAACATCCGCGCCGAGCTGGACGAGTCGCTGCTGGACCAGTTTCACGGCACCGTATCGCTGCCCTTCGAGGCCGGCAAGCACCACAAGGCGGCGGTGAAGATCGTGGACGATCGGGGCCTCGAGTCGCTGAAGATCCTGCCCTTGACTCCGCGCCAACCGGGTTGAAGCCATGCAAATCGAATCCATTCGCCTCAAGAATTTCCGTGCGTTTCAGGACGTGACGCTGAAGGACATTCCGCGCTTCTGCGTTCTGGTGGGGGCCAATGGCACCGGCAAAAGCACACTGTTTTCGGTGTTCGCTTTTCTGCGGGATGCGATGGCGGGCAACGTCACGTCAGCGCTGGCCAAGCTGGGCGGCAGCCGCGGGTTCGGCGAGGTGCGCAGCCGCGGCAGCAGTGGGCCGATAGAGATCGAGCTGAAGGTTCGCACCGAGCTGGCCGACGGCAGGTCACGGCGCATCACCTACGAACTGCACATCGACGAGCAGGCCGGGCGCGCGGTCGTGGCGCGCGAGGTGCTGCGCTACAACCGCGGCAACAAGGGCGGCCGGCCGTGGAAGTTCCTGAACTTCGCGTTCGGCTCGGGCGAGGCCGTGACCAACGAACTGGACAAGGTGGACGACGAGAGCCAGCTCACCCGGGAACACCAAACGCTCAAAAGCTCCGACATTCTGGCCATCAAGGGGCTGGCGCAGTTCGAGCGCTTTCCCGCCGTTGTGGCGCTGGGCGACCTGATCGAGCGTTGGCATTTGTCAGACTTCCACATCAGCCGTGCGCGGCCTGAGGCCGAGGCCGGCTATGCCGATCAGTTGTCTACGGGTGGCGAGAACTTGTCGCTGGTTGTGGAGTATCTGCACAAGAATTACCGCAGCCTGTTCGATGACATCCTGGCCCGGCTGAGCCGCCGGGTGCCGGGCATCCAGCAAGTTGAAGCAAAGACGACTGAAGAAGGCCGTGTGCTGCTGAAGTTTCAGGACGGCGCCTTCGAAGATCCGTTCCTGGCGCGCTACGTGTCCGACGGCACCATCAAAATGCTGGCCTATCTGGTGCTGCTGTATGACCCGGCGCCGCACCCGCTGTTGTGCGTGGAAGAGCCCGAGAACCAACTCTACCCGTCGCTGCTGTGGGACCTGGCCGAGGAGTTTCGTGCCTACGCGAGCCGGGGCGGCCAGGTCTTCGTCACCACGCATTCGCCCGATTTCCTGAACGCAGTGCGACTGGGCGAAGTGTTCTGGCTGGTTAAGCAACGGGGCTATACCCAGGTGCACCGTGCGGCCGACGATGAGCAGCTGACGGCCTACATGGAAGCCGGTGACCAGATGGGCTACCTGTGGAACCAGGGGCTGTTTCCAGGCGCGCACCCGGCATGAAGCATCTGGTCTGCCTGCTCGAAGAGCCGTCGGCACAAGATGCTTTGCATGCCTGGTTACCGCAGTGGCTGCCAGCCGGCGTGACGCCGCACTTCATCGTGTTCCAGGGCAAGCAGGACCTGGAGAAGCAGATGGTTCGCCGCATGCGCCATTGGTTGAAGCCCGATAGCCGTTTCCTGGTCCTTCGCGACCAGGACAGCGGCGACTGTCGCGCCGTGAAGGCCACGCTCGCGGCGAAGTGCGCCGAGGCCGGGCGACCCGACACGCTGGTGCGTGTAGCTTGCCGTGAACTGGAGAGCTTTTTCGTGGGCGACTGGCACGCCGTGGCTGAGGCCTTCGACAAGCCCGCACTGCGCCGGCTGGCTGCGAAAGCGACGTATCGCCAGCCCGACAACCTGGGTTCACCCAGCCAAGAATTGGCCCGTCACGTGCATGGCTACCAGAAGCGGGACGGCGCCCGGCGCATCTCGCCCCTCGTGGATTCCGGCCGAAATGCATCGCGCAGCTTCCACGCATTGCGTACTGCCGTGCAGGCACTGGAGGCTGCATGAAGACGCCCGGCAATGTGATCGTCAACTCGCCCTTCGACGTGCCGCAACGGCACTGGGTGCCGCAGCGCGACGGCACGCTGCAGCTGGTGGAAAGCCGGCGGGCCGCCAGCTACGAGATTTACGACGTTCGCAACAACACGCGCCGTGTGGAGACGCTGGACCAGGTGAACGAGATCTGCCAAGGCGTGGAGCAGTGGCGCGCCGACGACTACCCCGGTATCACGACCGTCACGCGCCAACTGCTGGCGCATTGGTTCGACCGCAGCGCGCGGCAACACCCTTTCTACTTCTGCCAGCTTGAAGCGATCGAGACGCTGATCTGGTGGGTAGAGGCAGTAGACGCTTACCGCCAGGGCGTGTTCCTGCAGGGCGACGGCAGGCCCTGGGAGCGCGTGTGCAGCAAGATGGCCACGGGCTCAGGCAAGACCACCGTGATGGCGATGCTCATCACCTGGCAGGTGCTGAACGCGGTGACTTACCCGAAGCGCAATAAAGGTTTCTCCCGTGTAATCTTCATCGTGGCGCCCGGCCTGACGGTGAAGGAACGGTTGCAGGTGCTCTACCCGGGTAGTGAGGCCAACGCTTACGACGAGTTCTGGACCTGTCCGTCAGAGTCTCTGCGGCACAAGCTCAACCAGGCCGAAGTGCTGGTGGAGAACTGGCACAAGCTGATGCCGGCGAAGGAGCAGGAACGCTCGGTCGTGAAGAAGGGATGCCTTGCCCGATGCGAAGAGCTACCGGTCCAAGCTCCACCACCTGTATCGAGACCCGGATGTGCAGGAAGACGTGAACCGCCGCGGTGCCGAACCGCACGAGGAGGCTCTGCCGAAACTGCTTCAGGACGCCTACGCCCTGCTGGGGGCCGACTGGCGCGCTGCGTTGCACGACTGGCAGGCCGCCCGCCACCATTCGCCGCCGGTGATGTTGACCGTGTGCAACCGTGTGGAGACTGCGGCGCGCATCGAGCACTACCCGAACCACGGCGACGCGCATTGGCCTGAGTTGAAGTCGCCCGCGCAGACGCTGCGTGTGGATTCCAAGGTGCTGGAGAAAGCCGAAATCGGCGAGAAGGCCTCCTCGGTGGCGCCGGAGTACGCGGCGCGGCTGCACGAGATCGTCAAGGCCGCCGGGCTGCCCAGCGACCGCGAGGAGCACCGGCTGGCGCTGGACAAGGAGCAATTGCTGCGCGCCATCGTGGACAACGTGGGCAACGTGGGCAAGCATGGCCAAGCCGGCCAGCGCCTGCAGAGCGTGATCTCGGTGGCCATGCTCTCCGAAGGTTGGGACGCCAAGAACGTCACCCACATCATGGGCCTGCGCGCGTTCATCAGCCAGATGCTGTGCGAACAGGTCATCGGCCGTGGCCTGCGCCGGGTGGGCAACGACAAGGACGAGAACGGGCTGTTCGTGCCCGAGTATGTAAACGTCTTCGGCGTGCCGCTGTCGGTGTTTGTGGACACCGGTGATGACGGCGTGCCGCCACCGCCGCCCAAGCCCAGCCAAGGGCGAAGACTTGCCGATGAACAACGCCAAGCGCGGGCGCTGGCCCTGTGGGTAAAGGCGGTGAACGCGAAGGGCGGGTTTGGTCGCTGGTGCTGGGGTGTTGCGTTCAAGCCGGCGCAGATTCACGACATTTTGCAACGTCATGGCGCCTCCACGACAGCAGCCGTGGCCGCGGGCTGAAGCCGACACGGGCCTCGTCGCGATCGTTAGAGCGGCAAGGGGCAGCTAACTCGGTCGGATCCAGACCCGCTGACTCCGGGCGCCTGGCAGGTGCCCGGTGCGATCCAGCCCAGATCAGAACAGCCCGCCGACGTTCGCCAGCGTCAGCCCGCCCAGCAGCGCAAACAAGGCCGCGCTCAGCCCGTGCACCAAGCGCATCGAGACGCGACGCGCGATCCGCTCGCCCAGGAACACCGCCGGCACGTTGGCGAGCATCATGCCCAGCGTGGTGCCGGCCACCACCGCCAGCAGGTCGCTGAAACGCGCGGCCAGCGCCACCGTGGCGATCTGCGTCTTGTCGCCCATCTCGGCGATGAAGAAGGCCACCAGCGTGGTGCCGAAGACGCCCAGCCTGCCCGGCCCGGCCTGCACCTCGCCGGCCTTGTCGGGCACCAGCATCCAGACCGCCATTGCCAGGAAGCCCAGCCCGACCACCCAGCGCAGCCAGTCCGGGCCGAGCGCACGCGCCACGCCCTCGCCGACCAGCCCGGCCAGCGCGTGGTTGGCCAGCGTGGCCACCAGGATGCCAGCCACGATCGGCCACGGCTTGCGAAAGCGCGCCGCCAGCACCATCGCCAGCAGCTGCGTCTTGTCGCCCATCTCGCCGAGGGCGACGATGCCGGTCGACACGAGAAAGGCTTCGATGGGCGGTGGCTTGCGCTTGAGTGCGGGTGGCGCTCAGGGCAGCGCGAGCGCCGTCGGCCAGCGAAGCGTATGGCCGGTCTCGCGCTCGAAGCGGGCCAGGTCCTCGGGCGTGTCGATGTCGACGCGGTAGTGCCGGTTGTCGGTCTCGAAGGCCTGCACCGCCTCGGGGTGCGCCGCCTGCCACTGACGGCAACCCAGCTGCGCGCCGCCGGCGAGGACTTGCGCGCGCACCTCGGCGCTGAAGATCACCGGGTTGCCGCGCTCGCCGCCGATCTGCGGGTAGACCACCAGCACGCCTTCGGGGCGGTTCTCGAAGGCGTCGATCAGGGCCGCGATGTCCTGCGCGTCGAGCAGCGGCTGGTCAGCCAACGCCACGATCACGGCGTCGGGCTGGCCGGCCAGCGCCGCCAGCCCGATGCGCTGCGAAGACACCTGGCCGTCGTCGGGGTTCGGGTTGCGCACCACGGTGACGGGGGAGTTGTGAACCACCGGCTCGATGCGTTCGGCATGGTGGCCAAGCACCACCACCACCTCGTCGACCCCGGCGCCAGAAAGCGCGATCAGCTGGCGCCGGATCAGCGGCACGCCGTCGAGCTCGAGCAGGCTCTTGGGCCGAGACCCGATGCGCGACCCGGCCCCGGCGGCCAGCAGCACGGCAGACAGCTTCACAGGCGCTCAGGACTTCTTGCCGAAGAGACCCATCCACCAGCCCTTGATCAGACTCCACATCAGTGCCAGCGCGTTGATCTCCTGCACGGGCTTGGGCGGCGGCACGGTGGCCGCGGGGCTGGCCTCGACAACCAGTGCCGCGCCTTCTCCGGGCCCCGCGGCGGGCGCAGGCACCGCCGCTGCGGCGATGCGGAAGTTGTCGGCAAACTGGCCGAGCATCATGTCCGACACCGGCACCAGCAACCGGCTGCCGAACTGCGCCAGCTTGCCGCTGACGACGATCGTCGCCGTGCCCACCAGCGTGCTGCTGCCGGCGGTCTCGCCCGGCTCGACGCGCGCGCTGAGGTTCATCGAGGCCGAGGAGCCGGACTTGTCCGCCCCCTTGCCCAGCATCTGCAGCGAACGGGTGGCGGCGTCCAGCGCCAGCACCTCGATGTCACCACCGAAGCTCATCACCGCCGGGCCCACCTTGGCCTTCACCGTGCCCTTGTAGTGCGTGTCGTCGATCTGTTCGGTGATCGCCGCGCCGGGCATGCAGCCGGCCGTGGCGCGCACGTCCGACAGCACAGCCCAGGCTTGTTCAGGGCCGGCTGCCAGCGGGTAACGCTTCTCGAGTCTGACTTCCATTGACAGGGCGATTCGGCGGGAGTTCGAGGGCTTGCAAGACCACCGCTGGATTCTTGGCGGAGCAGTCGGTGAGTATCGCGCTGTACGCAACCCATTGGTGGTCGGCCGGGCGAGGGCGGCGCTCAGCGCAGTGACGCGATCGGTTTCAGCGGGGTGCCGAAGCGCTCCTTCAGCGGCGCCGCACCCAGCGGCGGGAACTCGAACGGCGCTTCGGGCACGGCGTGCTCGGGCACATGGTCGAGCAGGTGGCGGATCAGCGTCAGCCGACCGCGGCGCTGCTCGTTGAAGTCGACCAGTGTCCACGGCGCATGCCGCGTGTGCGTGGCTTTGAGCATCGCGTCGCGCGCGCGGCCGTACTCGGCGTACTTGGCGCGCGCGTCGACGTCGATCGGGCTCAGCTTCCAGCGCTTGAGCGGGTCGGCCAGGCGCTCGGCAAAACGCTCCTCCTGCTTGTCCTGGTCGACCGTCAGCCAGTACTTGAAGAGCAGGATGCCTTCGTCGGCGAGCATCTTCTCGAACACCGGCGCCTGCTTCAGAAAGCCACGCACCTGCTCTTCGGTGCAAAAGCCCATCACCCGCTCGACGCCGGCGCGGTTGTACCAACTGCGGTCGAAGAGCACGATCTCACCGGCCGCCGGCAGGTACGGCACATAGCGCTGGAAGTACCACTGCGTCTTCTCGCGGTCGCTGGGCTTGGCCAGCGCGACGGTGCGGCACTGGCGCGGGTTCAGCGTCTCGGCGATCGCCGAGATGGCGCCCCCCTTGCCGGCGGTATCGCGGCCCTCGACGAGCACCAGCAGCCGCTGGCCGGTGTACTGCAGCCAGCGCGCCACCTCGTTGAGCTCAAGCTGCATCGGCGCGAGCTTCTCCAGATATTCCCCCTTGCCGAACTTGCCACTGATGTGCTTCAGCTTCTTGGTGACGCTCTTTTCCGGGCTGGCCATGCGCTTTGTCTCCGTCGCTTTCACTCGATACAAAGGAAGCGTCAGCATACCTGGATGCGGCACACCGGGCCGCATCGAACAGCTTGCCGCAGCATCGTTCAGCACGCTTGCCCACCCCTCATTCGGGCGTGGTTTTGGCATTCCGGCAACAGCCTCGCTCCTAGACTGGTTCGGTGGTATCCACCGATTCCGTCGTTCCACCGCCCGCTCCCGGAGAAACCCTGTGCTAAAACGCTTTGTTCGACTGCCCGCTCTTGCCCTGCTTGCTGCCGCCGCGGTGCTTGCAGGCTGCGCCAGCGGAGGCAAGACCATTCACACCACCACCGAAGTCTATCCGGCCATCGGCCCGTATTCGCAGATGGTGCAGACGGGCAACCTGTACTTCCTGGCCGGCGTGATCCCGCTCAACAAGGCCGGCAATGCCGTGCAGGGCGCGACGATCGAAGAGCAGACCAAGCTGGTACTGGACTACATCGGCGCCAAGCTGAAGGCGCAAGGCATGAGCTACGACAACGTGGTGATGTCGACGGTTTACCTGAAGAACCTGAACGACTTCGCGACCATGAATCGCATCTATGCGGAGTACTTCAAGACCGCCCCGCCCGGACGCGCCACGGTGGAAGTCTCGCGCCTGCCGCGCGACGTGCTGGTAGAGATCGCAGTCATCGCGTCGAAGTAGCTCCTCCGCGCCTCGTTTGCTGTCCCGAGGCCGGCGGCCCCTGTCCGGGCCGCCGGCAAAGTCTATGTCCGCCCCCACCCCTGGAGAAGCGATGAACAGCCTTGAACCCTCGACCACCGATGTCGCCGTCCCGACCACCTACAGCGCAGAGGAAATCGGCAGCTGGACGCCCAAGCGGCGTGGCTTCCTGAAGATGCTCGGCGTCACGGGTGGCATCGCCGCGCTGGGCCCGCTGGCCGGCTGCGGCTCGGCCGAGGCCAACACCGGCTCCGCCGAGCTGCGCACCGCGCTGCTCGCCGACGCCGGCTTCTGGACCACGGTGCAGAGCCGCTTCGTGCTCAACCCGGGCAAGCTGTTCATGAACATCGGCACCGCCGGCTCGATGCCGCGCGTGGTGCTGGACAAGTTCACCGCCGACAATCTGGACTACGCGGTCGAATCGCGCAACGGCTACAGCAGCTTCATCACGCAACGCACGGCGATCGCGCGCGGCACAGGCACGCTGGCCGGCGCCGGCTTCGGCGTCGACCCCGACGAGATGGTGGTTTCCTACAACACCTCGGACGGCATGTGCCATGCGTTGCTGGGCATCGTCTGGGAGCGCGGTGACGTCGTCATCACCACCAACCAGGAGCACCCCGGCGGCGACGTGCCGCTGGCCATCGCACGCGACCGCTACGGCCTGATCGTGCGCCGCGTCGTGCTGCCGGTGGGCAACGGCACCACGCCGCAGCAGTACGCCGACCTGTTCGGGCGCGAGATCGACGCCGCGCGGGCGGCCGGACAACGTGTGCGTGCGCTGATGTGGTCCTCGCCGACCTTCCTCACCGGCACCATGCTGCCGATCCGACGCATCGTCGACGTGGCGATTGCCAAGAGCACCGGCAATACGCCCATCATCACCATCTGCGACGGCGCCCACCTGCCGGGCATGATGGCCTACAACTATGCCGAGCTGGGCGTGGACTTCATGGCCGGCGCGGCGCACAAGTGGCAATGCGCGCCCGGCTCGACCGGCATCCTGATCATCCGTAACAAGGTGCGGCCGACCTTCAACCCGCTGCCTTTGCCGGCTTACTTCCCGGTCACCACCAGCAGTCTGTCCGGCACGGCAGGCGCGGTGCTCAGCATCGACGGCCGCGACGCCGGGGCGCAGAAGATCATGGTCGGCACCACGCCCTGGGCCAGCCGCGCCGGCTCCACCTCGGCCACCGCGGTATTCGACATCGGCGGCGTCATTCAGAGCTGCGGCAGCAAGCACGTGCCGCTGATCGGCGCCGTGGCCGAGGCCTGCAAGATGTGGGACGAGATCGGGCGCAAGAAGATCGAGACCTACACGCTCACCATGGCCGCCTATACCAAGCGGCGCATCGTCGAGATCTGGAACGAGGGCGCGCTGTACTGCCCGAACGACTCCGAAGAGTTGAACTCGGCGCTGACCTGCTTCGACCCTTTCTTCGGCCTGGCGCGCGGTGTGGAG
>Ga0335394_10008083_pt1 | contig 11866 bp, 13 predicted proteins | sample MAT03_FD_205741 | JGI IMG/M metagenome (GOLD analysis project Ga0335394, IMG submission 205741) | Freshwater microbial communities from Lake Fryxell liftoff mats and glacier meltwater in Antarctica - MAT-03 (spades assembly) (version 2) ... | reverse complement strand
AATCCCGGGCGACATGATCTCGGAATGGCCGGGCGACTTCGTCGGAATACGCAGTCAGGCGGCGGGCGTCCCTAGTCGCGAAGAACGCTGCGAAATCTGGCGGTCGGCCAAGCGGGCAGCTTCCTCGTTCTTGCCGACAGCGAAAAGATGGCGCCCGAACACCGATGCACGGAAAATCCCGTTCTTAAAGGATTGATTTCAGATGTAGATTCGGCGCGCCTGGCAGGCCTGCTGCACCGCGATCGTGCGCTCGGGCGGACCGCCGAGGTCGGTGACCGTGAAGGTTCCGCCCGCCAGCATGCCGATGTAGGGAGCGTCGCTGCCGCCGGTATTTACGTAGCCGCAGACCGCCACCGCGCCAGTCTGGTCGCGTTGCGCAGTCATCGTCCGGAACGTCGCACCCCCTCCTACTGTGGTGCGGACACCCGTCTCGATGGCGGCACGGTCGGCATCCGTCAGCGCGACCGGCATTCCGCCACCCGGTGCCGCGGGCGCGGCCACCTTGGGCGCCTGAGGGGTAGACGAACAGGCCGCGACGGCCAGCAGCAGCAAAAGCGCCGAAATCTTCTTCATGGAACCCTCCCGACGAAGCCCACGAAGCATCGCCGAAGGCGCAAGCTGGCGCAATAGCCGCTTGTGGGGGCTGAACATGTAACGAACAGGAGCCGAGGCGCATTGGTGGGCAGAAGAAAAGAGCAGGTTCTACATGGCACTCTACTACTTCGATACATATGACGGTGACCGGTCGAGCGCGGACAACGAAGGCATCGAATGCTCGGCGTGAGAGCAGGTGCCATACCCGGCCGTTAACGCGCTCCCCGATATGGTTCGGGAAAGCTTGCCGAACGGGCCGAAACGGATGTTCCGCGTCGAAGTCAGGGCGCCGCTCGAGGCCGCGTAGAAAAGCGGTGGTTTGAACCATGGGCGCGAAACGTCCAGCGGCCTCCAATGTTGCAAGCACGTTTGTCTTTCCGCGTGGCCCTGTAGCTAGCCCCAATCTTTCGGGCAGGCGCGGCGTTCGCGGCGTCCGCCAGACTTGCCTCCACGACCCGTTTGCACTAGCGAAAAGCTGAACCACTCATCGACAGGCCGTCATGTCTCTCATCGATACCCGCACGCCAGACGCAAAGCGCCTCATTCCCGGAGCGACCGGCGACTGGGAGGTCATCATCGGCATGGAGGTGCATGCTCAGGTGACATCTGAGGCAAAGCTGTTTTCCGGCGCCTCCGCCGCCTTCGGCGCCGCTCCCAACGCACATGTCAGCCTGGTCGACGCGGCCATGCCAGGCATGCTTCCGGTCATCAACGAGGAATGCGTGCGCCAGGCCATTCGGACCGGGCTTGGACTGCAGGCTCGGATCAACCACAAGTCGGTTTTCGACCGGAAGAACTATTTTTATCCCGACCTGCCGCAGGGCTACCAGATTTCGCAGTACAAGCAGCCGATCGTTGGCGAGGGGACCGTCACGATCTCGGTCGGGCCCGACAGGCAGGGCCAGTTCGAGGATGTCGAGGTTGGCATCGAGAGGTTGCATCTGGAACAGGACGCCGGCAAGTCGATCCACGACCAGCATCCGACTATGTCCTATGTCGACCTGAACCGTTCCGGCGTCGCTCTCATGGAGATCGTTTCCAAGCCTGACCTTAGGTCGTCCGACGAGGCCAAGGCCTACCTGACCAAGCTGAGGACCATCGTGCGCTACCTCGGCACCTGCGACGGCAACATGGACGAGGGCTCGATGCGCGCCGACGTCAACGTGTCGGTGCGCCGGCCGGGCGAGGGGTTCGGCACGCGCTGCGAGATCAAGAACGTCAACTCGATCCGGTTTGCCGGCCAGGCCATCGAGTACGAGGCGCGCCGTCAGATCGCGATCCTCGAGGACGGCGGCGCGATCGATCAGGAGACACGCCTGTTCGACCCCAACAAGGGCGAGACGCGCTCCATGCGCTCCAAGGAAGAGGCGCACGACTACCGCTATTTCCCCGACCCGGACCTGTTGCCGCTGGAGTTCGACCAGGCCTATGTCGATGCGCTGGCCAAGGATCTGCCGGAGCTGCCCGACGTCAAGAAGGAGCGCTTCATTCAGCAGTATGGCCTAACTCCATATGACGCCAGCGTGTTGATTGCTGAGCGCACTCGCGCAGACTACTACGAATTCATGGTCAAGGACGGGGCAGACCCCAAGGCAGCGGCGAACTTTCTGATCAACGAGTACATGGGTCGTTTGAACAAGATCTTGGGGAAAGATCCCACAGTCATCCTCGCGACAGGGCCGACCGGGCCTACTGGTCCCATTTATGGAGGATACGATAGTTGGCCCGGCATGGGCCCAACTGGTCCATCTGCAAACAGTGCGATAGTTCAGATGGTCACTGCCGGTGAAATCTCGGGTAAAATGGGTAAGGATTTGCTGGACCTCACTATCGAAGCAGGAGCTGGCGCTGATCCTAGAGCGATTGCGGCAAAGCATGAATTGAAGCAGGTGACCGACACCGGCGCGATCGAGAAGGCTGTGGACGAGATCATTGCCGCGAACCCCGACAAGGTCGAGCAGGCCAAGGCGAAACCGACGCTGGCCGGCTGGTTTGTCGGTCAGGTCATGAAGGCGACCGGCGGCAAGGCGAACCCGCAGGCCGTCAACGACCTCGTCAAGGCAAAGCTCGGGATCGAGTAGGATCGTGTTCGTCAGAACCGCCAGCGAACGCGACCTCAAGGCGGTTCGCGACCTGCTGGTCGAGACGTGGCACGCGACCTACGACGCCATCCACGGCCCGGAGCGCGTGACTGAGATCACCGATGACTGGCACTCGCTGGCGGCCCTGAAGCGCAGGCTCGACCAGCCGAACGCCGAGTTTCTGGTCGCCGACGACGGCAAGCGGATCGGTGGCATGGCGCACGCCGCCGCCGACGCCATGGGCACGTCGGTCATGGTGCATCAACTCTACGTCCTGCCGGCGCTCCAGGGTCGCGGTATTGGCGGGATGCTGCTTGACGAGATCGTCGAGAGCTTTCCTGACGCGACCGTTTTCCGGCTGGAAGTCGAGGAAGCCAATGACAAGGCGATCGGCTTCTACCGGTCGCAGGGTTTCGAGCAGACGGGCAGGACGGAGAATTGCGGCGCTGAGCAGTCCGGTATTTCCGCCCTCATTTTCGAGCGGCGGCGCGGCGAGAGCTAGGCGCTCGTCTGCTCAGCGGCCGGCGACGTCGAGCAGGCTTGTGCGCTTCTTTGCCCAGCGCAGCAGCACATAGGCGAGCGCGCCGAATGCAAGCGCCGCGAGCCAGTCTGGATCAACCACGGTCTTGCTTTCGGCCAGCCATTCGCGGGACTGGTCGAGCACGAAGAACACCAGGATGATGGCGAAGAAGCCGGAGTATTCGCGGCGCAACACATTGCGCAACGAGAAGGGAAGCGTCGGCGCCTGCCACCCGGACAGCTTCGGCAAGAAGGCCGGAACCTTCGCGGCCCAGATGCGATATGCGTCGCCAAACTTCTCGGCGAGGAATTGTTCTTCGGTTGCGATGATGCGTTCCAGGTAGACGATCAGGAAGAGCAGCATGAGGGCCGCGAACCATATGTTCTGCGAAAAGCAGGCGATGGCCATGTAGATCACGGCATTGCCCAGATAGAGCGGATTGCGCGTGAGCGAATAGAGGCCGGTGGTGTTCAGGGTTTCCGCGATCTGTCCTGTCGTGTTGCGCCCAGAGGTTCCCGCAGGCACGAAACCGACCACGAACGCGCGGATCGCCAGCCCGACAAAGGCAAGCGCGATGCAGGCGGATTCAAACATGATGTCCGCAGTCCGTCCGAAATATGTCTCGATCGGCTCGGGTTGAGTCACCACGATGAGCGCCAGCGGCGCAAAACCGAGCAGCACGTAGCTGCGCCAACGAAAGAGCCAGTTGCCCTGACGAGCAATCGATTCGGCAATCATGATGGTCCCCAACGCAGGCAGCGGCGCGATCCGCAATCTGTCACTAGGGCTGCATTCAGCCTGAATTGCGGCACTGGACGGTCGGTGCAGGGGCCTTGCCATCGGTCGCCGCCGACGCCATAAGCGGTATCAAGCGACGCCTTCCGGCGACGAGGGATAGATGAAGACTTTCTGGACACAGTTTTTCACCTGGTGGAATGGCCAGACGCTCGGCACGCGCTTCCACACATGGCGCCACGGCAAGCGCGTCGGAACGGATGACGCCGGCAATGTCTACTACGAGGGCGGCACCAATTCCGACGGACGGATCCGCCGCTGGGTCATCTACAACGGCTATTCGGAAGGCTCCGCCGTGCCTCCCGGCTGGCATGGCTGGCTGCACCATCGCGTCGACGTTGCCCCCTCGGCGGAAACCTACAAGCCGCGCGACTGGCAGAAGCCGCATGAGCCGAACCTGACCGGCACGGCCGCCGCCTATCGGCCCAAGGGCTCGATACTCAGCGGCACGCATCGCCCTCAGGTGACCGGCGACTACGATGCCTGGACGCCCGGCGGTTGACGTGGCGAGCGGCATTTCGTTTGTCGCCACAATCTTCGGCTAGTCGCTTGCGTGGATTTGCGAAACGAAGACTTTTCGGTTCACGAGCGAACGGACGCACCGGTGTTTTCTCCATGATTTCTTTCCGCCCGGAATCTCTGTCAGCAACGGCACGGATAGGCGTTGTCGCCATTGCTGCATTTGTGGCTGGTGGACTGGCGCCTGCGTTCGCGGAGCGCATCAGCAACCCGGTCGCTGAGTTCACCGGCGTCGACAAGATCACCGGGCGCATCATTACGTTCGATGTCTATATAGACGAGACCGTGCAGTTCGGCGCGCTTCAGGTGACGCCGCGCGTCTGCTATTCGCGCCCGGTCACCGAGGAGCCGAAGACGGATTCCTTCGTCGAGGTCGACGAGATCACGCTGGACCGCAAGATCAGGCGCATCTTCACCGGCTGGATGTTTGCGGAAAGCCCCGGCCTCAACGCCGTCGAGCACGCCGTCTATGACGTCTGGCTGAAAAGCTGCAAGCAATCCTCGGACGTGCCGGCGCCGAAGACGAACTGACCGTCTGTCGACCGGCCGCGGCTCATGGGTAGAAGACCGCGTTTCCCTTCAGCGCGTCCTTCAGCAGCTTTTCGTAGCGCCCGCGCGGTACATCGATCGCGCCGAAGCGTTTCAGATGCCCGGTGGTGAACTGCGTGTCGAGCAGGGCGAAGCCGCGCGCGCGCAGCCGTTCGACGAGATGGACGAGGCAGACTTTCGACGCATCGGTCTGGCGCGAAAACATGCTTTCCCCGAAGAACGCGCGGCCGAGTTTCACGCCGTAGAGCCCGCCTGCGAGTTCTCCCTCGCGCCACGCCTCGACCGAATGGCAGTGGCCTTGCTCGAAGAGCTTGATGTAGGCCTCGCGGATCGGCGCGTTGATCCAGGTCGACTGGCGCTCCGCGCGTTCCTCCGCGCAGGCGTCGATCACGCCGGCAAAATCGCTGTCGTAGCGAATGTCGAACCGCTGCTGCCGGACCAGCTTGCCGAGGCTCTTGGGGACGTGGAAGCTGTCGAGCGGGATGACCCCGCGCGTTTCCGGCCGCACCCAGAATACTTCCGGATCGCCGGCGCTTTCGGCCATCGGAAAGACTCCCGAGGCATAGGCCTTGAGGAGCAGATCCGTGGGGATGCGATAACCGGGCGCGTAGGGGCGTGTCACGCAACCGCCCCTGGGACGCTATTCGGCCGTATCGGCGAGATGTTTTTCGAGCCAGTGGATGTCGTAGTCGCCATTGGCGATGTCCGGGTTGCCGACCAGGTCGCGGAAAAGCGGCAGAGTCGTCTTGATACCGTCGACCACGAATTCGTCGAGAGCGCGGCGAAGCCGCATCATGCATTCGACACGGTTGCGTCCATGCACGATCAGCTTACCGATCAGGCTGTCGTAGTAGGGCGGGATGCGGTAGCCGGAATAGACGCCCGAATCGACGCGGATGCCGAGACCGCCTGGCGTGTGAAAATGCGTGATCGTGCCGGGGGAGGGCGCGAATGTCCTGGGATCCTCGGCATTGATACGGCACTCGATGGCGTGGCCATGGAAGCGGACCTCGTCCTGCGTGACCGACAGCCCGCCGCCGGAAGCAACGCGGATCTGCTCATGCACGAGATCGATGCCGGTGATCGCCTCCGTCACCGGATGCTCCACCTGCAGCCGCGTGTTCATCTCGATGAAATAGAACTCGCCGTCCTCGTAGAGGAACTCGATGGTGCCGGCGCCTGAATAGCCAATGTCGGCGATCGCCTTGGCGCAGGTGCCGCCGATGCGCGCACGCTCCGCCTCGTTGAGCGCTGGCGAGTTGGCCTCTTCCCAGACCTTCTGATGGCGGCGCTGCAGCGAGCAGTCGCGCTCGCCCAGATGTATGCCGTTGCCCATGCCGTCGCCGAACACCTGGACTTCGATGTGGCGCGGTTTCTCGAGGTATTTTTCGATGTAGACGGCGTCGTCGCCGAAGGCGGCGCCGGCTTCCGTGCTCGCGGTCTGCAAGGCTTCGATCAGGTCGTCTTCGGTGCGCGCCACCTTCATGCCGCGCCCGCCACCGCCCGCCGAGGCCTTGATGATGACCGGGTAGCCGATCTCGGAGGCGATGCGCTTCGCGTCGGCCGCGTCGCTGACTGCCCCGTCCGATCCCGGAACAACCGGAATGCCCAGGCGCTTGGCCGTGCGTTTCGCCTCGATCTTGTCGCCCATGATGCGGATATGGTCGCCGGACGGGCCGATAAAGGTGATGTTGTGCGCCGCCAGGATGTCGGCGAACTTGGCGTTCTCCGACAGGAAGCCGTAGCCGGGATGCACCGCGTCCGCGCCGGTGATTTCGCACGCCGCCACGATCTGGTGGATGTTGAGATAACTGTCGCGCGATGGCGGCGGGCCGATGCACACGCTTTCGTCGGCGAGGCGCACATGCATCGCATCGGCATCGGCGGTCGAATGCACGACCACCGTCTTGATGCCGAGCTCCTTGCACGCACGCAGCACCCGAAGGGCGATCTCGCCGCGGTTGGCTATGAGGATCTTCTGGAACATGAGCGCCTGCTTTCCCGGCGCTATTCGATGACGACCAGCGGCATGCCGTATTCGACAGGCTGGGCATCCTCGACCAGGATCGCCTTCACCGTGCCGGCGCGCGGTGCGGGGATCTGGTTCATCGTCTTCATCGCCTCGATGATCAGCAGCGTCTGGCCTTCCTTGACAGCCTGCCCGACCTCGATGAAGGCCTTGGCGTCGGGGCCAGGCGCCAGATAAACCGTTCCGACCATCGGCGAAGGCACCGCGTTCTTGGACACTTCGGCTGGCGCGGGCACCAGCGGCGCGGCTGCGGCAGCGGCCGTAGGCGCATAGGAGGGCGCTGGCGCGGCGACCGCATGGACCGCGGCGGGCTGCCGGGAAACCCGAACCTTGAAGGCGTCGAGCTCGACCTCGATCTCGGTCAGATTCGTGTCGTTCAGAATTCCCGCGAGGTCGCGGATCAACTGCTGGTCAATGCCGGGCTTTTTTGTTGTCATTTCAAGGCCTTTTCATTGTCCGTTCGTCAGATGCGCTCGGCGAGCGCCTGCAGCGCCAGCGTGTATCCAAGCGGGCCGAAGCCGCAGATCATGCCGACCGCATGCGGCGCGACCTTGGAGACGTGACGGAATGGTTCGCGGGCATGGATGTTGGAGAGATGCACCTCCACGACCGGCAAGGGCGCAACGCCTCGGATCGCGTCGTGGATGGCTATGGATGTGTGGGTGTAGGCGCCGGCGTTGAGCACGATCCCCTGCGCCTTGTCGCCGGCTTCCTGAATCCAGTCGACCAGATGGCCTTCGTGGTTGGACTGCCGGAAGTCTACCTTCAGCGACAGCGGCTTGGCGGCCTTCAGGCAGCTTGCGGCGATGTCGTCCAGCGTCGCGGTTCCATAGATGCCCGGCTCGCGCTTGCCGAGCATATTCAGGTTGGGGCCGTTCAAAACGAATATCGTTTTCAAGCAATGGACCTTTTTCCGCGCCGGCAATCTCCGGCGCGCCGCCACCTCTATAGTTGGCTTATTCCGCTGCGAAAAGAGCGCAAGTGCCTAGTTTTACTGTCCACAGGCAGCGGCGGCGGGCTCCAGCCCCTTAGTTGGCGGCAGTTGCGGTCGCGGACCTGGCTTCGGCGATCTTCTGCGCCAGAACCTCCTGGCCGAGCGCGCCGAAGACGACCTCGTTGCCGACGACATAGGAGGGCGTTCCGGTGATCGCCAGCTTGTTGGCCAGTTCGTAGGTCTTCTCGAACGCCGCGCTGATGGCCGGGTTCTTCATCTCCTCGCGCAGTTTGGCCTCGTCGGCGCCGAGCGAAATCGCAATCTTCATTGCGGTGGCCTCGGTTGCGCGACCCTGACCGCCGATCAGCTGGTTGTGGAAATCGCCGAATTTCTCCGGCATGAGCGACTGGAACGCCATCGAAACGACGTGCGCCTTGGTCGAATCCGGGCCAAGGATAGGGAACTCCTTGAGCACGAAGCGCAGATCCGGATCGGCCGCGGTCAGTTCCAGCATGTCCTGCTGGGCTCGTTTGCAGTAGCCGCAATTGTAGTCGTAGAACTCGACGATGGTCGTATTGCCGTTCGGGTTGCCGACGGTGCCATCGAAGGCAGCGTTGAAGATGTCGTCGTTGGAACCCTGGATCACGTCGAGGTTGGCGAGGCGCTGCTCTTCGCGCTGCTTCGACTCCAGGGCCTGCTGCATGTCGATCAGCAGTTCGGGATTCTTCACCAGATATTCGCGGATGATGTTCTCGACCTCGACGCGGTCGACGGTTGGACCCGACGAGGCTACCGTCACCGCATTCTGTGCGTCGCTCGCGGATGCCACCTCCGGTCTGCCGGCGACGTAGCCGACGGCCAGCATACCGACCGCGACGGCGAGACCCGTCGCGCTTAACCAAACCGTCTTGCTCATCTCGCTCGTCCTCTATCCGTGAGACAGTTGCCGCTTTGTAGCTGCATCCATCGAAAAGGTTCACTTCTTCTTTTTGGGCGTCTTGTAGTTGATGATGTCCTGGGCCCTGACCCATGCCGGCTCGCCGCGCTTGAACTGCTTCTGCGCCCGCATGGCGAAGATTTTCGCCTGTTGGTAATTCCCGCCGTAGAAATAGCCTTCCGCGGTTGCCAGTTCGGCGTCCGCCACTTCACCGAGCTGGTTGTAGGCCTGCGCAAGATAGGCGTAACCGTTGAAGTTTTCCTTGTCGCGGGAAAGTCCTTCACGGATCAACGATACCGCCTGCTTGGCGGCTTCGGGTTTTCCCGTCGCAATCAGTGCCTGCCCATAGGCAATCGGCAGTATTCCTGACTTGGCCGGGTCGAGTTGCACCGCGCGGGCAAAGGCTTCGGCCGCTTTCTGAGGCTGGTTGGCGCGCAGCAGGATATCGCCTCTGAGTTCCTGGAAATACGGATTCTTCGGCTGCAGCTTGATCAGCGCATCGGCCTTTTTCAAAGCCGCCTTGGGGTTTCCGAACAGAAACGCCGCCTGCGCCTCGCCATATTGCGCGGCAAGGCTGCCCGGCATCTTCTTGAACAGCCGCGATGCCGCCGCCTGGCCCTGCGTGTAGACGGCGATCTTGGCGCGCATCATGTCGTGGCGCTGCTGCAGCGCCTCGGAATCTTTCTTGTCGTAGTAGGGGCTGGCCTTCACCAGCGTTTCGAGATTGGCGATGCGATCGCGCGGCATCGGATGGCTGACCTGATAAGGGTCGACGCGCGTGCCCGAAAGCGACAACGCGCTCTGGAAGCGCTGGAAAGTCAGCAGCATTCCGCGCCCTGACTGCCCGGTCGCCTGGAGATACTTGATCGCGGATTGGTCGGCGGTCGATTCCTCCGAGCGCTGGTAGCTGAGCAGGCTGCGCCTTGCCGCCTCGTTGCCACCCGCCACGATGCCGGCCCCGGCCCCGGCAAGTTCGCTGGTGTTGGTTGCCGCCCCGGCGACCATTGCGCCGACGCCCAGCAAAGAAGCAATTACCGACATTGTCTGGGCACGCGCCAGTTGCTCGCGCAGCCGATCCTGGTGGCCACCGGCTATGTGCCCGGCCTCGTGCGCCATCACGCCGATGATTTCGTTTGGCGTCTCGGCCTGAAGAAGCGCGCCCGTGTTGATGAACATCCGCCGACCAGCAACGAATGCGTTGAAGTTCGGGTTGTTGACCAGCACGATGTCGATGCCGGACTTCGTGAGCCCGGCGGCCTTGAAGATCGGCCGGGCGTAGTCACGAACGAGCGCCTCGATCTCGGCGTCGCGCACGATCGGCACGTTGCCTTGCGCGTAGCTGCTGGTGGCCGCCGACAACGAAACAAGGAGCGCCAACCCGAGCGTGGCGGTGGCGCGGCACAGGGCCAGTGGCAGGCGAAGCGATCCATCCATGACGGCAATGACTGGTAAACGAGCGGCCGTTGCATGGAAAGGCGGTGCGAAACTTATCATGAACTTGTGATCCCCATATCAATCGGGCATTTGTGCGGCGCGGCGGGTTTCCGAAGAGCAGGGCGGCGGGCGAAGAAATGGCGGTAGCGATCTCAAAAAGAGGCGATGTCGAGCCTTTCCACGCCATGGACATCCTGGCAGAGGCCAATCGTCTGCGTGCCGCCGGCCGCCCGGTCGTGTCCATGGCGGTCGGCCAGCCGTCGGACCCGGCGCCGCTCGCGGTCGGCGCGGCCGCGACGAAAACGCTTGGCGGCGGCCGCATCGGCTACACAGACGCGCTTGGGCTTGCGGCGTTGCGCCGGGCAATCGCCATCCATTACGGCGACCACTACGGCATTGACGTCTCGCCGAAGCGGATTGCCGTGACGACCGGGTCATCGGCTGCCTTCAACCTGGCCTTCCTGGCGATGTTCGATGTTGGCGATCGGGTCGCGATAGCGACTCCCGGCTACCCAGCCTATCGCAACATCATGGCGGCTCTCGGCCTCGAGGTGGTCGAAATCGAGCTCGACGGCGCGGCATATCTGCATGCCGACCACCTGCGCCTGGCGCACGCCGCGAAACCCCTGAAAGGCGTGCTTTTCGCCAGTCCCGCAAACCCCACCGGCGCGGTGATCCCCGCTCAGGATTTGCGGGAGCTGGTTTCGGTCGCACGGGAAATGGAGGTGGCGGTGATCTCCGACGAAATCTATCATCGGCTTTCCTATGGAGCGCCGGACGTGACAGCGCTGAGCTGCGATCCGGACGTCACGGTCATCAACTCCTTCTCGAAATACTACTGCATGACGGGTTGGCGCATCGGCTGGATGGTCCTGCCCGAGTCTTTGGTTCGGCCTGTCGAGAGGATAGCGCAGAGCCTGTACATCTCGGCGCCCGAACTGTCGCAGGTGGCCGCGATCGAGGCCTTTGGCGCGACGCCCGAGCTTGAGGCGGTCAAGGCGCGCTATGCATGGAACCGAGAACTGCTGCAGCACCGCCTGCCGGAACTTGGCTTTGCTCTGGCGGCACCGATGGACGGCGCATTCTACGCGTTCTGCGATGTTTCGAACCTGACCGACGACAGCATGGCGTTCGCGCGCAGGATGCTTGGCGAAGCCCATGTCGCGGCGACGCCGGGTCGGGACTTCGATCCACTTGCCGGTCATCGGTACATGCGCTTTTCCTATGCCGGCAGCCACGAGGACATTGAAACCGCGCTCGCGCGCATCGCAAACTGGCTGCGATAGGATACCTCATGCCTGATCTCGAAAAGGTATTGCCCGAACTGGCCGCCGAGATGGCGGCGAGGTCGGACCGCGGCGAGGTCGCCAGCTACATTCCGCAGTTGAGAAAAGTCGACCCGCTGAAATTCGGCATAGCGGTCGTCACAAACGATGGGCTGATCCTGACGGCCGGCGATGCGGACGAGGCCTTT
>Ga0335394_10008080_pt1 | contig 11870 bp, 7 predicted proteins | sample MAT03_FD_205741 | JGI IMG/M metagenome (GOLD analysis project Ga0335394, IMG submission 205741) | Freshwater microbial communities from Lake Fryxell liftoff mats and glacier meltwater in Antarctica - MAT-03 (spades assembly) (version 2) ... | reverse complement strand
CGAGCACGCGTGAGCGTTCGGGGAGCACCCCTCCCTCGCCGGCGCGGCGGACGGGCTCGAACGCGGCGATCAGCTCGGTTGGATTTGGGATACGCGAGTCGCTGGAAGCACCGCTCTGGGCGGCCCAGGAGTTGATGCCGGGGTGGCCGGCGGGGAGCAGGTTTTCTGCGGCGTACGCGAGCTCTTCATGGAGTTTCTCGCCGGGGCGAATGCCTGTGAAGGCGATGGGCATGGGGGTTGACGGGGTGTAGTTGTCGGGGCTGGTATCGGTGTGAGCTTCGCCCTGGATCTGCGGCTCGTAACCGTGGAGGCGGGTGAGGCGGACGGCGAGGTCGAGAATGCGGATCGGCTCGCCCATGTCCAGAACATAGACGGGTGCTGCGCCGGGGCGTGCCGTGAGAGCCGCGGCTTGGACGACGAGCGTGGCGGCCTCGGGGATAGTCATGAAGAATCGCGTCATTCGCGGATCGGTTACGGTGATGGGGCCGCCGGAGAGGAGTTGCTCTGTCCAGATAGGGATGACGCTGCAGGCGCTGGCGAGAACGTTGCCGAAGCGGACCATGGAGAGGAGCGTGCCGCCGGGGGCGGTTAAGGCCGTGGCGCGGGCGAGGCCGCTCACGTAGAGCTCGGCGAGTCGCTTGGTAGCGCCCATCACGCTGGTGGGGTTCACGGCCTTGTCGCTGCTGATCATCACGAAACGCTCAACGCCGGCGGCAACGCTGGCATCGGCGATGGACTTGGTGCCGAAGAGGTTGTTCTCTATGGCTGCGCTGGGGTGGTCCTCCATCAGCGGGACGTGCTTGTGTGCGGCGGCGTGAAAAACGAGATGGGGCCGCTCGTCTTCGAGGATGGCGCGGGTGCGGGCCTCGTCGACGACGTCGTGGAGCACGGCCTTGCGTTTGATGCTTGAGAAGCTGCGGCCGAGCTGGCGATCGATGGTGAAGAGCGAGTTTTCGGATCGCTCCATGAGGATGATGGACTCGGGCGCGAACCCGGCGACGACGCGGGTGAGTTCGCCACCGATGCTGCCGCCTGCGCCGGTGATGAGGACGCGTTTGCCGGTGACGATGCGGGCGACGGCGCGGCGGTCGAGGCCGTAATGGGTGCGGCCGATGAGTTCAACGGGGTTGATCTCGGGTGTTCGGGCGGGTGCGGCCTTGGCGGTGAGGATGGATTCAAGGGAAGGAATGACGCGGTGCGGGAGACCGAGGCGCAGCAGGCCGGCGGCGATGCGGGCTGAGACGCTGTCCAATCCTGGGGGGAGTGAGACGAGCGCGAGCTTGAAGCGGAGGCGGGTGTGCAGCTCGATGAGCAGATCGAGCCCGCCGAGCACGGGGGGGAGGTCACGAATTCGGCCGTGCGACCACGCGCCCGGGGTGCCGCCTTCGACGAGGACACAACCGGAGGGGATGACGCCGGGAAAAGTGGATTCGATCTGACCCCATAGCGAGCGGAGCGTGCCGACTGTTCCGATGAGGACGACGCCGGTTGAAGGCAGGACTGACGCCGGAACAGGCGCGGGCGATGCCCCTTGAGTGGGGGTGGAGCGGGTGGCGGGAGGTGTCAGGGCTGGCTGGGGCACCGAGTTGTTATCGGCATTCTGGGCCCGCGGCACGAATCGGGGGCGGGAAGCCCTGCGGGGTGAAGATGCCCGTATCCTCGCGTCATGCTTGCGCGTCTCACCGGTATTCTTGAATCGATTTCCGGCAACTCGGCACTGATCGTTCCGGCCGGGCTGGCGGGATTGGCGGTGGAGGTGCTGCTCCCGGCATTTGTGGCGACCAAGCTGACGACGCAGGTCGGGCAGAGCGTGACCCTGCACACGTTTTTGTATCTGGAAGGGCAGGGACAGGGCACCAGTTTTGAGCCGCGGCTGATTGCGTTTGTACACCCGACGGAGCGGGCGTTCTTTGAACTGTTTACGACCGTCAAGGGGATCGGCAACCGCAAGGCCCTGCGGGCGATGGCCGAGTCGCCGGCGGCCATCGCGTCGGCGATTGCGCGCAAAGATGCCAAGGCGCTGACGCAGCTACCGGAGATTGGCAAGCGGATGGCCGAGACGGTGATCGCTGAGCTGACCGGCAAGGTCGATTCGTTTCTGGCGGGGGATGTTGAGATCAGAGGTGGGCGCGGGGCGTCATTTGCAACGCCGAGCCGGACGGTGTCACCACCGGTGGCGGACGCGATTGCGGCGCTGTGCGGGCTGGGCGAGACGCGGGCGGATGCTGAGCAAAAAGTAGAAAGGGCGCTCGAGCGTGCGGCTCGAACGCCCACAAGTGCAGACGAGATCATCGCCCTGGTCTTTGGGCTCGGTTCAGGCCGGTGAGGACGGGCGGCGACGGCGGGCGGCGTAGAGACCCATAAGGGTCATCAGGCCGGCGACGCCGGGCGCGGGCACGGCGAAGGCGAGCCCGTAGGTGACGGCCCCGCCCATTTGGGAGAGGTTGAGGACCTGGAGATAGAAGCCATTGCCGCTGGTGCCGATGTTGGGGACGTTGAAAGTGAACTGCTTGACGTTGCCGGTAGTCGAGAAGGTTTGGAAGAGCAGCACGTCCTCATCCTCAAGACCGGGATTGGGGATGAAGCCGGGCATATTGAAGTCGCTCGGGCCTTCAGCGTAAAAGCGGAGTTCGAGTTGAGGGAGGAACCCGGTGGCGGGGACGTAGTTGAAGCAAAGCGTGGCCTTGACCTCGGTTCCGGCGCCGAGGTCGCTGAGTAGATAGTCGACGGTGCCGGCGTTTTCGAGGCCCATGCCCGTGGCCTGATTGACGGATTCGCGGTCCCAACTGAGCTGAAGGTTGCTGGCGGGGGCGGTCTGCGGGGTGATCTTGAAGTTCTGGTCGGTGTTGTTGTCGTCGTTGCGAGCCTCGGGCTGGCTGTAGATCTGCAGCGCGCGGTAGGTGTCGAGGAGGCCGGCACCGAGCTCGTTGTCGAGTGAGCGGGTGACGGTGGGAACGCCGGAGGCGACGGGGGAGAAGCCCTGATTCCAGAGCGTGCCATCGCGGTGGCGCAGGCCTTGGGTGCGAGCACCATTGAGGAGCGCGGCCTTGATGACGCGGTTATCGTCGGAGTTCAGGTCGTGGGTGTCGCCGCGGTGACGATCGCGGTAGTCCTGCATGAGGGCGACGGCGCCGGCGACATGGGGCGCGGCGAAGGACGTGCCGGCGACGTCGCCCGTCGTCGAGGAACGGGTGAGCGCTCCGGAGGCGACAGTCGATGCGTTGTAGCGGTAGTCGCTGCCGGAGAAGCTTCGAGCGAAGTCGTTGTTTGAGTTGCCGTCGCCGTTGAGGTCGGCGGGAATCGCGGCGGTGATGTATTCACCGGGGGCGACGATGTCGGGCTTTTGCGGAGTGTTGGCCCGGCCGTTGTTGAAGGAAGAGAAGTCGGCACGGCGGGTGAAGTCGCGATTGACAGCGCCGACAGTGATGGAGTTGTAGCTCAGGCCGGGATCGGTGACGTTGGAGTTGCCGGCCCCGGGGCCCGTGTCGTTGTTGTTCTGTCCGCTGCGGTTGCCGGCGGACTTGACGATGGTGAGCCGGTTGTTGGTGTTAAGCAACGTGTCGATCGAGTTCGAGAGGGCGGTGGGCGCGGTTGGAGCTGCGCCTATGAGGCCGGCACTGATGTTGATGACGCGAGCGCCAGCGGCTTGGGCATCGGTGATGGCTTGGAGGAGGCCGATGCCGAGGGAGGGTGAGGAAACGATCTGGGCGAGCGGCGCGATGCCGAGCTGACCGCTGTTGCCGGTGCCACCGGCGGCGATCGAGGCCACAGCGGTGGTGTGTTCGTTGCGGCCATCAACACCCGTACCGCCAGCGATGTTGGCGGGATTGAGTTGCTGCACACGGGCACCGAAGGTTTCGTGGGCGCTGATGACGCGGCCGGGTTCGACGATGCCGATTTTGGTGAAGGAACCATCAACGCCGAAGGCGTTGCGGGCCGCGGCAGCATTCACGGCGTCGCGGCTGTTCAGATTCAGGCCCGTCGGCACTGCGCTTACGCTGGTGAACATGCCCCGGGCGAGGTCGGTGTCGAAGTCGATTCGCACTTCGGAGTTGACCGCGGAGTTGCGAGCAAAGCCCGCGTCGGCTTCGCCCTCGATCGTGAGATTGGCGATCATGCGGTACTGGATGACTCTTGCTCCCGGACCGGCGGTCTGGAAGGGGACGTTGGCGACCGAGTAGTTACTAAAGCGGTCGACGAAGCTGCCGAGGAAGGAGGTCTGCGCGGAAGAGGGTCCGAGCCGCAGGCGGTCGGCCGCGTTGGCATCGCTGTCGAAGACGTTGACGAAGGTTCCCGCGACGCCGGCATCGCTCTGGAGTTGAAGGCGGCCGGAGACGGTGCCCGTGGCGAAGTTGGTATTGCCGATGAAGCCGAGGCCGAGGTTGTTGAGATAGGTGATTCCGCCATTGAAAAACGTTGGCATCGAAATGTCGGAGCGGGCGTTGAGCGTGAAGCTCTGCTGTGACGTGAACCCGGCGCGGAAGCGGTCGCGGTTGGCGTTGCCGTTTTCGTTGGCCGTGCCGGTCAGATTGAGAATGAGCAGGCCGCCGTCGGTGCCGACAAAACCCCGACGGGTGGCGTTGTCGTCGAGGAACCCGCCGGCGTCATAGGCGGCGAGTGCGCCCATTCCCACTGCGGGGTTGTTTCCGAGGTTGTTCCAGCCCGGCTGAGGGAAATCGCCGACGATCACGGCTTGCGCCGAGGAGATGCCGGGGGTCAGCGCGAGCACAGAACCACAGATCAAAGCTGTTGCCAGTTTCCTATCGATGAACATTTTCTCCGACTCCTTACGGGCGTTCGCGTGGGGCACGAATGGGTTGGTTTCTCTCGTAAGCCCGTGAGGTAGAACTTACACGGAGTTTGGGGTGAGTGCCAGCGAATTGGATGAATTGTGAATAACCCGGCGTCTTTTCGTACGAATGGAACCCGATCAGTGAACGAAAAACGCCGACGGGAGGCCGTCGGCGTTCAGAGTGCTTCGTGGGTACGCGCGAGCGGATTAGGTGCCGTACATGAACTCTTCGCAGATGATCTTGCCGTCGCGAACGGTGTAGACGCCGACTTCGTTCATTTGAATCTCGCGGCCGGTGGCGCGCTCGCGGGCGTGCACGTTGAACTTGACGGCGAAGCCGGTGGCACCCACATAGGGGCCCTCGGCTGTACCGCCGAGGAGTTCGTGCTGCTCGTACCAGCCTTTGTTCTTTTCTTCGGCCGCCTTCTTGCCGTGGAATGCCATACCCATGCCTTCGATGGATACGACTTCGTTGGCCCACCACTTGCGGCAGGGCTCGTCGGCCTTGCCGGCGTTGAAGAGCGCGACAAGGTCGGCGCCGATCTCAGCGGGGCCGGGGCCCTTGCCGGTGGTCACCTGCTCGGGGCCGGTGATGGCTGGCGCAGCGGACCGCTTGGGAGCTTTCTTGGCGGCCTTGGCGGCGGGCTTCTTAGCGGGCTTCTTAGCGGGCTTTTGGGCGGGCGTGGTTCGCTTTGCGGTGGTTGGCTTGGAGTTGCGGGCGGCGGGTTTCTTGCTTGCTTTCTTCTTAGCCATGGGATTTGACTCCACCGTTGCGAATGGACGGATGATGATGGAACGAACGGACGACAGCGGGATTCAGTTGGCCTGAGGTGGCCGGATCAGTTGGCCAGGTTTACGGGCATGACCACATACACAAACTCGCTGCCGGACTTGATGAGGCCGGGCTTGGTCGTGCTCTTGAGTTCGATGATGACCTCGGATTCTTCCATGGTCTTGAGCGCATCGGCGATGAAGTCGGGGTTGAACGAGATTTCGACGTCCTCGCCTTCGTAGCTTGAGAGGTCAACATCAACTTCGCTTTCGCCCATTTCCGGGGCGCGGCTGGTGAGCTTAAGTCGCTTGTTCTTGGCCGAGAAGTTCATCCGCACGCCGCGGGATTCTTCGTTGGTAAGAATCTTGGCTTCGCGGACACCGGCGGCGAGGGCATCGCGGTCGATGGTGCCCTTCTTGTCGTTGTCCTTGGGGATGACATCTTCGTAGGGAGGGAAGGTGCCTTCAACGAGTGCGCTGGTGAGAACGGCGCGGGGCGGGCGGCCGGAGGGCTTCTTCTTGTCCTCGTCGATGACATCCTCGAACGCGAAGAAGATGCGGTTGTCGGTGATGGCGATACGGACGTTTTCTTCGGGGTTGCCCGCGAGCTTGGTGAACAGGTTGAGGCCCTTGGTGGGAATGATGCAGGAGGCGGTGGCGCCGTCCTTGGCATCGACGGCCTTCAGCGTGGAGCGGCAGAGGGCGAGGCGGCGGCCGTCGGTGGCGACCATCTCGACCTTCTTGCCTTCGCGCTTGAGGAGGACGCCGTTGATGGCATAGCGCGAGGTCTCGCGAGCGGTGGCGAAGACGGTCTTGTTGATGAGGGAGAGCATTCCGGCGGCGGAGTGGGTGAAGACGCTCCGCGCGTTGCTGGTGGCCTGCGCCATGTCGGGCACCTGGGGGTACTGGTCGGCCGCGTAGGCGAAGATGCGGAAACGGGCCGCGCTCCCCCGGATGTGGCAGACGTCATCGGCGAGTTCGATGGTGAGGGTCTGCTCGCTCTCAACGGCCTGAACGATCTGGCGAAGTTTTTCGGCCGAAACGACGGCGACGCCGGGCTGGGCAACATCGACCTGAGTAATCGAGATCGAGAGCGAGGTTTCGGCATCGGTGCCGAAGAGCTGGAGCTCGCTCACGCCGGCCGTTTTGGTGGCGACGAGCTTGAGGCACGACAGCGCGGGGCTGGGTGTGCGGGTAGGGACGACGGACGCGACGTTGTTGACGGCGGCAAGGAGGGCCGAACGCTCACAGATGACTTTCATGAGAACTCCGCTTTCGGGACGGTCGGGCCACTTGATGGCTCGAACCGCCCGCGATTGGTCGGGAGTTTAGCCGAAGGGCAACGGCGGTGTGGCGTATGTGAGCGATTCGGGGATGAGTGGGGAGAGAGGTCGGTGTGCGGATGGTGCGGGGAGGACCAACTGCCAAGGGAGAGGGCGCGGGCGGGGGCGGCTCGGGGGGGTGTGCAGAATCAGTATCGATTTTTGGCTGTAAAATTGTCCCGCGCTAGTGGGGCGAGGATACGCTCTGAGTCCGGGTTTCCCGGCAAGCGGCGTGCCAGTTCCTTGAGGGACTGAGCAGGCGGGTTTGTTTGTGGAATGTTCGGAGTGGTTTGGCAATCCTGCCGAAGCACCGAGTTGCAGTCATCCTCTCAAGGGGTCATCCTTCATGTCATTCGAAGCCGCCGTCCACGCTCAGGCCATTGATCTTGATCGTCTGTCACTTGAGATGTGTGCAAAGGCCGGGAGCGGGCACCCCACAACGGCCATGTCGCTCGGGCATATTGTCACGGTGCTCATGTTCAGCACCATGCGCTGGTCACCGGATTACCCAGACTACCCCACGTCGGACCGGCTTGTGCTCTCGGAAGGGCACGCGGTTCCGGTGGTATACGCCGCGGCGGCTAAGCTGGGCGTGATGATCGGCAAGGACCCGGAGAACCGCCGCAAGATGACGGTGGATGATGCGATGAAGCTCCGCGAGGCCGCCAGCGAGATCGATGGCCATCCGAATCCGATGGAGGGTTTCCCCTTCTTCGACGCTGCGACCGGTTCGCTGGGGCAGGGCCTGAGCGTGGCGGCGGGTTTGGCGAACGCCGCGCGCCTGGATGGGCTTGATCGTCGCATCTACTGCATCATCGGTGACGGTGAAGCCCGCGAGGGTCAGGTCGCTGAGGCTCTCGATTACATCGTTGATCACAAGCTCAACAGCGTGCTGCCGATCTTCAACTGCAATCAATATGGGCAGGCCGATCGTGTGAGCGACCAGCAGGGCGCGCCGCGGCTGAAGGCCAAGCTCGTCGCGGCGGGGTTCCTCGTCAAGGAAATCGACGGTCACGATCCCAAGCAGATCAAGGCAGCGTTCGAAGAGTTCGCAAGTCGCGGCCCGACCGACGCGCCGATGGCGGTTGTCGCCAACACCGTGAAGGGCTGGGGCTGTCCCTCGACCCAAGGCGGCGGCTGGCACGGCAAGCCGCCGACTGGCGATGCGCTCAAGAAGGCGCTCATCGAGCTTGATGAGAAGCGGGTGGAACTGACGAGCGCTCTGGTGAGCAGCGATTCGTTTGAGATTCAGCCCCCGGCCGAGTTCAAGCCCAAGGAGTTTGTCAGCGGCGACATGCCGACGTTCTCCGAGACGGCTCGGAAGCTCGACATGGCGACGGCGATCGCTTCGCGGAAGATGGCGACGCGGCGTGCCTATGGCATGGCGCTGCGTGCCCTCGGCAGCACGGACGAGAAGGTGGTTGTGCTCGATGCGGACGTTTCCAACAGCACGTTTGCGGACATGTTCAAGAAGGATCCGGCGCTGGCGTCGCGGTTCCTTGAGTGCAAGATCGGCGAGCAGAACATGTTCAGCGTGGCGGTGGGTCTGTCGGCGGGCGGCAAGGTGCCGTTCTGCTCGACGTTCGCCAAGTTCGTGACGCGGGCGTATGACCAGATCGAGATGGCGATCAACTCGGGCGCCAATATCAAGATTATCGGCAGCCATGCGGGCATCACGCTGGCGGCGGACGGGCCGAGCCAGATGTCACTCCCCGATGTTGCGTGGTTCCGCTCGTTTGCGCAGACGCGCGATCATCGCGGGAACCCGGCGTGCTACATCCTGCAGCCGTCCGACGCGTACGCGGCGTATGCGCTCACGGCGGCGATGGCGGAGTACGAGGGCGTCTGCTACATGCGGACGCTTCGCCCCGACACCGAGTTCATCTACAGCGAGCAGACGGCGTTCAACCTTGGCGGGTTCGAGGTCCTCAGCGAGGGTCGCGATGTGCTGATCTGTGCCGCGGGGTACATGGTGCACGAGGCCAACAAGGCCCTTGACGCGCTTGACAAGGCGGGCGTGTCGGCGACCCTGGTGGACCTCTACAGCATCCCGTTCGACAACGATGCGCTGCTCGACATCGCGCAGCAGAACGCCGGGTATGTCATCACGGTTGAGGACAACTACGGCGGCGGCATCGGCTCGGCCGTGGCCGATGCGCTCACCAGCTCGGGTGATTCGTTCACGCTCAAGCAGATGTTCGTCAAGCGCATCCCCAAGAGCGCCAAGACGCCCGAAGAGCTCCTGACGATGTGCGGCATTTCGGCCCAGGACATCGTTGCCGAGACCATGAAACTGCTGCAAGTCGCCTGAGGCCATGGGGCCGCGGGTGGGCGTGCAGCGCACTGAAGGATTCGAGTTGCGATGAAGCCCGCGAGCGTCACTCCGCCGCCAGACGGTCTTGGCCTACCGCCGGACGGCATTGTTGCACCGACCGGTATGGCCGCTCCGTTGGTGGTGACCGGTGGCGCTGCGAAGTCACGTCCGGGCTCGGCGTATCCGGAACCGGTTGAACGGCTTATCGGCGAACTCGCGCGGCTGCCGGGCGTGGGCAAAAGATCGGCCGAACGGCTGGCCTTTTTCGTACTGAAGAGTGAGGTGACGGTCGCCGAATCGCTGGCGCGGGCTCTGCTTGATGTGAAGCGCAAGGTGCGGCATTGCCGGGTGTGCTTCTCGCTGTGCGATGGCGATCAATGCGGGATCTGCAGCAGTGAGAAGCGCGATCGATCGATCGTGCTGGTGGTTGAGCAGCCCAAGGACCTGCTGGCCTTGGAGCAGACGGGGATGTACCGCGGGGTCTATCACGTGCTTATGGGCCGGCTGAGCCCGCTCGATGGTGTGGGGCCGGGCGATTTGACGGTCAACCACCTGCTGGATCGGGTCGATCATCCAGAGCAGAACTGCGGTGGTGTTCGTGTGGCCGAGGTGGTGATGGGGCTAAACCCGACCCTTGAAGGGGATGGGACGGCGCTGTATCTTGCTGCGGAGCTCAAGGCTCGGGGCGTGCGGACGAGCCGGCTGGCGCGGGGCCTGCCGACGGGCTCACAGATTGAGTATTCAAACCGGGCGGTTCTCGCCGATGCCATCGAGGGCCGCCAGTCGATGGAGTGATGGAAACGTTCGTGTCTTTCCGGGTGCTCTCCACTTATGCGATTCGACCAGTCCCATGCCATGCGGATGAGCCAGCAGATGAAGCTGGCGCCGCACATGATCCAGTCGATGGAGATCCTGCAGATGTCGCAGGCGGAGCTGGAGGAGCGGATTGAGCAGGAGCTTGAGAGCAATCCGACACTGGAGCTGAACGAGGGCGACCCATCACCGGACAATCAGCCGGAGAACCCCGAAACCGGCGAGCGCACCGGCGAGGGGATTGCGGCGGACGTTGATCTTGGCGCGGCCGATCTCTCGGCCCCGCTGAAGGTTGATGAGGGGAGCGGCACCGACGATTTCGAGCGGCTTGAGAGCTACGAAGAGAGCAACCCCGAGGCGGCCGCCAACGAGTTTGATGATGAGCCGGCGCGGGTGAACGAGCGCGAGTACGACGAGACGCGCAATCGGGCCGCCGATAACGGCGAGCCGGATGCGAAGCTCGAGGCGATGGCGAACACCGCGGCCCGGCGCGAGTCGCCGCAGGAACAGCTCGAAGAGCAATGGCGGTTTGCGGAAGTTGAGCCGGTGCTCAAACCTCTGGGGGATGCGATCATCGGGTACCTTGGTGATGACGGGTATCTGCGGACGCCGTTTTCGGAGATCATCGCCAAGCTGCCGCCCGGCGTGACTGGAACAAACGGTGCGCCGGTGAGTGCTGAGCTGATGGAGCGAGCGGTGCGGGCGGTGCAGTTGCTGCTGGAGCCGGCGGGCATTGCGGCGCGGGACCTGCGCGAGTGCCTGCTGCTGCAGATCGATGCGCGCGAGGCCGAAGAGGCCGATGCCGACGATGTGACCGGGTGGGAGCAGGTGCGGACAATCATCGAGCATCATCTAGAGGACCTCGATCAGAACCGCATCCCGCGGATCATGCAGAAGACGGGCTTTACGAAAGAGGTCATCGAGGCGGCGGTCCGCAAGCTGCGGCAGCTCAATCGCGCGCCAGGGCGCGGGCTTATCGAGGAGTCAGAGAGGCCGATTACGCCCGATGCGATTGTGGAGTATGACGCGGAGAACGACCGGTACTTCGCGTATCTCAATGACCGGCGCATGCCCAACTTGCGGGTGATGCGCGAGTACGAACTGCTGGCCAAGGACAAGACGGCCGAGAAGAAGACGCGCGAGTTTGTTAAGACGAACCTGGGCAACGCGAACTTCCTGCTCGAGGCCATTCAGCAGCGGCAGCGGACCATCAAGCGCGTGGTGGATGTGGTGGTGTCGGAGCAGCGTGAGTTCTTTGACTACGGCCCGCAGGCCATCAAGCCGCTGCCGATGACAAAGGTGGCCGAGCGGCTGGGCATTCATGTTGCGACGGTGAGCCGGGCGGTGGCGGAGAAGTATCTTGACACGCCGCGCGGGATTGTGGCGCTGCGGAAGTTTTTCACGGGTGGAACGACCACCGAGAGCGGCGAAGAGGTGAGCTGGGACGCCATCAAGGCCTCAATGCAGGAAGTGATCGACGCCGAGGACAAGGCCAACCCGCTGAGCGATGATCAGATCGCCGAAGAACTCGACAAGAAGGGTTTTAAGCTGGCGCGGCGGACGGTGGCGAAGTATCGCGGCCAGTTGGGGATTCCGACGGGTCGCCTCCGCAAGACGTATTGAGGCCTTGTGCAGTCGCGGACGACGCGGGGGACCGCGGCACCTGCGCGTGATCGGGTCACTGGGTCAGGCGTTTGGCCTGAGCAATGAGTTCGGTCGCATCAACCCCGCACTCGCTGCAGCGCGGCGGTGGGAGCGTCCCAGACCCGATGAATGAGTACCCGCAGGCCGGACAGCGCGAAAAATCGGTCGTGAGGGCGACCCGCTTGTAGTACTTGCGTTTGGCGAAGCGAATCGA
>Ga0335394_10008069_pt1 | contig 11877 bp, 10 predicted proteins | sample MAT03_FD_205741 | JGI IMG/M metagenome (GOLD analysis project Ga0335394, IMG submission 205741) | Freshwater microbial communities from Lake Fryxell liftoff mats and glacier meltwater in Antarctica - MAT-03 (spades assembly) (version 2) ... | reverse complement strand
TCTCGAACCTTTTCACGAAAATGCCCGGCGCTTTGCGTCGGGCATTTTTTTGTCCGCTGGTCAGAAATTAATCGTTTCAGATGCGCTGCCTTTTTTGGTTGCACCGCAGCATTTTCACGCTAATCATGGCTGTCGAGCCAGTCCTTTCGTGTCCGGAGCGCCTTCGTGCCCATATCCAAGATCCTTGTCGCCAACCGCTCCGAAATCGCAATCCGGGTCTTCCGCGGGGCCAACGAGCTCGGCATCAAGACCGTCGCGATCTGGGCCGAGGAAGACAAGTATTCGCTGCACCGCTTCAAGGCCGACGAGAGCTATCAGGTCGGGCGCGGTCCGCATCTCGACAAGGATATGGGTCCGATCGAGAGCTATCTGTCGATCGAGGAGGTGATCCGCGTCGCCAGGGCATCGGGAGCCGACGCCATCCATCCGGGATACGGGCTGCTCTCCGAAAGCCCCGAATTCGTCGATGCCTGTGCGGAAGCCGGCATAATTTTCATTGGCCCGAAGTCGGAAACGATGCGTCGGTTGGGCAACAAGGTCGCCGCGCGCAATCTGGCGATCGAAGTTGGCGTTCCCGTCATTCCCGCCACTGACCCTTTACCGGACGACCCGGAGACGATCAAGAAGTTCGCAGCCGAAGTCGGCTATCCTGTGATGCTCAAGGCTTCATGGGGCGGTGGCGGGCGGGGCATGCGGGCGATCCGTTCGGAAGCCGACCTCATGCGCGAAGTCACCGAAGGCAAGCGCGAGGCCAAGGCCGCCTTCGGCAAGGACGAGGTCTATCTCGAAAAGCTGATCGAACGCGCCCGCCATGTCGAGGTGCAGATTCTCGGCGACACGCACGGCAATGCCGTCCATCTCTTCGAGCGCGACTGCTCCATCCAGCGCCGCAACCAGAAGGTCGTCGAGCGGGCGCCGGCCCCCTACCTTTCCGAAACACTGAGGCAGGAGCTTTGCGATCATGCGCTGAAGCTTGCGCGCGAGACCAGCTACATCGGCGCCGGCACGGTCGAATTCCTGCAGGACGCGGACACCGGAAAGTTCTATTTCATCGAGGTTAATCCCCGCATCCAGGTCGAGCATACGGTGACAGAGCAGGTCACCGGCATCGACATCGTCAAGGCGCAGATACACATCCTCGACGGCTTTGCGATCGGGACGCCGGAATCGGGCGTGCCGGCGCAGAAGGACATCCGCCTCAACGGGCACGCGCTGCAATGCCGCATCACCACCGAGGATCCCGAACAGAACTTTATCCCGGACTATGGCCGCATCACCGCGTATCGCGGCGCGACCGGGTTCGGCATTCGGCTCGACGGCGGCACCGCCTATTCGGGCGCGGTGATCACCCGCTTCTACGACCCGCTGCTGGAGAAGGTGACCGCCTGGGCGCCGACGCCGCAGGAGGCGATCGCCCGCATGAATCGCGCGCTGCGCGAATTCCGCATTCGCGGCGTGGCGACCAACCTGACGTTCCTCGAAGCGATCATCAACCATCCCTCCTTCCGGGACAATTCCTACACGACGCGCTTCATCGACTCGACGCCGGAACTGTTCCAGCAGGTCAAGCGCCAGGACCGCGCCACCAAGCTCCTGAACTATCTGGCGGACGTGTCGGTCAACGGCCATCCCGAGACGCGCGGGCGACCGGCGCCCAGCGCCGACGCGGCCGAACCGATCGTGCCCTATCTCAACGGCAACGTGCCGGCCGGCTCGAAGCAGCGCCTGGACGAACTCGGCCCGGAAAAGTTCGCGGCTTGGATGCGCGCGGAGACGCAGGTTCTGGTCACCGACACGACGATGCGCGACGGACACCAGTCGCTGCTGGCGACCCGCATGCGCACCTACGATATCGCGCGCATCGCCGGCGTCTATGCACGCTCGCTGCCGCAGCTTCTGTCGCTCGAATGCTGGGGTGGCGCGACCTTCGACGTCGCCATGCGCTTCCTGACCGAAGACCCGTGGGAGAGGCTGTCGCTGGTGCGCGAAGCAGCGCCCAACCTCCTGCTTCAGATGCTGCTCAGAGGCGCCAACGGCGTCGGCTACACCAACTATCCGGACAATGTCGTCCAGCACTTCGTCAAGCAGGCGGCTTCCGGCGGCATCGATCTTTTCCGCGTGTTCGACTGCCTGAACTGGGTCGAGAACATGCGCGTCGCGATGGACGCGGTCGTCGCAGAAGGCAAGCTCTGCGAAGCGGCCATGTGCTACACCGGCGACCTGCTCGACCCCGACCGTTCAAAGTACGATCTCAAATATTATGTCGGGCTGGCCAAGGACCTCGAGAAGGCCGGCGCGCACATCATCGCGGTCAAGGACATGGCGGGCCTGCTGAAGCCAGCAGCCGCGCGAGTGCTGTTCAAGGCGCTGCGCGAGGAAACCGACCTGCCGATCCATTTCCACACGCACGACACGTCCGGACTGTCGGCGGCGACCGTGCTCGCCGCGGTGGAAAGCGGCGTGGATGCGATCGACGCCGCGATGGATTCGTTCTCCGGCAACACGTCGCAGCCTTGCCTGGGCTCGCTGGCGGAGGCCCTGAAGGGAAGCGAGCGCGACCCGGGTCTCGATTCCACCTGGATCCGCAAGATTTCCTTCTATTGGGAGGCGGTGCGCAACCAGTACGCGGCGTTCGAGAGCGATCTCAAGGGCCCGGCCTCCGAAGTCTACCTGCATGAAATGCCGGGCGGGCAGTTCACCAACCTCAAGGAACAGGCGCGCAGCCTCGGGCTTGAGACCCGCTGGCACGAGGTGGCGCAGGCCTATCATGACGTCAACCTGATGTTCGGCGACATCGTCAAGGTGACGCCCTCGTCCAAGGTCGTCGGCGACATGGCTCTCATGATGGTGAGCCAGGACCTCACGGTGGCCGACGTTGAGAACCCGGCCAAGGACATCGCCTTCCCGGATTCGGTCGTGTCGATGCTGCGCGGCGATCTCGGTCAGTCGCCCGGCGGCTGGCCGTCGGGCCTGCAGAAGAAGGCGCTGAAGGGCGACAGGCCGATCGTCGTGCGTCCCGGCTCGCTGCTCAAGCCCGCCCATCTCACGGCCAACCGCAAGGAGATCGAGGAGAAGCTCGGGCGGCCGCTGTCGGAATACGAGTTCGCTTCCTGGTTGATGTATCCGAAGGTCTTTTCCGACTTCGCGGCGGCACAGGAGAGCTACGGGCCGGTCAGCGTTCTCCCCACGCCGACCTATTTCTACGGCATGAAGACCGAGGATGAGATCTTCGTCGACATCGAAAAAGGCAAGACGCTGGTCGTGCGGTGCCTCGCCATCGGCGACACCGACGAGAAGGGCATGGTGACCGTGTTCTTCGAACTGAACGGCCAGCCGCGCCGCGTCAAAGTGCCGAACCGCACCGCGGGCGCTTCAGCGGGAGCGATCAGACGCAAGGCCGAGCCGGGCAACGAACTTCATGTCGGCGCACCCATGCCGGGTGTCGTGTCGACGCTTGCGGTCGCGACGGGGCAGGCGGTGAAGGCAGGCGATGTTCTGCTGTCGATCGAGGCGATGAAGATGGAAACCGCGCTGCACGCCGAGCGCGACGGAACCGTTGCCGAGGTGCTGGTCAAGACCGGTGACCAGATCGACGCCAAGGACCTACTGATTTCCTTCAGCTAAGCTCGCGCGGCACGCGCGAGCGCATGGTCGATTAGCCGGCTGACAAGCGCCTCGTAGGCTACGCCGCTGGCGCCGAGCACCTTCGGATACATGCTGATGTTGGTGAAGCCGGGTATCGTGTTGACCTCGTTCAGCAGTGCGCTGCCGTCGGCGCGCACGAAGAAATCGACCCGCGCCATGCCTTCGCAGCACAGCGCCCGGAAGGCGCGGACCGACATGTCCTGCAACTGTTGGAGCAGCGCGTCGGGGAGGGGCGCGGGAACACGCAGGGCTGCTCCATCCGCGTCGATGTATTTGGCTTCGTAGGTGTAGAAGCCATGGCTCTCAGCCGTTACGATCTCGCCGGCCACCGAAACGGTTAGCGTACCGTCGGCGTTTTCCAGGACGCCGAGTTCGATCTCGCGGCCGGCGACGAATTCTTCCACCAGCACCTTGCGGTCATGCAGGAACGCCGCCGCCAATGCCGCCTCGAACTCGGCCGCCGTCTCGGCCTTGCTGACACCGACCGAGGAGCCCTGGCGGGCCGGTTTGACAAACACCGGAAGACCCAGCTTGCCGGCGACCTCTTCGAAGGCCGGATGCTCGCCGGCGTGGACCGTCACGGCGTGCGCCACGGGTATGCCCGCTTCGTGCAGCAGCCGCTTCGCCGCGTCCTTGTCCATGGCAACGGCCGAACCCAGCACGCCACATCCGACGTAGGGTACGCCGGCGACCTCGGCCAGGCCCTGGACGGAGCCGTCCTCGCCGAACGGGCCATGCAGGACCGGGAACAGCACGTCGATCTTCGGCAATTCGTGGGGAGCGCCCGTTTCGGGAAGGGCAAGCATGCGTCCGCCGCCGCCGGGAAGCAGGCAGATCTCGGTTCCGCTTTCGGGAACCTCGGCAGGCAAAGCGCTGTCCGCCCCGAGTTCGGCCAGCAGCCATTTGCCGGCGCGCGTGATGCCGATCACGACGATCTCGTATTTCGTGGGATCGATGGCCTTTACGACATTGCTTGCCGACAGGACGGAGACCTCGTGCTCGGCCGAACGGCCGCCGAACAGGACTGCGATGCGTGGTTTTGCCATGATCAGTTCCAATGCTGCCCGAGCTTCAGGCGTTGTCCCTGGCCTTGTCGGCCTTGCGATCGGAGTGGCCGAGATCGCGGTCCGGGTCGATCACAGCGCGCACGAGCTGCTTCAGCTTCGCGGCATCGGGAAATCCGCCGTCGCGCTTGCGGTCCCAGATCAGACGGCCGTCGCAGGTTATCGTGAACACGCCACCCGTGCCGGGCACAAGCACGACCTCGCCGAGTTCAGTTCCGAACGTCGAGAGCAGCTCCTGCGCCATCCAGCCGGCGCGCAACAGCCAATGGCATTGCGTGCAATAGGCGATGCGGACGATGTGCGGGCTGGGGTGCAGGGCGAGGGGCGGCTGGCCTTCGGTCATGCCGCGCTGAGTTTTGCCAGCGTGGCGTCGTCGACCTCGAAATTGGCATAGACGTTCTGCACGTCATCGTCGTCCTCGAGCGTGGCGACGAGCTTCATCAGCGACTGCGCACGCTCTTCGTCGACCGGAATGTTGTTCTGCGGCTTCCAGATCACCTTGACCGACTCGGCCTCGCCGAGAGAGGTTTCGAGCGCCTTGGCAACGTCGCCGACACTCTCGAAGGCGCACAGGATGGTATGGCCTTCCTCGTCGGACTGCACGTCGTCGGCGCCGGCGTCGATCGCGGCGTCCATGACCTTCTCGGCGCCGCCAGCGGAGGCCGGGTAGTAGATCTCGCCAGCGCGGTCCCACATGAAGGAGACGGAACCGGTTTCGCCAAGCGCGCCGCCGGCCTTTGTGAAGGCCGCGCGCACATTCGAGGCGGACCGATTGCGGTTGTCGGTCAGCACCTCGACGATGAGGGCGACGCCGCCGGGACCATAACCCTCGTAGCGGACCTCCTCATAGGTATCGCCCTCGCCACCCGCAGCCTTGTTGATCGCCCGCTGGATGTTGTCCTTGGGCATGGACTCGGCCTTGGCGTTCTGGATCGCCAGGCGCAGGCGCGCGTTCATGCCCGGGTCGGGCAGGCCCTGCTTCGCAGCCACCGTGATCTCGCGCGCGAGCTTCGAGAACAGCTTCGACCGCATGGCGTCCTGCCGACCCTTGCGGTGCATGATGTTCTTGAACTGTGAATGGCCAGCCATGGTCCCCGTCGTCTTCCAGCAATTTTTCTGAATGGCGCGCGTTATAGATAAGTCGGCGCAAAACGTCCAGCCGAGCACTGATGCCGGCGGCCTCGCGAAAACGTGACCGCCAAACAAATGGCCATCGCAGCGACAGGCGGTATCGTCTCTGTCTGTCAGCCGCGTTCCGGAAGATCGCCATGCTCCGACGTTCAGCCACCGCTCTTGCCGCACTTGTGCTCTGGCCGATCGCGGCCATCGCCCAGCAAGAGCCGCCTCCGTCGAAATGCATCGCAATCGCAAACGCCCTGCCTTCCGCGACCTTCGCCAGCTTCACGCCGTTGCCGACGCTACCAAAGCCGACGCTGGCACAGACCTTCGTGGAAGGTGACGTGACGATCACCTATGCTGGCCATTCGACCTATGTCATCGAGACGCCGGGTGGCGTGCGGATCGCGACCGATTTCTCGGGCGTCTACGGTTCCGATCCCTTGCCGCGCGTCGCCACCATGAACAAGGCGCATCGCACGCATTTTTCCGACCACCCCGATCCCGGCATCGAACACATCTTGCGCGGCTGGAACCCTGAAGGCGGTCCAGCCAGACACGCTGTCGTGGTCGACGACGTCTATATCCGCAACGTCACGACCGACATCCGCAACTGGGGCAGCGAAGGGCTTGAGCGAGACGGCAACTCGATCTTCATCTTCGAGGTCGCGGGTCTGTGCATCGGCCATCTGGGCCACCTGCACACCAGCCTCAGTGATGCGCAGTACGGGCAGATAGGCCGCCTCGACATAGTCATGGCGCCGATTGACGGCGGCATGACGCAATCGATCGGGTCGATGACCGAGATCACCACGCGGCTTTATTCGTCGATGATCCTGCCGATGCATCGCCACTCGACGCCCATGGCGGAGTTCACCAGCATGATGGGAGACGGCTTCAAGGTCGAGTTCCGAACAGGCCGCTCGCTCACGGTGTCCCTGAAGACGCTGCCGAGCCGCCCGACCATCGTCGTGCTCGAGGGCGTGTAGGCTGGAACCGCAGTCCTTGTCTTCTGGCTAATGCGCGCCGCCCGAGCGGCGCTTCTTCCTGTTTCGGGCCAGCATGTTGAGGCCCTCGACCAATGCCGAGAAGCCCATCGCCGCGTAGATGTAGCCCTTGGGCACATGGAAGCCCATGCCGTCGGCGATCAGCGTCATGCCGATCATCAGCAGGAAGCCCAGCGCCAGCATGACGATGGTGGGGTTCTTGGCGATGAATTTGGCAAGCGGGGCGGCCGCCAGCATCATGACCGTGACCGCCGCAATCACCGCGATATACATGATGGCGATCTCGTCGGTCATGCCGACAGCGGTAATGATGGAATCGATCGAGAAGACCAGGTCGAGCAGCAGGATCTGGAAGATCGCGCCGCCGAGCGAAAGCTGGAGCGTGCCGACCATGGAATCCTTGTGATCGTCCGGATCGACCGTGTGATGGATTTCCTTGGTCGCCTTCCAGACGAGAAACAGCCCGCCCGCGATCAGGATTAGGTCCCGCCACGAGAAACCATGACCAAACAGCGTGAACAGCGGGGCGGTCAACTGGACGATGAATGAGATCGTCGCCAAAAGCAGCAGCCGCATGATCAGCGCCGCGCTGATGCCGAGGAAGCGGGCGCGGGGTTGCTGTTCCGGAGGGAGTCTATTGGTCAGGATCGAGATGAAGATCAGATTATCGATGCCGAGTACGATTTCGAGCACGACCAGCGTCATCAGCGCTACCCAGGCCGTCGGGTCGTTGAGCCAGTCAAAATGCGGTGCGAGAAAGTCGATGATCGGCATGTCAGTGGTTTCCAGGCATGTAAGCAAGACCGGATTCGCGCCAAGTAGGGCCGTGCAGCCCTGGCGTCAATGTCAGGACCAGAAAGAAGGCGCGGTTTCCTCCAGCCTGGGCCCACGACGAAACGGTGCTATGCGTTCGGCAAGCCCCGTGCGGTCCGAAATGTCCACCCCGACACCGCAAAGTGTGGCAGGCCCGTTGGCCGCTTCGAAGCGCCCCTTTGGCACCTTGGACAGGAATCGGTTCAGCGGCTCTTCCTTGTCCATGCCGAGCGACGAATCGTAGTCGCCGCACATGCCGGCATCGGTCATGTAGGCCGTGCCGCCGTTGAGGATCTGGTGATCGGCGGTCGGCTGATGGGTGTGGGTGCCGACAACCATGCTGACCCTGCCGTCCAGGAAATGGCCGAAGCACATCTTTTCGGAGGTAGCCTCCGCATGAAAATCGATGATTGCGGCGTCAGCCTGGGAGCCGAGCGGGCAGGCGGTCATCTCGCGCTCGGCTGCCATGAAAGGGTCGTCGAGTTCGGGATGCATGAAGATGCGTCCCATGATGTTGGCGACTAGGACCCGAGCGCCGTTCTTCGCCACGTACACGCCGGAGCCACGCCCGGGTGTGCCCTTGGGATAGTTGGAGGGGCGCAGGAAGCGGTCCTCGCGGGCCGCGAAACTGAGCGCCTCCCGCTGATCCCACACATGGTTGCCGGTCGTCACGACATCCGCTCCGGCCGACAGCGTCGTCTGGAAAATCTCTTCGGTGATGCCGAAGCCGCCGGCGGCGTTCTCACCGTTCACGATCACGAAATCGAGCCGAAAATCGGATATCAGACCGGGAAGCTGTTCCCAGACCGCCGTACGCCCCGACTTGCCGACCATGTCGCCCAGAAAGAGAAGTCTCATGCCTTCCCCTATAGAGACGGGCCGAACCGGCGCAAACCGCTTTCGGTCAGTATTTCGGGGATGACGACATCGTGCGGTTCGTCGGGAACGCGCTCGACTTCCTGGCAATCGAAGGCGATGCCGATCAGGCGTGGCGTGCGGCCAGATGCGTTCAGCCTGGCGATTGCGCGGTCATAGTGGCCGGCGCCATAGCCGATCCGGTGGCCGCGCGCGTCGAAGGCGGCCAGCGGCACCAGCATTACCGAAGGGTCGAGCACCGCAGCGGACTCTGGCGGGCCAAGCGTGCCGAACCCCATGTCGACCAGTGGCGCGTCCGCTATCATCTCGCGAAAGACGATGGTGGTCCTGTCGAGAATGGCCGGCAGGCAGAGCCGCGCCCCCCTGTGGCCGAGTGCGAGCATCAGCGGCCGTACGTCGACTTCCGACCGTATCGGCCAGAAGCCGGACACGATGCAACCAGGGTTCAGGGCGATCCCGTCGGCGGCGGCAGCCATCTGCTGGGACATCATGGCGCGCCATGATGGGTCCAGCGAGTCACGCCGCGCAAGCGCCTGGCTGCGCAGTTGTTTCTTCAAATCTTTTGCTGAAGTCATGGCGTGGGAGACTGAACAGAGAAAGTGGCGATCCACACAACCGGTGAAGAAGTCGATCCCGGGAACCTACAAAGTAGGTGGGCGCCGTGTGTCCAAACCCACGGGTCGGGACAGGGACAGCTCCCTAGGGATCAATAAGGCCCCGGGGAAATGTCTCTCCTGCCGGGAAGCGCAGACCGCCACCTGCAATATAGGCGTGCCGGGCGCGAACCGCCATCTAAATCGCTGCGAACGATTGTCTGGAAAATGCGCGTCCATCGCTAACCGATCAATCATCATGGTTAAGCGACACGGTTAAGCGGCGTTTAACTTTTCCAATTCATTATCCCTAACGAAATCAATCGAATTCGGGCGGGACCCGACAAGACCAGGGGTGACTAGCATGTATCGATTCGCGAAAACGGCACTCATCGCAGCGCTGCTTGCAGGCACTGCAGGATCGGCATTGGCTGCCGATCTTATTGAGGAGCCCGTTGAGGTGGTGGCATTCGGCGGATGGTACATCCGCGGCCATATCGGCATGAGCAACCAGTTCTATGACGGTCTGGAGTCCGACCTGTTCGCCCTGCCCTTTGGCTTCGGCTGGTACGATGAGGGTGGCTTCTCCTCGGCGCCGATCTTCGGCGGCGGCATCGGCTACCAGTTCAACGACAATCTGCGCGCCGACCTTACGGTCGAATGGCGCGGCAAGTCGGATTTCAACGCGACCGACTGGGTGGTGGTGAACGACGGCGACAGCCCGACGTCCAACGACTATACCGCCAAGAAGTCGGAACTGGTGTTCATGGCCAACGGCTACTATGACTTCGGCAACTTCTCCGGCATCTCGCCCTATGTCGGCGCGGGCATCGGCACGTCCTACAACACCATCTCCAATTTCCGCGACATCAACATCATCAACGGCGCCGGCGCATATGCCGGCGAAGATGGCCAGTGGAATTTCGCCTGGGCCCTCCATGCGGGTCTTGGCTTCCAGGCGACGGAACGCATGACGATCGATTTTGGCTATAGCTTCGTGTCACTGGGCGACGCTCGGACCGGCATTCTAAACAACGACGACGGCGTCAATTTCCCGTCGGGCCAGAATGAAAGCATCAAATTCAACGACATCTATTCGAACGACTTCAAGGTCGGCATTCGGTACTCGTTGAACTAAATCTGAAGAAGCTCTGCAAAAGAGGCCCCGGCGACGGGGCCTTTTTGTTGTTCCCTGGACACCAAGTCTCTGAAATCAAAAGGATTGCGGCGGGATTGTGGTTAACCTGCATTTAACCTCCATGGTTAACAATGCACTCTCGAATGGGCAGGCAGGTTGCCGCGCTCGCACTATTTCGGGAGTCCGCGCCATGAGAATGTCACTGCGTATCCTGCTGCCGCTGGCGGTTCTTGTGCCGTTCGCGGCAAATGCAGCCGACTATGACCCGCCGATCGTCATCGACGACCCGGCCGAGTACGTTCCTGTCGAGATCGGCTCCGGTTGGTACCTGCGGGGCGACGTCAGCTATGTGTTCAACAAGAGCATCGGCAACGTCGACTACACGACCTACGACTCGGTTGCGCTGACGTACAGCCCGGCGTCCTTCGCCTCGAGCGACCTCGACACCGACTTCGCCTGGGGCGCAGGTTTCGGCTATCGCTTTACCGACTACTTCCGTGCCGATGCGACAGTCGACGGCTACCGCGCCGATTTCAGCGGCACGACAACGAGCGCCGAGCCCTGCGTCGCCGATCCGGCGGTCGATACGAGCTGCCGTTCAACGAATGGCTCGGAAGTTTCGGCGATCAGCGTCATGGCCAACGGATATGTGGACCTCGGCACCTATGTCGGCTTCACGCCCTACGCCGGCGCCGGCATTGGTTACTCCTTCGTCAGCTGGGGCGACCTCAACGACACGACCTATTGCGTCGACGGCGTGGCGGCCTGCGCTTCCCCGCTGTCGGTCGATAGCACCAGCCACGGCGGTGACGACGGCTGGCGCCTGACCTACGCGCTGATGGCAGGCGTCGCCTACGACGTCAGCCAGAACTTCAAGATCGATGTCGGCTACAAGTTTCGCAGCATCGACGGCGGCGACATGTTCGGCTGGGACTCACCGCAGACATTCGGCGACGGCGCCAGCGGCAGCCTCGATACACACGAGATCAAGGTCGGCCTGCGCTACGAGCTCTGGTAGGACCGGTCCTCACGAACGGATTTCCGCGGCGGGCTTCGGCCCGCCGTTTTCGTTTCAGGACCGACCCGCCAGTGCTGGTATCCCGCCAGCGACAGAAACAGCCCCCTTGACGCCGTCATTGCCGAGGAATATCGCCGTCCGTGGGACACCCCTCCCCAACGAGGGGCTTTCTATCTGGAAGGATAGCCATGATGAGCGTCACCAAGCCCGGACTCCGTCCGGAAAATCCCAATTTCTCCTCTGGTCCCTGTGCAAAACGTCCCGGCTGGTCGCCCGACGCGCTGAAGAACGCTGCCCTTGGCCGTTCGCATCGCGCCAAGATCGGCAAGACGAAACTTGAGCAGGCGATCGACCTCACCCGCGAAGTGCTCCAGGTGCCTGCCGACTTCCGCATCGGCATCGTGCCTGCCTCGGATACGGGCGCTGTCGAAATGGCGATGTGGTCGCTGCTCGGGCAGCGCGGTGTCGACATGGTCGCCTGGGAAAGTTTTGGCGAGGGCTGGGTCACCGACGTGGTGAAGCAGCTCAAGCTTGCAGACGTGCGCACACTCCAGGCGCCCTATGGCGAACTGCCCGATCTTGCAAAGATCGATTTCGACCGCGACAT
>Ga0335394_10008065_pt1 | contig 11881 bp, 19 predicted proteins | sample MAT03_FD_205741 | JGI IMG/M metagenome (GOLD analysis project Ga0335394, IMG submission 205741) | Freshwater microbial communities from Lake Fryxell liftoff mats and glacier meltwater in Antarctica - MAT-03 (spades assembly) (version 2) ... | reverse complement strand
GGAAAGACAGGCAAACAACCCCAAGGCTTAAAACAGATGAATGAAGTTACCGCAAATTCTCAACTACTCAGAGTGGAACAACTGTCTTCTTGCGATTTGAGAGAAGAAGCGAGAGGAATCGAAGATTCTGAAATGTGGAAAACAGACGAGTACAATTCTGAGCAAATAGAGATCCTATGGTTGCCATCCACTCAAAGAGCGGGTATCGCATGGGGGGCTGATGCTGATTGGACAGATGCAATCAGCCCGGAGGATGCGCTGAGAAGGTTTTTTGCTAACGACCTTAGCAACTAAACAGCGATCGCATCACCGGGAGTAGCGCCCCGGTCTCAACCTCCAAACATTCCAACAGGCAAACAACCCCCAAGGCTTAAAACAGATGGAAAAACTTATTCTCTCCCCAAATTTGCATCTAATCAAGGTAGAGGAACTATCCGCCTCTGATTTGCAAGTGGAGGCAACAAAGCATGATGATGCTGAAATGTGGCAAACCAATTGGTACAACGCGGCGCAGTTAGAACTCTTATGGTTGCCATCCACCAAAAGAGCGGGTATTGCATGGGGTAACGGCGCTAACTGGACGGATGCAAGCAGCCCAGAGGACGCGCTTCAAAGGTTTTTTAATGAGGACATGATCAACTAAACAGCGATCGCATCACCGGGAGTAGCGCCCTGGTATTAACCTCAAAACATTCCAACAGGCAAACACTTCACAACCAACTGAGAAAAACAAAATGAAAATCTTAGACGCTCAGAATGGCAAGGGCAAGGGCAAGTGCCTAGCGCCAGAAAATAAAATTGATCACCAACTACTAACAGCGCTAGTGATCTCTCAGGCGGGAGGGGAAGAATGGACGATGCAAAAATTCTCAGGGTCTAACTTGGTTCAAGAAGCGACGATCCTGTTTGAGATCGATCTCGAATGGTCTGAGGATGGAATCGCGATCGTAGAAGCTTACTTTCAAAATGTCCCCTTCGATCCGCTTAGCAGCGTCTTAGGCAATCGGGAGACAATTATTCTCTGGGTACAAGTCCACGATGATCAAACTCTAAACGTTATGTGGCACGTCGCGGGGCAAACGAACTTTCTTCCCTACACGCCGTCTTTTCCCAATGTTGAGTGCCCATCAAAAGAAGGCTACAGGAATGAAGGGGAAATGGCAAAGATTATCCTTAAGAATAGTTTTTGTGTAAGCTGGCGATCGTCTCTTGAGGAATCTTGGACAACGCAGATCATTTACATGAGGAGATTGATAGATAGCTGGGATGGGCTATCCGCAATCAATTGGTTTAGCACGGGTCATTTTGAGGATGGGTCGGAATCAAAAATAGTCGTTACTGTCCCCCTCTCCCTGATGCAAGAGATAAAAGATCACATTCTCTCTTTGGATAGAATCTCTGGGCAAGCTATAAAAGTATTTTGAAAAGTAGTCCACTTTATAGACTACTTGTGTTATCTTTAGGAAAGACAGGCAAACAACCCGGTAAACCAAACGGAGAAAACAAAATGAAAATTGCTCTTTACTTGGACGGCTACACGGTGCGAGAAGTTCTTAGAGGCATTGTCAAAGGCAAGAGATCCGATGCTCCCCTGTCAATTATTCACAGTAATTTAAGGGCTAGGAAATGTTCTAGCGCCGCCCCTTGGTGTGGCAACACTGAGGGTAAACCATCCTCAGATAGCTTTATAAGTTGGCACAGGGGTAACTATGAAGAATCTTTTGAAGATTACTACGAAGACGGCACTGAATATTACTTTTAGGCAAACTTTGAAACTATTTTGAAAAGTAGACCACTTTCTAGTCCACTTATGTTATCTTTGGGAAGTAAGCAACGAAACGGATTTCCCCTCATGACCTACTCAGACGCTCAGAACTTCTTGACCCTCGCCGCCAACCTAACTCTATACGGGGCGATCGCACTTTCCTTTCTCGCGATCCTTTCTGCTGTCTGGTCACTGCCCGCCCCACAAAAATCTGTACCAGAAATCGCCCCCGCTATCCCTGCCGTCAAAACCCCGATCCTAACGATCTCCCTGCCAGTTGAAATTCCTCAAATTCTCAAAATGCGCGCCGCCGCCAAAAGTTTTTCTATCGCCCAAACAGCGGTAAAAGTTGAATTGCCAAAAAGCATTCGCGAACTGCGAAAGATCTGCACCGCAGCAGGAATTAAGGGCGCGGGTCGCTTCACGAAGGCGCAATGCAAGGAGGCGCTGAGAAAGCATCAGATCTAGTCGAACGAGATCGCCCTCTAGGATGGGGGCGATCTCCTCTCTCAAGTATCCAGCAGCACACCCACTCATAAAACTTAGGTAAAACCCATGCAACTCCTTCAAGCAGCTTTCGACAATTTAGGCGAATCAGCGGATCAACTAATGGCGATTTTTATCGGGACTGGTGTGGACGAAACCAGCGCTCGACTTGCAGCGGATACCTTAACGAGAGAAAGATTTGGCGAACAAAGGGCGCGTACACCAGAAGAAAACAGGGTGGTAAAGTTGACCAATCAATATAGGAAATTAGCCAGACTCACCGCCCAAAAAGAGTTAGTCGAGAAGGGGCTGCAATTGCTGGAGGAAGTGAGGGAAACTCACAAATTGACGCGATCTCCCCATCCTGAGTTTGGCACTGCTGCACATACGGCTATGGCAAAAGCAGTACGCATAGACTAAAGGGTCAATTAGATTTTCCGAACGTTGCTACACAAAAAAGCCCCAAACTTAGAAGTAAGTTTGGGGCTTTTCCTTGCGATTTGGCGACTAATAACCAGGCAAGTTTCGATTGATGGGCGGGGCTGGTCGGTTCTCCTGGACGTGAAAAGTTATCCCGCTATCTCGGATAAAGTAGCCTGTAAAGAGACATATAATTCCGGCGACTGCTGTCATAAGACCGCTTGTGAATGACCCGTTATCGTGATGCTGAGACATTGATTTTTACCTTTCACCTAACGTTAATTCCGGCTATTTGTAGAGAGGGTTTTGCCTTTATGGCAGGGTGGGACATTGGGACATTTAGGCGGGACATTGGGACATTGGGACACTTGGGACACGGGTGTGACATATCCCCAAGCGGTTTTTAGCGTTTATTTTTTGGGGTGTCCCGATGTCCCGATGTCCCGTTTTTTGTAGAAATCCTGGTCAGTTTCTATTAGCAGATGAGTGTTGATCGCCTCAATCAAAACTAAATCGATAGACTCTTTATCTCTACCGTTTTGCTTTGCCCAATAGCTACACCTAACTTGTTCTCTCGTCACGACTTCCCCCTCTGGTTTGCCAGCAATCCACTTGAGGAAACTTGCTGTTTTTGGATCATCGGCATAATTCAAAAGCAGCAAATCAATCGGATCGGGAATTGCCTCCACTTCATTTACCTGAGTTAGTTCTGCACTGTTCAGCTTAAAAGTGTCCTCCAATCTCTCCTTAGCCGTTGGCTGATATTCCACCGGGTAAACCTGAGTTGGTTGTGCGATCTCCTCAACTGTTTGAGGAATCTTTGGAAGCAAGCCCAACAAATAATCTTCAGTTAGCCAGGGTGGAACCTGCAACTCCTTAAAATTTTCGCCACCGTAATCGTAGATTCTAAACTTCCCGGTCGGTCGCATGGTTCCAAAATCATCGGCAGCTTCCCCAACTGTCTCGACTTTTACTGTTCCTTGTTTGAGCGTGGTCAGGATGTTTTTCACACCTGGGTAGAATGTCGCCTGATCACCGTGTGCAATCAAGATAGGGTAATACTCCTTCTTGCTAGATTCTCGAAGGAGCGATCGCAGGGATTGACCTAATACGTCAGGGTTTGCAAAGGTGTCGTAGCAACCAAACTCATCCCACACAATAGTTTGATTGGGATGCCTGCCAGCGTCTATGTCTCGCTGAATGCCTACCCAAAGTCCTTCAATGGCGCTCATATCTTTAGCCCCGCTTGGCTTGAATCCGATAGGGTTAAGCTCAACTGGCAAGCGGTTATCCTTCTCTAAATGTGGGGTACACCATGCGGCTGTGTGACCGGGTAGGAGGATGAGACGAATCAAAGCAAGTTTCCGGGCAAAGCTACTCTTGCCTGTACGTTGATGCCCAACTAATCGGATTGGTGGAGCCTTCACGAGTAGAAGCAATTCAGGGCAGTCTATTTTGAGTCGGTCTTGCAATGTGTCTGTGACCAGGCTTACGGCTTCCTCAATGGCTTCAGGGGGCGGCGCTGCTGATTTCATCGCGGTTGGGCTTCCTACCCCTTTTATAGCGGGAGCGAAAAACTGAGACCCGTCTTCCGCTTCGGTTTTTTCATCTAAAAGTTCATCTAGCTTCTCATCGCCGTAGTGATCCTCTAGGAGATTCCACCCATCCTGGTTGATGGGACGATTCATCCTGGCAGCACAAAGTAATTGCTTTGCAACCTCCTCTCTGCCAACATCCGCCACGTATTCTTTCAGTAGCTGCCCTTTGGCAGCTACCCCCGCCGCCCCATATAAGGCTGCGAACTCAGCGCGATTGCAGGAATCAAATTCTTTTTTCTGGCACCAAATGATTCCCCCTATTCCTAGGGCAGCAGCGGCTACTGGACTGAAAGCCATCGCGATACCGCCTAAGATTGCGAATCCCATCATCTTGTAAGGTGTGCTATCACACTCGTCCATCGCGGCTCTCATTGTTGTATGAGTCCATTCCTGATTATCGTTATGCATGAATTTCACTTCCTTTTTTGGGGAAAATTTCAGGGTAAATCGCTAGCGTCAGGCGAACCAGGACATCTACCAAAAACATGACTGAGAGCAGCAGAAGGACATTTATCCAGTCGATTTTTCCTAGCTGAAATGTGATTAAGTACCACAGGAAAGTAAATGGATTTCCGTTGGGGACGGGCGGTGAAGCCATAAAGCAGATGGCAGCTTCCATCGCGTAGATAAAGTTTCGAGTGGAGGAGAGAGTCTGGTAAGTCCTGACCGGGTGCCGATTATGGGCGCGTTTGATGTCCCTAACCGCCCCTGAGTCTCTTGGCGTGACTCGATATGTCTGCCATTGAGCTACTGCTGTGAGGATTCTTTGAGTCCTTGCAGGGTTTCTTTTGTAGAGAAAGGGCGCAATCTCTAGCCCTTGGAAAATGAGGTAAAGCAAACCTCCCAACACAGCGGCGTAAAATTCAGCGATGAATCTAAAAACCCCGCCTATAAACGGTAGAGAGAAAAGAAACCGGGAAATCTCAGCAAAATCGACCCTCGCGGCAATGATTTTTATAAAGGTGACGAATGGTTGCACGTTCCAGAAAAGTGCGAGGAGCAGCAATGAGACCAGCAGGAAAGCGTAAACAAACAACAGGGGACTCCAGCCCTCCTTTTCTTCCCCCCCTTCTTTGGGCTTCTGGGGCTTGTCAGTGTCGGGTTGCTTCTTTTTTTTGCCATCCCAGATGCGGAATTTGCGTTGCTTTTTGCGTTGGTCTGCGGTCTGGTCTGTGGTTTGTGTCATGGGTTCATCCTCTTCTTTGTACTGATTAGGTAGGATCTTTTTTTTGCCTTGGCTGTCGGTAACAATCCACAAGGAATGACCCTCAATATCGGTCTGTTCCATGATCTCCGAAACTCTCTCTAGCGTTAGTTTTGAGGGAATTTCATCGGCTTCAAATGGCTCGTGTATCCAACAAACTGAGCCGTCTGTCGAGTCTCTAAACCAGCCGCCTTCTACACCCGTGGCTTTATCCTTAAATCCCAACGTGTATAAGTCTTCAGTGTTTGATTTGGGAGGGTCTGCGGTTTGTGTCATGGGTTCTTCCTCTCCTTTAGTGTTTGATTTGAGCATTAGCGCCACCTACTTTCCCATCGCCTGATTGAGCATTAATGCCGTGCATGGCGAGCGCTTTTTTCACCAACCCAAAGTTTTGAGTAGTGTAAATATCACCCACCACGGGCACCCCCATCCCGTTATCGACTAGAACCGCCGCCTCCCCTTTGTCGGTACAGATTGAGAGTCCAGCGGGTAAAATTTGTCTCGTAGTCGGATTGATTACGCTTTGCCCCTGTACCAAAGTTGCAAATTTAGAGGGGTCGTTTGGGCTGACTACGATGGTGTTGCAGCCCGTTTCATATAATTTGTCGGCTACTTTGGAGCGCTCGATCAATCGCTCCTTTTCTAGCTTGGTCATCTCTTGCTCAGTGTTGATTACCGAGGCGCGATCGCGGATTTGATCAAGCTTGCTCATCCGCTTTTGCATATCGGGGATAGAAGAGACAAATATCCCAATCAAGCCGATTGCAGCTAATCCTTTAAGGATATTTGGATAGTTGCGCCGTCGCAGTTTTAGCGGTAGTTTCATGTTTTCCTTTATCGACAATGAAGGGCATACATTTCACGGGCGTAGAGAATGCCGCTTGTGTAGGCATCTTTGGTTTCGGTTGGGCTTACCGCCCTTGCTTCAATCGCCTCACAGTCCCCCTTTTGCAGCAGAATATTAACGGCATATTGATCCGCCCAATATTCAGGATCAGCCTCAAATTCCCCATCCTCCTGAAAATCGACCGCATGCGCTGTTTCGTGAGCGATCGTGTATCGTTCTTGGGCTGGAGTCAGCGGAACGCACAAATGAATTGTGTTCGTAGCGGGGTCATACTCCGCAGCCCCAGCCGTTTGGCACCCACCCCTGATGATTGGCGGCATGACGAACCCGGCAGGCTTAGAATCGGCTGCTGCGGGGGCTTGATAAGCGGTGGATGGGATATCTGTCTCGGTTTGCCGCGATTGAGGTTTACCCTGAATCCTCACCCCTGAATACATGCCGCCGTAGCCCCTCAAATCGATCCCGGCAGAAGGTTGCTTTGATTCGGGTTGGGTGGCAGTAGCTTGATAGGTGGATTGAGATGTCGATTGGAAAGAACTGCAAGAATCTAAGTCGCAATTGCAGCCGCCCAACAGCAGCAAGGCACCCGCTATAAGTGGTAGTTTCAAGAGGTAATTCTCCTACAGGGATTTACACAAGTGGATAGAAGGGGCGATCGCTACTTTCTCAGGGCTGCGATCGCTCTCTTTCTTATGGGCTAAAAGCAGGTAGTGATGGTTTTGCTGCCTACCATTCGAGTGGTGCATCCTTTTACAGTGATGCCCGTGTACTCGTTTTTTACCCTGGGTAAATGGTTGTATCTCTCTCTCCCTCGCCCTTGTGTACGTTGCTGTGTGGAGTTTGGAGAGCGAAGAACTGTGACATTAGTCTTCGGATAGTATTCGACAGTAAACCCAGGACGGTAGGTTTTTGGGAGGGGTTTAGCGCTAGATTCGATGCCGAAAGAGGCGATAAACAGGGTGGGAATAAGGGTCAAAGCTTGTAATAGTTTCATGGTGTTTTCGGGTTATAGGGTGGGTTTGAAAGGTTTTTTTGCTGCTTCGTCCCTGCGAGAGCGAGAGAGTAATTCTTGCTGCATCTCGTATAAATCGCTTAAAAGCTTTACCATTTTTTTCGATTCATCATAGAGAAGAACTTGTTTTGATTCCGCAACGCCTAATAAGTAATCCAGTTCTTCACGGGCGTTACCCAAGGAATTGATTATCTGAAGGCGGCGGTCGGTTGTTTCGGACATGGTGTTTTAGGGTTATAGGACGGGTTTGAAGGGCTGCGATCTCTCTCTCTCTTAGCTAAATCGGAAGGATAATGACGCGGAGAGTTAATTCCTTCTCCATCCCGTATAAATCGACTGTAAGCTGCGCTAATTGCCTTAGTTGGGACGGGCTAAGAATTCTCCCGCATTCAGGCTTGTAAAAGAGACAATCTATTGCTGTACGGGCTTCTAGTAGGGATAGGAGTATCTCCATGCGGGGGTCGGTATCTGTTGGGTCGGTTGTTTCTGACATGGTTTTTAGGGTTATAGGGTGGACTTGATCAGTATGTAGCAGGTAGGGATTTGCCCTTTTTTTCCACTGTTTCCTGTCTGCGGACGCGGGAAGCTAATTCTTGCTGAATCCCGTATAAGTCGCTTAAAAGCTGTACCATTTTTTGTGATTCAGGATAGGTAAGAATTTGTTTTGATTCTCCCTCTTCTAAAAGGAAATTCAGTTTTTCACCAGTTTTTGACAGGATTTCGACTATCTCAAGGCGCAGTTCGATAGCTGTTGGAACGGTTGTTTCTGTTGGGTTTGACATGGTTTTTCAGTGGTTATAGGGTGGATTTGATTGACTAAGAATCCAGCCAAGAAGCTGAATATTGCTAACGAGATTAACTGGAGACCGAGAAATGACCATCGCGACTTAGGGACTTTTTTTGAGCTTCATCCATAGCTAGCAGCCGAGCCTCTTCATACACCGCTGCTAAAGCGTTCCCATCCTCCGTTCCTTCTTTCCGGGCTTGCTCCAGTCGGTAAAGTTGGATCGCTTCATCCTGGAACATCTTGCGCGGTAGTTTTCCACTGGCTTTTATTAGGGTTTCGATCATCTCAATGCGGGGGTCGGTTGGTTCGGACATGGTTTTTCGGGGTTAATAGGGTGGACTTGATTAGTTAAGAAGCCAGACAGAAAGCCGATAGTGAGGATCGCTAACACTAAGACCGTGTAGCTTTTTTCATTGACTTTTTTTGGATGATAGTCTCTGTTGGTGCTGGGGTTGATTCCATGATTTTTTGGGCAGTTGCCCCCATCGCATCACTAACCCTTGCTTGAACAGTAGAGGTAATTATTTGGAATGCTATCTCCCCCTTTACTGTTGCGAAAGCTTGGAGTGATTCCATAAACGCATTCTCATTTTTCTCACATTGCCCGCCTATCTCAAACAGTTGGATAGAGGTACTTTCAGCGATCTCGCTCCCGTTATCTATGCCACCACAGAATTCAGCGTCAATCACTTCTATCTGCCTAGTCACTGGCGGCTCACTATGGGGGCTAGTGTCCCCCTCAGAACCCATATCTACCGGGCTTTTACGGTGTTTAGCCCAGATAAAATTTTGATACTCTTTGGGTGCCATGGCAGCTTTACGGGGTACTGACTTACGTTTACCCCCTACTACTTGGATTCGACTAACAGCCGTCATGTCAAACAAGTTTTGCAGTCGGTCAAAACCCACTGTGGTAAGGCTTCCAGCTTCATCAAATAAGTCTTCTTGGCACCAAAACCAGATAGTTTTTAGGTCGTTTTTACGGCTTTTTACCCATGTTTCCGAACGCAAAAAATAGGCTGAAAGTTCTGCTACTGACCGGGGGTCAGTGAGGGGGTTCACTGTTGGGTAAGCTTCCTGGACTTCCTTCTCTGTAAGCATTTTAGACATTTTCAACTCCTGTAAATAAGGGGGGGTCAGTGTGGTCAGTGACGGGTCACTTGCCCCACTAATTCAACATAACGCCTTTTGCTTCAAATGACAACACCTAAATATCATTTTGAAAATACTTGTGAGATATTTTGGTGATACCAGCGTAATTTTGAGCAAGCTAAGCTAACGTAGGTATCATCCCTGTAACATCACCTTATATATGATCGAGATTATTAAATTTGGAATCCAGTTGCCCCGAGACTATGAGCGGAAAGCGCGTCGCATCGCTAAATACAAGGGAACCGCTAGGGCTACTTGGATCGGTTTTTTAGTGCAGGCGAGAGTAGAAGCGCTTTATCCCGACTACCTGAAACTTTGGGAGCAGGACGCTGCTGACGCTGGGATTAGCCTAGAGGATTTCATCAAACAGCTTGATAACGAGACGGAAAATTAAAGATTAAAAAGTAGCTCACTTTCTGGTCTACTTGTGATAAGATGATGAAAGAAAACCAACCAACCAGCAGGAGACACCGTGAGTAAATTTGATTTGAATGACAAGAACGATCGCCTCATCATTCAGGCGCGGCTTCATTGGATTTTCAGCCCCGCGAGAGTTTGTGAACCCGTCTGGGTATTAGAAGCTGCCGTAAGAAGGTTTGAGAAAGACTGCGGTTTGCCAGAAGGCTTTATCAGCGAAAAAAATTTACCTGCCTCATCACAAGGGGGCTACAAAGTCACTATCTATGATTTGTGGTGCCAACTTGACAACTCAGCAAAAAAGTAGCCCACTTTCTAAACTACTTGTGCTACGATGATGAAAGACAATTAACCGATAGGAACCAACAACATGAACAACACGCCACAAAAGACTCAATCAGTGATCACCGTTCTTGGAGTACAGGGACGGGCGGAATGGGAGGCGAGTCGGGAGTGCCTATCCCTCGACTTTTACGTGCGGACAGCGGAAAGGGTTCATTTAGAAAGTATCTTATTGCCTCACGATTGCGAGAGTTTAGGAGGAAGAAAACCCATTACGAAGCAGCATATCGAGGGGTTCCTTCACACATTGGATCGGTACAAAGAAGAGCTAGAAGGTGAAGTGGGTTCATATTTTCCTTCCTCCCTCTCTAGAGGGTATATAAACGTCTTTCCAGCGGACTGCCTTCCTTGGTTTAACGACGAGGATCAGGAGCTAAAAGCTTTCTTAAAGCAGGCTTATTTTCCCGATCTTCTCAAAGGGGGTTTTAAGGCACCCCTCGCTTTAGAAAAACGTGTGGGGGAACTTACTCCTCAGATTAAGGCATGGATCGCGACTGAAGAATTGCAAAGCTACCTGCGCGATAAGGCTCTGGATATGGGAATTTTTTGGGCTAGAAAGGTTGGATCTTTCGGGGAGTCCGGCGACGATAGGGCAGACATGCTCCATTTACTGCTGCGATCTCCTTACCCCAAAGCACCGCTTACCGCTTCGGTTGCTGTGGCTTTGGCAATCGCTAAAGACGCGATGTCTTGGTTCAACAGCGGTCGAGTCCCTTTTTACGATACCGATTATGGCGTAGGACATACCTTGGGGAACGCCCTTAGAGAGGGTGGGCTAGGAGAACTAGCCAAAGCACTCCCTTGGAAAACTTGGAAACACTTTGATTTTGCAGACGCGCCTGTATTCTCACTTTAGGAACCAACAGAATGATTTACAACACCCCGCCCATCCCAATCGAAAACGCGATCGCCCGGCATTCTATTGCCCTCGTTCGCGTCGTGGTAGTTCCCGCATATGAACCGCCCAAAGGTATTTTGCCGCCAAAGAAAACTAAAGGGGGAAGCAGATGACAATCAAAGAAATCGACTGTGGAAAGTGTGGGGGCACTGGATTTTTTCTTCGAGCCTCAACAAAGCTTCTTTCTTGGAACCCCATCAATTTTGAGAAGGATATTGAAAACGATTTTGAGGTCGAAAGATGTTTTTGCAATTGCTTAAACGGTCAGATTCAGCAAGTTCTTGAGAATCGGAGGTCTCGCCATCAGCATGAAGATCCCCTCGGTCACTTATCGGATAACCAAGTAATTGAACTCCTCAGCCAAGCGGAAAGCACACGATAGAATCACGAGATCGACCGCCCCTGTCACGATGGGGGCGGTTTTTATTTGAGTCGATAATAAAGTGGCTTCCTCCCATAGTGGGCAGTGTATGAAGCCTCACTTGCGATCCAACTAAAGCTAGCTTTGCTTGAAGAATTAGAATAAATCTGACCGCCACAGCTTATCCCGATATGTGCTTCAGGGGGGGATTTATTATCGCGTAGGATGACAATTGCGCCGTCTTCCTGGCTGTTTAAAAGTGTACCGCTGCCCTTCCTCAAACTGTCATGGACGGCGGGGACATAGTTACTTCCTCCCCATGGCGGCGATCGCCCTGCCTCTCGTAAAATTTTGTTGACAGCCCACACGCAAGCATTATTTCCCCCATCGGGCCCTGATCTAGATGAGAAAGCTCCCATTTTTTTAACCGCCGCGCAAATCGATCCCGACCCGCTGCTTTTACTTCCCTTACTTCCATCTTTTCCTACGCTGAAGTCGTTATTTTCAGCGCCGGGGGTGGCGCAGCTTATGTCCGTAAAGTAACCCGATGCTGAGATATTATGGGTGACCGACTTTATCTCAAGTTCAGTTT
>Ga0335394_10008059_pt1 | contig 11887 bp, 9 predicted proteins | sample MAT03_FD_205741 | JGI IMG/M metagenome (GOLD analysis project Ga0335394, IMG submission 205741) | Freshwater microbial communities from Lake Fryxell liftoff mats and glacier meltwater in Antarctica - MAT-03 (spades assembly) (version 2) ... | reverse complement strand
CCGATTTTTCTGGGTCGCGCAAGTGGGCAGGGTTCGAAACACCTTTCCCCGGATTCGATCGAGCCGTTCCAATCAGGATCCCAGGTTCCGTCCGGGAAAACTCAAGCCGTTCCAAGGATAGCTTCAAAAATTGCTTGCCCTCGATGAGGGGTGTCCTTGGATCGAAGTCGATTAAGTTCGAATAGCCATGCTTTATGCCAATCACCTCAACGCCAGCATTTAGCAGCGTAAACGCCGCAGAAGTAATTACTGAGTTCGCTGCCGGGGCTGGTCCACCCGCAAACAAAATAGCCACTCGCTTTAAAGTTGTCATTAGTAGTTGCTCGTTAAACAATGAAACAATAACGGAAACGAATCGACACGACGGTGATTGTAGCCTTGACTTTCGGAATGTCCAACGGTTGGGTAAGGCTGGGAGTTTGGGCGGTCTGGTCTCGATTTTCGGTTTATGCGACGACCAAAATCAAGATGCACCCCATACTGGTCGTGATGATTGAATCGCGGACGCTCAGAATACCGAATGTAACACCTGTTGCGTTAATTCCGATCGCAACATCCTAGTTCCGGTTGGAGTTGTAAATGTCCGCGACATTAAGCCTGCGAGCGAGCCCAAAATGCACAGCAAATGCATTCAAAAAGCGATTGCTTCAACGAGCGTTGGCAACTGCGATTGCGTTCGGCGTCTCAACGAACGGTTTGCACTCCAAGTTAAACGCGCAGTACAACTCAGGCGATCTACCCGCTTCTCCATGGGCCAACCGATCCGAAACGGTGCGGACCGACACAGGAATTCCGGACGCAAAGCTGCGACTTCGCCAACCCGGTGCACCGCGATTGCAAGGCAATTTTGAATCGCGTGCCAATGATCGACAACTCAACGAAACACGTCGTCCCGCGCCGGTTATGCTCTTGGGGCCGATGCCCCCCAGGACCGAACCCGCGAAATGCACTACTGATCGCGATTCATCACTGCCGTCGACTCCCGAAGGGCTGCTCCAGTTCCCTCGTGAAACCAGCACGACGGCAAAGTCGCAGTGGCAACGCGTGCCCTCTGGCGGGTTAGTGATCGACTCGGCCCCAAGTCTTGAAGTCGAGAGCGATCCATTTCAGGAAAGATTGGTTGCACAGCCCAGCCGACGCATTGGTATCGGTTTGCCAGACCGCGTTGTAGCCCCAGCTCGGAACATCGAAGCAGGCAATTCGGTACAAGCGTCGCAAATGGTGTCAGCCAAGTTAAGCGTCGATAGAAATGAGCCGATCAACCTTCGAGCATCCACACCGGAAACGCCGCAGCAAGATGTTGTGGCACAACGCCCAACCTCTGGTCTTTCACCATCGGTTCATCCAGTACGCGAGGCCATGCTGCCCGAAATTCCAAGCATTCCAAGCATTCCAAGCATTCCAAGCGTTTCGACAACCCAGCAGTCGCAATCTCGCCAACCGGTTGTTGAGTTGAATGCCCCTCCAGCCAATGAGATCGAAATGCAGAGGCTGGCTAGAGCGCAACGCGTCAGTCATGAAACTCTGTCCAGCGCTTCAGCATCGACGTCGAGAGCCCCCGAAGCTCTGGAGTCACTGCCTGGGTTCGACTCGGTGAAGCGTGAGTTGAAACTATGTTTAGAAAAATGCGATTCGTTGCTCAAACGAGGTGCTGTGTTGAGTGCTAGAGAGGAAGCGAGCCAGGGGCTTCTGCGACTCTTTCGAACGATGGATTTGCATCGAGGACACTTGTACAGTGAGCCCGCTTATGAGAAAGCCATGGCCGCCATTCGCGAGGAAGCGGATTTTCAGAAAATACTCGGTGGACGTCAAGGTTCGGGCGTTCAAGCCGCGGTGGATACCCACTCAACCGAAGCGCTCAAAAACAGACCGCTCGAATCGACTTCGCCTGAGATGGCCGCCATGCACTATCGATGGTACGCCCGCTACCAACTGGTTATCGCATCCGATGGCCATCCGTGGGCAGCCGATCTGCTTTACGCTTACGGCAAAACGCTTGAAAAGGATGCGGAGCTGAACCCCTCCCGAGCGAACATGTTTCGAAACCAATCCGTCGTGTTTTATCAAGCGGCAACGCAAGTCGCTCCCAATCAAAGCGATGCGGCTAGTCAACTAGGTTATGCCCTCATCCATTTGGACAGAATGGATGACGCATACAATGCACTTGCAGCGTCGATTCAAACGAAACCCAACGCGAACGCATGGCACAATCTGGCCGAAGTGTTTCGTCGGACCGGAAAAGTCGCGGAAGCCGAGTACGCGGTTCAGCAAGCCACCGACATGAGCTCGCAAGTATCGCAACATTCACCCGAAAACCCAGAAATTACTGAAGTCGATCCAGCAACATTTGCAAAATATAGTCCGATGCCAACGATGATGGCCCCTACGCAAACATTCGCGCCAAGCGGTCCGCCTACACCCGGGCCTGGCAGGGTGGATCCAAGTGTTCGAACTGCGAAGGCTGGGAACAGTTTCCTTTCAAAGATGTTTGCAAGATGAAAAACCAATACAGAAACAAAGCATTGAACCTCGGTCGCGTTGTAGCATTCTGGTGCGCATGCTTCTCCACTCCGTTCCTGCCCCGACTCAGCGCGCAGTATGGAAGTGCGCCAGCACAGTATGCGAATGCAACCACTCAGTCTTGCGGATGCGGTGGCATGGTCGGTTGTGGAACATGCGGCGGAAGCCGAATCCCCGCTGCCGTTCAAATGTGTCCGCCTCAACAACCGACTGGTGTGACGTCAGGCGCATGTAAGCCCTGCATCACGGGCATTGACTGCGCTCAAGATCCTCGCGGCGAAAAGCGATGGGGCAACGCGCACACAATCGATTTCGAGCCCCTGTGGCACGGTGAGTATATTGGCCCGGTTCGACTCCCGTCACTCCTGGATTATCGCGTTCGTGTCAACGACGAAATCACGTTTACCTATATTCCAAACCGTCAAAAGACCATCGAGGAATATCGATTGATGGTAGGGGACGAGGTTAGTTTGGATTCCATATCCGACGCAAGCATCAAACAAGTGCGGGTCCCTGTCCAGCCGGACGGGACTGTCATTGTGCCCCTACTTAAGAATCCAATCTCGGCTTCAGGCAAAACGATCCAGACACTGAGGAAGGATCTCGAGGTCGCGTACCAACAGTACATAGTCGCGCCAGCGATCGACATACTTCCTGTCAAAGTGAATACAGCGGTCGAAGATCTAAAACTCGCAGTCAATGGACCCTTTGCGGCGGGCGGGACGGCCCGGGCAGCCAACGTCAATCCGGACGGCAAGGTTCAACTGATCGGAATTGGAAGCGTGTACGTGTTGGGAATGACCATCGAAGAAGTCAAACGCGAGGTCAATCTTCGGTACCGCGAGGCCTATGTCGGGATTGATATCGAACCAACTCTAACACGAACCGCAAACCATGTTTGCTTTGTTTTTGGCGAAGTGAACAGGCCAGGTCGCTACGAAATGGATCGACCAACCACTGTCACTCAAATCCTTGCTCAAGCAGAGGGAATGCGTCTGGGTGCCAATACGCGGCAAATTGTTGTCTTTCGACGAGCCGAGGACTGGAGGTTGATTGCAACGATGCTTGATCTACGGGGTGGTCATCTCGGAAAGCGTCCCAATCCCTCGGATGAAATCTGGCTTCGCGACAACGACTTGATCATCGTGCCACCGACGCCAATAACTCGGTTCAATAACGGGCTCCAGCAGATTTTTACGAATGGATTCTATAGAGTGGTGCCGTTCCAGGGAGCTACAATTCAGGACCTAAGGTAGGCTGACCATTTCCATTGCCAGTTTATGCACAACAAGAATAAAGATTCATGAGTTCCAAATACGAAGTGATTCGAGTCGAAGATCGCCGCCAGCGTCGGGAGTTTATCGACTTCATTTGGAAGTTGCATAAGAACGATCCGAATTGGGTTCCTCCCATTCGAATGAACCAAGAGGAACTCGTCAATTTTCGCCGACATCCCTTTTACGAGAATGCAAAGTGCCGAACCTTTATCGTACGCAAAGACGGCGAAGTGGCAGGGCGCGTTGCAGCCATTATCAACAATGGCCACAATAAACGGTTCGGCGAAAAACGCGGTTTTTTCGGCTTCTTTGATTGCATCGACGATCAGCAAGCCGCCAATGCGCTTTTACTAGAAGCCAGTCGCTACTTGAAAAGAGAGGGCATGGACGATGTTCGCGGCCCCTGCAACCCTTCGCTCAATTACGAAATCGGCACGCTAGTCGATGGGTTCGATACCCCTCCTACGTTCATGATGACCTACAACTGGCCTTACTACGATAAATTGATCAAGGGGTTTGGTTTCGAAAAGACCCAAGATCTCTATGCTTACGAAGGCAACATGGAGATGCTCAAGACGATTGATCCGAAGCTGAAATTCGTGATCGATGAAGTGAAGCGTCGATTTAATGTGACCCTTCGACCAGCAAACAGAAAAAAGTTTGGCGAGGAAGTCAAACTGTTTTTGAAAATTTACAACGAGGCACTTCAGGGCACTTGGGGATTTGTGCCGTTGACCGATGCGGAATGCGTCGGAATAGGCGCATCTCTAAAAATGCTGATCGATCCGACACTTACCTCTTTTGTGGAGGTCGACGGAAAACCAGTTGCGGTCGGTATATGCTTGCCAGACTTCAATCCACTCATCAAAAAGATCGACGGCAGATTGTTTCCTTTCGGCTTTTTAACACTGCTTTTCGGACGCAAGAAAATCAAGAAAGTCCGTGTGATGAGTACGAACGTCATTCCCGAGTACCAACGTTGGGGGCTCGGGTTGGTAGTGCTCGACCGAATGCTGCCCGATTGTTTGGCCATGGGAATTCACGATGCGGAGTTTTCATGGGTTCTCGAAAGTAACCACTTGTCTCGCGGTTCGCTTGAGAGAGCGGGGACCAAGCGAACCAAAACATACCGATTGTACGATCGCACACTCAGCGATATCCAAGCCTGAAACCAGCCAAGGAAGCACGTCAAAAAACAAGCCAGGCTGCATTCCAGTGGTACGGCTCTTACCTCGTTTTGCTATATTAAGCTGTACTGAGTTCGACCCCATAGCCTTGGCCATGGGTGAAGGAGCTTATTGGCTAAAGACAAACTGAAATGACGAGGACTTAAGCTCTCCACCTGGCTTGCCTAGGTGGAAGCCAGACCGAATAGCTAGATGTCGATGCCTTCCGGATCGCCCGTCGTGCCCACCCAGCTTTCGTTCGCCTGTGGCGAACGAAAGCTGGGTGGGCACGGGCTCAAGGTCGCAGCGAAAACCACTAGCCTGAAAGTCTTTGGTCCACTGGCACAAGGCCAATGGAGCCAGGGAATGGCCTTAAGTCCATGCCATTCCAGACAAGCTACTTGCTCTACTCAATCTCCAACAGGTCCAATCGTACAGGGATGACATGAAAGATACACTTGCAGTGATCTTGGCCGGCGGAAAAGGAACGCGTCTAGAACCTTTAACACGCGATCGTGCTAAGCCAGCCGTACCGTTTGGCGGCAACTATCGCATTATCGATTTCGTACTCTCGAATTGCCTGAACAGCGGCCTGCGCAAGATGCTCGTCTTGACGCAATACAAAGCCATGAGCCTTGACCGCCACATCAATCTTGGCTGGCGAGACTTCTTTTGCCGTGAGCTCGATGAGTTCATTGATATTGTTCCGCCACAACAACGCATCGACGAAAATTGGTATCAGGGCACCGCGGATGCCGTTTATCAAAATATCTACGCCATCGAAAAAGAACGTCCCAAGTACCTCATGATTTTGGCTGGCGATCACATCTACAAGATGAACTATCATTCGATGATCCAATACCACAAGGACATGCAAGCCGACCTGACGATTGGCGCCCTGCGTGTCAGCAGCGAGGAAGCAAAAGAATTTGGGGTCATGCAAATCGATTCGGACCAACGCATCGTTGGCTTCCAGGAGAAACCGGCCAATCCTCGCCCTATCCCCAACGACCCAGGGCATGCGCTCGCATCAATGGGAATCTATGTGTTCAATACGAGATTCCTTTTTGAACAACTTTGCCATGATGCCAACGACCCAAAGAGTCATCATGACTTCGGAAAAAACATTATTCCGTCCATTATTGATCGTCACCGTGTCTATGCATTTCCATTCAGGGACGAAAACAGAAAGCGAGACGCGTACTGGCGTGACGTCGGTACGTTGGACGCATTCTACGAAGCCAACATGGATCTGGTGGGCATTGATCCCTTTTTGAATCTCTACGACGAAAGCTGGCCGGTACGGACTCAGCAAAAGAATTTGCCGCCACCGAAGTTTGTATTCGGATCGCGAGGTGACGGCGACCGATGCGGTTTGGCCTTGGACTCGATCGTATGCGCAGGAACAATTGTGAGTGGTGGCAGAGTCGAGCGGAGTATTTTGGGACCTAGGGTTCGAGTCAACTCCTACGCCCAAATCTTCGATAGCATCCTATTCGAAGGGGTCGAGGTTGGCAGACGCGCCAAGATTCGCAATGCGATTATCGATAAAGGTGTTTGCATTCCGGCTGGTTTCGAAATCGGATTCGACATTGAGCTAGACCGAAAAAGAGGCTTCACGATTTCTAACAATGGTATTGTAACTGTCGCAAAAACCGAAGACTTGTCGTCGCTTGCCTTTCAATCGAATGCCAGCCCGTCCAGGACCGAGTCGGGTAAAGGAACTGCTGCTCCTCCAAAAGGGTTGAGCGGGCACATGGGCTCCAGTCATTTTAGCCGAGTCATTGATTCCGCGAGGGAGGATTCTGAGTAATGAGTACAATGCCAATTCTCTATTTGTTAATGGGATTACTGTTCGGGACGACGCTTTTGGCGGTCGGAATTGCACTCGGATTTTGGATGGCGAAACGAAGCTCTCCAGGTATCGAGCGGTCCTTGATTGATCAAACGCAAATAATCGCTGCACTTCGCAATATGGCCAGCTGGACCACGGATTTCGCGGGTGACTTTAATCGCTATCAGTCGACGATGCAGACCCTCAAGCGAGATGCGGCGGACACTAAGAAAGTCCGAACCAAAGAGGAAGTACAAAGTATCGTCGATCGGATCGTCGAGGCAAACAGCTTATTGCAGTCTCGACTTGAGTCCGCCGAAGGCAAACTCGAAATGCAAACCAAACAGTTGGCCTGTTACTTGACCGAAGCTCGCACAGACGGGTTAACCGGACTTGCGAATCGAAAAGCCTTTGATCAAAAAATGGACGAATGTTATGCAAGGTTGCAGTCAACCAAGCATCCTTTCTCGTTGGCCTTGATCGATATCGATCACTTCAAAAAGATAAATGACAACTATGGCCATCCGGCAGGTGATGCGGTGCTGCGAGAGATCTCCGCCCGCCTAAGAGAAATTAGCAGCGAGTCTCTACTGGTCGCGCGGTACGGAGGCGAGGAATTTGGAATCATTTTTGATGGCGAGGTTCTGCCTGCCGCTAGTATTTTGGAACGACTCAGGCTAAACATCGCTGGCAAACCAATTGACGCAGAGGGCCAGAAAATCCCCGTGACCATTAGTTCAGGCATAGCTCGAATCAACGACAACGAGCGGATCGGGAAGTTTGTGCAGCGTGCCGACGAAGCGCTTTACGGTGCGAAAATGGGAGGGCGAAATCGCGTCTACATTCACAACGGTGTACTATGCGAGTCGTTTGGAAAGCCGACAGTGGTTGGATCGATCGTTTTGCAAAACAATGATTCTCTCGCGATTGAGACACCGCCAACTTCAAGCGAACTCGAACATCGAGTCCTTTCGCGGCTCGATCGACTGATATCCCAAGAAGCAAACCACAAAGAATAGTTGACTCAGCTGAAGATGTCTCGATCGAGCATTCGATAATTGATGGCTTCTTGAATGTGATGTGCTTGAAGCGTTTCTGACGATTCGAGATCAGCGATCGTTCGAGCTACTTTTAGTACTTTATCGTGGGCTCGTGCGGATAGCCCCAGCTCGGTGACTGCGACTCGCATCAGTTCGTACTCAACCTTGCCCAAAATGCAATATTTGCGAAGCTCGCGACTATTCATGTGTGCGTTGGTATTGGTAGGGCTATTGTCAAATCGTTTTGCCTGAATGCCCCTCGCTATTTCGACTTGGGAGCGTATCTCGGCGCTACTGGTACCTGGCGGACCGCTGGTTAGTTCATTAAAGGGCACGGCTGGTACTTCAATGTGAATATCGATGCGGTCAAGAAGTGGTCCACTGATGCGAGACATATAGCGTTCGATCTGCGGTGGGGTGCAATTGCACGACCGACGTGGGTCGGTTCGATAACCGCACGGGCATGGATTCAATGCCGCGATCAACATGAAGTTGGCTGGGAAGGTTGTGCTACGCATCGCACGCGAAATAGTAACGACTCGATCTTCGAGTGGTTGCCGCATCACCTCTAGCGTTTTTCGATTGAACTCGGGCAACTCATCCAAGAAAAGGACACCGTTGTTGGCCAGGGAGACTTCACCTGGTGCAGGTGGGCTGCCGCCGCCGACCAATCCTGCATCGGAGATTGTATGATGCGGCGAGCGAAAGGGACGCTGCACCATGAGGGGCTGGCCAGGCTGCAATCGACCAAGAGCCGAATAAATGCGAGTGGTCTCGATTGATTCTTTTGCTGAAAGTGTTGGCAGTATGGACGGAAGCCGCTTGGCCAACATTGTTTTGCCCGAACCGGGCGGACCGAGCATGATGAGATTGTGAGCGCCCGCTGCTGCGATGGTCATGGCTCGTTTGGACATCTCCTGTCCTCGGACGTCGCTAAAATCGACGTCGTAGTTCGAGAAGGCTTCGAAGATTTCGTTCAATCGCGATGGTACCGGTTCGATCTGCAGCTTCCCTGACAAGAATCCGACGGCTTCGTTGAGAGAGCCGATCGGAATAACGTCGAGCCCCTCGACGACGGCGGCTTCCTGTGCATTTTCGGCTGGTACAAGGAGTCCGCGTATACCAGGCTGTTTGGCCGCCGCAATGGCGATCGAAAGGACCCCTTTGACGTTTCGCATTTGACCCTCGAGCGAGAGTTCTCCGACGGCGGCATACTGCTCCAGCATATCGGACTCCAACTGTCCCGCACCGACGAGAATCCCGATGGCGATTGGGAGATCAAAACTGGTCGCCTGTTTAGGCAGGTCAGCAGGGGCGAGATTGATGACGACACGGTCATGCGGACGTATGAAGCCGCCATTGACGAGCGCCCGTTCTATGCGATGAATGCTTTCGCGAACCGCTTGTTCTGGTAAACCAACGATGACCGTCTTCGGTAGCGGCGCCGGCGATAGATCCACTTCGACATCGACCGGCATGGCTTCGATTCCAAGCAGTGAATAGGTTTTAAGCTTGGCAAGCATTTAGGCATGAATCCTTAGTTTAGGGCGGCGCAAACTGTAGCCCAATGTTATACCAGGGCCAAAAGCTCTTTTGGAACTGACAGCCGAAAATCATGGCCAGCAGTTTCGAAAGATGGAACTGTTGGCACCTAGCGAGATTGCATCAAGTCCAGCGAAACCATTTTAGCGCAACAGCAAAACTCACCAATGACCAGGATGCCAGGATTGCTATTCGCATCAGTTGAGTTGGCTCGAACAAGCCAGCGCCCTCCAATGCAATCGCCCGCAAGGCACCAATCAAAGGAGTCAACGGCAGGATCTGGACAATCGGTTGAATCGCGTCTGGAAAACGATCGGTGGAAAAAAAGATGCCAGAAAACAACCACATTGGCAACATCACTAGGTTCATGAGGCCCGATACCATCTCGATAGAATTGGCGCGGCATGCTACGAGCAAGCCAATTCCTGAGAAGGTAAATGCTCCCAAGAGTACAACCACAAGCGCAGCCAATAGACTTCCCTGAGTCGCAACGCCAAACGTTAGCCAAGAGAATCCCAAGAGGATGACCACGCCGGGGATTTGAAAGACCAGTCGGCTTGCGAGCAGCGACCACAAAAAATGGCTCTTCTTCATCGGTGTGGCGACTAGTCGTTTTAGCACTTTACGGATTCGCATTTGCACAACCGCAAACCCGACTCCCCAAAGCCCTCCTCCCATGATGTTCATCCCGAGAATTCCAGGGACGAGAAAGTCGACATAACGACTGCCGACATCGCTAGCAGGTCGATCGATTACCTCAATCGTATCCTTTCGACCCGCCGATCTTTGTAAACTTTCGTCGACCAAGGAGCGAGCCGAAACGCTCTCAGGTCGGAGCGGATCAAAGACATAGACATGGCCTGTCCCCTCGGTCGCTTTTTCGATTAACAAATCGGTGCGACCGGTCCGCAATCGAACCCTTGCTTCGTCGATAGTGGAATTCTTGAGTACGAATTGACGGTTCTGCTTGAGCGACTCTTTGATAGCCGCATGCAACTGCGAGTCGACAATGTCTACCAACACAGGTGGCTCTTGCCTCTTGTTGAAAGCCAAACCGAGCGCGAGAACCATCAACACCGGGAAGAAGTAACTCCAGAAAACAGCGTCCGGCTGCCGCAAGAACTCCAGTATTCTTGCCACAGTCAGGTGGTATACAGGATGCTGGGATGACGAGGAGGAACTTGGTGGCGGACTCATACTGATTGTTCTTCCTTTAAGTTGCGTCCGGTCAATTTCACAAAGACATCTTCTAGGCTAGCTTGTCGAGTCGTTAATCCAGCAAGCGTAAGATTTCGTGCCTCTAAATAGGACAATAGCGCGGGGATCGTACGGTGAGCCATCCTTGAGTTCAGCGACCATCGATCGATTTCATCGCGGACACTGGTGACGTCATCCAAAGAATTGAGTTGGGATGTATCCACGAGTGAGTGTTGATCGGCAGCCACAGAGAACTCGACGATATGGTCACCGCCGACGCTCGCGATCAGCTCTCGTGGCGTTCCTAACGCGATAACTTGTCCATGGTCAACGATTGCAACTCGATCGCAGAGCCTTTCCGCTTCATCCATGTAGTGCGTGGTCAAAAGAATCGTCTTTCCCTTTTCACGAATCGCGCGAAGAATCTCCCAAAGCTGTCGTCTCGAAGTAGGATCGAGTCCGGTGGTTGGCTCATCCAAGAATAGTAATTCGGGATCACCCACGAGAGCCGTGGCTACGGCGAGGCGTTGCTTTTGGCCGCCAGAAAGTTGAGAGATTCGGGCATTTTGCTTTTCGTCAAGCGACACGCTGTTTACTGTTAGGTCAACCGAGATTCCGGTTCGATAGAAGCTTCGAAACAAGTCGAGGGTTTCGCGAACGGTCAGTTTTTCAGAGAGTTGCGTCTCTTGAAGCGTGACTCCGATTCGCTGCCGGATCGCTTCACCATCGCTCTTCCAAATGCGTCCGAGCACTTCAACGTCACCGGAAGTGGGCTGCAGAAGCCCTTCGAGGATCTCGATGGTGGTTGTCTTGCCGGCGCCGTTGGGGCCCAATAATCCGAAGCACTCACCGCGATTGACTTGCAGATTCAAGCCGCGAACGGCTTCGACAGGAGGTTTTCCCGGATACGATTTTCGCAATTCGCGGCAAACGATTGCTGGTTGTTGCTGGTAGTAATCATTTTTGTCTTTGTTGTGACTCATGGGCGGCTATTATGAACCGAGAAATGGTTTTTATATAGACGACTTATATCGAGTCCCGGCCCCCAGGGGGGCGCACTTGCCGTATCCGACCATCCGACCTTGACTCGCACATAAGAGTCAATGCATCACATTGCGGTCCTTTTTTCTTCCGTCAGAATTCGGTAAAGGAGCAACAAGGGAAAGGAGCCCATCAAAACAGCAACGCCGAAATTGATAACGGTCAGTCGACTCCAATTCGAAAAGATCATGAAAGCAATGAACATCTCATAAACAATCAGAAATCCGAAAACAATCTTGGACACAACCTTTTTTTGTAAATGAGAATACT
>Ga0335394_10008056_pt1 | contig 11888 bp, 12 predicted proteins | sample MAT03_FD_205741 | JGI IMG/M metagenome (GOLD analysis project Ga0335394, IMG submission 205741) | Freshwater microbial communities from Lake Fryxell liftoff mats and glacier meltwater in Antarctica - MAT-03 (spades assembly) (version 2) ... | reverse complement strand
CGTGTACCGCTGGCGGTGGCCGGTCTTCTTCTGCCAGGCCTTCTTGGCCTGGAACTTCTGGATGTAGAGCTTCTCGCCCATGAAGACGGGCTCGAGCACCTCGGCGGCGACCTTTGCGCCGGCGACATAGGGCTGGCCGAGCTTGGCGGTGCCGCCGATCTCGCCGACGACCAGAACCTTGTCGAAGGTGATGGTGGCACCGACCTCGGACTGGCCCTCGTTGTAGAGGTCGACGAGGATCTCCTCGCCGCTGGTGACCTTGCGCTGGCTGCCGGACTCTTCGATGATCGCGTACATGGGGGGCTCCGAGGGCTGAAAGGCCGGTCCAGCGACCGGGAGGGGATGGTAGCGGGGCCACGCGGCGGGACAAGGGCCGGAAGGCTCCCGGAATCCCCCTTCCTATGGACGCGGAGGGGCCGCCGGTGCCGTGTTGGGGCTCGTCCGCGGGCTCGAAGTGGACATCAGGCGAGGCGATGGGGGCGGGCGTGCGGGGTTGGCGCGAGTGGAGGGGCGGCGTGCGGCGTTCACGCGGCGATCCGGTCGGGCCGCGGGAACGCCGGGCACCGAACGGAGCGTAGGGAGGGGTACACGCGGGGCTCATCGGGCGCTTAGGCACCGGATGGAAAGTGGAGGTAGGTGAAACGGGGGTGGACGCGACCGCCTCACGAGGAGCGGGCGGGCAGGATGCCTCGATCGCCACAGAGTGCCGAGAGGCACAGAAGGAGCGACGCTTGGACAAGAACCGAATCGAAGGCAAGGGCAAGCAGGCGATGGGCGCCGCCAAGGACGTGGTCGGCCGGATCACCGGGGACAAGTCCACGCAGATCGACGGCAAGGTCGACAAGGCCGCGGGCAAGGTGCAGGAGACCTACGGCAGGGTGAAGGACGAGGTCAGGGCCGAGGACCACAAGCAGAACGAGCCGCGCCGCTAGGCCGATCGCGCGGGCAGCGCCGGGTCTGGCTCAAGTCCCGCGAAGTCCTCCAGAACTACACCATTTGGGACAGCTACATCTTCTCGGGAACGAACCGGGCCGCCGATCGGCCCGGTTCGCGTTTTGCGTCTGAGGATGCGCGGCGCTAGTCGCCGCCGTCGGTGGGGTCGGGGGGAAATTCCGCCTCGTTCTCGGGGGCGAGCGCGACCGCCGTTGCCAGGCCCTCGATGAGGTGGTCGGGGAGCGTGACCTCGGTGGGAGTGACCCGCAGCCACGTGACGGCGTCGGCGTGGAAGTCGGTCGCGAAGGGGAGGCGGCGGTCGGCCGCGGCTCGGAGGGTTGCCAGGAGCCAGAGGAACTCGCCGAGCGGGAGCGATCGGCCCTCGAACTCGACATCGACCCGTTCGGCGCTGGCGAGGGTGATGTTGTGCATCTCGTCGGAGACGAAGCGGGCGAAGGCGTCGGCTTCGGTGAGGTCGGGATAGCGTCGACGCGCGGTCTCGGTCGTGCAGGCGATCATCAGGAGGAGCGCGGATTCACGTCGCCACTGGCCGTACTCCAGTTGGGCGTGGATGAAGCGGTCGCGGAGGTTCACGGCGGGCTTGGCGGGGTCGGCGGGCCTCACTCCGCCGCGTCGCGGTCGCGCCCCTGACGCTCGTTGCGCTTGCGCATCGACTCCTCGAGGATCTTCTTCCGCATGCGGATCGACTTGGGGGTGAGCTCGACCAGCTCGTCCCCCTCGATGTACTCGAGGCTCTGCTCGAGGCTGAGCTTGCGGGCGGGCTTGAGGGTCACGGTCGCGTCCTTGGCCGAGACGCGGAAGTTGGTCAGCTGCTTGAGGCGGGTGATGTTGACCGTGAGGTCGTTGTCGCGGTTGTGCTCTCCCACGAGCTGGCCCATGTAGACCTTCTCCTGGGGCACCACGAACATGAAGCCGCGGTCCGAGAGGGCTTCGAGGGCGTACGCCGTGACGCTCCCGGTCTCGAGCGAGACGAGCACGCCCTGGGGGCGCGAGGGGATGTCGCCCGACATGGGCTCGAACCTGGCGAAGGCCGAGTGCATCACGGCCTCGCCCTGGGTCGCGGTCAGGATCCGCCCCCGCAGCCCGATCATGGCGCGGCTGGGGATCTCGAAGAGCATGTGCGTCGTCGCGCCGCGGGGCTCCATCTTCTTGAGGTCGCCCTTGCGGGCGCCCACGAACTCCATCACCGCCCCGACCGTGGCGTTGGTCGTGTCGATCACGAGCTCCTCGATGGGCTCGTGACGGACGCCGTCGATCTCCTTGACCACCACCTCGGGCTTGCCCACCGAGAGCTCGAACCCCTCGCGGCGCATCGTCTCGATCAGGATCCCGAGCGAGAGGACGCCGCGCCCAGAGACCATGAACTCGTCCGCCGTCCGCCCCGGCTCGACCCGCATGGCCACGTTGCGCTGCAGCTCGCTGTAGAGCCGCTCCCTGATCTGCCGGCTGGTGACGAACTCACCCTCCTGCCCGGCGAAGGGGGAGTCGTTGATGCGGAAGAGCATGGTCATCGTGGGCTCGTCGACCTTGACCGGCGGCAGCGCGACGGGCTTCTCGGGGTCGGCGACGGTGTCGCCGATGTCGATCGACTCGAGCCCCACGATCGCGCACAGGTCCCCCGCCTCGACGATCTGCACCTCGGCCCGCTTGAGCCCGACGAACTGGAGCAGCTGCGTGACGCGGGTCGTGACGATCTTTCCCCCGGCCTTCATCACCGCCACCTGCTGGCCGGCCCGGATCGTCCCGTTGAAGACCCGCCCGATGCCGATGCGGCCCACGTACTCGTTGTAGTCGATGTTCGTGACCAGCAGCTGCAGGGGCTTCTCGACGTCCGCCGGCGGCGCGGGCACCTCGCGCACGATCATCTCGAAGACGTCCCGCAGGTTGTCCGGCCTCGTCTCCCCCTCGGGGATCGGCCACGTCATCGACGCCCAGCCGTCGCGCCCCGAGCAGTACACGATCGGGAAGTTCAGCGCGTGATCCTCGGCCCCCAGCTCCACCAGCAGGTCGAAGACCTCGTTGATCACCTCCTGGATCCGCTGGTCCGGCCGGTCCACCTTGTTGATCACGATCAGCGGCTTGAGCCCCGCCTCCAGCGCCTTGCCCAGCACGAACTTCGTCTGCGGCATCGGCCCCTCCGAGGCGTCCACCAGCAGGCAGCACCCGTCGGCCATCCGCAGCACGCGCTCCACCTCGCCGCCGAAGTCGGCGTGGCCCGGCGTGTCCAGGATGTTGATCCGGTACTCCTTGCCGTCGAGCCCGCCGTACTTGACGGCGCAGTTCTTGGCCAGGATCGTGATGCCCCGCTCGCGCTCGAGTTCGTTGGAGTCCATGATCAGCCCGTGCTGCCCGCCCTCGAGCTTCTCCAGCTCGCCCGTGCGGAAGTTGCCCGACTGCTTCAGCAGGTTGTCCACCAGCGTCGTCTTGCCGTGGTCGACGTGCGCGATGATCGCCACGTTGCGGATGGTCTGATTGCGGGGCGTCGCGTCGGTGGTCATGGACTGCTTCTCGCGGGGCGGGATGGTCGAGACGGACATGGAGGCGGTGGGCATGGTGGCTTTCGAGGGCGGGCGGCGGGTGCCGCCCATCTGGAGCGGTCCGGGCGATTGGGAAGGATGACCGCTGGTCCGGTCATCGCGAGGCCGGGCTTTGTCAGGGTTGTACGGGACGAGGTGTGGGTGTGGTGCCCCGGTGCCGCTGCGGCGCCCCGGGGGTCGGACTATAGGTTCGCCAAGGAGCCTCATCCCCGCGCGCCCGACGAGCCCCGCCATCGGCGGACCCGATCTCACACCCGGTAACCCGCCCGCGGCATCTCCCAGTCCCCCCCACCGCTCCTCCTCGACCCCCGGGCGCGTTCCCTTCCCTGACATCGCTGGAGTCTGCCGCGCCCCGTGGCATCTACGTCTCACACGCCCGACGGGGCGAAGAGGAGAGCGGCCATGAAGACCAGGACGACGGCGACGCGGTTCACGTTGGGCATCGCGATCACGGCGGGAGCCCTCCTCCCGGCGGCATCAGCCTTGGCCCAGACCCCCTTCTACTTTGAGAACTTCGAGTCCGGCCGCGTCGGCCCGGAGTGGACCCTCAACACCCGCATCGAGACCTCCTATCCCACTCTCTCGAAGTTCAGCGGCCGCTACTCCAACGACTCGGTCAAGCTCCGGCTCGCCCAGCCCATCGTCATCCTCCCCGGCGGCGCAACCGGGGGTGGCGACGACGGCTCCGGCGGCGATGGGGGCGGCGGGGGCGGTTCTCCCCCCATCGTCTTCTCGGTCCGGTACACCCTCACGTTCGACCTCTATGTCGTGGATTCCTGGGACGGGCTCGAGGCCCGCTACGGCGTCGACCGCTTCAGCGTCGGGATCAACGGCGTGACCGCCTTCAACGAGGCCTTCTCGAACCACGCCCAGATCGACCAGACCTTCCGCGCCCCTGATGCCTCGTTCCACGCCAACGCCAACAACTACCGAGACTCGGTCTACCGCCGCATCTCGCTCAACTTCACCCTCCCCAAGGGAGACCAGATCAAGGTCCGCTTCGCCGACGGCGGGCTCCAGGGCCTCAACGACGAATCGTGGGGGATCGACAACGTCGGCCTCGGCTACCAAGTCGTTCCGACGCCCGCCCCGCTCGCCCTCCTCGGCGTCGCCGCGATCGGTCGCGGACGGCGTCGGCGCTGAGCCCGCGTCAGGAGCCGCCGGTGGCCGGATGGGCGAACTCGACCACGACGGTGCCGCGGACGAGGCCGTCGTCCGACCGCTGGATCCGCGACTCGACGCGATCGATCCACCGGAAGGCGCGGGACGGATCGGGGCTGGGCGGCGGCGTTGGCGCACCCGACTCGTCCGCCGATGCCAGCAGCGCCGGGGGAGGCGGCTGGGACCATCGACGGCTCAGGATCGCGGGCCGCACCAGAAGCCGGAAGGAGGTCGCGTCGGTCCCCGTCGGCGCCGTCTCCAACGCCGCGGCGAGCGCCCTGGCGCGAACCGACGGCACGCCGCCGCCCGACCCCGCCGGGTCGAGCGAGAGGATGGTCCAGCGGCGCTCGGGAGTGGTGCCGGCGGCGGGGGTCGTCACGGAGATGGCGTTCGGCGCACGTGCCGTGGCGTCATCCGCCGCGTCCGCGACAACGGCGCCGGACACGCCGGTCTCGATGGCCGCGAGCAACTCAAGCCCCGCGGGTGTCTCGTACGCCGCGATCAAGGCGAACGTCTCGGGGTGGGCCCGCAGCCCGAGGGCGGCCAGCATCGAGGCGAGCAGGGGCCGCACGCCGAGCAGCCCGTCGAGAGCCGCGACCGGCACCGGCTGATCCCCCGGCCGGCCCCCGACGAAGAGCGCCGCTCCTGGCTCCAGCACCCCCGCCGCGCCCGCCGGCCACGGCGCGGCGGTCGTCCGCGAGGGCGCGCCCGCCGGTACGCGCAGGCGCAGCATCCGCTCGCTCGCCGTGAAGCGTCCCCGCCAGCCGCGGGGCGTGGCGTCGGCCGCGAGCGCGAAGAAGGGCTCATCCTCGGTGAGCATAGCGCCGGCACGGTCGAGGTCGTCGTCCGCTGGTGTGGGCGTCGCCGGATCGCGCACGAGGAGCAGGACGTCGGAGGGGCCGAGCGCCCGGACGTGCGCCCACGGCGTCGTCATCGAGAGCGTCGTCACGGCGGTGCCCCCGTCGAGCACGGGCAGGAGCTCGTCGAAGAATCGTCGGGCCCCGCGCGGAGCGAGCAGGAATCTCGCACCAACCGGCCCTCGCCGGGTCGCCAGTTCGAACGCACCCCCCTCGAGACTCAGGACGGGGCCGCCCCCCGCGAGCCCCCTCGGAGCCGGCCTCAAGGCGCCACGGAGACGACGCTCGACCTCGGGCGCGAGCTCGCTCAACACCGCGTACGGATCCTCCCTCCCCCCGCCGTCGCCGATCACGAGCACCGCTCGCGTTCCCAAGAGCTCGCCGAAGGCCGCGCCGGGCTCGGCGCCGACCGCCACGCCCAACGACGTCCAGGCGTCGCGGCTGCGGCCCAGCGCGCCCGCATCGGAGAGAAACGCGGCGACCCCCCTCACAGCCGCCCGCGCCCCCTCGGCGCCGAGCGAGTCCGCCGCGATCACCACACGGGCCGTCGCCGGCAGGGTCCCCACCATCCGCAGCGTCTCGCCCCCGTCGGGTTGCGCCGCCGCCACGCCCATCACCCCCATCGCCAGCGTGATCGCGGCGACGAACCGGGGGGCATGGCGACGGTCGGGGAGCATGGTGACGGACTCAATAGCGTTGCAGCGGACGCGACGCGGGCGGCACGATGCCCGATGTTTCTTCCGGCAGCCGGCGACGCAACTCCTCTTCGAAGGCGTCGAAGTCCAGCCAGTGCCGCAGGACGGCCGCGGTGGACCTGGCGTCGACCGGCGGCGTGACCCGCCGAACCGAGGCCGTGGCGATCGACTCGGGCAGGAGCGCCGGCGGCGTCGGGCGCAGCGGCTTGAAGCGACCGCGCGACGCGTCGACGCGCTCGACGAGCGGGCCAAAGGCCAGCGTTCCGGCCGATGGGCCGAAGAGGGAGGGTTCGCCAGAGACGGGGCGGCGACCCGGGCCGGAGCTCAAGGCGAGTTGGAGGCCCGTCGACCACACCTCCGTTCCCTCGTACTTCGCGGCGTCCCCGAAGGACAACGCGGGGACCGCCTCGCGCCGAGCCCGAGCCGCGATCCCCGGCCCGATGGCCTCAACCGCCGAGGCGATCGAGCGAGCGGCGTCCCCAGCGTCCAGGCGAGAGGCGTCGGCGAGCCGACCGACGGGCGCGGGTGCCGACGTCGCGACCCGCAGCGCACCCGGTCGGGTTCGCTCCAGAAACATCGCCAGCGACAGCGTCACGAGGACCCCGGCCGCGAGGGCCACCCGCACCCCCGAGACCCTCAGCCGCCGCCGACGGAGCGTGAACGGGCGCTCCGCGGCCACCCGCGCCAGCACGCCCCGCGTCGCGTCGGGCACCACGATCCCGGCGCCGAGCTCCCCCACCACGCCCCGCAACTCCGCGACCCGCCGAACGAAGCGGGGCTCGCGCGACGCGACCGTCCGGATGAGGTCCGCCGCCTCGCGCAGTCGTCCCTCGGCCTCGAGATCGAGCACCCGGTTCGCGAGGCCGTCGAGCGTCTGCGAGTCGCTGGCGTGCTCGGCAGGCCGGATGGCCCGGTGCACCCCGCTGCCGTCGTTGGCGTTGGCTTGATCGATCATGAGCGGACCTCCCCCGGCGCCGTGCGCCTCGCCTGGGCGTCGTGCCCGACGCTTCCGTTCCTCGCCGCCCCCAGCGCCTCGCGCAGCCGCAGGCGCCCCCGGTGCAGGTGGCTCTTGACCGTCCCCTCTGGCATGTCGAGGTGCTGCGCAATCAGCCAGATGGGCCACTCGAGCTGGTGGAAGAGCACGATGACCTCACGCTGGTCCATCGTCAGGGCCATCAGCGCCCGGCCGATCTCGTCCCGCCTGCCCCCCTGCTCCTCCTCGGCCTCGAGCCGGGCCCCGACGCCCGCCCCCGCCCCCATCGTCTCCTCGACCCGCTCGCTGTTCGAGGTCGGGCACTTCTTCTCGCGCATGTTCAGGTACACGCGCCGCGCGATCGTGAAAAGCCACGTCGAGAATCGGAACCGGGGGTCGAAGCGACCCAGGTTCGTCAGCACCCGCACGAACGCCTCCTGCACCACGTCCTCGGCCACGTCGGGACGGCCCGTCAGCCGCACCAGATAGGAGTACAGCGACCCTTGGTGCAGCGTGATGAGCCGGGATGCCGCCCCGCGGTCGCCAGCCGCGGCCGCCCTGATGAGCTTCTGCTCCCGGACCTGTTCCGGTGACATGCCGACACACCCCTTCTCCGCCCACCTGCCGCCCGCCGAGGGGCCGGCTCTCCGGTCCTCCCGGAAGTCTACTGGTGCCCCCCCGAGCCGGTTGCACATTCCGGGGCTCCGCCTTCGCGGGAATGAGAAAAGAGCCCCGCATGGCAGACGCCACGCGGGGCTCGATCCCAAGTTTCGTGATCGGACCTTCGCCCGCTGGGGGCCTTAGGCCGCGGCGCGGGTCTTGGTCCGCTTCTTCGCGGCGGCGGCGGTCCGGGCCGCCTCGATCGCGGGGGTCTGAAGCCGGGGGGCCGGCGTCTGGCCCGTCAGCATCTCGACGAGGTCCAGGGGGCTCTCGACGCACAGGTCGGCCCCGATCTCATCCGCCAGGCCCTCGGCCCGGTTGAAGACCCCCCCGCCCACAACGATCTGCGTCTTCTTGCAGGCCCCGATCTCGCGGAGGGTGTCGATGATCGAGCGGATGCCGGGGAGGTCGGCCGCGGCGGAGGCGAAGAGCAGGAGGACATCGGGCTGACGCTGCTGGACCTGCTCCAGGATCTCGTCCGCCGGGATTCCGCCGCCGGTGAAGGCGACCTCGAACCCGCCCGTCTCGAGGAGATCGACGGCCATCTGAGCGGCCAGCTCCTCCCCCTGCGAGGGGCCGCACGCCGCGAAGACGGTGCGGGTGGGGGCCTGGCTGAGCTGGAGCCGTCCCGACGTCTGATCGACGAGGGTGCGGAGCAGACGGGTGGAGAGCTGATAGGAGATGGTCGTCATCTGGTCGTCCCGGTGGAGCTTCTCGATCATCTCGTGGGCGGGCCAGAAGAGATTGGTCAGCACCGTGGCCGCGGGCACGCCTTGGGTGATGGTTTCCTGGACGACCGCCCGAGAGGTGGGGCGATCGCCGCTGATCAGGGCCTCGAAGAGGCGCTCAACGAGCAGTTCTTGACTCATGGAAGGATGCTCCGGCAGTCTGAACGACTCGGGCACGGTTCCACCGCATCCTGGTCTGATGTATCGCGGCCGCGTCCTCGGCCGACCCCGCGAGCGGATGCCCGCTGCCGTCAACCCACCTATCGGAGGCCGCGGTCCACCCGGTGAAGTTTGCATGAACCGCGCATGAGTGACCCGGACGGACCGATAATGCCTGATTCCCCTTTGTGGGGGAGATCCTCCTAGGACCGCAGCGTCCGGTTACGTCCTGATAGACCGATAACAGACACACAATCCGAACGTCAGGGCTCGGTCCGTCACGTCTGCAAAGCCCGCATCGGAGATCGCGCGGACGACCTCATCGCGTGTCATGAACGATTCAACGGAGGCTGGTAAGTATCGGTAGGCACCGGACTTATCACCGCTGAACAGGGTGGCCGTGCGGGGCATGACGCCGGCGCAGTAGAGGTCGTTGAATGCCCTGACCAAGGGATTGGAAGGGCGATCAAACTCGAGGACCACGAGTCTGCCACCCGGACGGAGGACGCGGAGGAATTCAAGGAATGCCGCGGCGGGCGAGGTGACGTTGCGGATGCCGAAGGCGATCGACACGATATCGAACGACCCATCCGCGAAGGGCAGGTTTTGCGCGTCCCCTTCCACGTACGTGATCTTGCGAGCCGCCGTTTCGGGGAGGGTCGACCGCCGCCGGCCGGCCACGTCGAGCATTTCGCGGGTGAAGTCGAGCCCGGTGACCGCCGCCGCGGGCGTGCGGGCGAAGGCCTCGGTCAGGTCGCCCGTGCCGCAGGCGACGTCGAGCACCCTGTCTCCTTGCCCCACCCCGGCCTGCCGAACCGCGAATCGTCGCCAGGATTGGTCGAGGCCCAGGGAGTGAATCCGGTTGTTGAGGTCGTAACTGCCCGCGATGGCCGCGAACATCCGGCGCACCTTCGCGGCCTTGTCCCCCGAGAGATGAGGGTTCTGGAGTTCCTGGCCAGCCCAGGCGGGGGAGTCCGCTGAACCGGGGGAGGGGGCGGGCGTCGAAGGCATGAGCAATGGTAGGGAACCGGCTTCACCTCTCCCATGGGCGGATCGGTAGGCTGAAGGCGGGAATGGATAAAACCGGGGGAACGGCGGGCGACCGCAAGAGCCCCTTCAGAAGGACAACGCGATGACCCAGGTAGCACGGGCGGTGGCGGCGGTGGCAGGGATGGCAATGGTCGCGACCACCCTGTCCGGGTGCTCGGTCAACCCCACGACGGGCAAGAGCCAGTTCAACCTCCTCTCCCGCGAGCAGGAGATCCAGATGGGCTCCGAGGCCCAGCTCCAGCTCACCCAGGAAATGGGGGGCGAGGTGGCCCGCACCGACCTGCAGGGGTACATCGCCGAGGTGGGCTCCAAGCTCGCCGCGGTGACGGAGGCGGACAACCCCAGCCTCCCGTGGGAGTACACGCTTCTGGACTCGGACGTGATCAACGCCTTCGCCCTGCCGGGGGGGAAGGTCTTCATGTCGCGAGGGCTGGCGAGCAAGATGACCAACGAGGCCCAGCTCGCGGCGGTGCTGGGGCACGAGGTCGGGCACGTGACCGCCCGGCACATCAACGACCGCATGGCCCAGTCGACGCTCATCTCGGGCGCCTCGAACGTCGCGCAGGTGCTGCTCGAGAGCAGCCAGCCGGGCCTGGGCGAGGTCGCCCCGCAGGTCATCCAGCTCGGTGGGCAGTCGGTCCTGATGCGCTTTTCGCGCGGGCAGGAACTCGAGGCCGACGCGCTGGGGGTCCGCTACATGGTCCGCAACAACTACGACCCGCGCGGTGCCTTTCAAGTGCAGGAGATCCTCGAGGCGGCGATGGAGGGGGAGGGGCGCGGGACCGAGTTCTTCTCGACCCACCCCTACCCCAAGACCCGCATGGAGCGGATCGCGGGTCTGCTGCAGGGCGAGTACGCGTACACCCAGAACAACCCGCAGTTCACGCTGCGCCCCGAGCCCTTCAAGGAGCGGTACCTGAGCAAGGTCGCCGCGGCGTATCCGAACGCCGGGCCGAGCCGCTTCGCGACCGCGGCGGACGCGGCCGTCTTCGCGAGGTACGGCTTGGCGGACGCTCGGGGGTGGTGCGCGCACTGCGCCTCGGCGGCGCCGGCCGGCCCGGACGCGGGGCCGGCGCGTTAGAGCCTGAGCACCGGCGACGAGGGGGCGATGGTCAGCCGGAGCGCCTCGAGCACCCGTTGCATCCCCACGACATCGCGCTCGTCGAACGAGGCGGGGTCGTGTGAGTCGGCGTCGAGCACACCGCGGCACGTCCCGTCCTCGTCGACGAGGGGCAGGACGACCTCGGACTGGTCCTTGGGGTCGCAGGCGATGTACCCCGCGCCGAGTGTGCGGACGTCGTCGATGACGATGGGTCGGCGCGTCGACCACGACCGTCCGCACATCCCGTGCAGTCCGATGGGCGAGCACGCGGGCTTGGGCGCGCGGCAGACGAGCACCATCTCGTCCGCACCCTCGACCTTGTCGTAGAACCCGATCCAAGAGACGCCGCGGGGACCAAGAAGCTCCCAGAAGAGCTCGACCGCGCGGGCGAGGCGCTCGTCGCGCGACCCGTCGCGCGACGCCGCGGCGGCCGTGACGATCGCCCCGTAGTCTCGCTCCGGACGTGGCATGGGTTACTCCTCGATCGGGACGGACGTGGAAAGGCCCCCCGCGGACGGCGGAGGGCCCTGTGAAGGTCGTGGGACCGCGGCTGGCCTTACAGCGTGGCGGAGGTGTACGGGAGGAGGGCCATGAACCGGGCCCGCTTGATCGCCTGCGAGACCATCCGCTGCTCGCGGGCGGAGGTGGCGAGGCGCTTGCGGCCGAGGATCTTGCCGTTGGGGCTCATCAGGCGGCGGAGCGTCTCGACGTCCTTCCAGTCGACGACGGTGTCGCCGGTGCCTGTGGAATGGGCGACGCGGATCTTCTGAACGTTGCCGAAGCGGGGGAACTTGCTCATGGGGCTGCGGATTCCGTCATGGTCGATGGGCCGGGGGAGGGAAGCGGGCGACGCGCCCGCCGCACCCGGCGACGGGTGGGGAGGAAGGCTAGGGGAGGGGCGGAGAGGAGTCCAGACCCCGGCCGAAGGGGCCATCCCGCTCTACCGCCGGCTCTCCCGATCGACCGCCAAGGAGCCCGGCCCGAGCCACGCGACGAACGCCGCCATCGCGAG
>Ga0335394_10008047_pt1 | contig 11891 bp, 5 predicted proteins | sample MAT03_FD_205741 | JGI IMG/M metagenome (GOLD analysis project Ga0335394, IMG submission 205741) | Freshwater microbial communities from Lake Fryxell liftoff mats and glacier meltwater in Antarctica - MAT-03 (spades assembly) (version 2) ... | reverse complement strand
ATAGAAGGCATTGTGGATGCGATCGCCTTAACGCTCCATAAAGTCAGCCCGACGAAAGCCGTGGTCAAATTTGGGTTAGATGTGGCGATTGAGTCCGGGAAGCTCACTGCAATGGTGGTGAAGGGTTCAAGTTCGGCCAATCTCGAAATCACCTTGGAGTGGGAGAGAAGCAAAGATGGTGCAAGCTAACAGTGGAGTAGATCTGGAGAGCCTGCTAGAACGTTGCACTGTCAAGCTCAGTGTTTCTGGAAAATCAGGATGGGGAACTGGCTTTTTTGTTGCACCTGGTAAGATTTTGACCTGTGCTCATGTTGTCAAAGATGCAGGTACGGAGCCTGTTAAGGTTAGTTACCAAAATCAACAAGACATAGCCGAGGCGACTATATCAGGTTTTTTTCTTGATCCTTTCGACTTAGCACTGCTTGAGCTAGTAGAGCCAATTCCTAACCATCCTTGCGTCTATCTAGACGCTTCAACCAGGCAAGAACAGGTTGTCCAGTCTAACGATGAGCTGTATACCTATGGTTATCCAGATGATTTTCCCCAGGGTGGGCCTGTTACAACAGCTTGTGAGGGATTAACAGGCGATCGCCCACCCCTGATCAAGTTCAAACAAGGCCAAATTCGTCCAGGTTTAAGCGGTTCTCCATTATTGAATCGGCGAACTTCTAAAGTTTGTGGCATCGTCAAATTCACGCGCGATCGCAGCAATGACCTGGGTGGGGGTGCAGTTCCAGTTCCAGCAATTCTGTCTAAATTTAGTGAGTTAGAAAGCTTACAAACTCAGTTTCATAAGCAAGACCATCGCTGGCAAGACTTATTACCTAAAACTCGATGTAGTCCTCGCTTAGTAGGATTAACCAGCTTGGGTATTGCCATTACCATTGGAGCTGTGCGCTTTTTGGGAGGTTTGCAAGATGTGGAGCTAAAACTCTATGACCACCTAATGCAAATTCGGATACAGCAGCAGCCAGACGATCGCCTACGTGTGATCACGATCGATATAGATGACGTTGCTGCTCAAAGAAAACGAGGAGAGAAATTAATTGGCTCATTATCTAGTAGTTCTCTTTCTAAATTACTCACTACCTTGTCAAGCTTTAAACCTCGTGTAATCGGACTGGATATATATCGAGATAATGAGGATAATTCAAATGTGATAAATTATTTTAAGTCACAGCCTAATTTAATTGGTGTTTGCAAAGCGAATGATGATGTGAAATATCAGGTATCAGGAATTGAGCCTCCACCAGGAATTCCTAAAGAGCGGATTGGATTTAGTGATTTTATTTTGGATGGAGATGATGTATTACGCAGGCAAATTTTAGCCTTCCAACCTCCTAAAGGCTCTCCTTGTTCTAGCCAAATCTCCTTTAGTCTGCAAATAGCAGGGCGGTATCTTGAAGAAGAGGGCATTCTCTATCAAAATCCCGTTGATAAGAAAGGAATCTGTCATAACATAGTATTTAATGATGAGCAATCTAAGCGCCGTGTGGTACTTCAAAACTTGCTGCCTTTTACAGGGGGCTATCAGTTTCAGGAAAATGTCAGCCCTGGGTGTCAAGTTCTACTCAACTATCGAGCAGAACAGCAACGGCCAGTGAAGATGTTTACGCTGGAACAAGTCTTCAATAATCCAGTTGATCCAGCAGAGTTCCGCGACAAAATTGTATTGATTGGCGTCATACACCGGGATAATGTTCAAGACTACTGGAATACACCCTATGGAATCTTGCCTGAGCAAGAGATGCCCGGTGTGGTTGCACAAGCTCTAATGGTTAGTCAGCTTGTTAGCGTAGCCACAGGAAAAGGTTCGCTAATTTGGGTGATGCCACAGTGGACTGAATGGGGTTGGATCATGCTCTGGTCTGCTGTGGGTGGTTTTATGGGATGGGTTTACCGATCGCCTCGTACTCTAGGTATCGCAATTGCGATCGCTACCGCGAGCATCTACATTATTTGTCTCGCTGCTTTTCAATTCAATGGTTGGCTTCCCTTACTGCCTGCCTTGCTAGGTTGTACTTTATCTGGTGCAGCAGTGTGGTGGGTTAATCTACAGAGTAGTTTGGGACAGGGCTTCAATCAAAAGCAACTTAAATCTAAATCTAGATCCGTTCAGTCATGAAGTGGATAAATCAGAGCCGGTGGAAAAACTTTCTAAGTCTTTTGTTAGTATCGACTGCCCTTCTATTTTTTAGTCTGATTTTGCAGCCAACAGCTTTGGCAAATCCATTAATTGCCCAAAGCAACTCTAACCCTATTACTCAAGTTTTGCGACGGGTTCAGGCGCTATTTTCACCATCCTCTGTGCAAGGACAAGGCGCTCCTGCTGGGCGAACAAAGGGAGGGGCAGGGCGAGGACGGCTATGTCCTGCGACGCAATTTCCTGTGTCAGCATTAGTTCCTTCTCTTCAAAGTGATAGGGAGAGCTTGCCCGATAGACTAGCTCAAGTTACTGCTCCAGAGATTGTTTTTGGTAAAACTGTAGAACTGAATCCTACGTTTTGGTTCTATATTCCTTACGAGGCAGGGGAATCTTTGAAAACAGCAAGCTTTATGCTGCTAGATGATCAAGAACATCCTGTTTTGCCTGAACCGATTCTAATTCCGCTTGCAAATACTCCAGGAATTATTGAGTTTCAGCTACCATACTCCTTAAAGCTTAACCAGCTCTATAACTGGTATTTTTCAGTTTTGTGCGATCCTTTCAAACCTTCTAGAAATGCTGGGGTTCGTGGATGGGTTCAGCGAATTGAACCAGATGCTGAATTAATAACAGCTCTTCAAAGAGTAGATCTGAAATATCAATATCTTGCCTATGCAGAGCAGGGAATTTGGTTTGATATGGTAACCCATCTGGCGAAACTATACTATGGCAATCAGGAAGATCTAGTTTATCGACGAGACTGGATAGGAGTTCTTGATTTCCTGGGGTTGTCAGAGCTGAGGCAAGTGAAAATGAAAATTGCTGTCAACAAGCCAGTTGAAGCAAAATAGCTTTGTAACTATAGCCAATTGCCAACAAAAACATAGGTTGCCCAATATCTTGGGTGTTTATATTGAGGGTTAGCTAGCAGAGATATCTGAGCACGACGGAGGGCTTCTGCTTTAGTAATTTTAGACTGTATAAAGCTTTTATAGAACTGTCTGGTTAATTCTACGCTAGACGTATCATCAAGAGTCCATAGAGAGGCAATTACGCTTCTTGCGCCTGCACGAAAGGCGGCTCCAGCAATACCCAGTGCTGCTAATTGGTCACCTGCTGCCGTTTCACATGCATTCAAAATTAACAGCTCAATAGAGTCAGATCTACTTTCACCTCTGGCCTCAAACAGATTACTAAAGGCATCGACTGCGATCGCTCCATCTGAAGTTAGCAGAAATGTGCTATTTGGGTCAGAGCTAAACTGACCGTGTGTGGCCATATGAACAATAGGGAAGGATTCCTCATTGATTTTTCTGTTGAACGAGTTTTCTGTAAACTCTTGGTCACGTAAAGTAGCAGTAGGAATGCCGGATGCAGCGATCGCGTCTAGTTCATTATTGACATTAGCCAGTTTGGCAAAGTTAGCACTCAAATTTTGAGAATTAACGATGAAATCTTTAGGTGGCTCGGTTAAGCCAACTGCTAATACTTTCAAGTCCTCTCGTTCAAGAGGAGTGGGGTTGGGTAGATCTAACCCTAGCGTGATCGCAGTTGCATAGGTTTCAACTAGGTATTTTTCGCCATCATATAGGGCTGCCATTGGTATATTGCGAAGGGAACCATCTAACGCAAATATCAATGTGTCTACCTGTTTGGCTATCAACTGTGTTTGAACGCGCTTAATCATCCAATCGTAAAGGCGCTTTGAATTTATTTTGATTGCTTCGAATGTGTATTCCTGCTCCAAATCAAGTTGTAGTGATTGAATTACATCTTGTAGCTCTGTGGATGAAACCTCTGTACGGAAGTGATATAAATCTTGTTCTCGCGGCAGTTTGACGATAACCTCAAGGCGATCGCCCAAAGCTATTGGATAAATAATCGCAGTGGTTACCGCTAGACGATCAACCGTGTCGTCTAGCAGTTCTAGGTCAGAGTCAGCGCAAGGCTCTCCCAGGAAGTTTTCTAGTTTTGCAACCTGAAGTGATGTTGCGACTGCTCGCGATCGCTTCAAATTTTCCTGTGTAGGCTTGCTATCAAGTAAGAGCAGATCAATCAATCCCTGATAGATTGGTTCTTCTGCATCTGCTCGAAACGCAAGCTGGTAGCTGAGGTTGGTGGTAACAAGGTCGCGTCGCAATGATTGGAGAGTAGCTAGTGACGTTTCGTACGCTGCGATCGCATCTTGAATATTGTGCTGAGATTTGAGAATTCGCCCTAATTGCCACTGCCAACGGTAAGAAATATCGTTAGCCTTAATTGCTTGCGATATCCCCAAAGCTTGCTGAGTCGATATCTGCGCCTCTGCTAGCTTTTCTGTTTTCTCATAGAAGTTTCCCAACGTTCCGAGTGCATAGGATTGGATGCGGCGATCACCGAGTTCAGCAGCCTGTTGATGGGTAGTAGTTATGATCTGCTGAATAGTTTGAAGCAGCGACGCTTGAGAAGTCATGTCAATATCTGTATGACTTGCGATAGATATTAAGCTTTGGGCAAATTCAATCTGGTTATAAAGGGTCTTGTGGTTGGCTAGCTGCTGCTGAAGCTGGCGATTTAGTTCAAAGAAGCGAGCATAGGCAGCTTCCCACTGTTGAGTTTCGACAAGCAGAACAAACTGGTTGAGGTGCGCTTGAACTTGAGTAGATGTAACCTGCGTTTGCGCCGCTGCTTTCTGATATAAATCTAGAGCCAAGTTTGTCTGCTGGTGAAAAGCTTTTGCCGCTATTTGGTTACGCTGTTGGATGACTTCTTTCGTTGTGTTGTTTGAAGCACTAACAGGCGCGTTGAGAGAAGCGATCGCTTTCGTCGGCGTTAGTCCCGCTAATGTGAGGTTGGCGATCGCCTCTGTACGAGTCAAGTTACCCAAGCTAATGTAGCTGGCAGCGATCGCTTCATCTGCCACCTCTATAGGGAGCTGGCGTGCTATTTCTAAACTTTGCTCCAAAACCTTGCGTGATTGGGATAAGTCTTCTGTTACGAGTAATACATCCCCCAGGTTTCGCAGAGCAGAAGCATAGGTGGCTGAGGGCGGCTGGCGGTTGAGCAGTTGCGTTAGCTCGTTTAGCACATTAGCAGCCCGTCGGTATAGCCCTAATTCCTGAAGTGCCTCAGATTGACGCAATTGGTTTTCAATACTACCAGGCTGATTATCAATTCGTTCATAGGTTGCAGTTGCCTGTTCCCAAGTTGCCAGCGCTTCAGCCATCTGTCCTTGATTGAATTGTAACTGTCCTTGAATATCTAATGCCTGCGCTAAGACCTGCAATTGTGCAGTGTTCTTGCTCTCATGGTCTCCTCGTGAAGCCTGAATTCTCACAATCGCTAAACTTTGGTCAATCGCTGCTCGTGCCTCTTCCCACTGTGCCAATTGTTGATGGGTTAACGACAAGTTACTCAGTGCAAGGGCTTGCCGCAGGAGATTGCCCTGCGTTGCGTAAGTTTGGGCGGCTTGTTGCAGTAGAGGAATTGCTTCGCGGTATTGTTCTGCGTCGTAGAGCTGTCTGCTTTGTTGAACTAGGCTTGCTGGATCGGCGGAGCGATTGGATAGGGTTGGAAGATTGGGATGAGGGGTCTGAGCAAGAAGTGGGGTTGTGAAGAGACATGCTGCAATTGTGGCGATCGCCAGCAGTAAATAAAGCCCAATTAACCGGAGCGATCGCTGCCGCTTGATTCGCTGTTTACCCCACTTGCCAGTGCCTCTATTCTTCACTGTCTGACCCATCCTGACATTGAATGTTGGTTCCGGCTGTTTGAGAAATTGTAGGTGACTCAGCTACCAAAATCACGTCTCCGTCCTCTCCAATTACCCAGCCCTGAGCCTCTATAAGTTCGTTACTACTATTGCCTACTGTGGCAGCAATGATTGGAGAGTCTTGCTGCTTGCTGCCCAATTCCCAACTTTCGGTTTGTTCTGTGTCTAGGTCTAGCGTTGCCCAATCGGTAGACGTTACTCCCACACTTCGAGCAGCGGCAGGGCTAGATGGTAGCCCCCCTCGTCCGGTGATCACAAATTCGCTGCGGTTTCTGGCAACTGCTCCTCTAGTAGAGCAGGTTTGGGCAATTAGGTTGGAGGCATCAACTAGGTCAGTGGGCAATTCGGTCAGTCCTTGGCTGGGGTCAACATCGGGTTGAATAAGGGTGACAGAGCCAGGAGTACCAAATTGGGAGCTGGCGTCGATGTCGTTGGTTGTATTGATTGGCATTGATAGCCGCTCTTCGATCCCTAGAATGCTCTGAGCATCAATGGTGATGTTGCCACCCCGACCTGCATCTGCATTGGCAAGAATATCGTTATTTTCGCCAGAGCCAACAATGAAGCCATTTGAAGCATTGGTGAAAATGTTGCCGCCATTTGCCTCCTCGTTAGCCTGAGCAGTAATTTGACTGCGATCGCTGAGCAGCAAAACGTCGAGATCTTCTAGCGTAATTTCTGCACCGCTGCCTGACTCTGTCGATGCTGCAATTCTGCCACGAGTGACCGTGATTTGATCGGCTGAGATAAACATGTTGCCTGCTGAACCTAAGCGTGTTCCGCTAACAGATATTTCTGCTCCGTCACGAACGTCTAAGCTTGAAGTTGTAATTTGTAAGTTTCCAGCATCGCCAGAGCGACGAGCAAGTGCAGCAAGCGCACTGGGCACTTCTACGGTTCCGATCGTTCCTGTTCCAGCAATTTGAATTGATTCCGCATTCACAATTAAGCTGCCTCCTTGACCTTCACCTAAGGAACTAGCTCGGACTTCTCCACCCCCAAAAATATCTAAGTTCTCAACGTTTAGAGTTGCTGATCCGGGCCGTCCTGAGCCTCGATTATTTGCAGAAATCTCACCTCGATCGCGAACTATTAACTGATCGACTGTAATGTCTAGCGCCCCAACATCACCTATCGCTCCGGGTTCAGCTGAGACGAAAATTCCGCTCCTGTACTGATTTCGAGTCACAGATGGAGATGCTCCATCCACTAAAATAGACCCAGCATTGATATTTAGTGTACCGCCGTCACCCTCTGCAAAAGTAGCTGTGGAAATAACCCCGCCGTCCAAAATGACAAGCCGACGAGTATCAATAGTTAAGTTACCGGCATCTCCACTGCCTTCAGTCTGAGAAAAAATTCCACTGGTAACGTCTCCCACTGCTAACTCTTCTATCCCATCCCCATCTCCATCAATTGGCACTGGGCTAAATCCAACGACTTCAACAGATGAAGCTTGGATTTGAATATCGCCGCCTTGCCCAGCGCCAAAAGAGGACGCTTCAATTCGAGAACCATCTTGAAGCAAAATATTTCTGGCGTTAATCACAACATCCGCTGCTGTAGCCCCTTCCACTGTGCTCTTTGAAGCCTGAGAACCAACCAAACTAGGGAAAGAACCTCTAAGTGTTAAAGTCTGGCCTGCTCGTAAGATAACTTCACCCCCGCTTCCTTCTTGTTCAGCAAAAGCTAGTACGGCAGAATCATTAGCTATTGTTAATGATTGGGTTGCTATTAGCTGTAAATTTTCTCCTACGCCTTGATAGCTACGAGAAACAACCGCTGAATCATTAGTGAGTAAGATATTTCTTCCGCGAAGATCGATAGCTCCACCGTTTCTTCGTCCTTCACTACCGCCGCTCGTATCAATATAACTACCACTGGAGAGTCGAACATCTCGAAAATTCTGATTGCCAACATACGTTGGCCTATAGCTTGTGCCGCTCGGAATCAAAGATACCAGGCTAGAAGGCGCAATACTACCAAGCCTGATTTGCCCGCCTCTAGCAGTGAGGTTGCCATTTCTTAAAAAGACCCCATTACCTAAAAGCGTTAAACTCTGATTGGCTCGAACTTGTAAACCAACAGGGCGATCATAGGTATTGACGATTCCATCTGGACTGGCCTGAGAGCGGTTAATAATCGAAGCTGAATTTGTACCGAATTGCAAACCTGTTGGAACGCTAATGGTCAGCGTTGGAAAAGCTGGAGGATTGGTTGCACGAAACTGAAATCCATCAAAATTGATGCTATTCGCTGTTGTGGCTAAAAAAGAACCGCCAACATCTAATGAAGCATTAGCGCCAAAAATAATGCCATTGGGGTTAAGTAAAAATAAATTGGCATTTCCATTTGTCTGAATTATGCCATCAATCATTGAGCTGGATTGGCTCGTAATGCGAGCAAAAATATTCTGAATGTCGAGCGCATTGTTAAAGTGAGCTGTGCCGCGTGTGGGAACAGAAAACTGCTCAAAACTATGAAATAGGTTGCCTCCTGAGCGGGTGCCGCCCATAATCTCACAGTTGATGCACCCTTGAGGAACAGTTGAGTTAACAGGAAGGGTGCCATCTGGAATGACTTGAGCAGCAACACCAGTAGATATCAGCAAGCATAACGAAGCACTGCTTCCAAAAAGACCCAACAGTTGATGATAGAACTCTTGCGTTTTCAACAAATGATTAAACAAACCTAAAATCGCGAGAAAAATCTACGTTTGTTGTATCTTTGACAATTGCAATTCGGTCATTAATCACACCGCTTGAATAGTAAACTTCGGTATCTAAAGCGGTAGTACCAATAATATTTCTAAACTCCAGGCGATATTGACTAGCATCGCCTTTCGTCTGAATGAAATCTAATTGATAGTCCCAGTCTTCGATAACAGCATATCCATCCCCAGCCCCGTGATAAAAAACTTTATTCGGATCACCTAGAACAAAATAATCACTGCCGTTTCCACCAGTCAAATAGTCAAACTGTTCTCCGCTTATTGTTCCGACGTCGTCGCTGGAAATAAACCCATTTAGGGTATCGTTGCCATCGCCACCATTTAGGTTATCAGTGCCATCCCCTCCAAAGAGTTGGTCATTGCCATCCCCTCCAAAGAGTTGGTCATTGCCATGCTCTCCACCGAGTTGGTCATTGCTATCCCCATAGAGGGTGTCATCGCCATCCCCTCCATAGAGGGTGTCATTGTCATACTCTCCATTGAGGTAGTCATTGCCCTCATTCCCATAGAGGTAGTCATTGCCCTCACCCCCATAGAGGATGTCACGGCCCTCATCCCCAACCATCTCGTCATTGCCACTTCTGTCTTCTGAGTTCGGGCCAATTAAGAAGACGGTATCAAAGGTATCGCGTTGACTACCACTCCCATAAGCATAATAAACATCTTCTTTAAGCTCCCTACCAGAAGATGTTCCAGCATTTTCAAACTCTCCATTAACCTCAAAGGCAATCTCATTGAAGGCTTTTTGCAAAAATGACAGCGAGTCTGCATCAGCCCCATGGGAAGCAGGAAGGATAAATTTTACAAATAAGGCTTCGTAAGGATTGTTTATGCTAGACACACTGAGAAGCTGTGCTCGGTATTCTATTCTGCCATTAGACTTGACAAGTGAAACTAGATCGCTAGCTCGGAAAAAGTATTGTACACCGCTTGATGTAATACTTCCTGTAATAGCGCTTACAAAGCGCCCTTTATCCTCTGCTGGATCTACATCTTGATTTTGTGAGAAATCTAATGTAGCAGTATAAGTTGGCTCAGTAGGCTGCCGGCTGATTTGAGCTTTAGGTGAATTAACTGGTATTACTACAGGTGGAGTAATAGGTGTTGTTACAGGTGGAGTGATACCTATTACTACAGGTGGAGTGATAGGTATCACTATAGGTGGGGAGACTATTGGAGTATCGACAATAGGTGCGGCAGACAGTTTGAGCTGGTAGCGACTTTTCCCTCTCCCTCCAAAGACTCGAACATAGTACTCTCCTGCTGCAAGATCTCCTAGTTCTGATACAGACACTCGCCTGAGGACACCTTGAAGGTCTTTAGCCCCGAGCTTGCTAAAGTCTGTCTTTTTGAGTCGCTTATTGAGTGAACCTGTAAGAGCATACAGCTCAGTGCGTACCTGTGCGCCTTTACCTATTTTAGAGAGAGACAGCGTCACTCGACTGCGCTTATCTAATGTAAAGCTATGCAGATCTTCTAAGTCAGTTGATCCGAGACTATCTACTCGGTTCCCTGGAACGCCTAGTTTTTTGGCCTTTCCGAGCTTATTGTCTTGGTCTATCACAATTCTCTCCAATCTTGGGTCTGATCTGGCCGCTCATAGCAGACAGATCAGGGATTTTTAGCAGCAGCAGAAATACTTGTGGAAATCACAACCTTTTCTAAGACTATTTTGCGTAGTTTTACGAGTTTTTTATGTAGAGTTTCAAGGTTAAACAGCTCTGCTGAGGAACAGTTGAGTTAACAGGAAGGGTGTTATCTGGAATAACTTGAGCAGCAACACCAGTAGATATCAGCAAGCATAACGAAGCACTGCTTCCAAAGAACCCCAACAGTTGATGATAGAACTCTTGCGTTTTTAACAAATGATTAAACAAATCTAAAATCGCGAGAAAAACTTACGTTTGTTGTATCTTTGACAATTGCAATTCGGTCATCAATCACACCGCTTGAATAGTAAATTTCGGTATCTAAAGCGGTAGTACCAATAACATTTCTAAACCTCAGGCGATATTGACTAGCATCGCCTTTCGTCTGAATGAAATCTGATTCATAGTCCCAGTCTTCGATAACAGCATATCCATCCCCATCCCCGTAATAAAAAACTTTATTCGGATCACCTAGAACAAAATAATCACGGCCGTCTCCACCAGTTAAATAGTCAAACTGTTCTCCGCTTATTGTTCCGACGTCGTCGCTGGAAACAAACCCATTTAGGGTATCATCGCCATCGCCACCGTTTAGGGTATCATTGCCATCGCCACCATAGATTGTGTCACTACCAGCCCTGCCATAGAGCAGGTCATCGTCCTCCTCACCATCGACGAGGTTATCATCGATATTCGTAGCATATATAGTGTCATTGCCTCTACCACCCTGGTTGTTGTCATATTCAGAATCGTAGAAGCCATAGTGATTTCCAAGCTCAATGTAGTCATTATTATTCTCTACAGATCTCAGCCTCTCTGAAAAGCTTAAAATGAGGTCACTACTATCAAAGGTAATGTCTTTACTATTCGCCCCATAACCATAATAAACGTCTGTTTTAAGCTTTCCATTATCCTCGAAGGCATTTTGCAAAGATGACAATGAGTCTGGATCGGCCCCATAGGAAGCAGGAAGGATAAATTTTATAAATAAAGCATCAGCGCCATAAAAACTCTCGTTGCTCCCGGGTGCCGTCAGAAGCTTTGCTTGGTACTCTGTCTGTCCATCAGCATTGATAAATGAGACTAGATCGCCGATAAATGAGACTAGCTCGCCGTCAGTCGAAGGTGTAACACGCTCCAGCTGCTGAATACTGCCCGTAGCAACCCCTCTAAAAAGCCCTTTATTCTCTGCTGGGTCTTCATCTTGACTTTTTGAGAAATCTAGTTCGGTAATATAGGTGGGGCCATTAGGGTTCCGGCTGATTCTACCTTTAGCTGCCTTAGCTGGTGTTGTTACAGGTGGAGTAATGGGTGTTGTTACAGGTGGAGTAATGGGTGTTGTTACAGGTGGAGTGATACCTATTACTACAGGTGGAGTGATACCTATTACTATAGGTGGGAGGTCTATTGGAGAGTCGACAATAGGTGCGGCAGACAATTTGAGTTGGTAGCGACTTTTCCCTTTCCCTCCAAGGACTCGAACATAATACTCTCCTGCTGCAAGATCTCCTAGTTCTGATACAGACACTCGCCTGAGGACACCTTGAAGGTCTTTAGCCCCGAGCTTGCTAAAGTCTGTCTTTTTGAGTCGCTTATTGAGTGAACCTGTAAGAG
>Ga0335394_10008044_pt1 | contig 11893 bp, 10 predicted proteins | sample MAT03_FD_205741 | JGI IMG/M metagenome (GOLD analysis project Ga0335394, IMG submission 205741) | Freshwater microbial communities from Lake Fryxell liftoff mats and glacier meltwater in Antarctica - MAT-03 (spades assembly) (version 2) ... | reverse complement strand
GAGAGCACGTGGATGTGGCTTCGCGTTTCGGGATCTTGTTCGGCGCGCACCGTCAGCGTCGTCTCGACACGAGACCGTTTCACCGAACGCCCTGATTGTGGCCCTCCGCGTCCTTGATTCGTCTCGCCGCCGCACGCTACGCTGATGCGGTGGGTGTCGCTTCCGTCGCCTTTGGCTCCACCTTCACCAACTCGTAGCCCATCTCCTTCTCGCGGCGATGGAGGTGGCGCTCCTGCTTCTCACGCATCTGCGCGGCCGCTGAAGAGCGAAGGAAAGATGCTCTTCTAGGACAAGGTCACCGACCGCCCGCTCACCCTCGCCAATGATCACTTGGAGAAAGAAGTGCGGGGCCAGATCAGCGATAGCTCGCTGACGATCGTCATGGTGACGAGCCATTCGTTCATCTTCACGAGGCCGGGATTAATTGGAAACGCCGCCTGAGAAGGCTACGTCGTCGCCTGGCCGGAGAAGAAGGTGCTCGCCCGGTTTACGGTTTCCAGCGTCAATCTGGACAACATTCCGTCCATTGGTTCTTTTCACGGCGACGGGCAAGTGGCCACCAATCGAATCCTCGACCTGGAGGACACGGCCGCCCTGCTGCTGGCGCGGTGGATCCCAAAACACCAACGGTATGGCCAAGTGAATGCTCCAGTCACTGCTTGTCGGCGATCAAGAAAAGGGGTAGGAAGAGAAAAGCGGCCGGGTGTCGAATGACGTTGAAACCAGGCCGAACCAGCCGTTACAGCGGACGGGGCCGGCATCGTTGCTTGTCGCAGCATTACGTCTCTCCAGCCGGCACCGCTGCTGAGCTGGGTCGTTCGGCGGCAGAGAGTGCGTGACCGATGGAGTCCTGGGCGGTCATCGTGGCGAACGTGCTCGGTGTCGCCGTGTTTTTCGGCGGGATCGCCCTGTGCGTCCGGTTCGACCAGCAGGGCAAGACCCGCCGCCGGGAGTTGGAACACGCCGAGCGGATGCGGGCCATCGAGCTGGGCCGGCCGCTCGACGACGCGGCGGTGGCCCGCTACCAAGCCCTCGGGGCAGTCGGGGTAGTCGTCCCCATCGTCGGCCTTTCGGCTGCGGCGATCGGGAGTTGCTTCGCCCTGCTGTTCAAGGAGCCTGAGTGGCGTTTCGGGTCGTTGGCTGTGATATGGGTGGTGTGCGGCGCAGTGTGCCTGGCCGTAGTGCCCGTAGTCGCCGCTAAGCTGCGGGAGTTGCCGCCCCGCCCAGCCCCGGACGCCGAACCGGGCCCATGTCCTCCTGACCCCAAAGAAAACACTCCCACGGACGGTTCTTTGGGGAACGTCTGATGGTGTGAGAATCTCCGATTGCCCCTGTCGATGCCGAGGCTCCGCACGATCCTTCAACGACCACAGGCGGTGGGAGATTTCTCTCGCACCGCCTGCAGCGTTGATACGGAGTCGTTCGCGGGCTCAGGCGGCCTTCAACTTTGCGGGGGCCGTCGCCGTGGCGGGGAACGAGGGGAACTGGCGGTAAAGCTCCAGCATCTTCGCGGCGATCTTGTCGAAGCCGTTCGCTTCCGTGTACGCACGGGCCTTCTGGACCAGATCGCTGGCCAACTCCGGCGAGGCAGCCAGCTTCTTGATCGTCCAGGCAAGCTCGTGCGGGCAGTCCGGCGTTACCATCATCATCGCGGACGACGCATCGTAGATCTCGCGGAATGTCGTCGTCTTGCTCGCGATGACCGGCTTGCCGGAGGAGATCGCCCAGGTGATCGCGGCGGAACCGGACATGCCGATTTCCAGGTAAGGGGCGAGACAGAAGTCGGTCGCGCTCTGCCAGAGGTCGACCTGCTCGCTGCTGACATAGCCCGTGATGAAGAGCCGCGACGGATCCTGCTTCTTCCAGAGCTTCAGCACGTCCTCAAGGATCGGCTCCGTCGTCTGCGGATGCAGGCCGCCAACCAAAGCGAGCGAGTAGTCTGCGGGCAACAGCTTCAGGGCACGGGCGGCGGTGAGCGGGCCCTTGTATCGGCTGATGAAGCCGAAGATCGACAGCAGAGTCCTGTCTTCGGAGATGCCCAGGATTCGCCGGGCTTCGTTGCGCGAAACCTTGATGTTCTCCGATCGCGGCTTGAAGCCCATCGGCAACACCGAGATGATCTCGGAGGGAATGCCAAGCTCGGCGTACTGAAGCCGCGTCTTCTGGGTGTGAACGATCACGCGGATCTGATCACGATGCTTTTGCATCAGACTGATAATGGTTTCAGGCTTCTTTCGGCTGCGGAGGAAGTCGTGGGTGCCGTAGATCGCCTGCTTCACGCTCTTGCGGATCTGGGCTTTGAGGCCGAGCCTTTCCTCGGGCATGGGCTGATAGCCCATCGAAAACGCCGGACTGTGGAACGTGATGGCGATCGGCTTGCCCGTCTTGATCAGCCGGTGAAGGCAGTCGGTGAACACGAGGTTCGCGTGATCGGTGGAGATGCGGCTGAAGAAGGAGAACTCGTGCTGAATGTGCACGAGGTCCGCCTTGGCCGTCCGCGAGGCGAGTTCGTCGTATTCCCTGTGCATGTCGTGAAGGCTGAGGTTCGGATTCTCCACGAGTCCAACGGGCATTATGGCGCTGCGCACCCCGCACGAGTCGAGCCCGCCGATGACGTCCGCGGCGTAGTCCGCGATGCCGCAGCGGACTTTCCACGACGAATAATGCTGAACGAGTGGAGCACTCACGGTCACTCTCCCTTTCACCTTCAAGATTGTTCGCGACGCCCGAGGGTCACGCCGCGGCGGACCAACCCATTCGGTTCAAGGCCTTGACGTCCGACTCCACCATCATTTCGACGAGTTTCTGGAAGGAGACCTCGGGCTGCCACTGGAGCACGCGGCGGGCCTTCTCAGGGTTCCCCAGAAGGGTGTCGACCTCAGCGGGTCGGTAGAACTTCTGGTCCACCACGACATACTTCCGCCAGTCGAGCCCGACGTGCTGGAAGGCGAAGGAAACGAACTCCTCGACGGAGTGCATCTCGCCGGTGCCGATGACGAAATCGTCCGGTTGGTCCTGCTGGAGCATGAGCCACATGGCTCGCACATAGTCGCCGGCGAAGCCCCAGTCGCGTTTGGCCTGGAGGTTGCCGAGGCGAAGTTCCTTGCTCTTGCCGAGCTTGATTCGAGCGGCGCCATCGGTGATTTTTCGGGTCACGAACTCGAGGCCGCGGCGAGGGCTCTCGTGGTTGAAGAGGATGCCCGAGCAGGCGAAGAGGTTGTAGCTTTCGCGGTAGTTGACGGTGAGATAATGGCCGAAGACCTTCGCTACGCCGTACGGGCTACGCGGATAGAACGGCGTGGTCTCGCTCTGGGGCGTTTCGAGGACCTTGCCGTACATTTCGCTGGAAGAGGCCTGGTAGAAGCGGGCGGCCGGGTGGACGGCACGGACCGATTCCAGAACGCGGGCCACGCCCACGGCGGTGAACTCTGCCGTGAGCACCGGCTGTTCCCAGCTCGTGGGCACGAAGGACATGGCCGCGAGATTGTAAACCTCGTCGGGCTGCACTCGCTTGAGAACGCGGTCCAGGGAAGATTGATCGAGAAGGTCGGCCTGGGCCAGATCGATGCGGTCGCGGAGGTGCTCGATTCGCGAGAGGTTCTCCGTGCTGGATCGCCGGACGATTCCGCAGACGTTGTAGCCTTTGGAGAGGAGAAGTTCCGCGAGATAGCTGCCGTCCTGGCCCGAAATCCCGGTGATGAGCGCCGTTCGCGAATGCATGGACGACTTCCCTTTCGTCAAATGAAACTATCCCGGTCAATCCGCTTCGCCGGGCGAAAGCTTATATTCGGAGAAACTCCTACAGTCAATTGAGCTAAGTTCTCTCCGAGAGGCGAAAATGTACAGGCTGCCCAGATCCCCCACTCGCCCCGCAATCTCAGCCCGCGGCTCGGGATTGCCGGCCGAGCACGAGCTTGGCGCGATGCTTGGCCCACCAGACCAGTCCACTGGGGCTCATGTAGCGATGGAGTTCTCTGTTGAGATCAAAGATGTCGCGAGCCTGAGCGGCGATGGCTTCACGAAGCAGATGGGCCTCGTGCTCCATGCGATCACGCTGGCACACGATCTCCAAATCCCGCTCTGCAATGAGTTTTTCCAGGTACTGGATGTACGGGGTAAACTTGGAGGGAAAGTAATCATCGAAAACGTTGGCGGGGGTCGAAAGCAGGTCGAGTAGGTGGCGATCCTCTTCGCGGACGTAGAAGCGGTTGAGCCCGTCAAAGAGTGTCAAGAGGTATCCGGCCTTCAAGAGCAGCGGTTCCCAGGACTGGTGGCAGGGTTTGGGCGACATCGGCTCGGTCGCTTCGACCACGAGAATCCGCGGCCGCCAGCGAGTCCAGTCGGCTCCTTCGATGACGCCTTTCTCGTGGCCTTCGACATCGATCTTGAGAAAGTCGATCGGCCGCCGAACGTGAGCTTCGCAAATCTCCGCGAGGGTCGCCATCGGAACTTTGATCGGCGTCGTCGCGTAGCCCTGCTCTTCCAGGCGTGTCGACTGCTCTGGATCGAGCGTGGATAGGCCGCCGAGTTGAGCGTCGACGCTCGTGTAGAGGGTGGCCTGCCCGGACTGGTTGGAGACCGCCATTTGAAGGGTGGTGTCGAGAGGTCGGACGGTTTGAAGTTCCTTGACGAAATGGGGCAGCGGCTCAAGATTCAAGCCGCGCCAGCCACGTTCGTAGAAGACCCGGGTAATGGAATCATCCGGCCCCGAGGCGCCGACGTCGATGTAGAAGCCGTCCGGCTGTTCCTTGAAGACTCGCCAGAGGATCACGTCTTCAGCGTTCTGAGCAAATGAGCGGAACGGCATTGTGATGACCTCAGTAGGAGAGAATAGGTTCTATAGCGCGCCGCGGGTCGCCGAATCAAGACCAGCTTGAACAACACGGAGTTTCACGGCGAGTGTGAGAGGGCTCGAGTGCAACGCCTTGGAGTTACGGGCATTCAAGTTGTTCAGCGAGGCGAGATTCGCTGCCGGAGAGGTGCGAGGAGTTTGTTGAGCAGCCGCCGCGGCAGGTTCCGCAGAGCGGCCTGGCGCAGTTGCGACTGGGCGTGGGCCAGTTCGTTGCGAGCGGCATCGCGTTCAGCCTGTAGCGTTTGGAGATGATTGTCACGCTCACGAATCTGCTTGTGCAGGGCTTCGCGGGACAGGTTCATTTCATGGCGAGTGGGCAGATCATACTTGATCTCGCCATTCCGCACGCCCAGGAGATTCGTCGCCAGGCGAACAGCCTCCGAGATCGTGCGGACTCCGAAGGGCGTGGTATCGAGGCTGAGGAAGTCTCCGTTGTAGCCATCGAGCCAACTTCGCAGTTGCGGGAGCACCGCGGGGGGCGGATCGGGGGCTTCCGTATCAAACCACCGTAGCAATTGAGCATCATCTTGAAGCGTCGCTCGGATCGCCTGCCGGGCGGCGGCCCGAGCCTGGGGGTCGGTCACCATGACCGAGGCGAGTAGCCGTTCGATGAGATTCTTGCGGTCGAGCACGAGTTCGGAAGCGTCGGGGAATAGCCAATCCTTCGCGTGAAGGAATGAATCCGCCGCATGCACCGGCAACAGGTTGAGGTCCGGCAGCCAGCGGTGATGATGCACGCCTCGCTCGCGATGCAAACGGAAGAATTCGTTTGCGATCGGATTCTTGTCATCCACTAGCAAGGTGGCGACGCCGTTGCTTTTCCCGGAGAGTCCGGAAATCTCCATGGGAAATCCGACGGATAAAAACGAGCTGGAGAGGTAGCCGAACGCGAACCCGGAATAGACATCAGGATAGCATGTGGGGAAGAGACGCCCCACCCGATGCTTATGTTCGCGGATCAAGGAGTGATGAATGAAGGCGTTATAAATCATGGGGAGCGTATCCGCTCCGACTTCATTTTGAACGACGCGAGCGATCTGAGAGCGGCCGTTCACCGTGTGCTGCCAGCGGTCGAGTGGCAGGCGAAGGTTGTTCGCGGCGCCGGCAACAAGAATATTGGGCCAGGTGTACAGGCCACGATCGTAGCGGATGGCACGAGGACTGTTGTGAGCGATGAGGAGTCGATCGATTTCTCGAAGGGCGAACGGCATTAAACCGTCATCATCGCCCAGCACTTTCACATATTCCCCCGTCGCCTGCTCGACCGCGGCTTCCCAGTTGTCGTTCATCGCCAGGGGGCGATTCGCACGGAGGTACTTCACACGAGGCGAAGCGACGGCGTCCACCACCTCGCGAGTGGCCGGCGAACTGTGGTTATCCGCCACGATGATCTCGTAATCCTCGAAATCCTGCTCCAGGCAGGTCTGAAGCGAGTATCGAAGAGTCTCGGCTCGTTCGCGCGTCGGAATGACGAGACTGAATCGAGGCTGTTTCATCCCTGATCCTTGAAGAGGCCACCCCACACACGGTAAGCACCCGTGCCCATGGGGAAGTCGGTCGCTTTTCCCGCGGTCGAAGGGAGCAATTTAACCCGTGACCGGAAAGCAATTCCAGCCCAAATCGATCATGGCTGACGCGGGGAATCCGCTGGACGGAACCGGGAAATGATTAACCGGGAAATGAGCAAGCCTGGCCATCGCGGCGGCCAGGCTTGAAGTGTCGCGTCCGATCGAGCCTCAACCGAGGAAAAGGCCCTTGGAGTCCGAGGCGGTGCCGATCGGGAATTCCACCTGCGCGGTGGGCTGGCGGCCCGAGAGAATCTGGTCGGAGGTGATGATCCGTACGCTGCTGTCGGTCCGCAGGGCGGTGGTGAAGATCATGTCGTCGAGGCCGTTGCCGTCCAGATCCTTGACCGCGACGCGGGTGCCGTAAGGCAGGTTTTCCGGAGTGGAGTACTGGCTGAAAAGGAAGGGGAGGAGCATGGGGTCCGCCCCGGGGCGCGACGTCAGCATGTAGCCCGAGTAAGCGATGGTTCGGCTGCCTCCGCCCACGTCCGCGGAGAAGACGATTTCGGAATAGCCATCGCCGTTGAGGTCGCCCGAAGCCACGTACGCTCCGGTGCGGAGTCGCGAGTCGTAAGCATAGAAGTCGTTGTAAAGGCGGTCAGTGCGGTTGACGCGAATCGAATTGCCACTGAGCACGCAGACTCGCGGTCCGCCGCCCGGCCCGGCGGTGACGATCAGATCCGAGGCGCCGTCCCTGTTCACGTCGCCCATCGCCAGGCGAACGCCGCCCTTGAAGCTCGGATCCTCGAAGGCGTAGAAGTCCGCCATCGTGTTGAAGGCGTTGCCTCGGAAGGTGAAGACCTGAATGCGGCTGCTGCCGACATCCGAGCCGACGGCGAGTTCGGCCCGGCCATCGCGGTCGACATCGCCAGCCGCCAGATACACCCCGCCGGTGAAGCCGCTCAGCACCGAGGTAGGGCCGATAATGTTTGAGAGATCGCGGCCGCTGTAAACGCGGATGGTCGCGTTCACGCCGGCCCCCGTGCCCACGGCCACATCCTGGATTCCGTCCGCGTTGAAGTCGCCCGTGACGGAGCGGACCACGCCGTTGTAGTTCGAGAAGGGCTTGATCACCCCCGAGATGGCATAGAGGCGGCCGTCGCCGAGTTTCTGGAAAAGCTGAATCGTGCCGCTGCCACCGCTGATCACGACCGTGTCCAGGTTCGGAGTCGTGATCGACTTCGCGGGCGTCGGCGGCGATACCGGCGGGGGAGGCGACACCGGCGGCACGGTCACCGGCGGCACGGTCACCGGCGGCACGGTCACCGGGGGAGACGACGAAACCGGCGGCGAGGAGCTTCCGTAGGCATCGGCGACGGAGCGAAGGCTCCAACCGATGTCCTTGAGGGCGGCGTAATCCAGTTCCGACATGCCGATGCGGGCGCCATACGGCGTGCTGGGATCGAGAGCAGCCTGATTCGTGGCGGCGGCGGCAGCACCGGTGCACGAGGGGCAGTGGCAGCCGAAGCCCATGACGCCTTCGGCCCAGTGCCCGCCCCCCGACTGCACCGGGACGGGTGAGCCGTACAAGGCTTTGGCCGACGCACCCTGGAATGCCCCTCCGGAGATCAGGCCATACCACTGGGTGGATGTGCCGAGCCCAAGGACGTGGCCAAGTTCGTGCTGAAGCACGGAGTAGAAGTCGACGGAGTTAGCCGGAACGTTAGAACTGGCCCCGAAGCTCCAGGGTGTGCCGTTCGTGTCGAAGCTGATGCTGCCGCCCCAGGTGACGAATCCGCCGGAGGTGTCGCCGCGATTGCCGACGTAGCTGACCCAGGACGAGGAGCCTGACGCGCTCCAGCCGCCGAAGCCGCCGACGGCCGCCTGCGAGCCACTCAGATCCCGGCCGCCGACGAAGACGTGCAGCGTATCCGCCGCGACATTCAAGTTCGTAACGTTCTGCGTGGCACCCGTGGAAGGGTTGAAGAACGAGGCCGTCCACTGGTTGGCACTACTGGTGGTGATGGCTCCGAAGCCGGCGTCAAGCCGGGCCGTCAGCTCGTTGGCAGCCTGCTGAAGCATGTTCCGGCGGGAGACATCGTTGAAAAAGCCCGAGGTGTCGTATCCGAAATCGAAGACGATCGTCAGGGCGGGAACCTCACGTTCTTCCAGCGATTCCAGTTGAAGCCGCGTGCGCTTGGTACTGCGGCACCGAGGCGTGTTGGGCTCGCCTTTTCGGGGATTCTCGGAGAATTGTTCGCTGAGCCAATTCCACATGGTCCACCCACCTATGAGCATCCCGGTGTCGAAGATGGCTCGTGGGTACGCACCTTCTCCGGAGGCAGAGGCGGAGCCCTGCCAGGCGAAGTTTTGGGTGTGTTCCTTGGGAGCCGAAAGGCAGGAGTTCCGTAGGCGCGCCGCGGCACATTGCCGCCGGGAGGGGCCGCAAGGCTGGCTTTGATTGCGAGTCAAAGACGACGCGAGGGAACGTACTGCCGCGTAACGGGGAAACGACCACGAACGGGTCGACAACAAGGCTCACAATTCGTGTGAGACGGCTCAACCGGCTGGCATCAGAGCCTGCCTTGCATCCGCGTTACATCAGTCCTTAGAACCCTCCGGTAAACCTTGTCAAATGCGCCGGGAAAAAGAGTCGTGCGGGTCTTCCCGGTTATACCTGCAAGCAGAATTTCTTCGGTCCGGCCGGAACCGATTCATGGCATGGCAGAGAATGTGTAAACCCCCGGATGCGCGTTGCCTTCACTGACAGTGCCGCCAAAAGGGAAACACAAGGGAAGATTTCCCAGGAGCCAACGTGGAGTGAGAGGTGGCGCATGGAACCGTGCTTCGATCACGAGTGTGAGTCCATGGTGTGGGCTGAGAAGTGAGCCTGAGCGCGAATCTGTCGCTTACGGACTGTGACGTGCCGGAGAGAAATGAAGCCGAACCCTGTGAAGCCCGCGGCCTCTGTGATGCCGACGTGTGGGGTCAATGATAAACTGAGGACAAACCACCGGAGGCCGCGGGCTGATGTCGGAAACGCTTCTCAACACCCCGCCGCTGAGCCCCTGGCACTCGCCCTTTCCCGTCAGCGAAATCCTGCACCCTCACGATCCGCCCCGGCCGCGGAAACACCGCATCACCGCCGTGCTCCCGGCATATAACGCGGAGCGCACCCTCGCCGCCACCATCGCGGATTTCCCCGCTGGTTGCGTCGACGACATTCTCCTCGTGGATGATGGCAGCAAGGATCGCACCGTCGAGATTGCCCGCGAGATGGGCCTCAACGTGATCGTCCACCCCAGGAACCGGGGCTACGGAGGCAACCAGAAGACCTGTTACCGCTACTGCCTCGAAACCGGAGCGGACATCATCGTGATGATCCACCCGGACTACCAGTACGACGCCCGCATCATCCCGCACGCCGTCGGCATCATCGAGCTCGGCCTGTGCGATTTCGTTCTCGGCAACCGCATTCGCAGCCGGGCCGAGGCTGTCCGTTGCGGAATGCCCTGGTGGAAGTACCTCGCGAACCGTGGCCTCACGATCTTCGAGAATCTCGCCCTGGGTCAGAACCTCGGCGAGTGCCACAGCGGCTTCCGCGTCTACCGACGCAGCGTCCTCGAAACGCTCCCCTTTGAACGCAATTCGGACGACTTCGTCTTCGACTCGCAATTCCTCATCCAGGCGGTTTACTTCGGCTTCCGCCTCGGCGACATCCCCGTCCCCGTCCGATACTTCGACGAAGCCAGCAGCATCAACTTCCGCCGTAGCTCCAAGTACGGCATCGAGACGGTGAAGACCGTGGCCCAGTACTGGTTCAATCGCCTGGGATTATCGCGGAGTTCGCTGTTCCTGCCGAAGGATCCTGCCGACGAGAAGGGCAAGTCGAGTTGAAGTTGCGGCACCAGGGCCCCGTGCATCACGCGGCTTTGCGGAGGAGTCGCTTCCACCAGGCGGGGTCGCTGGATTCCTCAGAATCCTTGGCTTCCGGCTCTTCCTTCGGCTCCGGCTTCTCTTTCTTCTTCCTGGACTTCTTCGCTTCCTTCTCGTCCTTTGCCGCCGGATCAGGGCTGGCCGCCACTTGCAGCAGCAGGCCCAGCACGGCGATCGCCACGACCAGGCCGTTCAGCGCCGCCACGTTTCGACCTGCCCACGCGGCGAGGTCGGACTTGGTGATCGGTTCGAGAACGATCAGCCCCGCATGGCTGGCGAGCAGCGTTCCAATGAGACTGGTGAGGAGCATCGTCCAGACGCGGTAAAGAAGCAGGCCGAAGAGACCACCGGACAGGAAGACCGCCCACAGTTCCTGGGCTTGCGGCAGCACCCACTGGGCTGCAAACCAGGCGCCGACGCCGCCCGCGAGGAAAGCGATGACGCGAGCGAGTTCCAGGGCCATCATGCCGGCAGCGACGGCCAGCAACAAACCGACCGCCAGCACCTGACCGCCCGCCGCCTGCCCGGCGTTGAGGCCGATGACGCCCGCGGTGAGCGTGATCCCCGAAACGACCCAGAAGCGGTGCCAGCGCCAGCCAAAGAGCCAGAGCGCAAGCCCCAGCACGAGGATGGTTCCCGCCATCGCTCCCGTAAGGCCGCGGCCTTCGAGCAGGATATCCGGTGCGATCAACTGCATGGGAGACGCGCGAAGGAAAGTCGAGACAAGCGACGCCAGAGATTGACCATACGGGATAGTCGCAAGGAGTGTCAAGCACCTCCGCCAGCTCCGCGGCCGTTCAGGCGGCCTGTCGCCGTTACGTTGAGTGTTGTCCTAAGAGTTGAACATGCACCTTTCGGCGGCGGGGCCCATCGAACTCGCAGAAGTAAATCCCCTGCCAGATGCCAAGAACGAGGTCTCCGTTTTCGACGAGAACCATGACAGACGTGCCGATCAGGCTGGTCTTGATGTGGGAGTCGCTATTGCCCTCGCCATGTCGGAAGCCGGGCACGTTCTTGGGGATATGGTGATTCAGCCAGAGGAGCATATCGTGCACGACATCAGGGTCCGCATTCTCCTGAATGGTGAGCCCCGCGGTGGTGTGCGGGCAGTAAACGACGATGGCCCCCGCGGTAACGCCCGCCTGCTTGACCACTTCACGGACACGATCCGTGATCTCGACGAACTCATTGCGGGTCCGGGTCTCGACGGTCAACGTGGTCATGGGAACTTTCCTGAAAGCAGCCAGCGTGAACCCATCCCGGTGCAGCATGCGAGTGTGTCACGACGGGTGGTCGGTGGCGCTTACGCCATCAGACGCTCCCCGCAGAACCGTCCGGGGGAGTGTTTTCTTTGGCATCCTGAGGGCACGGGGCCGGTCCGGCGTCCGCGGCCGGCACCCGATGGTAAGCCCAGCGGTTGGCCCGCAGCCAGGCGCTTGCCATGAAGGAGATCATTCTCGCCATTGATCTCGGTCGTTCCAAGAGCGACGCCTGCCATTGCCGCAAGCCTTGACCTTCGATTCTCTCACCTCGCCACGAAGCGATCCAGAAACGCCTTGGCTCGGCGGGCGGTGTTCACGGCGTCGTGGCTGTGGCGGCT
>Ga0335394_10008043_pt1 | contig 11893 bp, 10 predicted proteins | sample MAT03_FD_205741 | JGI IMG/M metagenome (GOLD analysis project Ga0335394, IMG submission 205741) | Freshwater microbial communities from Lake Fryxell liftoff mats and glacier meltwater in Antarctica - MAT-03 (spades assembly) (version 2) ... | reverse complement strand
CGTGCATGCCGCGAAATGGTGGTAGCCTTGCGTGGGCTGGAAATGGGCGGCCATAAGGAGGAAGCACACTTCGATCTGTTACGGAACGCGGTGGAGGAATTCAGGCCGCTCTTTGTGGAATGGGTGGACACCTTCAAGGAGTCTGACCGCATGTGGGATGAATGGGGCCTATTCAACTTGCCGGGTGATGTGCCTGATAGCGACGACTGCTAAGCTGCGTTGCATTTACTTTTGAGAAGGATCAGCAGAAAAAGACCAAGGCCAAGGTCACACGGCATTTCGTGATCCGGACAACAACGAATGACGTTCAAGATCCTTACCTCCAGCTTGCTTGACCAGTATATCGCTGCTGTTGGGGGATCACCCTTGGACAAGCTCGAGCGCATCAAGAAAATAGACGTTCCGGTTGATCATTTCAGTTCTACAAGTCCGTTTCTTCGGTGTACTCATCCAAAATTGAAGGAGACGAGATCGAATTCGACAGTTTCTACAAGCATAAATTTCTTAAGGTCGCTACGAGGATGAAGACATTACAAAATTCCTTAGGTGCGGTCCACTTTAAGGGGAGTAGAATGTTCATTTTCCCCGATGGATCCACGAAATTGGTCCAGAAGTACTTTAAGAACTACTAACATGAAATACGTAAAAGAGCCTGAGGGTGTTGACTTTGTGATCAAGAGTCGTCCCCTAACCAAAAAGGATAGGGAAGAGATCAGCGAGGTCATTCGCAAGCACAAGGCACAGGAGGCCGCGAAAAAAGACAGGAGCAAGCGTAAAGCGTCGTAAGGGTACTTCGGAACCCTTCAACCTAGAGATCGCACCATAGCCATCATATTTCTGGACGGCTCTTCACGCAATTGGTCCTTCCAATTTCGACCTTGAACATTCTCCTACCCCCCCTACCCGATACCTTTGCCCCATGCCCATTGAACAGAAGCACATCCAGGCGTTGAGCGCGTTGGAGTTCAAAGCACGTCAGGTGGTGGAAGGTTTCCTTGCGGGTTTGCACAAGAGCCCGTTCCATGGGTTCAGCGTGGAGTTCGCGGAGCACAGGGCTTACAACCAAGGCGAGAGCACGCGGCATATCGATTGGAAGCTCTATGCCCGCACGGACAAGCTCTTCACCAAGCGCTACGAGGAAGAGACCAATTTGCGGTGCCAGTTGGTGGTGGATACCAGCAGCAGCATGTATTTCCCCGAGAAGACCGGCTCCTCGACTGCGCTCAAGGGCGGGATCCCGGAATTCAATAAAATGGAATTCGCTGTCCATGCGGCGGCGGCTTTCATCCAGTTGCTACGCAAACAGCGCGATGCCGTTGGGTTGACCACCTTCAGTCAGCAGGTGAACATTGCGGAACAGGCCCGTAGCAATGCCGTACACCTTCGGCATTTGATGCAGCATTTGGAAGACCTGCTCGCCGCGGAAGCTCCGGCACGTGGACAAACCACTTCGGTTGTGGAAGCCTTGAACGATATTGCACGCCGTGCGCACCGCCGCAGCTTGGTGGTGATCCTCAGCGACATGTTGGATGGGCAAGACCGCGAAGAGGAAGTGTTCGATGCCTTGCAACATTTACGGTTCAACAAGCACGACATCATCCTGTTCCACGTGGTGGACCGGAAGCACGAACTGGAATTGGACCTGCAGGACCGCCCTTACACTTTCGTGGACGTGGAGACCAACGAGCAGGTAAAGGCGCACCCGAGCGAGATCCGCGATGCTTACAAAGCGGCCATGACCGAGCGTTGGCACCGGCTCAAGTTGAAGTGCGGCCAGTACCGGATCGATCTGGTCGAGGCCGATATCAACAAGGGTTTCGAGCCGTTGCTGCTGGAGTTCTTGACGAAGCGGGCACGGTTGTACTGAACGGAGCCTCGTAGAACCTCGAACGTTCTTCCACCTTTACAGTCCCCCAGCTTAAAGCCGGGCTGTGCCTTTCGACCACACGTGATTTGGATCGTGTGAGGGCACCCCATTGTTCTTGAGCCGGTTACGCTGTGATACGGCCAACTCCACCTGTAACCCCACTGGGCGAACGGTCGTATCAAGCCTCCGAATACCAACATTTCATCGACGAAAAGTCGAATTAAGAACCCACCCGGCCATGATCTTTCGATCCAACACCTGCTCTACACGAACCAAGCGGTCCAAGAACCTTCCACAAGCGCTCCTTCTGGGGTTCGCTACACTGCTAAGTGTGGGAAGCCATGCAAACAACATAGTAGTGAGCAACCCAACAGTGGTGGGTGCGAACCTGCAATTCAACATTTCATGGGACAACAGTTGGAGCACCACGCTCGGTCCCGCCAATTGGGATGCGGTTTGGATCTTCGTGAAACGGCAATCGTGTACGGATAACCTGTGGGTGCATGCACCACTGAACACGAACTCGGGCGCACATTCCACTGCGGGGCTCCTGCAAGTGGATGCCGTGTCTGATGGCTTGGGCGTGTTCGTTCGCCGGAGCGCTGCGGGTTTTGGCAATATTCCCGTGACCTCGGTCACCATCGCACTACAGACCCCTGCCAATGGCACGGACAATTTCCAAGTGCTCGGTCTGGAAATGGTAAGCGTACCCGAAGGTGATTTCTACATCGGTGATGGGGCCGGCCAATACTCTTTCAGTTCGGTACTGATCACCTCGGCCATTCAAAGTGCAGGGCTCGGGACCCAATCCAATTACACGAGTTGGGGCAGCACGGCCCCGTTGCCCAACACCTACCCACATGGTTGGAACAACTTCTACATCATGAAATACGAGGTTAGCCAAGACAGTTATGCCAGCTACCTGAATTGCCTGACCTACAACCAACAGTTCAGCAGGACGAGCATTCCACCCCAGAACTTCGTGGGGACGTTGATGGTAAACCAACCGTCCGCCAGCCGTAACGGGATCCGCATTAAAGTACCCGGAGTACCCAGCATAATGCCTGCGGTTTATGGTTGCGACTTGAATAACAACGGCGTTTTCGCGGAGGCTGATGATGGAGCGAACATCGCCTGTAATTGGCTTTCGTGGCCGGATCTGATGTCCTACTTGGATTGGTCCGGACTACGCCCCATGTCTGAATTCGAATACGAGAAAGCCTGCCGGGGTGTGGTTCCGGGCTCCAACCCGAATGAATACGCCTGGTCCAACTCCATGTTGCTACAAGCGGAATCAGGGGCGCTAAGCAATGCCGCCACCGGTACCGAGTTATCCACCAGCGCGGGGAATGGCTTGTGCGCTTACGGTGCCGGCTCGAATGGGAAAGGCCCGTTGCGCTGCGGGTTCGCGGCTTCCAGTGGCACCACGCGCTTCCAATCGGGCGGCAGTTTCTACGGGGTGATGGAACTTTCCGGCAACGTGAACGAACAATGCGTAGGCGGATACGCCTTCAACTACTCCGCCTTCACCAGGGTGAACGGCAATGGAGCAATTACCGCGAATGGTTCTGCGGACACTGTCGGCTGGCCTACATTGGGAGGCGGTCAATTTGGCGGATTGAGTCGCGGAGGTGATTGGTTCAATGTCTCAAGCTTTTTGCGTGTGAGCGATCGTGCTTGGATCATCAACAACACCAACCAAGGTCGACTGCGTACGCACGGTGGTCGTGGGGTACGGAACTACTGATCGCGCCCTATGTCACAGAAAGCCCTCATCATATTTCTCATCACGCTTGCCCCTGCCGTTATGGGCCAATTCAGCGGTGGTGTGAACGATGGCTTCGCACTGAACGACGTTCAGCAGACCAGTTGCGCCCAGATCAGCGCAACGACCACTTCCACGGGAGGCTTAGCGGATGGTTTTGCTTCCGGAGCCTTGACCCAGAGCGCGTGCGCCATTGACCAGTTCGACCTCCTCTTCAGCGGTGGCGTTCGGGATGGCTACACTTCGGGTGCATTGACGCAAAGCTCGTGCGCCATCGACCAGTTCGACTTTCTCTTTGCCGGAGGCTTGAACGACGGGAGTTCAGCAGGGAGCATTTTTCAATCAACCTGTCCCATCTCCGAAGAATACCTTGTCTTCAATGGTGGCATCAACGACGGGGCGGCCACCGCGGCATTGCTACAGGTGGAGTGCCCTGAGGCAGCGGAAGTGCACGTATTCCGAGGGGGAGAAGCCGATGGCGGTGCCATGGCCATGAACCAACAAAGTAACTGTGCGCCGGTCCACCCGCCGGAGATCTGGTACGGCGGCATATTGGACGGATACGCCAAGGGCATCAACGAACAAACGCTGTGCTTGGGGATGACACCCCTTCCGATCGAACTCTTGGATTGGGATGCCCAGTGCGAAGATGGCAGCGTTGCACTGCGTTGGGCCACAGCAACGGGAACCAACAACGATCACTTCACCCTGGAGCGAAGCTTGGATGGATCAAACTGGGAGTTGGTGGCACAAGTGGAGGCCGTCGAGAACAGCCAGACCGTTGTCCGGTATGAATACGTGGACAAAGAGCCATATCGGGCATTGGTTTATTACAAATTGTCCCAGACCGATCTCGATGGGACACGGACAGAATTCCACACTGTTGCGATCGACTGCCAGACCGGAACTACGGCCATGACGGTTTATCCGAACCCGAACAACGGCCAGTTCACCGTGGCGATCTACGGTGATGCCACCGTGCATGAATTACAGATCCACAGCAGCACAGGCAAACTAGTTCGCAGCCTTCCATGGCAGGGCGGCAGTTCGCAGGTGGACCTGAGCGAATTGCCATCGGGTGTGTACTATCTCCGGGCACTTTCCAACAAGAGCCTGAGCCAGCAAAAGGTGGTGGTCGAGCGCTAAGGCTTGCTCGCACATTCCACAGCGGGCCGGTTCTAAAGCGAGCGCTATCGGGCCGATCGGGATGTGGACCGATCTACATGTCCAAGGTTCGGGGTTCCATCTACCACCTATTGTGGCCGGTCGAAAAGCGCTGGACGGCCCTTCATGAACATGGTAGATTTCGGTCATGCGCAGCCTATTTCTCACCACCTCACTCCTTCTGTTCGGTCCAATTTTCGGAACAATTTTCCATGTTGCCAACAACGGGAACGATACGAGCAGCGGGTTGAGCATAGGCATCGCCTTTGCGACCATCCAACGAGGATCGGATGTGGCCCAAGCTGGTGATACCGTAATGGTACATCCCGGATCATATGCGGGTTTCCACGCCATGTCGCAGAGTGGTACGGCGAACGACCCGATCATATTCCTTGCTAATGGAACTGTGCAGATCATTTCGCCGAACAGCTTCACGAACCAGGACGGGATCAACGTGGAGAACGTGTCGTGGGTGGTGATCGATGGGTTCACAGTGAATGACATGCCGCGTGCAGGGATCCGATCAGCGCTTTCGGACCATATCACCATACGCAACAACGTGTGCGCCAACAATGGCAAATGGGGCATTTTCACCGGTTTTGCTGAACATATCCTCATTGAGCACAACCAATGTTCCGGCAGCATCGATGAACACGGGATCTACTTCAGCAACAGTGCGGACGACCCTGTGATCCGCTACAACGAATGCTTCGACAACAACGCGAACGGGATCCACATGAACGGAGATGTGAGCCTTGGCGGCGATGGGGTGATATCCAATGCACAGGTATATGGCAACATGATCCACGGGAACGGAAGTGCAGGTGGCAGCGGCATCAATTGTGATGGTGTGGTGAATTCGGTGATCTTCAACAACCTGCTCTACGACAACCATGCGAGCGGCATCAGTTTGTACCAGATCGATGGTGGCGCGCCAAGCACGAACAACAAGGTCTTCAACAACACCATCGTCAACGCCAGCGATGCGCGTTGGTGCGTGAACATCACCGACGATTGCACGGGGAACATGGTCCTGAACAACATCCTGATCAACCAACACGCCTTCCGCGGAAGCATTGTGATCGAAGAAAGTGCGTTGACCGGCTTCCAGAGCGACCACAACCTGGTGGTGGGGCGTCTTTCGCCCGATGGAGATGCGACCATACTGGACCTTGGAGCATGGCAAGCCTTGGGGTACGATGCCAATTCGCAGATCGCAGGGGCCCAAGGGTCCTTGTTCGTATCACCCGGCTCCGATCTTCATGCCTTGAACAGTGTTTCCCAGCAAGTGGATGCGGGCACCAACACGGTGGACAATGTGGTTCTGGAAGACCTCGATGGCACCCCTCGCCCACTGGGGAACGGGTTCGACATCGGCTGTTACGAGTATGTGGGAAATACCGGGATAACAGAAGAGCAAACCGGGTTGCCGGTAATGCGCATTGTAGGGGAATATCTCTGGATCGATAAGCTTGCTAACGGCTCCACTTTGAGTTGGTATGGGGTGAATGGCAGCCTGCTTGATACACCGCGAACGGTAACCGGTCAACAACAGGTCATTCCGGTTGCGGGATCTTGTATCGCCGTACTGCGCACCACTGATGGCCATGTCCGTTCACTTCCGGTGGTCCATTGACCATGGGTTCCAGTGGAATACCCGCGCCAAGGCACAAAGTGCGGAAAAAGCACTTGGACTTTCGTTCCCTAGTCCTACATTTGCAGCCGCTTCCCTGAAAAGGGGAGTAGAACGGACCGGTAGTTCAGCTGGTTAGAATGCCGCCCTGTCACGGCGGAGGTCGCGGGTTCGAGTCCCGTCCGGTCCGCTAGAAGCCCACCTCTTGGTGGGTTTCTTCATTTATTACTGACGGGACGAGAAGTCCATCCCGCACGTAGCTTTGCGGAGATGCGGGAAGTCCCGTCCGGTCCGCTAGAAGCCCACCTCTTGGTGGGTTTCTTCATTTAATACCGACGGAACGAGAAGTCCATCCCGTACGAAGCTTTGCGGAGATGCGGGAAGTCCCGTCCGGTCCGCAACGAAGCCGCCGCAACCCTTTAACACCAAGGGTTTGCGGCGGTTCTCGTTTTACGGGCATCGGTCAACACCGTTTCTCCGACCTTAACCCTCACTACGCCCGCCAATTATAGGAATACGGACCGTTCGCTCAGATCCAACCGTTCCTTGGAGCAGAGTGTTCACCTTCGCTGTGCCGATCACAGGAACCAATGAAAGAAGCCATCACTGCTCTGATCCTTTGCGGATCCCTGATCAATGGAAATGCCCAGCCGGTAGTCCACATTCCCGGTTCACTCCCCAACCCAGGGCTGCACCACTACAACCTTCACGAAAGCAACAGTCCATACTTCCTACGCGATACCCTGGGCAGCGCCCTGAACTGGGACCTGACGAAACTGAAGTTGGCCGACCCCGTATTCCAAACCGACAGCCTGATCCCGTGGGCCGATGCCGCTGACGATAGCATTCCCGATGGAACAGCGATGGTGCTGCACCGCGCCTTTGGGAACACGCGCTACTACCTGATGGTAAAGGACAATGAGCTCTTTGAACTGGGCAGCTTTGCTCCGTTCTATGATGAACGAACACATTACCTGAACCCCGTGCGACTCTGGGGAGACAACAGCGGCTACGGGTCCTATTCCGAGCGCTATTCACCTACGCAGGAGGATGTGATGATGCGACGCGAAGTGGTGGGGTCGGGAACGCTGACCACGGTTTTCGGGCGCTTCCAAGACCTGCTCTTGCTGAAGGTATGGCAGGACCGCGATGCCACTGCGGAACACTACGAAATGGTGGACCCCCAGAACGTGCTGCGGCCGCTCGGGCTCTTCTGGTATAACGGTGACGTGCAGTTGTTCGAGCCGGTCGGGTTCGAAGGACCTACGCGCTGACGCCGGTCGCGCAGCATTCCGTTGCGACCCAATGACAGGCCAAGACCTACTTGCTCTCGTACTGCAACACCAACAAGGGAATATGTGTGTGCATGGCCAGTTTTGCGGAAGTGCTTCGATGGAAGATCCGGTCGAAGATGCCACGTTTACGATGCGCTACCACGGCCAGATCCGCTTTGCTCCTCTCGATCTCATCGTTCAGGGCCTTCTCCACATCCGTATTGCTCAAATGGACCGTGGTATAGGGAATATCCTTCATGGCGATCTGGAATGCGGAACCGGAAACACCGATGGGATCGGCAACGGTCGTATCGTTCACTACGCGCGCTACGATCAGGTCAGCGTTGGTGCGTTCCACAATGCCGATCAGGACCTCCAAGGTCTTCTCGTCCATATCATCTCCATCATCGGCCAACAGGATCCGCTTGATGCCGTTGAACTTCCCATTCTCCGGAACAGTGAGGACCGGCAAACCGGAACTCTTTATGACATCCGCGGTATTGCTGCCCATAAGTACCTCCTTCAGACCTGAAGCACCTTGGGTACCCATCACCACAAGCTCCGGGATGCTCGCTCTGTGGCGATAATTTCCTACTACTCGGTGCAATTGGCCTTGTTTGCTTCTGGTCGTGATCCTGTACGCGTCATTGGCAATTGCTTCTTTCAACGTGGCCAGGAAGGGTTCCATCGCCTCCCTTGAATTGGCTGCAAGGCGTTCCGTGATATCGACCATCGAACTATCACCGGCGATCGGCCGATCATAGCAGTTGAGAACGGTGTAATCGTGGTCATCCGGTCCAAAGAGCCGCAATGCATAGATCGCCGCGTTCATTGCATTGTCACTGAAGTCGGTAGGTATCAGAATGGTAGCCATGGTTCTGGGTGGATCAGGTACGTGTTCGTGGTGGTTGCTCATTTCACTGTGGGCGCTCCGAGAGCACCATCAAGGGAAGCGTGGCATGCAGCGCCATCTTCTTGGCTTTGCTGGAGTGGAACAAACCCTTCCAAAATCCAACTTGGCGATGGACCACTGCGACCAACTGGATCTTTCCACTGGTCGCAAGTTGGTCCAGGGTACTGGACATATCGGAGCCTTGCACGGTGACGAAGGAGTGTTTCACATCGGCAAAGAGTTCGTCCATCCTGTCCTTTGCTGCACGGTCCTTTGCATCCGGCAACAGGTAACGCACATGGGCCAACACGACTTCTGCATTCCTGTTCCGCGCCAATTCGATCAGTGGTGTTAGCGTCGACCGATCCAACGCCTCTCCGTCATAAGCGAACATGATCCGCTGCACGGGTGCAGGTCGCCACTCGGAGGGCACGGTTATGACCGGTACAGTTGCACCCAAGACCACAGCAGTTGTATTCGATCCAACTCGCCCATAATTCCCCTCGCCTTGGGTACCGATCACGATAAAGTCCGCTCCCTTGTCCAGATCGATCCGATCCAACACATCCGTGAGCCTTCCATAGGAAGTCTTCTTGGCCAACACCACCTTCCCCGCATATTGTCTGCACGTCCGTTCAAAACGGCGCAACCCGTTCAGTGCTTCTCGTTCCGGGATCTTACCAAGTCCCGGCAATAGCGGATTATCGAAAACCGGTTTCAAGTATGTATGGACCAAGGTGAATTTGTTTCCTTGGATCCCGAAAAGGTCGAACGCGAATTTGGCTGCGTTCAATGCGGTATTGCTAAAGTCGGTTGGAAGGAGAACGTGTTTCATTCCCATAGGATCAAAAGTTCATTACGCCTGTGCAGCCAAGGTAAGGATACTTCAGGGAGTGCCACCTGTCGAATGTCATGTTCCCTGAGGTATCTGGATCTCGGTGTTCAGCATGCGGCATTGCGATCATTCAGGTCCTTTCGATCACGCCATTAAGCGTACCGCATTCGACACAGTGGTCTCCAGCTCTCAGTTGTTCCACCCCTTGATCGCCTCCAGGAACTGCTTGCCGAACTGCTGTGCCTTGTTACCCCACACCATTCACCAAGCGGAACTCGTAGACATTCGTGGGCTTCTTTTCGGCATTTGCCGGTGAACTGGATCAATCCCCAATAAATACCTTGACGAACCGAGCAGGGCCGTGATCCGGATCCACGGACAATAGGTAGGTGCCAGCTGCATGGGAGTCCAGCTCCATCTGGAACGGTCTCTCCAACTGCATCCGCCCACTCCAAACCAATTGACCAGCAAGGTCGAACAGCCGCACATCAGCCATGCCCTTGGCTGCACCGGACCATTGTATGGTGAATTTGTCATGTGTCGGATTGGGGAACACAGCGAATTCTTCCTCGTGGGTCTCATTGACCCCATTCGGGAGATCAAGAGGTTCGCCATAACTACCCACAAATTCAACAGAACAATCCGGAAGTACATTGAATTCCCAATATCGGTGTGCCGTGCATCCAGCCGGACAATCGCCCCAAGCACGAACATAGATCAAGTTCACATGGTCGGTGTAAACGGAATCGATGATCCTGTTCCCATCGCAGCAACCACCATTCGGCTCGGCATATGAAACACCAAATTGGTTCGCGAACAACGGAGCCAGAGCCAATACATTGAGATCGGATCCGGCTTCAAGTGCAACCGTGTGATCGTTTCCAAAAAAGGTCCATGCATGGTAGTTCTGAACAGACATTTCATAGTCGGAAAGCAGTTGGTCTATCGCTTCGGTTCCAGTGGGAATGATCCCATTTCGTAATTCTTGCATCCAGGGCAACGTGGAATCCGCGCTCACGGCGATACCGCGCAAAGTCACGCTCGGGAACTCGTGGATGTTCAACAGGTCAACGACTGTATCCCTTGCGGGCGATGAAGAATTGTACACCGCCAAAAGTGCATTCAGCACCGTTTCGGAATAGAGAGGATCGATCCGTATAGAATCCATCCAAGTCGTTGAATTCCGAAAGGTGTATTCCAGTGTCCGCCTGTTGGCATCCGATGAATAGTTTGCCACAACACTATCTGGTGCGGGGCACGGACCGACGGTCGGCTGAGATATTCCACTTATGGCAACGAGGGTCACCAACGAAGTGAACACGTTGCGGATGGCGCACGATCCAGAAGGATGGGCAGATCCAATTTTGCTTGACATTGGAAATTGGTATTGGGACTACCAAATATAGCACAACACAAATTCGTTCTTCAGCTTGGCCTGATGACCATGTCCAGCATTTTGAATTGCGGTCTAACCCTTCCACCCCTTGATCGCCTCCAGGAACTGCTTGCCGAACTGGTGTGCCTTGTAGTCCCCCACCCCGTTCACCAAGCGGAATTCGTAGACGTTCGTGGGCTTCTTCTCTGCCATGTCGATCAACGAAGCATCGCTGAAAACAACGTAAGCGGGTTTGCCCATTTCCTTCGCGATGGTGCGCCGCAATTCTTTCAGCACAGCGAGCAGATCCGCGCTTGCAGGTGACGGTTCTGCAACAACTTGGCGGGTACGTTTCGGCCTTTCCTGCCGCTCTTTGATCGTTTCCGGCGTTACCAACCCTACCGGTCGTTCGCCTTTCAAAACCGATTCGCCGCTCGAAGTAATGATCAGGTGATGATGGTCACGGTAATCCACTTCCAGCAACCCAAGGTGAATGAACTGTTGGATGAACTGCACCCACGCGAATGCTGTGGTGTCGCTCCCTGCACCGAAGGTCTTGATCCGCTGCCAACCGTGTTCGCTCACTGCCGGACTGTATGTTCCCTTCAGCACATCAACCAACACGCTCATGGGTAGTTTCTGGCCGCTGCGCACCACGGCGCTCAGTGCTTTTTGGGCCAGCACGGTGCCATCGAAATACTTCGGTGGATCCTTGCAGACATCGCAATTGCCACAGGCTTCCGGGCTGGATTCGCTGAAGTAGCTCAGCAGGATCGTCCGCCGACAGGTCTGCGCCTGCGCGTATTCCTTCATGCGATCCAGCTTCGCGATCACCACATCCTTGTAGCGCGGGTCTTCGATCTCCTCGGCGAAGTGCATGTGTGTTTGCACATCCGCAAAACTGTAGAAGAGGATCGTTTCCGCTGGCTTACCATCGCGTCCGGCACGACCGATCTCCTGATAGTAGCCTTCCACCGTACCGGGCAGGTTGTAGTGGATCACGAAGCGCACATCGCTCTTATCGATGCCCATGCCGAAGGCGATCGTGGCACAGATCACATGCAATTTGCCTTGGATGAAATCATCCT
>Ga0335394_10008042_pt1 | contig 11894 bp, 9 predicted proteins | sample MAT03_FD_205741 | JGI IMG/M metagenome (GOLD analysis project Ga0335394, IMG submission 205741) | Freshwater microbial communities from Lake Fryxell liftoff mats and glacier meltwater in Antarctica - MAT-03 (spades assembly) (version 2) ... | reverse complement strand
ACGGCCGGTTGTCGTGCGCTCTTGCGGCCGCGGCGCTTCGTCGGGCCCGGTTCCCGGGGCGGTCACGGTTGTGTGCTCGCGTGCATTCGCGACCTCCGCCACGGCTTCGGGCTCGATGTGAGGCGGTCATGGCGCGCGGAGCCCGTCGGATCCATCGTCGGAAGCAAAGCAGGATTGGACAATTTCACTCTTCTGCCGGCCTCACCGAAACGCACAGCCTGCCGTCTTCCCGTGCCGAACCGTGGCGGACGTGGCGTTGGCGCTACATCTGCGCCAGTGGGATGCCTGCAGCCCTTTCGTCGGGATGCAAGACGGCGATCAGCAGCGCCAGGTCATGATCCATGCGCTCCAGAGTCTTCGCGTCGAGCGTCGCCAGCGCGTCCGGCAAGACACCGGCAAAGGGACCAGGCGCCTTGCGCAGCACGCGCCCGCCGGCGGGCAGGATGCGAAGCTGCACAGCGCGGCGGTCAGGTGCATTCTTCTCGGCCGCGATCATCGCCGCCGCCACCAGCGCCTTGACCAGATTGCTGGCTGTCGTCTGGTGGATGTCCATGAACGCGGCCAGGCTGCTGACGCCAATTCCCGGATGGGCCCGAATGACACTGAGCGCCCACAGTTGCGCGCCGCCGACTCCGGCCTTCTTCTCGACTTGCTGGAAGTGCGTCTTCACGGCATTGAAGACGAGGCGGAAGCGCCGCAGCACGCGCACTTCGGGTGCGCTCAGTTCCCGCTGGGCAACGGGGCTGACGGTCTTTGCCGGGGTGACGGGTTTCTTGGTGACCATTTGAAATCATAGGCGCCGGGCGGAGAGCAACGCACTGGCGCGGTGCCGCATCACCCAGTCACTGACACCGGAGCATGCCAAGAAAAGGGGGTCCCGCAAGGGGACCCCAAAGAACAAGTCAAAGCTCCTTGTCGCTCGACGCCAAAAACGCGCCAGCCGACGCCTAAGTATATTTGTTTCAATGCTTCTGCAAGTGCTGGAGAACCCGACCCGGCCGCATCTTATTTCGTCGGGTACTGAAGGTCTGCACGTCGGTTCTGCGCCCACGCCTCTTCGTCATGGCCAGTGGCTTTGGGTCTGCTCTCGCCCCAGCTGGTGGCCTCTGCCTGCGAATCCTTGACGCCGTAGATCCTCAAGGCCCGCAGTACCGCCTCTGCCCGCTTCTGGCCCAGCGCCAGGTTGTATTCAGCGCCGCCACGCTCGTCGGCACTGCCTTCGATCTTGATCGCGACCTTGGGGTTCGACGCCAGGAACTTGGCGTGTCGCTCGACCACGGCGGTGTAGTCCTGCTTCACCGTGAAGTCGTCAAAGTCGAAATACACGCTGCGCTCGGTGGAAATGTTGCTCTGGGGGTCGAGATAGGCCGGCAGCGTCACGGTGGCGACGTTGGAGGACGGTGCGATCAACCGCGGCGCGGCCGCAGCGGCTGGCGCTGTCGCCGTCGCTGGTGCCTGGGCCGCGGAGTTGGGGGCAACGGTGGCTTGCATCTGGGCCGGCGCCGGCGGCGGCGACATTGGTGTGCTGCTGCAGGCCGCCAGCAACGCCACCACAGCGGCCAGAACGAGGGTTGACTGGATGTGGGTCATTGAGCAATCTCCAATGTTGTCGACGGATGTCCGCGCTGACGGGGCGATCCCATCGTCGGACAGCGAATGATAGAACAAATACATTCTGACAAATGCACACGCGACCCGCAAGGCGTCGGCTTTTCACGCCGGGCCGTGCTGGGCTGAAGATCGCTCAGCGGCGAATCATGAGACCTGCGCCAGCACGCGCTCGAGCAGCATCGCCATCTCTTGCGGCCCTTCAAGGCAGAACCGGGCTCGACTGGCCGGGTCTTCGCGACCGATTCGCAGCGTCAGCCAGTGCGCGGGCGCAGAGACGAACACCGGTTCGTCATTGACATCGTCGCCGGCGAAGAAGGCCGCGGCGGCGTCCAGACGGGCCACGAGCGCGTGCACGGCCTGCGCCTTGTCGGGCGCATCTGCGGCCACGGCATTCACCACCATCTTGCCGGCAAACAGGCGCACGCCGGCCGGTTCAGGCGTCAGCAGGTCGGTCAGCAGACGCTGGGCCTGCGCCCGATCGCGTGACAAGCGGTAGTGCAGCGCAATCGACAGGCCCTTGTCCTCCACCTCGACGCCGGCCCCTCGCAACGGGGCGGCGTGCGCCCGCAAGGTGGCGCGAAATCCGTCCAGTTGGCTGGCCAGGGCGACAGCCGGGATGCCGCCAGCAGCGGCCACGTTGTCCTCCTCGGCGCCGTGGTTGCCGACGATGAATTGCGGCTCGAATCCCAGGCGATCGCGCACATCGGCCACCGCGCGGCCGGTGACGATGGCCACCGGCAGCCTGCTGGCCAGTGCCTTCAGGCGCGTGGCCACGGCCGCCGAGATGCGGGCGTCTTCCGGGCGCGCCACGATGGGCGCCAGCGTGCCGTCGAAGTCGAAGGCCATCAGCGGCCGCAGCCGCAGGACCGCGGCCAGCGCAGCCTCTCCTTCGGGTGTGAACAGATGCTGCATCGACTTCATCATCCGATCTGGTGCCGTTTCACGCGCGCCTCGATGCGGGCCCGCAACCGCCAGCGTCCGGCATCGGCCAGCATGCGCCCGGCCCAGCGGAAGACGTTGAACTCGCGCACCGTGCTGCGCAGGCTGGCCATGCGTTCGCGCTGCTCGGCGGCGGGCATGGTGGCCGCACGTTGCAGCGCGTCGGCGGTTTCTTCGACGTGGTAAGGGTTCACGATCAGGGCCTCGGCCAGCTCGCGCGCGGCGCCGGCAAAGCGGCTCAGGATCAACACCCCCTGCAGGTCGTCGCGTGCCGCCACAAACTCCTTGCACACGAGGTTCATGCCGTCGTGCAGGCTCGTCACGACACAGATGTCGGCGGCACGAAACAGTTCCATCACCGCGTCGTGCTCATGGTGCGTGGCCAACAGGTGCACGGGCTGGTAGCCGGGCCGGCCGAAGCGCTGGTTGATGCGCTCGGTGACACGCTCGACCCGTTCCTGGAAGCTGCGGTACTCGTCGAGCGCCGCGCGCGTGGGTGCCGCCACCTGCACGAAGACGAAGCGGCCGATCCACTCGGGCCACTTCTCCAGCATCCGCTCGACCGCGTTCAGCCGCTCCAGAATACCCTTGGTGTAGTCGAAGCGGTCCACGCCGACGGCCAGGCAGACGTTGGCCGGCAGGCCCAGGCGGTCGATGACCGCTTGGCGGCACCCAGGCACGCTGGACCAGGCTGCAACCTCTGCGGCGCCCGGCCACTCGATGGAGATGGGGTAGCTCTCGACCAGCGTTTCCTTCTCGCGGAACGCGATCGTCGAGTGCTCGTGTTCGATGCGCGCCTCCAGATATCGATCCACCGTCTCGATGAAGTTCTTGCAGTGGAAGCGCGTGTGGAAGCCCAGGATCGTGCTGCCCAGCATGCCCTCCAGAATCTCGCGGCGCCAGGGGCAGATGCCGAAGGACTCCGGGTTCGGCCATGGGATGTGCCAGAACGTCAGGATCGTGGCCTGGGGCAGCTTCTCGCGCACCATTGCCGGCAGCAGTGCGAAGTGGTAGTCCTGCACCAGCACCACGGGGTCTTCGCTGCGGGCCTCGGCCACCACCGCATCGGCGAAGCGCTGGTTGACCGCCTTGTAGGCTTCCCAGTCCGACTCGCGGAAGACAGGCCGCACATGGGCCACGTGGCACAGGGGCCACATGCCTTCGTTGGCGAAGCCGTAGTAGTAGCCCTGTTCCTCTTCGGCCGTCAGCCAGATGCGGCGCAGCCAGTAGTCGTCTTGCCCGGGCGGCACCAGCACGCGGTCGCCGGCGTCCACCACCTCGCGGTCGGCGCCGCCGCTGCCGTGGGCAATCCAGGTGCCGGAGCAGGCCCGCATCACGGGCTCGACCGCCGTCACCAGGCCGCTGGCCGGCCGCTTCACGACGATGCCCTGGTCGCCGCGCTCGTGGATGTAGGGCTCGCGGTTGGACACCACGATCACCTGGTCGCCGCTGAGCTGGGTGTGCAGCAAGGTGCGCAAGCGTTCGGCCGTCCACTCGGTTGCGGGGCCCTGCGAGCGCCGGAACTCATCTTCCATGTCGCGCAGCCGGGCGCGCAGGTCGGCAGCAAACGGCTCCAGTTCAGGCGCCGACGAGGGGCCCGACAGCAAGGGGCTGAGCAGGCCCTCGCCGCGCATCAGTGCGCGCGCGCCGTTGACCCAGCCGCGCCAGCTCAGCTGCGCCACCACCACGGTGATGATGGCGATCACCAGGCCGAGCCCGGCGATCAAGCCGATGAGGTAGCGGCGCGTGTCCTGGCTGCGACGCTCGATGAAGCTCATGTCGTGCAGCAGCACGAGCTGACCCATCAGCACCGGCACAGGCGGCGCCTGCGGGGCGGACGCTGCCGGCTCCAGGCTGGGCACGGCATCGTCCGGAATCACTTCGGGCGCCGGATTGACCAGCACGACGGGCGTCGGCGCAGGTTGCGCCATCACGTCGTGCACGCCGACATGCACCGCGCCTCCGGTGAGCGCGAGCCGAGGCTCGGCATTGCGGGCCAGTCCGGCGGCGGCTGCGCAGCTCAGGGTCGCCGGGAAAGTGTCGGTCCGATGCAGCAGCCGCCCATCGGTGCTGCACAAGCCCACGGCGAACAACCGTTCGTCCTGGATGGCGCGGTCAAACAGAGGCTGCAGCCGCGCCGGCTTGCCCGCGGTCAGGGCCTCGGCCACCGAATCCGACAACGCATTCGCGACCAGCATGCCGCGGCTGTTGAGGTCGCGGCTGAACCAGCGCAGCGTCACCTGGTCCATCAGCGGCACCGCCAGATAGGACGCGGCAACCAGCACCGCCACCAGTGGAGCCAGGAATCGCAGCTGAAGGCGGAAGGTGTTCAAGGCCATCGCCCCCGTTCGGAACACCGCGGTTGTCGCGGGCAGGGCAGGATCATTGCTTCATCCTTGTATATTGGAACAAATATACCTGCAAGCCATCAGCAGGCAGGCGCCATTGGCACTCAACAGGAAAGGTTGAACACACATGAGAGAGCCGTCTGCATCGGCGCCGCGGGACAGCGCGGCATGAACGGGTCGCCCGACTTGTGGGAGCAGACTGCCGTCCACCTGAAAGGCCTGGGTGGCGTGGCCGCATCGGGCCTGCGCATCCTGCTCATCGTGGTGGTCGCCTGGGTGGCGGTGGTGGCGGCGCAGCGCGCCATCCGGGGCCTGCGCATCCGCATCTCCAGCCGCCTGGGCGACCGCGAGGCGGTCCAGCGCGCCGAGACCCTGGGCCGCGTCTTCAGGTACCTGGCCGCCGTGGTGGTGTCGCTGGTGGCCGGCATGCTGGTGCTGAGCGAACTCGGCATCAGCGTGGCGCCCATCCTGGGCGCCGCGGGTGTGGTCGGCCTGGCGGTGGGCTTCGGCGCACAGAGCCTGGTGAAGGACTACTTCACCGGCTTTTTCCTGCTCGTCGAGGACCAGATTCGACAAGGCGACGTGGTCAAGCTGGGCGACCATGCCGGGCTGGTCGAGGAGGTGACGCTGCGCTTCGTGCAGCTTCGCGACTACGACGGCCACGTGCACTTCGTGCCCAACGGCAGCATCACCAGCGTCGTGAACCTGGGCCGCGGCCATGCGCAGGCCGTGGTCGACGTGGGTGTGGCGTACAGCGTCGATGTCGATGCTGCGATGGCGGTGATGCTGGAGGTTGGAGCCGAGATGCGGCGCGACACGACACAGGCGGTGCGCATCCTGGGCGATCTGGAAATGGCCGGTGTCGAACGCTGGGCCGACTCGGCGGTGGTGATTCGCGCACGCTTCAAGGTGGCCCCGCTGGCGCAGTGGACCGTGCGCCGCGAGTACCTGCGTCGCTTGAAGAGCGCCTTCGAACGCGCCGGCATCGAGATCCCGTTTCCACAACTCACGCTGCACCGGGCGGCGCGGCGCCCGCGCGAAAGCGCCGCGCCCAGCCAGGCGCAGAAAGAGCAAGCCGGCTTGCCGCCCCGAACCGACGCGCCGCAGTGATTCGATCCATGACGCTGGGCCTGGTCGGGAACCGGCCGCAGCGCATCGTGTCCTGACGTGGTGCATCACGGCGCGCGCACCACCCGAGCGAGGGTCAGGCCCTGCACCACGATCAACACGAGCGACAGCTCGAGGAATGATTCCATCCGTCGATCGGTGTTCAGTCGAACGAGCCGAAGGCTTGCGGGCTTCATCCACTCGAGGCCCCGCCAGGCAGGGCCATAGCCTGCCGGGACCAGCGCTTTCGCAGCAACTTTCGCCCTTCGCTGAACCACAGCACCCCGCTGGCCATCGCCACACACACGCACCACTGGCCCGCCGACAGCGGCACGGTGCCGAATGCGAGGTTCAAGAACGGCAGGTGCACGACGGCGACCTGCAACGCCGCGGACAGCGCCACCGCTGCCCACAGCCAGCGGTTCGAGAACGCGGCCTGGAACGCTGAAGCGGACGCCGAACGCGCGTTGAAGCAGTTGAAGAGCTGCGTCAGCACCAGCACCGTGAAGGCGGCCGTGCGCGCCAGTTCCAGGCTGTGCGGGCCTGTACCCAGCCAGGCGTCCACCGGCTCGATCAGCCCGCCGGGCAGGAACAGGTCCAGCGTCAGCAGCGTCAATACCGCCATCACCATGCCGCTTTCGGCCACGCTGAAGCCCATGCGGGCGTCGATGATGCGCCGGCTGCGCGGGCGGGGCTTGCGCGCCATGACATCCTCAGTGATCGGGTCCACACCCATGGCCAGCGCGGGGCCCGTGTCGGTGACCAGGTTGATCCACAGAATCTGCGTGGCGAGCAGCGGCAGCACCACCGCGCCACCCGAGCCGGTGGCCGTGGCATTCAGACCGATGACACCCGCCCCCACCACGCCGGCAAACACCGTCAACACCTCGGCCAGGTTCGACGACAGCAGGTAGCGCATGAACTTCTCGATGTTGTCGAGCACGCCGCGCCCTTCGCGCACCGCCAGCACGATGGTGGCGAAGTCGTCGTCGGCCAGGATCATGCGGGCCGCCTCCTTGGCCACCTCGGTACCCGCCACGCCCATCGCCACGCCGATGTCGGCGGCCTTCAGTGCCGGCGCATCATTGACGCCGTCGCCCGTCATCGCCACCACGTTGCCGCTGTCCTGCAGCGCGCGCACGATGCGCAGCTTGTGCTTGGGCGCCACGCGCGCGAACACCGAGGTCAGCAACACGGCTTCGGCAAAAGCGGCCTCCATCAGCTTGTCGAGATCGACACCGGTGAGCACCGGCGCGCCGGCCTCGACGATGCCGAGATCGGCCGCGATGCGCGCTGCCGTGCGCGGGTGGTCGCCGGTGATCATGATCACGCGGATGCCGGCCTGGCGCGCCTGGGCAATGGCCACGGCTGCCTCCTTGCGAGGCGGATCGATGATGCCCACAGTGCCGAGGTACTCCAGGTCCTGCTCCAGCGCGACCACCGCCACGGCATCGCCCGGAATCTGCGCGTCGGGCGTCAGCGTGCGGCGCGCCACGGCCAGCGTGCGCAACGCGTCATCGGCCATCGCGGCCACGTCGGCCAGCACCTGCGCGTGCAGGGCAGCATCCAGCGCCACCGTGGTCTCGCCGCGGCGGGCGTGCGTGCAATGCGCCAGCAGCACATCGGGCGCGCCCTTTGTGAAGAGCACGTGCGCATCGCCGTCGGCATGGTCCACCATGAGCACCGACATCATCTTTCGCTGCGACGTGAAGGGGATCTCGCCAATGCGCTCGAAGCGTGGCTTCCCCTCAGGCGCGGCATGGTTCAGCTTGCGCTGCGCGACCAGAAACGCCGCTTCGGTCGGATCGCCCTGGATGTCCCATGCGCCGGTGTCGTCCTGCCGCAGTTGGGCATTGCCTGCCAGGCTGCCACCGCTGAGCACGGCCTGCAGTTCGGCGCGCAGTTCGTCAGGCAGATCGTTGGGCATTCGGCCTGCGGACCCATCCGCACCCACCTGCTCGGCGCGGCCCTCGGGGGCGTAACCGACACCGGTCATGTGGATGCGCCCCGAGGCCGTCATCACCCGCTGCACCGTCATCTCACCGCGTGTCAGTGTGCCGGTCTTGTCCGACGCTATGACGGACGCCGACCCGAGCGTCTCTACCGAGGCCAACTTCTTCACGATGGCATGGTGGCGCGCCATGCGGCGCACGCCCATCGCGAGCACCACCGACAGGATCGCCGGCAAGCCTTCGGGCACGGCGGCCACGGCCAGCGAGACGCCGAGCAGCAGTACCGCGACGACATCACCCGCGCCATGGATGTCCGAGATGAGCATGATCGTGACGACCACGACGGTGGCGACCACCAGGGCCGCGATGCCCAGCACCTTGCCCAGATGCGCGATCTCGACTTGCAGCGGCGTCGGCGCGTCAGGCGTGGTGTCGAGCAGCGTGGCGATGCCGCCCATCTCGGTGTGCATGCCGGTGGCGGTGACGACGCCACGCCCGGTGCCCTGCGCGACCGCCGTGCCCTTGAACACCATGTTCAGTCGGTCACCCAGTGCCGCAGGCGCAGGCAGCGCTGCCGCATCCTTCAGCACGGCCTCGCTCTCGCCCGTCAACGGTGCCTCCAGCAGCTTCAGCGCGGCGGTCTGCACCAGGCGCGCATCGGCGCCCACGGCGTCGCCCTCGGCGAGCACCAGCAGGTCGCCCACGACGAGATCGGCGCTGGGCACGCGGGTGACAGTGCCGTCTCGCAACACGCTCGAGGTGGCGGTGGTCATCTTCGCCAACGCTGCCACCGCCTGCGCCGCCTTGGCCTCCTGCAGCCAGCCCAGCACAGCATTCAGCACCACCACGGCAGCGATGACGATGGCATCCAGCGGCCAGCCAGCCACGCCGGGCTCGCCACGGCCCTCGAACCACCAGGCGGCCAGGGCGACGGCCGCTGCTGCGCCCAGCAGGTAGACCAGAGGGTCCTGCAACTGTGCCAACGCACGGCGCCACAGGGGCACCGGTGGCACCGCGCGCAGTTCGTTGGGGCCGTCCGCACGCAGCCGCTTGGCGGCCTCCTCGGCGCCCAGGCCGCGGTCCAGGTCGGTGCCCAGTTCGAGGGCCAGCGCGGCGATGTCGATCAGCGACCGGTCGTGCGGTGGCGCGGGTGGCCCTGCTTCGTCAATTCCTTCAGCAGGCACTAAGGGCCATTCCTAAATAACTTGCGCATTTGGCTCGCCGGACTTGGGCGCCCTGCGGCGTTGCAAATCACCCGTGTGGCTGGCCACCCGGCGCGCTTTGCGCCTTGCATTGCATCCCAATCCGGCGGCCCGGTGCACAAGTTATTGCTGCACGGGCCTAAGCGGACGGCGCCCCGCCGGACCAGTAACCAGCACGCCCGTAGTGCTTGTACACGGCGATCTCCATTTCGCGATCAAGCGGCAATGCCGAGTCGAACCAGGGCGCCTGTTTCAGCGCGTCGCGAGTCAGGTCGACGGCCACCGTCTGTTCTGCCCAGTTCACGCTCTTGATCCACTGTGGGGCCAACAGCACGTCGTGACCGAGCCACCAGTTGCTCGTGCTCACCACCAGGTATCGGATGGCCCAGCTCTCTTCGTCGACGAGCAGCCCCTGTACGTGCCCGATCTCACCATCAGTGGCCTGGATGTGGTAGCCGACCACGGCGTTGCAACTGCGCAGGTGCGGGTCGCTCTCACTCTCGGTCTGGCGCTGGCGCGCTTCGGTTCGTGCCTGCGCGCCGTCCGCTTCTGCGCGGATGTCGGCGGCAGAGCCATAGCCGCCGTAGCCCGGAATGAGCATGTTCGGATACCCGCCGCTGCCCCACAAGCCCAGGCCACCCCAGTAGTACGGATAGCTGTAGTAATCGAGATAGTCGGTCTCGTGTTGTCGGGTCACCGGCATCTCGGTGTCGATGTCCGGGCTGTTCTTGACTTGCTCACGGGTCAGCGAGACCGGCAACAGCTTGTTTTCCCAATCGGGCTTGCCGGCGGCGATCGGCGAGATCAACACCTTGCGGCTGGACAGCCACGAGCCGGCATCGACGACGAGATAGCGAACTGCCCAGGATTCGTCGTCGAAGTACAGATCGTCCACCTCGCCGATGGTGCCATCGGTGGCGCCAATGGCGAGATCCAGCAGGTCCTTGGTTTTGCGAAGCATGGCGTTCTGGCTTTCAAGGGTTTGGCGGCAGCCGACCATGCGCTTGCGGCAGCGCCGCGTCTGTGCGCTGGCGCACAAGGTAGCCCCCATCGATGTTCCACAATGCTCTTCGAGTCGGTCCTGGCCTGCGAGGAAGTGAGGCTCCATGAAAGCACTGCTGCTGAAACATTGGGACCGCACTCGATCCAGTTTCTGGTTCGTGCCGGCGGTCATGGCGTGCCTGGCCGTGGCGCTTGCCTTCGGCGCCGTCGAGCTCGACAAGATCGACGGCTGGCTGCCGGACCTCGCCTGGATCTATTCCGGTGGCGCCGAAGGTGCAAGCCTGCTGTTGGGCACCGTGGCCGGGTCGATGATCGCCATCGCCGGAACCGTGTTTTCCATGACGCTGGTGGCGCTCTCGCTCGCCTCGACCCAGCTCGGCCCCCGCCTGCTGCGCAACTTCATGCGCGACACCGCCAACCAGGTGGTGCTGGGCACCTTCGTGGCCACGTTCGTGTACTGCATGTTGGTGTTGCGCACCATCCGGCGCGTCGACGAGGGGGCCTTCGTGCCTCATCTGTCCGTCAGCATCGGCGTGCTGCTGGCCATCGTCAGCATCGGGGTGCTGATCTACTTCATCCATCACGTCTCGGTCTCGATCCAGGCCGATGAGGTCGTGGCACGGGTCGGCGCGGAACTGCAGGAAGGTATCGAGAGGCTGTTTCCCGGCCGCCTGGGCGAGCCGGCATCCGAAGTCTCGAAAGCGACGAGCGAAGCCGCCCTGCCGGCGGGGTTCGACCGCGAGGCCCGTCCCGTGGGTGCCTTCGAGGACGGCTATCTCCAGCTGATCGATGCCGACGCCCTGATGGCCTTGGCCACCGAGGAAGATCTGCTGCTCCGGCTGGAGCGCCGGCCCGGGCACTACCTCATCAAAGGCCGGGCGATGGTGATGGTCTGGCCCGGGGACCGCGTCACCGATACGCTGGTCGACAAGATGAACGCGGCCTTCGTGCTCGGCAACCAGCGCACTGCCGCCCAGGATGTCGAGTTCTCCTTCCACCAGTTGGTCGAAATCGCCGTACGGGCGCTGTCCCCAGGCGTCAACGACCCGTTCACGGCGATCGCCTGTGTGGATCGACTGGGCTCGGGCCTGTGCCGACTGGCCCGACGCGAGATGCCGTCGGCCCTGCGGTTCGACCCTCACGGGCGGCTGCGGCTGGTGGCACCGGGCCCCGCGTTTGCAGGCATCGTCGACACGTCCTTCAATCAAATCAGACAAAGCGCCCGTTCGAACCCGGCGGTGGCAATTCGCATGCTCGATGCCATCGCCCAGATCGCAGGCCACGTGCAACGCGCACCTGACGCGGCCTGCCTCCAGCGCCATGCCGGCATGATCGTCAAAGCGGCGCGGGAGACCGTGCCGGAGGCCGACGATCTGCTCGCCGTCGAGGCGCGTTTCACGGCAGCGACACAGGCGCTGCGCGAGCGTCACGGCTGACCCACCGAGTGCGTGTTGTCTGACAGACGAGGTCATTTGGGCTGGGCAGACTGCGTTGCCGCCTAGGCGTGCGAGTTGGTTGCGGACAGGACCCGGGAGCGCAGGGCCTGCTGATGTCGCTGCATGCTGCCGGGCCGAAAACACCACCGAAGGAGCGACATGAAGACCAGCCACACCGCCGACACACTCACCCAGGCCAGCCTTGCCGAAATAGCGTCTTTCAAGGGCGGGCCCTGCCTGTCGCTCTACCAGCCGACGCATCGACGCCACCCGGACAATCAGCAGGACCCGATTCGG
>Ga0335394_10008040_pt1 | contig 11898 bp, 9 predicted proteins | sample MAT03_FD_205741 | JGI IMG/M metagenome (GOLD analysis project Ga0335394, IMG submission 205741) | Freshwater microbial communities from Lake Fryxell liftoff mats and glacier meltwater in Antarctica - MAT-03 (spades assembly) (version 2) ... | reverse complement strand
AGGTGACTACCGAGCCGGGTTCATATGAACTCAGGATTACGCAGTAATATACTCTTTTACAGATATCAGATATCAGATATCTGATATCTGATACTCAAAAGTAAGCATCGAGATTTATTCTGACATCTAACATCTAACATCTAACATCTGACATCTGACATCTAACATCTAACATCTAACATCTAACATCTAACATCTGACATCTGACATCTGACATCTGACATCTGACATCTGACATCTGATGTCTGATATCTGACATCTGATGTCTTACTTCATACTTTCTCCGGAGCATCATGGCAAATTTTGGCATTCTCTCAGTCATTGGTTTTTTACTAATCGTGGGTCTGGTCGTCTACCTCGTGTATGTCACGTCACAGCGCTCTCAAGGTCGCAGCATTCGATTTTCGGTGGTGCTGATTGCGGTGCTGGCCGGCGGCGGCTTGCTGTTGAACGCGCTCGGAAACGGTCTGACGTTTGTACAGCCGCAGGAGCGCGGCATTGTGCTGAGCCTGACAGGCGGATTTCGCCCCCAACCGTTGGGGCCGGGCGTGCATTTTGTGTCACCATTTTTTGAGTGGGTACGCACCTTCTCCATCGGCGAGCGCGCCTACACCATGTCGGGCGACTCCAACGAAGGACGAACGACCGGCAACGACTCCGTGAATGCGCGCACAGCCGACGGCCAGGAAGTTTTTATTGATGCGACGGTGCAATATCAGCTGGATGAAAAGGAGTTGACCAACCTGTATGTGAAATGGATGGGCCCCAACGGCGAGGAGCGCTTCGAAGACAATCTGGTGCGGCCACAAGCGCGCGGCATCATTTATAACTCGGTGGCCGCGTTTAAAGTAGAAGAGGTCTACAGCACCCAGCGCGAAGTCTTGCAACAGAAAATTACCGATGACTTGCGAGCGGTTCTGGCTAAAAACGGCCTGGTGCTGACGTCGTTCCTGCTGCGCAATATCACCTTTAACAAGGAATACTCAGACAGTGTGGAACAGAAGCAGGTCGCCCAGCAGCTGGCCGAGCGGCAGAAATTTGTCGTGGAACAGGAGAAGCAGGAGGCCGAGCGTATTCGAGTGAAGGCGCAGGGTGTGGCCGATGCCACAATTACCCAGGCCAAAGCAGACGGCGAATCCAAGGTGATCGCGGCCAAGGCCGATGCCGAGGCGCTGCGGCAGATTTCGATTGTGCTGAGCGAGAACCCTGATCTGCTCACCTATCGCTATATCGAGAAGCTCGCACCGACCATTCAGACGATTTTGCTTCCGAGCAATCAGCCCTTGTTGCTCAATAGCCAGGGTCTGATTGGCCCATCCGCCGCGCCCACGGCCACTAACAGTGCCGCGCCAACAGTTGTGCCAACGGCAGCGCCAACGGTTGTCGCTCCGGCCCAGCCAGCGGCCACACCTACCGCCAGTCCTTAGGAACAGTTACTAGTGGCTGGTGGCTAGTGGCTGGTGGCTGGTGGCTGGTTGTTGGGGTCAATCGCTGAAGTGTAGGGCCGAGAACCAGCTACCAGCCACCAGCCACCAACCACGCGTTCTTCATGCTATCGCTTGTCACCACACCGATTGGCAACCTGGGCGACATGAGCCAGCGCGCCATCGACACCTTGCGCAGCGCAGACCTGATTGCGGCCGAGGACACCCGCCGCACGGGTCTACTGTTACAGCACTTCGGCATCGAGGGCAAGCGGCTCATGCCGTTCTATGAGCACAACGAGGACCGCGCTGGCGGCAAGATTTTGCAGTGGCTGATGGAGGGCAAGCATGTGGCTGTGTGCAGCGACGCCGGCACGCCTGGCATTGCCGATCCCGGTTTCACCCTGGTGCGCAGCGCCATCGAGCACGATATTCCGCTGACGATGATCCCAGGGCCATCCGCGTTTGTGATGGCACTGGTGCTGAGCGGCCTGCCCAGCCACAGCTTCACTTTTCGCGGCTTCCCACCCCGCACGGGTGGCAAACGCCAGAAGTTTTTTGCGGCCGATGTAACCTCGCCCTACACCTTGATCTACTACGAGAGCCCCTTTCGCATTCGTGAAACCCTGAAAGATGCACTGGAGATGTTGGGCGACCGGCGAGCCGCCCTCGGCAATGACCTGACCAAACTCTTCGAGAAAGTCAGCCGTGGCACGCTCTCGGTTTTGATCGAAGAACTCGGTGCCGGCGATCTCAAAGGCGAATATGTGATCGTGATCGAGGGCGCAGGGTAGGAGGAGATCTTTCATCTTTGATCTTTCATCTTTCATTTGGTCAAACAGTTGCGTACTGATGATTAACTGCGGCTCGTGAAAGATGAAAGATCAAAAATGAAAGATGAACAGATGACAAATGAAAGATGCTAAATAGTCTTCTGACTCCCCACGGCCCGCTCACCTTCCCCATCTTCCTGCCCGATGCGACCCGCGGCGTGGTGCGCACGGTGGACAGCGCCGACCTGGAGGCCTGTGGGGTGAAGGCTGTGGTGATGAACGGGTTTCACCTGATGCAGAAGCCGGGCAGCAGCACGGTGAAAGCGTTGGGCGGCTTACACAAAATGTGCGGCTGGCCGCATCCCATCATCACCGATTCGGGCGGCTTTCAAGCCTATTCACTCATTCGCGAGAACCCCAAGAACGGCACGATTACGGACAAGGCGATTGTCTTTCGGCCGGAGAACGGCAAGGACAAGATTGTGCTGACGCCGGAGAAAAGCATCCAGTTGCAAATGGGCTACGGCACCGATGTGGCGATTTGTCTGGACGACTGCACCAGCGCCGAGGACAACCTGGACATTCAGCGCGAGAGCGTGGGCCGCACGATTGCCTGGGCCAAACGCTGCAAGATTGAATTCGAGCGGATCGTGAATGAGCGCGGCGACCAGCGCAAAGGTCATCATGAGGGTCGCCGGCCGCTGCTGTTCGGCGTGGTGCAGGGTGGCGGCTCGAAGGAACTGCGCAAGGAGTGCGCCGATGCGCTTTTGGAACTGGGCTTTGATGGCTTTGGCTACGGCGGCTGGCCGTTGAACGCCGACGGCCAGTTGCTCGAAGACATTGTCGGCTACACCCGTGAGTTGATTCCACGCGAATTTCCCATGCACGCGCTCGGCATCGGCCACCCCCAAAACGTGTTGCGCTGCGTGGAGATGGGCTATGAGATCTTCGACTGCGCCATGCCGACCCGCGATGCGCGCAACGGCCGACTGTATGTGTTGAAGGATGCGCCGGAGAATTTGAACTTGCACGACAAGTGGTTCTCATATGTCTACATTGCCGACGACAAATTTGTGAAGGCGGATGTGCCGGTGTCGGAACACTGCGATTGCCTGACCTGCCGACGCTATAGCCGTGGCTATTTGCATCACCTGTATCACATTAAAGACGCCGCGTTTATGCGGCTGGCCACGATCCACAATTTGCGGTTCATGGCCCAGTTGGTGGAACGTTTGGGCGCGCCGACATCTGTGTAGGGGCAAAGCAGCGGGCTCGTGTATGGGTTTGATCTGTAATGAGCCCGCTGCTTTGCCCCTACGCCCTACACACAACTCGTGGTAATCTGAGCGTGTGCGTGGCATAGAAATTATTTACGAAGACGAAGCGATTGTGGTGGTGAACAAGCCGTCCGGCATGGCCTCGGTGGCTGATGGCAACCGCCCCGACGAGCCGCCGCTCAATGAGGTATTGGAGGCAAGCCATGGCCGGGTGTGGACGGTGCACCGGCTCGACCGCGAGACCAGCGGCGTGATTGTGCTGGCCCGCAATGAGGATGCCCATCGCATTCTGAACGACCAGTTTGAGCAGCGCGAGGTGTCCAAGACCTACCACGCCATTGCCGTGGGCAAGCCCGACTGGACTGAGCGGCTGGTGAATGTGCCGCTGCGGGTGAACGCCGACCGGCAACACCGCACCATTACCGATCGCGACGGCGGCAAGCCGGCCTCGACCCAGTTCAATGTGCTGCAACGACTGGCCAAGTTCACCTTAATTTCGGCCCAGCCGCTGACCGGCCGCACGCACCAAATCCGCGTGCACGCCCAATTTTCAGGCATTCCGCTGGCGTGCGATGCGTTGTATGGCAATGGGTTGCCGATTAATTTGTCCGAGTTCAAACGCAGCTATCGCGTCGGCGCGCACGAGGAGCGGCCGTTGATCGAGCGCATGGCGCTGCATGCGTTGAAGCTGGAGATTACGCACCCCGTGACGCAGGAGCGCATGACGTTCGAGGCACCCTACCCCAAAGACTTTCGTGCCACGATTGCGCAGTTGGGGAAGTTGTAATCCTCTTTCCAGCACTGAGCTGCGCAGGTCTTCAGTCACAGGACCCCCGACCCCTAAAGGGGAGTCGCTGATGATGTCAGCGACTCCCCTTTAGGGGTCGGGGGTCTCTTCGTTCATATCAAACTAGCGCACCAACTCCACGGCCAACTGATCGGCCAGCACCTGCGAGCCGGTTGGCGACAAATGCACGGCGCTGTTGGTGAACTCGCCGGGCGGCACAGCATTCCACAAATCCACGTAGCGCCAGCCTTGGGTAGCCGCCTGCCTGAGCATCAGCACGCGATACTGGTCATAGGCCCAGCGTGGGTAGAAGAAGTTGTAGCGGATGTCGCTGTTGCGGCCGTCACTCACAAATATGGGCTCATTGACCACGAGCAGCGGCACAGTGCCGGCGATGCGTTTGCCGGCGGCCAACACATCCAACGCCAGATCATCTTCACTCAAGGGTTGTTTCAAGTTGAAGAAGCTATCGTCGTTGTCGAAGTCGCGCTGCAACGGCTCATACGTGGCAGGGATATATTGATCGATGCCGGTGGCCGCCCACATCACGCCATAGAGTTGGAGACGAACTAGATCAGCTAGATCACGGCGGGCTGACTCCAGATTGCTGGAGCGTGTAGAAGTAGTGATTGGCACAGCCGGCGCGATCGACTGCGCCTCTTGTGAATTAGCTTGCGTAAGCGCGTGCGATTGCGCGGCGATGGGAAACGAGCGCAGCGTCACCAGCCACACCACCAAATCCGGCTGATAGCGCATGGCACGAGATAGCAGCAATGCGTCTTTGGTGAGCGAGAAATCGGGGTAGCCGATGTTGTAGAACCGCATGGGCCGGCCATCGGCCGTTGCCAGATTGCGCGCGTTGAGTTTGGCGGCCAGCGTGTCCTCGGGCCGCAGCAGGAAACCCCAGGTGGAGGAGTCGCCAATCAACACGACCCGGTATTCATCGGCCGGCTTTGCTCGCGCAATCTCATGCGACGCGAACATGGCATCGAGATTGTTGAGGGTGAAGTTGTAGTCGCGCGCGGCATTCTCGCCCCACGGCAGACGTTGCCGGCCAGGGAACACACTGTTGTAAAGCGAGAGTCGGCCTAGGCTGGGCACGGGTCGTGTCAGCGCAAAGGCCAGATTGAAAACCACGAACAAGGCCAGCGCCTTGAGCCCAATGCGGATGATCGTTTTCATTGGCCCACCAACCTCCTAAACGTCAATACGGACAAATCCAGCGACGGCAGCGCAAACCAGATCCAACCCAGCGCCACAAAGTGAAAGGTGACGATGATGCTGCCGACTTGTCGCAGCAGGCCCCATGCGCCGCTCGTCTCGGCCCAGCCACGCGTTTTGGACCAATCGGCCCAGCGGTTGTGCACGAACAGGCCGAGCGCATGCCACACGCCCCAGGCGATGAAGTTGAGCGTGATGCCGTGCCACAGCGCGATCAGTAGCATTGTGCTGGCCTGGCCGATAAAGATCATGCTGACCGGCGTCAGATGCAGCGACGGCTTGCGCAGGCCGCGCGCGAGCGGGTTGAACCAATAGGCCCGAAACCACTGCGAGAGGGTGATGTGCCAACTGTTCCAGAATTGGGTGAGATTGGGTTTGAGATACGGGCGATTGAAGTTCTCAGGCAGCTTGATGCCAAACCAGCGGCCAAGGCCAATCGCGATATCGGTGTAGCCGCTGAAATCGAAGTAGATGCGCAGGGCGTAGGCGTAGACCACGACCCAGGCCCATAGGCCGGGGCGCAACTGGCCGGCGTTGATCTCGTTGAGCGCGATCAGCGCCAGCGTGTCGGCCAATGCAAATTTTTTGAAGATGCCGATGAGCGTGCGGCGCAGTGCATCTGCCGAAGCGATGTCGGCAGCCTCGGCTGAATAGGGCGCGCGCAGGTCTTTGATGAAGCGCTCGCTGCGGTCGATGGGGCCGGCGGTGAGCGCGGGGAAGAACACCACATAGATCATAAACTCGCGCAAGGACATGGCCGGCAGCTTGCCATTTTGCCGCTCGCGCAAGGCATGAATGAGGCGAAAGGCGATGTAGCTGAAGCCGAGCCAGCTGAGGTCGCGGGCACTGGCCTCGGCGGTGTTCTGGGCATTTAGGGCGCGCAGGCCAGTGCTGAGCAGCGCTGTGATGGGTTCGAGTTTGAGCGCGATGAGAAGACCAATCAGCACGACGATGCCGACCGTGAGCGCACGCGGCTTGAGGTTGAATGCGCGCCCCATCAGCAGCACGATGCCGGTGCCGGCCACAAGCCCGATCACGACGAGTAATTCACTGGGTGGGCGTGCCGCCAGGAAAGTGAAAGGCAACTCAACCTCGCGCAACAGCGCCAGCAGCATGACCACGGCAACAATCACGAGGCCGGTGATCAGCGTTGGGCGCAACTCGGTACGCGCAATTTTTTGGGTGATGGCCCAGGTGCCGGCGGTGAACACCAGCGAGGCGATGGGCAGCCAGAAGGCCAGGTTGCGAATGGGTGTGCCGGGTTGCAGCCAGAACAGCGCGACCACGCTGACGACGAGCATGACCCACGGCCGAACGATTGACCAGAGTGAAGGCCGCCAACGGGCGAACACAGCGGCCATGACGCCGATGACGGTGAAAACAAAAATGTGGGCGAGGTTCATGAATGAGTTAGAAGCCCTGCTAAAAGCCCTGATAGATCCATTGTGGCGAGCTATCGGCCGTGAGCACGACCAGCGCAATGAGCATGAGGCACACGGCCAGCGCAATGAGATTCTCGCGGGTAAACATTCGCAGGAGCAGACTGCGGAGCGCATTCATCGCGCCGATTGTACTTTGGACAGAATGGCAGGAATGAACAGAATAGGCGATCTTGAGTCAAGAATTCTAAAAGTAAGGTTTTATTGACCAAAGATTTTTCACCACAAAGATACGAACTTTCATCCAGACACAATTTCAAAACATGCTAAATTTTTTTGATTTGACGGGCAAGGTAGCGTTGGTGACCGGTGCCTCAAAAGGCCTGGGGCTGGCGATGGCCAAAGGACTGGCCCAGGCCGGCGCGCGGGTGGCCGTGGCGGCGCGCACCTCACCCAACGACGACGAACTGGCCTTTTTTGCGTGCAATTTGCTGCACGAGGAGCAACGCGCCGGCCTGGTGAATCGCGTGGTGGAATCCCTGGGCGGCATCGACATTTTTGTGCACTGCGCCGGCGCACAACACCGCGAGCCCGCCCTGCACTACGACATGAAGGTGTGGCGCGATATGCAAGAGCTGCATGTGACAGCGGCATTTGATCTGAGCCGCCAGGCCGCGCGCCACATGATTCCCAAAAAGCACGGCCGCATCATTCTGGTAACCAGTGTGCTGGGTTTTCAGGGCGGCTTGTATATTCCAGGCTATGTGGCCGCCAAGCACGCCATCGTAGGCCTGACTCGTTCGCTGGCCAATGAGTGGTCGCAGCATGGGGTGAATGTGAATGCAATTGCGCCGGGGTATATGAACACCGATATGCTGCAAGGGTTGAGCAATGATCCCGTGCGCTGGCCGCAAATTGTGTCGCGCATTCCAGCCCAGCGCGCGGGCGATCCAGAGGAGCTGGTGGGCGCGGCCGTGTTTCTGGCCAGCGCCGCATCGAGCTATGTCACCGGGCATACACTGGCCGTAGATGGCGGCTGGCTGTCGCGCTAATCCAATCTCATAAACATCATGTTTGAAAACGATTTACACCGACCCCGTTACCACTTTCTGCCGCCGGCCAATTGGATGAACGATCCCAATGGCCTCATCCAGTTCAACGGCGAATATCACCTGTTTTACCAGCACTTTCCAGGCGGCGCATACTGGTCGGACATGCATTGGGGCCACGCCAGAAGCCGCGATCTGGTGCACTGGGAGCATCTGCCGATTGCGCTGAAGCCGGACATGCCGTATGACAACTTCGGCGTGTTTTCGGGTTGTGCTGTTGTGAATGATGGCGTGCCGACAGTGGTTTATACGGCCGTGCAAAAAGACCCCGGCGAGACCATCGGCGTGCAGTTGCCGGCCGTGGCCACCAGCCAGGACCTCATCACCTGGACGAAATATCCTGATAACCCGGTGATTCGGCATGCGCCGACAGGTGTGCGCGCCGATGAGTTTCGCGATCATGTGATTTGGCGCGAGGGTGACGAATGGATGATGCTGATTGGCTCGGCCTTTCGCGACGCTGCGGTGAGTGGCCAAGTCGGCGGCACGGTGCTGTTGTATGCCTCACCCGATTTGGTGCATTGGCAATATCTGGGGCCACTGTGTGTAGGTAATCCGGCCGAGACCGGAGACATGTGGGAATGCCCGGACTTTTTTGCGCTGAGCAACGGCTACGAAACAAAACATGTGTTGATCGTCTCGCCAATCCCATACGGCAAAGCCATGCACATGATTGGCACTTATCGCGATCGAAAATTTGTGCCGGAGACGCTTGCAACCCATGCCTACGGCGGCAGCTTCTACGCGCCGCAGTCGGTTGATGACGAGCAAGGCCGGCGCGTGCAATTTGGCTGGTTGATGGAGAAGCGCAGCCGCGAGGCGCAGATTGCAGCGGGCTGGTCCGGCGTCATGTCGTTGCCGCGCACCTTTGCGCTGGCCGAGGACGGCGCATTGCTCGCCGCGCCAGTCGATGAGGTGAAGTTGCTGCGCCGACAACAGCATCAACAGCAGCCGATGCCGTTGAACGACAGTGAGTTTGTGCCGCTGAATGTGCGCGGCCGGCAACTTGAACTGGACGCCGTGTTTCAATTTGATCCTGATGATGTGAGCGAATTTGGCCTGGTGGTGGCACGCTCGGCGAATGGCGAGGAACAGACCCGCATTGTGTGCGATGTGACTCATCAGCAAATATATATTGATCGAAGCCGTTCGCAGGCCGATCAACCCAGCGAGAACGCCGCGCCGTGCCCGGTGGTGTTCAGCGGCGCGCCAGTGCGGCTGCATGTGTTTGTGGATGGGTCTGTGATTGAGGTGTATGTCGATGACGGCCGGCACTATTTTGCAGACCGCATCTACCCGACCCGCGCCGACAGCATGCACGTGGGAGCATTTGCGATTGGCAGGGTCCAGGTCAGTCAAATCGACATTTGGGAACTGAACGAGCAGGGCTAAACGCCACTCACAGGTCAGTTACAATTTGCGCCCAGAAGGGTAAATTGGTTTACACCCATTAAGAAACCGCTTTCATCAATACAGGGCGCACCCACGCCCAGGCATACGCAATTAACAGGAGAACATTGTGGCGTCAAACAAAGTCATTATTGATTCATTGAAGAGCCTGCTACCCAAACGGCTCATTAAGTTGGGCGACCTGGCCTATAACCTTTGGTGGACCTGGAAACCAGAAGCACAAGCCCTTTTTCAGCGCATCGACCCTGTGCTATGGGAGGTCGTTTATCACAACCCGATCAAGCTGCTGCGGCAGGTCCCGCGCAAGACGCTGGCCGCGCTGGCCAAAGACAAGCGTTTCGTAGACAGCTACGAGTGCGTGATCAATGACTTTACGGCCTATATGGCAGAGCCGGCCAAGGGCGGCACTTGGTACGAAAAGAACTTCGGCAATTGGAAGAGCGGCGTCGCCTATTTCTCATTTGAATTTGGCCTGCACGAGGTCCTGCCGATGTATGCCGGTGGCCTGGGCGTGCTGGCCGGCGATCATCTGAAAGAAGCCAGCGATCTGGGCATTCCGCTCACCGGCGTCGGCTTTCTGTATTTGCAAGGCTATTTCCGCCAGCGCATTACCGAAGACGGCTGGCAGGAGGCGGTGAATGAGCCGCTGGACTTCGGCCAGTTGCCCATCATCCCGGTCATGGGGGCCAAAGACACCCCACTCACGGTCCAGATCGATGTGTCCGGCCGCACGATTTATTTTCATGTGTGGAAGGCGCAGGTGGGCCGGGTGCCGCTGTATTTGCTGGATACCGATTTGCCAGAGAATGCGCCCCACGATCGAGTCCTGACCCAGCGGCTGTATAGCCCTGATCCAGACACGCGCATCGATCAGGAAATTGTGCTGGGAATTGGCGGTGTGCGGGCCCTGCGCGCGCTCAAGATCAACCCGGCCGTGTGGCACATGAACGAAGGCCACCCCGCCTTCAGTACCCTGGAGCGCTGTCGCGAGCTGATTCAAGGCAAAAAGAAGACCTTTGCCGAGGCCCGCGAGATGGTGCGTAAGACCACCGTATTTACCACTCACACGCCCGTGCCGGCCGGCAACGACCAGTTCCCGGTGTGGCAAATGGACAAGCACCTGGCCGGCTTCTGGGACGAGCTGGGCATCAGCCGCGATGAATTCCTGGCACTGGGCGACGACCATGGCAACTTTGGCATGACGCCGCTGGCGCTGCGGCTCAGCGCCAAGGCCAATGGCGTCAGCGAATTGCACGGCGAAGTGGCCCAGGAAATGTGGCAGTGGATGTATCCCAATCAGCCCACACCGATCGGCTACATCACCAACGGCGTGCACACCTTTACCTGGCTGGGCCGGGGCAACCGCCGTTTGTTCGATGAATATCTGGGCGCGCGCTGGGTCGAGAAAATTGACGACGAGGAAATGTGGGTTCAATTACGGGAATTGCCGGACGACCAGTTGTGGACCGTGCGCAAGCACTACAAACGGCAACTGGCCGATTTCATGCGAGACCGCGCCCGCCGCAAATGGGTCACCCATACCCAGCATCCGGTACAGACCATCGCCAGCGGCGTCATGCTCGATCCCCTGGCGTTGACCATTGGTTTTGCGCGCCGGTTTGCCACCTATAAGCGCGCGTCGTTGATCCTGCAGGACATTCCACGGCTGCTGCGGCTGCTGAATGATCCTGCCCGGCCGGTACAAATTTTGTATGCCGGCAAGGCCCATCCCAACGACGAGCCGGGCAAGCGGCTCATCCAGGAGCTGTATCGCACGGTGAAGAACGCCGACACGTCTGGACGCATGGTGTTTATCGAGGACTATGACATGAACGTGGCGCGCTATTTAGTGCAGGGTGTGGACGTGTGGATGAATACGCCGCGCCGGCCCTACGAAGCCAGCGGCACCAGTGGCATGAAGTCAGCCTTGAATGGCGGCCTCAACTTCAGCATTCTGGATGGCTGGTGGCGCGAGGCGTTCAATGGCAAAAATGGCTGGGCGATTGGCGAAGAGCGGGTCTACGATACCAACGAAGCCCAAGATGAAGCCGACAGCCATTCGCTGTTCGATATCCTGGAGAATCAGATTGTGCCGCTGTACTACGCGCGCGATGAAGATGGCATGCCGGCCGACTGGCTGCAGTGGGCTAAGGAATCCATCATGACTGTTGCGCCGCGATTTAGCACGCGCCGCATGTTGAAGCAATACATCAACGAGATGTATGCGCCATTGATCGTGGGCTAGGCTGAGTCACACATCACCACAACTACAAACCTCGCATGTTGCCGAAACAACATGCGAGGTTTTTTTGTAGAGACGTTCCACAGAACATCTCTACGCAGTCGGGGTCAGGAGGCAATGAACGGCAGGAAGATGAGCCGCTTCTCGGCGGAGGCCGGTTCGTCTGACACGAGCGCCGATTGCCATAGACCGGCATCTATTTGCGCCGACGAATTGCCGGATTCCAGCACAATAGGATCTGTGCGGCCATCGGCACGAGCGACATTGTCGGTGGCG
>Ga0335394_10008039_pt1 | contig 11898 bp, 9 predicted proteins | sample MAT03_FD_205741 | JGI IMG/M metagenome (GOLD analysis project Ga0335394, IMG submission 205741) | Freshwater microbial communities from Lake Fryxell liftoff mats and glacier meltwater in Antarctica - MAT-03 (spades assembly) (version 2) ... | reverse complement strand
GATGGAGAGGGCAAGATGAGCCCGAAAACCAGCGACACGAAGGGCCGGGTCACTTGGGCAAACAGTGTCGTGTCCATTTACCTAGGCCACAAATAGTCCCTCACGATTTCGCCGTTCTGTCCGGCCCCGGATGGGGCCGGACGGGCGGCACTAACAAACAAAAAACAAAGAAAGAAAACGAAAGGTCACACAAACATATGAAAACAAACCTCCAGTCACGCAAGGCGGAGGCCTTCACGCTGATTGAAATGGTGGGCGTGCTGGCGGTCATAGCCTTACTGGCCGCCATCCTGGTGCCGAAAGTATTTTCGGCCATCAACAACGCCCGTTACGCCAACACCGTGAGCAGCATCAACGCGGTGAAGACGGCCGCGACGGATTACTTCGGCAAGTACGGTCGGTTCGGTGAGATCGGCGGTGTGAGGATGACGACAACCATTTCGAACACTTGGGATAAAGTCCTCGTGGCCGAGAACTTTCTGGAACGGCCCTTTGACACGCGCCTTGGGGATGCCCCGGCTATCAAGGTGGTCGCGTCCTCCGCCACCCTTGGAGACGGCACCTGCTTCGCCTTGAATGGCGTAGCTGCTAATGCGATAGCGGCTGGCAGCACCGTAGTTGTAGCCACGATTGCCAATGTCGAGATGGCCGACGCGATGGAACTGAGCAAACGCATCGACGGAGACACAATGTCCACCACGAACATCGCGGACACGCTGGGCCGGGTGACCTATCCAGCGGCCGGAACCCCCGTGACGATCTATCTGCTCCACCGCTAAGCCACATCAAACCTTTGGGCGGCTCGCCCCCCACCTACATTCCCAACACGACCCCACCATGAAAACCAACTTGAAGCTCCGCCCTGCGCTGGCCTTTACGCTGATTGAAATGGTGGGGGTGCTGGCGGTGATCGCCCTGCTGTCGGGCATCCTGGTGCCCAAGGTGCTTGCCGCCATTGATAACGCCCGCATCGAGCACACGATCAGCAGTCTCAATGCGGTGAAGTCGGCGACGATGGGTTACTTCAACAAATATGGCCGGTTCGGCGAGATCGGCGGCGGGCTGCTGACGACCTCGGGCACCAACTGGGACAGGGTACTGGTGGCCGAGAACTTCCTGGCGCGGCCCTTTGACTCGCGGGTCGGGGAGCGTCCGCAGATACAGGTGATGCGGATCACCGAGACACCCAGCCCCGGAGTGGACGGTTGTTTCACGTTGACGGCGAAGAACGAAGACAAGCTCCGCAGCGGCAGCGTGGTGGTGCTGGCCACGCTGGCCAATGTGTCGCTGAGCGACGCGCGGGAATTGAGCTGGAGAATTGATGGAGACGCCCTTTCCGCCACGGATCCGACCCGGGCGGATGTGCTGGGCCGGGTGACTTACTCGGCGGGCGGGGGCACGGTGGCGATGTATATCAACCACCACTAGGCCAAGGGCCTGCCGGGCAGGCGGATGGCGCCTCTATTTCGTCATCTGCCTGCCGTTTTTTTTGAGAGTAAGAGTAAGAGCAGGAGCAGGAGCGAGAGCAAGAGCAGGAGCAAGAGCAGGAGCAAGATAAAGACAAAGCACGCAATACGGACTTAGTTGAACAAAACACTTTTTGGAATTTTTAGGGATTATGACGACCACTACCCACACCACGACCGTGACCGGATTGGGCGCGCGCCTGATCGGGGCGGGGATGTTGACGGAGAGCCAGCTTGAACTGGCGCAGCGGGAGCAGCGGCGGCGGGGCGGGGTGCTGAGCCGGCTGATCGTGGAGTTGGGGTTCATGACGGGGGACAAGCTGTCGCGGTTCATGGCGGGGGAGGCGCAGGCGCGGATGGTGGATTTGGACCGGATCGTGGTGGACCAGGCAGTGCTGGATCTGGTGCCGCTGGACATTTGCCGCAAGTTCCGCGCGCTGCCGGTGTCGCGGGTGAATGGGTCGGTGACGATTGCGCTGGCGGATCCGCTGAACGTGACGGCGATTGACACGTTGCACCAGATCACCGGGCTGCACATCGAGGTGGCGGCGGCGACGGAGCACGACATTTTGAATTTTCTGGATGGGCTGAGCCAGGGCGGGGATTCGATCCAGCAGTCCATTGACCAGATCATCACGGAGGAAATCGGGCTGTCCGCGCAACTGGCGACGCAGGAGGAAGTGGACCTGGCGGCGGCTTCCGAGGATGAAGCGCCGGTGATCCGGCTGGTGGGGCAGATCATCTCGCGGGCGGTGGCGATCGGGGCGAGCGACATCCATTTCGAGCCGGAGGAGAAGATGATGCGCATCCGCACGCGGATAGACGGCGTGCTGCATCCGGACGTGCTGATCCCGAAGTCGCTGCAATCGTCGGTGACGTCGCGGGTGAAGATTTTGGCGGACATGGACGTGGCGGAGAGCCGGCTGCCGCAGGACGGGCGGGCGACGGTGTATGCGGGGCGGAAGCAGATCAATTTGCGGGTGTCGAGCCTGCCGACGAGCCACGGGGAGAACGTGGTGGTGCGCATCTTGAACACGTCCGGGGGGGTGTTGTCCATCAAGGCGCTGGGGATGGCGACGGACGTGGAAGCGCAGTTGCGGGGGGCGATTGACCGGCCGCACGGCGTGGTGATCGTCACCGGCCCGACGGGCAGCGGGAAGACGACGACGCTGTATGCGGTGCTGCGGGAAGTGGCGAGCACGGAGGTGAGCACGTTCACGCTGGAAGACCCGGTGGAATTCCGCATGTCGGGCATCCGGCAGACGCAGATCAAGGAAGAGATCGGGCTGACGTTCGGGGCGGGGCTGCGGACGCTGTTGCGGCAGGATCCGGACATTATTTTGGTGGGGGAAACGCGGGACCAGGAGACGGCGCAGTTGATGGTGCGGGCGGCGCTGACGGGGCATTTGGTGTTCACGACGCTGCACACGAACGACGCGCCGGGGGCGGTGCCGCGGTTGGTGGATATGGGCGTGGAGCCGTTCCTCCTGCCGGAGAGCCTCATCGGCGTGCTGGCGCAGCGGTTGGTGCGGCGCCTGTGCGACAAGTGCAAGGAACCGGCGGCGGACCCGGAGAAGCTTTACCAGCGGCTGGGCATCAGCGTGCCGAAGGAGCAGTCGCTCAAGTTGTGGCGGGCGTGTGGTTGCGCGGCGTGCAAGGACAGCGGTTACAAGGGCCGGGTGGGCGTGTTTGAGCTGATGATGCTGGATGCGCGTTTCCACGAGCCGCTGATGCGGCGGTGCGGCGCGCCGGAATTCGCGCGCCTGGCACACGAGGGCGGCATGCGGACGATGTTCGACGATGGCCTGCGCCGCGCGGCGGCCGGGGAGACGACGCTGGATGAAGTGCTGCGGGCAGTGAGGATGAATTGAAAGCCGAAAGCCGAAAGCCGAAAGCCGAAAGCTGAAAATTGAAAGCCGAAAGCCGAAAGCCGAAAACCGAATGAAAACCGAAAACCGAAAACCGAAATCCGAAATGTCGCGCGGCTGCCGCAGCGGTCGGCGCGTGGCGGGACCTGTGAAGCGGGTCGCACTCAGGGTTGGGGCTGCCCGTTCGGCGTGCGGTTTTCGGATTTCGGGCTTCGGATTTGCTTCGGATTTCGGTTTTCGGATTTCGGATTTCAACCTTCTTTCGCCCTTAACCCAGCTCTGAACTCAGACCATGCAAACCTATTCCTATGTCGGGGTGGACAGTGTCGGCAAGAGCATCAATGGCAAGATGGTGGCCGCGGATGAAGCGGGGCTGGAGGGGCGGCTGCGGGCGATGGGGCTGTGGCTGGTCGAGGCGCGGGTGGAGAAGGTGTCCGCCTCGAAGCTGAATCCGCGCGGCAGGCTGGCGAAGGCCGCGCCGCGGCGGGAGATGATCAATTTCTGCGTGCTGATGAGTTTCCAGCTCAAGGTGGGCATCACGGTGATGAACGGCCTCCAGGTGGCGGCGGAGGACTGCGAGTCGGCCCCGTTCCGCCATACACTGAACTCCATCCGCGAGGAAGTGGAGGCGGGGGCAAGCCTGGCCGAGGCGATGGAGCATCAGGGCGGGTTCACGAAGCAGTTCACCAGCCTGGTGCGGGCGGGCGAGAAGAGCGGCACGCTGCCGGACTCGTTCATGGAGTTGCGCCGGTATCTGGAGTGGCAGGAGCAGGTGATTTCGGATGTGCGGCAGGCGACGATTTACCCGGCGATTGTGGCGTTCGTGGTCTGCGCGTTCGTGATGATTCTGTTCACGTTCGTGATTCCGCGGTTCGTCGGCCTGCTGGCGGTGGCGAAGGTGCAACTGCCGCTGCCGACGGTGATCGTGTTTGGCGTGAGCGATTTTCTGACGGCGACGTGGTATCTCTGGGTGCTCGTGCTGGTGGTGTTGCCGGCGGCGGTGATCATTGCCCGGCGGTCGTCGCTCAAGTTCGCGATCGCCTTTGACAAGGTGAAGTTCAAGCTGCCGCTCTTTGGCGGGCTGAACCACATGCTGGCGATGTCGCGCTTCGCGCAAAACCTCGCGGTGCTCTACCGCTCCGGCATCAACATCGTCGAGGCGATGAAGCTGACCGAGAACCTGGTGGGCAGCCCCTGGGTGGCGATGTCGATCGCGGACGTGGGCCAGCGCATCCAGCAGGGTGAGACGATCAGCGAGGCCGTGCGCAAACACCCGGTGTTCCCGGGGCTGCTGCTGCGCATGATCGTCATGGGCGAGAAGACCGGCAACCTGGACAAGGCGCTGGAGAACGTGTCGGACTATTACAACCTGGTGGTGCCGCGGAAGATCAAGAAGATCTTCAGCATCGCGGAGCCGGCGTTGATTCTCTTCCTGGTGGTGGTCGTTGGGTTCGTGGCCCTGGCCATCTTCATGCCCATTCTGAGCCTGATGGGTGCGATCGGCAAATAAGGAGACGGCCATGAGACTGAAATCCGAAATCCGAAGTCCCGAAATCCGAAGGAAGCCCGAAAGCCGCAGCCCGCACGCGGCGGCGATTCCTGGCCCGGCCTTGATTGCCTCCGCCCGGACGCGGGTCAGTCTGTTGCGGCTGTCGGTCCTCGGATTTCTTTCGGATTTCGGTCTTCGGACTTCGGATTTCCACCGCGCTCCCGTCCACGCGGCGGGCGGGCGGCGCGGGGGTTTCACGCTCATCGAGACCATCGGCGTGCTGGCCATCATCGCCATCCTGGCGGCGGTGATCACGGGGCAGATCATTACGCGCATCCGCATCGCGGCGCGGGCCGCGGAGACGGCGACGCTCAGCGCAATGGCGGAGACGTTGCACAAGTCCATCCTGCGGACGAAGACGATCCCGGCGGCGACGAATCTGGCGAGTTTCATCGCCGACGAAATGGCCGTGTCGGCGACGCGGGTGTTGCGCACCGAGCCTACGGGGAACGACCGCTGGTTCCTGGTGGACAGCGGGGCGCGCGTGGGCACGAACACGACCAGCACCTTGCCGTACACGCAGACTGGCGCGGGTTCGCGGCAGCCGGTGAACCTGCGGTTCATGATCGTCTCGAGCACGGGCGACGAGCTGCCGGCGCTGCCGACCGGAAATACAGCGTTCTCGGAGATCTGGAACACGGCACCCAACCAGATGCCGACCAATTTCCCAGCCGCCTGGGCGCTCAACCGCGAGGACCTGAAAATCCAACGGATGGACTTGGGCGCGGTGTTTTGCCGGGTGGTGCTGGAGAACGTGGATTACTACGCCCCCGCGCCTTACTCGGTGGAGACGACGAACACTTTGCGCACGGTCCCCGTCGGCAGCCGGATGGAGTACTGGCTGCTGGCCGGCACGGTGCTGAACTTCCACTATTCGGACACGAACCGGTCGTTGCAGGCCGGCGAATACATCATGGAAGACGTGGGCTACACGTTTGAGAATGGCCGCTGGGGCCGCTATTTGCGCTACGGCCCGAACCGCGGCAATGGGTGGTTTGGCGAGATGGTGGACAAGTTTCTGGCCGCCCGTCCGCCGCCCGGCGGCACGCGGCGCTATGCGACCCAGCAGTGGGTGGTGGATACGATGTACACGTTTCTCTACGACTTCGGGCAATGGTCGCTGGATTACTTCTACGGCGGTCCGCCTTGGCCGCACATCCCCGGCTACGAACAATCCTCCGTCGGCGCGCAAGGGTTGGCCGACTACTCCGGCGATTTGCTGCTCAACTGAGGCCTCCCGATGCGCATCCTCGCTCCATCCAATCCAGTTCCCGGCAGCGCCCTCGGCCACCGGGCGGAAGGCGGATTGGGGATTGCGACTGACGGCGCGGAGTTGGGGGCGCAGACCGTCGCCCCGGCGCAGGCGCAGGCCGTGCCGGAAGGCCACTTTCCCGGGTTGTATTTCCGGCCGTTCGTCACCGAGGGCTGGCGGTGTGGCCGAAGCCCCAACATGGCCGACGAATCGTCCTCGGACCCGGCGCCCCGCCCGTGGCGCACCACGCCTGCCCACGCGGGCCAGGCCGGCTTCACCCTGCTGCATCTGCTGGGGGTGCTGCTCATCATAACCATTCTGCTGCTGACGCTGATGCCTCCGCGCATCCGGCAGATTGACCTTGAAGCGCGGCAGCGGGAAGCCGCGGCGCTGAGCGTCCTGGCCACCGGCCTGCGCAACCACATTTTGGACCACCGCCGGGTGCCGGCGGCCAGCACGGTGTTCAGCGATATGGCCGCCAAGCTCGGCTGGTCGCTGCCGATGGTGACGACCAACGCACGGGGCAATCCCCGGGTGTTCGTCGTGGATCCCGGCCTCCAGCTCGGCGCGATTAGCGCCACCACGCTGCCCTACGTGCAAGGCCAGTTCGGCGTCACCAACGTGGCCGGCCTGCGGCTCCTGCTCGTCTCCAGCCTGAACTCCGAGTTGCCCGAGGTCATCACCGCCCCCGGCACCAACGACGCCCGGGCGTTCGAGCTGCTCTGGAACAGCAGCGACAACCTCATGCCTTTCGGCTGGAGCTGGGGCGGCAACTTTGAAGACATCGTGGTGCAGCGCCTCAGCCTGGTGCCGATGTTCGCGCAGGTGGTGCTCCACAACGCCTCCACCGACACCGGCCGGTTCTCGATTGATTCGCTGGCCACGCCCACCAACCACGTCGCGCTGCCGGCGAGTTATTACTCCAGTCTCTACTTCGTCCGCACGCTGCTGGGGCTGCACAGTTCGACCGGCACGGTGCAGGCCGTCCAGATTCTCCAGGACATCTCCTTCACCACCAACGGCCCGCCCTATTTCCTCTCTCCCACGTTCGTGTACGAGAAAAGCCAGTGGCGCGGTCGTTACTACAGCGGCACCGAGGCGCAACGGCACAAGGGCGAAGATCTCCAGGCCGCGTACGACCTCTTCATGTCCGGCCCGGCCAACGTGTATGGAATCAACCCGAATACGGTCAACCAGCAGACCGTGACCCTGGGCATGTACATGTTCATGAGCAACTACGTTTACTGGGACTCCCGCGACTTCAAATCCACGGTGAAACCTCAGGTCCAAGCCGCCCAATCCATCATGGCGAGCCAGCTCGGCGCTTACTGCAACAAGAAGGCCACCACCCAGTAAGTCCCTGCTGCGTCACCCCCCACATGAACCTCCTGCCCTCAACTTCGAACCTGCCCGTCCCCGCCGGGGGACGACGCGGGTTCGCGGGCTGTAGGGCAGACTTTCCAGTCTGCCCGGGGACGGGACTTTCGAGTCCCGTGGTACTGGGCTTGCCCCGCGCTGCTGCCGGCTCTTTAGAGACTGGCGACACGAAAGTCGCCGTCACTGGCGGACAAGAATGTCCGCCCTACGCGGAGGACGCGGTAGGGCAGACTTTCCAGTCTGCCAGTGAACGGGACTTTCGTGTCCCGTGTTCCGGTCCCCGTCCCGCGCCGCACTTGCCGTTTGAGACTGGCGACACGAAAGTCGCCGTCACTGGCGGACAAGAATGTCCGCCCTACGCTGGTGGCGCGCGCGCCCGGCGCCCGGGCCGGCAGGGTGGGTTCTCCTTGCTCGAGCTGCTGGGGGTGATGCTGGTGGCGCTGCTGCTGGCCCTGGCGGTCACTCCCTCGCTGATCAACCAGTTGGACCGGCTCGCCAAACAGCAGGAAAGCGCGACGCTGACCACTTTGTGCGACGGCTTGCGCGACTACGTGCTCACGGCCCGCCGGATGCCTGCGGCGGCCACCGTGCATGCGGACATCGCCGCTCAGATCGGCTGGGAAACCCGCACCGTGCAGACCAACAACCGCGGCAACCCCCGGATTTTCATGGTGGACCCGGCGCTGCGCATCGGCACCAACACCCCGGGCACCCTCCCCTACGTGCAGGGCCGCTACGGCGCTCCGACGGTGGCCGCGGTGCGGGTGCTCTTCGTCTCCACGATGGGCGCGGACCTGCCGAACGTGATCGCCGGCCCGAGTACCAATGCCACCACCGTGTTCAATTTGCTCTGGAATGCCGCCGACAACGGCACCATGCCGGTGGGCTGGATCTGGGGTGGCGACTGGCCCAATCTGCAGCTCCAGCGCCTGAACTTGACCCCGCTGTTCACCCAGGTGGTGCTGAACAACAACACCCCGCGGATCGGCCGCTTCTCGATTGATGACACCAACAGCCACGTCGTCCTGCCATCGCATCCTTTCAGCGCTTTCTACCTCGCCCGCACCGCGTTGGGACTGCACAGCGACGCTGGCGCGCTCCAGGCCATGCAGGTCGTGCAGGAACCCATCTCGCTGACCAACCGCGCGGGCTACTCGCTGTTTCCCTCCTACGTGTATGAGAACGGGCTGTGGCGGGGCCGCCTCTTCATGGACATCCCCCCGCCCCGACACGCCGGGCACGACCTCCAGGCCGCGTACGAGATTTTCATGTCCGGTCCGCCCAACTTGTACAAGTCCGGCGGTGCCAACCAGACCAGCGTGTCCTGGAGCATGTATCTCTACATGAGCAATTACGTCAATTGGGCCAACGCCAACTTCCCCGCCAGCGGCGCGTCCAAGACCAGCGTGCGAAACGCCCAAAGCACGCTGGCAGCGCAGGTCGGGGTCTATTGCAACAAGAAGGCCACCGCGAACTGAAACCCGGCCATCACTTTCCCCCCTCCTAACCATGAAAACGCCAGCCACTTCCCTCCAGCCATCCCGGCAGTGGCTCCTTTGCGCTGCCCTGCTCCTACTGGGACTGACCCTCGACGCGGGCGCGCAATCCTGGGAATCCTGGCACGCCTACAGCCTCGGCACCGGCACCACGGCCGTGACCCCACCCGAGGGGGCGGAAGAACTGAACAGCCTGCTGCCCGAGCCGACCGGCGGGTACATCGCCTTATGGGACACGGCGGACAGCGTGATCGTGGAACGGCGGGACCCCAGCGGCACGCTCGATTGGTCCTGGTCGCCGCCCCGGCCGCTGCCCGTGCCCAGTGAATTGACGCGCGCCGTCTATAGCAGCCGCACGCATACGTTGTGGTGCAGCACGGCGCGGTGGTTCTTCCTCAACAACACCAACGGCACCGTGTATCGCGAGGGCACCTGGAACCTGCCCTACCTGGATCCCAGCCGCATCATCATCCAGGACGAAAAGATTCACATCCTCTACGAGGGCAGCAGCCTCGTCTATGTCACCAACGTCGGCGTGGTGCGGGTCACCTACGCCTCCATCTACGACACCAACATGGAGCATCAGGCGGTCATCACTACGGCGGTCAGCCCGGGTTTCTGGCACAGCTTCGCCGGGGCGTGGCTGCTGGATTTCAGCCAGCGGACCAACCAGTTCATCCGGCTTTGCACCGTGGAACCTGGCCTCGCGGTGGGCACCCCGTTCAATGTCGCCCTGCCCACCGGCCCGGACGGCGGCTACGTGGACCACCGGGTGCTGGGAGCGGACACCAACTCCATCCTCATCTTGTCCAGCGTCCACTGGCCCATCTTGGGGCAGACCAAGCACTATTTCAGCACCGTGGACCGCGGCGGCACCCTGCGCGCCCAGCACGCGCTCAACTGCAACCAGATCATCACCGGCTGCGCGGCCACGGCGGACGGCTGGATACTCAGCGCCCAATTCTTCACCGAAGGCTCCCCCCGGCACACCTTCTTCAAAGTGGACGCCCAGGGCCGGCCCTACTGGCAGACCGTCGTGGACACCGGCGGCCCCTTCAGCTACCGGCTCTTGAATGTCGCCCCGCCCCGCGTCTTGAAGCTGCTCAATGCCACCGACCGGGTGGTCCTGGACGTGCAGGATAACCACTGGTGGGAGGAAACCGGCACCCTCATCTGGCCCTCGGTGCAATGGACCGCCAACCCACCGCCCGCCCCGCTCGCCTCCACCAACTGCTTTTGGATCACCCCCCTCCGCTTGAATCCCTGAACCCAACCGAGCGACCGCCCGCTGGCCGCTCGCCTCCCTCCCCTTGCTGACATGTTAAACCTCAAATCCAGACGCCGCGGTTCCGGCACCGCCCTCTCCGCCCAGCAAACCACGCTCAGCGTGAGCTGGCTGGGGAACCAGTTCCGCGCCCTGGCCGTGCATCGCGGCCAGATCGAAGGCACCTGGACCTCGCCTGAGCCGGTCGAAGGCGTGAATCATTTCCTCACCCTGCTCCGGCGGGCGGCGGCGGAAACCAACTTCAAGGGCACCACCGCGTCCCTCGTGCTGGCCCACGCGCGGCTCGTCCACCAGCTCATCGAGGTGCCGCCGGCCAGGGGCGCGGCCCTGCAGAAGCTCGTCAGCCGGCAGGCGCAGCAGCAAAACCCTTTCCCCGGCGAGGCCGTCTGGAGCGCGCAGCCGGCCGAGTCGGCCAAGGCCACCCAGCGGCTGCTGTTGAACCTTTTCCCCAAGGCGCTGCTGGATGAATTGCTGGCCGGGAGCGCGAAGGCGGGCCTCTTCCTCACGACCGTCATGCCGGTGCCCGCGCTGCTGCAAAGCCAGTTGACGGAGCTGCCGAATGCGGAAAGTGAAATCGTGGTGCTCGCCGCGCAAACGGGGGATTCGACCACCGTGCTGGTGGGGCGCAGCGATGGCCGGGTGCTGCTCTCGCGCACGCTGGCCGGCAACTGGAATACGAACCTCGCGCGCATGGCGCTGGACCTCAAGCGCACGGTGCTCTTCGTCAACCAGCAGTTCGGCGTCAACGTCAACGCCGTCTGGCTCTTCGGCCCCAACGCCGCCGAGCACACCGCTGCGATTCAGGACCAGGTCCAGTTGCCGGTCCAGCCCAGCCCCACGCCCTACACCGAAGATTACTGGGCGACCGAAGTGCTGCGCACGACCGTCGGCGAGGCGCAGAACCTCATCACCCGCGAGCAGCAGATGGCCCCGCAGCGCAAGCTCGCCGCCCGCGTGCTGGCGGCCACCGTGGCCGTGATTCTCCTGGGATCCGGGGGGGTCGCTTATTACCTCCACCGCCTCGAAACCGCGCAGCAGCAGAACCTCCGCGCTTCCGAGCGGGAAATCGCCGCCCTGCAAACCAAGCGCCGGGGACTCGAAGACCTGCACGCCGATCTCGCCCGCCGGCAGGAAATGGTCAGCGTGGTCGTCGAGGGCCGCAACCCGCCCCTGGCCGGCTGGTTCCTGGCTTACCTGAGCGAGGCGGTGCCCACGGATCTGGTGGTCACCAACCTGAGTTTTCAACGGGAAGAGCGGGCCTGGAAATTGCGCCTCGGCGGCATGCTGCAACCCAGCGGCACCAATCCACCGCCCAACGCGCTGGCCGCCGCCGTCAGCAGCCTGACCAACCGGCTCGGCTCCGGCCCCTTCCACATCAGCTTCCTCGCGCCTCCTCCGCCGCCGGGCACAGGACCGGCCGGCGCCGGGGTGCCCAGTGCCACTGCCACCAACTGGTTGTCCCGGCTGGGCTCCGCGCCTCCTCCTCCCGCCCCTAAACCGATCTCGGTCGAGGATTCCTTCCTCATCGAAGGACTGGTGCAGCCATGAGCACTCCCAATTTACGCGTCAGCGCCCCGCCGAAGGATCCCGCCCCGGCCCAGCCCC
>Ga0335394_10008037_pt1 | contig 11900 bp, 10 predicted proteins | sample MAT03_FD_205741 | JGI IMG/M metagenome (GOLD analysis project Ga0335394, IMG submission 205741) | Freshwater microbial communities from Lake Fryxell liftoff mats and glacier meltwater in Antarctica - MAT-03 (spades assembly) (version 2) ... | reverse complement strand
AGTTGTAATAGATATTCTAAATGAGTGGATTGTGTGTCCATAGAAGTTATGGTTTAAGTGGTGAAGGCGGTTTAGAAGGAACCTCCAGCCCTCTAAACCTCGCTACATCACATATGCTTCACCGCATCGGGCAAATCATAAAAAGTAGGATGGCGGTAAACTTTGTCGTTGGCGGGGTCGAAAAAAGCTTCGGGGTCTTCCGTGGTGGCGTGAATATGGGCGGACTCGACGACCCAGATACTGACGCCTTCGTTGCGGCGGGTATAAACGTCGCGGGCATTTTCTAGCGCCATTTGTGCATCAGACGCATGCAGGCTGCCTGCGTGTTTGTGGCTAAGTCCCTGTTTGGACCGAATAAATACTTCCCAAAGTGGCCAGTCTTTCATATACAAGTGAAGGATGAATGGGTGATGGAAGAAATGGATGCAGGCAGCGGGGAGAACAGCCAAAGCGTTCATACTGCAAAACAGGGCAAAGGTAAAGGCTTTTCCCCAACCCCGTGTTGTTTCGGAAAAGCGTACTTTTGTCTTTTCAAAAAAAATTACACACAGCGACTATTCAACAACTTAACTTTAGCATAGGCATGAAATTAAGAATCATATTGGCGTTTTTTTTGGCGTTGGCAACTTGTTCGCTGCACGCACAATTGCGCTACGGCTTCAAGACCGGTCTGAACTTCGCCCGTATCGACGGTCCGGCCGAAACGGACGCTTCGGGAAATGTACTGGAGACGTATAAAAACACCACCGGTTTTCACATCGGAATGACGCTGGGTCACCGGTTTACCGACAATTTCGGCGTTCGCGGAGAATTTTTATACTCCAAAAAGGGTATGAAATACACCTTTGACGGCCCGTCGTATCGCATTTTTCGCTACGACGGTGGCACGACCACAACAACGGGCAACGTCAAATACCTGATCAATATCAACAATTCCTACATCGACATTCCGGTAATGGCTTATCTCCGCTGGCGCGATTTTGAAATTTCAGGCGGCGGATACGTCGGTTTTTTGATACAATCAACCGGCGACGGTTCGATGACGTATTCGAACGGCAAAACGGCGCCTTTGATGAATGCCGTTTACCAGGACGTGAACAGCAACGGCCAATTTGACACCGGAGAGGATAAAATTCAGTTCAACCTGAGCTACAACTATCGCAAAGACGATCCCGGCGAGGGCAAAACCGGAGAACAAGTGGTCGTTCGGGTAGACGCGCGCAATATTGAACTTCCGAAAACCATCGGTGCGTACTTTGATGATACGGACAATAAAGGCAGCCTGTTCAATACCGCCGATTACGGTTTGGTGGGCGGTATTTCGTATTACCTGAGCTCGTCTTTGTACGCAACGGTACGACTCCAGTACGGCCTGGGCGACGTGACCAATAATAAGGTGGACGCGTACCGCACCATTCCGGCCGGCGTGGCGCCGCAGGACTTTAAGACACCATTGCCGAGTGCCGATAAAGACCGAAATTTTGTCATTCAGGCTTCGGTTGGGTTCAGTTTTTGATGCACGTTTGTATGCAGCAAGCATAAAACCGGCAAGATCAGTTCAACGATCGTTGCCTTTTTTGCGTTTAATAAACAGTTTGGCCATAAAAGCCTATTTTCGCCCGCGCCCTTTTCATCTTAAGGCGTTCGTTTGTGAACACATACACCAATTAAATGCCTATTCCAATGCGACACCACCGATTTTTACGCCTGCTTGTGCCGGCGCTGATAGTATGTAGCCTGTATGCGGCTTGTAAAAAAAGTGATTTTGAAAACCTGGAATTTGCCGACCATGCTGCGGAATTTGCCTTTCCGCTGTTTACCACAACGCTTACCCTGGAAGATTTACTGGCCGGCGTACTCAACGATAGTCTGTCCAACGATACGCTGTTGATCAATGACGATGGAACGATGACCCTGTTTTACACGGGCGACGTGGCTCAAAAGCCGGCTACCGATATCTTCAAGTTTTTTCAGGGCGGCGCGTTTCCCTTGTCAGATACCGTTTCTATGTCGCCGATTCAGGCGCCGGACGGCGTGATCATTTACAAGGCTGTTCTGAAAGGCGGCAACATCGCGGTATCGATCTTCAATACGTTTAATGACACGATTACCGGGGTGCTGCACATTCCGCAAATGGCAAAAGACGGCGTACCCTTCGCTTTCCCTTTTGTAGCCCTGCCCAATGAAAATTTTGTGTCGCCTGCAATCCCTGTCGACGGTTATATTTTGACATCAACGGACAACATCCTGCAATTTCGCTACGAGGCCTACAAACCAAGCGGCGAACGGGTCAAATTTTTGATCGGCGGCTTTTTTCCCGGTATTTATGTCGGGTTTAACCAATTGGAATTCAGTTATTTGGAAGGCTACTGGGGTTACAGTTATTACCCACTTACCCGCGATACCATCGATATCGACATCAACCAGACAAATCTGGACGGAAACGTAAAAATCAAAAACCCGCGCATCATCATGCGGATATCCAATTCCTGGGGCTTTCCGACGCGCGGTGTGATTAAATACCTGAGTTTCATCCGGCAAAACGGGGAAGAGCTGAAATTGGAAACAACGGCCTTTGTCAATGATTCTATTGTTGATTTTAATTATCCCACTTTCCCGAACGAAATCGGGCAAACCAAATACACGGACGTTTATTTGGATGAGACCAACTCGAATATAGCCGAAATCTTCAATGCCCAGCCGACCCAATTTATTTACGAGGTAAACGGGATTTCCAATGCGCTGCTGGATCCCACGATCATCGGCTTTATGACCGATAGCAGTATCATCAAACTGAGCATGCGCGTGGAATTAGACCTGGAGGGTTCGGCGCAAAATTTCGGGGCTGAACAGACCCTCGATCTCAATTTCGGAGACTATTCCAGCATCGACTCCTTTGATATCGAAAACGTTGAATTCAAGCTGGTAACGGAGAACGGTACGCCCATATCCACGTCCCTGCAAATTTTCTTTGAAGACGAAGCTGGCAATACGATCGATTCACTTTTTGCGGGCGCGCCTCGCTTCATTATGCAATCGGCGCCCGTGAACGCTGAAGGCGTGGCAACCGGTTCAACCCGAACAGAAACGCTCATTCCCATGTCGGTCGAGCAATTTGACCGTGTGCGCCTGGCCAAACGCGCCGTTCTGCAAACCGCCTTCACCACGGCCGATGGAGGATCGATTCCCGTTAAACTGCTGGCAACGAACCAGGTCACGGTGAAGATGGGTTTAAAAGTTAAAACAAGATCATAAACAAGCACTATGAAATATAGGATTCTCCCTGCGATATTGATGGTTACGGCGCTTAAACTGGAAGCACAGCAGGAAATGATGTTAAACTCTTTGCCCGACCTTTGGCACAGTACGACCGTAAACCCGGCTTATTTTCCCAAAGACAAACACTTTGTGATCGGGTTGCCGGGTTATTCGCTCGATGCCGCACATACGGGTAGTCTGACATACAATGACATTTTTATAAAAGACGGCGACCGCACCCTCCTCAATTTCAGCAAAGCGATCGGCGCGCTCGACCCTCAAAACGAGGTGTTTTTCGAACAGCGCATCGAAACCGTTTCACTGGGGCTCGCCCTGGGGAAATGGCGCCTGCAGGCCGGGCATGCCAACCGTTTTTCCGGTGTGCTGAATTACCCGAAAAGCCTGCCGGAACTGATCTGGAACGGCAACGCGCCATACATCGGCCAGGTGGTGGATGTGGCGCTTCAGGCCAAATTGTTCAACTGGAATGAATGGAGCGCCGGACTTTCCCGTGAATTCGGACGGCTTACCATAGGCGCGAGGCTTAAATATCTGTCGGGTACCAGCGCTTTAAAAACGGATGACGACCACCATTTAGCTACGATCTATACCAATCCCGACATTTATCAGCTTGAAATGGAGACCGATTACGGATTCCATTCCTCGGCCATTGTGTCGGCCTTCGACACCTCCGGCCTGGGCTTCGACCTGCAATTGGCGAAGGTAAAAGGCAAGCCTTTTTCTTCCAACAGCGGCATTGCTTTCGATTTGGGGTTACAGCTGCGGGTGACCGACAAGTTGAGCCTTAGCGCCAGTTTGCTGGATTGGGGTGGCACGATCAAGTGGAAGGAAAACGCCAATTATTTCCGAAGCCAGGGAAAATATAACTACGAAGGGGTATCGTTTCCCGGCGGAGATATCCTGAATTCCGGCGATAGTCTTGATTTTGAATCCAAATTGGACACCCTGAATGACATTTTTAACTTCAAGAAGACGCCTGAGGAATTTTCGACCCGCTTGCCGGAACGCGCTTACCTGAGCGGTTCTTTTGCCCTGACGGAGAAATGGACGCTAAGTGTCGGCTATTTTTACATGAAAAAAGCCGACCGGCAAGCGACGTCTGCGGTCAGTGCCAGTGTACGCTGGCAGCCGGTTCGCTGGCTGTCGCTGGGCGGCATGTATAGCCTCAATGAACGTTCGGCGGCCAACCTGGGCTTCCATTTGGCACTCAAACCGGGGCCGGTGCAGGTTTACTTTGCATCGGATAACCTGCTGAATGCGTTTTCTATAAAAAGTTCACCTGCCGTCAATTTGCGGGCCGGCGTAGCGGTGTTGTTGTAAGGGGAGGGTTTAGGAGGTTTAGAGGTTTAGAAAGCGTTAGGAGATTTAGGGCAGATGGAAACAATAAACATCAAGAATCATGTAATCGACATTCGTCAATTCCAACTATTAAAGATGTATCTTTATACAAGCGTTTAAACAGCAGGAATATAGTCAACACAAAGTGGTTTTGAATGGAGGTTGCGTAATTGCCCTCTAAACCACCCTAAACCACCCTAAACCACCCTAAACCACCCTAAACCACCCTAAACCACCCTAAACCACCCTAAACCCCTCTAAACCACTCTAAACCCTCTAAACCCCTCTAAACCCTCTAAACCCCTCTAAACCACTCTAAACCACTCTAAACCACCTATAACAAACATTCATCCACATGAACTGGATACAAAATAACCGCGCCCTCCTGATTATCAATGTCTTCATGGCTTTCGGGCTGGGCTTGTTTTTTATCTCCTCTTTCAAGGGCCACGGCGCCGATGGCAGTTCGCCGGAACAACGTGTGCGCTCGGTGAATCTGGACAAGGATTTTTCGTTTTGCGGAGAGGCTTTTCCGATGGATAACTTCGACGTGCGCCAGCGCCTGGATGCCGAATTGTTGCGCAACGTATATTTTCATTCGCAAACGATTCTGGCGATTAAAAGGGCCAATTCCATATTTCCTGTGATCGAGCCGATTTTAAAGCAGGAAGGCGTGCCCAACGACCTGAAGTACTTAGCCGTGGCGGAAAGCGCTTTGTCGAATGCCGTATCGCCGGCAGGGGCCAAGGGGGTATGGCAATTCATGAAAGGTACGGCGGCCCAATACAACCTCGAAGTGAACGACGAGGTAGACGAGCGGTACGACCTTGAAAAGGCTACGCATGCGGCCTGCAAATACCTGAAAGGACAAAAAGACCAATTAGGTTCCTGGGTATTTGCCGCAGCCGCTTACAACGGCGGGCCCGGCCGCATCTCCGCCGACAAAGCGACCCAACGCGCCAACAACTTTTTTGAACTGAACCTGGCAGCCGACGAAACCATGCGTTATCCGTTCCGGATCGTAGCCATCAAAGAAGTGATGGAACACCCCGAGGAGTACGAATATGTCATTGAAAAGGAACATTTATATCCACAGCGGGATGATTACAAAACGGTGGCAGTAAGCGGTCCTGTGGCCAATTGGGGCGACTTTGCCCGGGAGCATGGCACCAATTACCGCATGTTGAAACTGTACAACCCGTGGTTAATAGACAGCAAATTGACCAATAAAGCGGGGAAAACGTACCAGATACGAGTACAGAAATAGCGCAGCGATTCTTTATTCTTTCTTTTTCTTATACGCTCCATCCTTCCATGCTTTGAAGAACTGTCCCCAGGCCAGCGGGCTGAAAATATTCATTGGCGGTGTTTGGCCGAGGTAAACGTATTCGCGGGATTGCTGGCGCAGGTAGAAATTAGCGCTTTCGCGGCCGCCGTAGGGTACGATATCGGGATTTTTGCGTGCCTCGGTGAGGTAATCGTTGGCCAGATTTTTGGTGGCCAGGCGCTGGAGTTCGGGCGTCACGTCCATTTTCAGGAACTCGATTTTAAAATGATCTTTTGAAGGCCAGGGGAAGATAACCGTTTCCGGCAGGTTGATCGTGTCCTGGGAAATCATCTGAACGATGGAGTAACGGTCTTGCGTCAGCGTGTCGGGGATGGTGATCGTAACCGTCGTAAAACCGATGCAGTTAAAACGCACCTTATCGCCTTTTTCAACGACCACGGTAAAAAAGCCTCTGTAATCCGTATACGTGCCGCGTCCTTTTTGCGGCAGGTGTACGGTCGCATACGGCACGGGTACCAAGCGGCCGCCTTCTTCGGTAATCAGCAATCCTGAAAACTGGATCAGCTGGGTATCGGTGTTGGTTTGGGCCTTGGCGACACCGCACATTGCCATCAATAAAAAGATTGCTGAGAGTTGTTTCACGAAGTATGTTTGTATCAGTTTATACAAAGGTAAACAAAAGAAACGCTACGCTAAGGACATTCGAACCGCTCGGCGGGCGAGGCTTAACGGAACTTTAACTTCCTGCATCATACAGTATTAGGCGGTCTACTGCAAGAAATTCGACCATAGAACGTTTAGAAGCGCTGAAACGCGGGTCTAAAACAAAATAACCGTTCTTCACTTGTTCTCTACCGTCTGCCGATTTTTGTTAACTTTGCCGGCGTTTTTCGTTTCCTTTTCAAAAAACAGTACTAACCACACGATGTTTCGCAAAATTAATGTTTCTTTTATCCTGGCCTTGTTGCTGGGTGCTGCCAACCTTTCGGCTCAAACGCAGCCAAAATACGGCCACATGAATCTGGGCAACCTATTGGAAGCCCTCCCGGAAACCTTAAAGGCCACCGAGGACTTAAAGGCGTTCACCGAAAAACTGGCTGCCAAAGACGACTCGCTCACCAAAGCTTTTCAGGTAGAAGTCAATAAATACCAGGCTGATTATCAGGAAGGTAAATTGCCGCCCGTCCAGGCCCAGCAACTGGAAGCAGAACTCCAGAAAAAGCAACAGGCCATCCAGCAATTCGAACAGGAAGCCCAACAAACCGTGTCTGCCAAGCGCGAAGAACTGCTGAGTCCCATTTTGGAAAAAATAACCGGGGCCGTTAAAGCGGTGGCTACAGAGAGTGGTTACCTGATGATATTCGACACCAGTTCCGGTGTCGCGCTGTTCGCCAATACTGCGGACGACGTGACCGCCTCGGTGAAAAAGAAACTGGGGATTCAATAAGATACAGAACGCTAAATACCTGAGTGGCTGTCACATAGGTTGGTTTAGGAGGTTTAGATGGTTTAAATGGTTTAGAGTAGCATTTCCAAATCATTGGTTTTCAATGAAATGAGATACTTTCTAAACCCGCTAAACCCACTAAACCTCCTAAACCAACTTATGCGACAGCCACTTTCTTTTAGTTATTATTCTTAAAATCGGCGTCGCGATGGGTTCGGGTCGCCGGACTTTTTTAGTTTTGCGCTACTTTTGCGGCTTTTCCGCCAACTACCTTAGCCATTCGCAACATAAGAGACCATGAATTCCTTCAAGACGCTTAATAACATAGCCGGTTGGCTCACTTTCGCAATCACCGGCTGTGTCCTGGCGGCTGCGGCGCAACCCACCGGCAGCCTTTGGGACTGTGGCGAGTTCATCGCCGGCGCATATAAATTACAGGTTGTACACCCGCCGGGCGCCCCGATCTTTCTGCTCGTAGGTCGTTTATTCGCCTGGATAGGAACATTGGTATCGGATAATCCTGCTAACATTGCCTATTCCGTCAACCTGTTGTCGGCGATGTGTACGGCATTTGCCGGCATGTTTATTTGCTGGAGCACCACGATATTGGGTCGCCTGATCGTAGTCGGTCGCGGTGGCGAGCCGGTTGGCGCGCAAGCCCTGGCTGTAGCGGCTGCGGGTTTGGTAGCCGGTTTGGTCACGGCATTTACCTCTTCCGTATGGTTTTCGGCCGTAGAAGGCGAGGTGTACGCGATGTCCACTTTTTTTACCTGTTTGACCTTGTGGGCCGTGCTCAAATGGTACAATTTGCCGGATGAGGCAGATTCCGACCGCTGGCTGACATTTGCGTTTTATTCCGTGGCCCTCTCCATCGGCGTGCATTTGCTGAGTTTGCTGACATTCCCGGCCCTGGCCATGTTTTATTATTTTAAAAAGGTCAAAAAACCGACGGTTACCGGCACGCTTATCGCCGCTGTCATCGGGGTGGTATTTCTGGTAGCCATTCAAAAGGTCATTATTGCGGGTATCCCTACCATGTGGGCCTGGTTCGACAAGGTGTTAGTCAACGGTTTCGGCATGCCGTTTTATACGGGAATCATCCCGGTCATCCTCATTTTCACCGGAGGTATCTGGTTTGGCCTTTATTATGCCCGGAGTACCGGAAACGGTTTGTTGCAGCGCCTGGTGGTGTCCTTTGGCCTGGTCGTGATCGCCTATTGTTCTTATGGCATGGTGATCGTTCGCGCCAATTCCAACCCGCCGATCAACATGAACGACCCTTCTGATCCGATGCGTTTATTACCCTATCTTAACCGCGAGCAATACGGAGAACGGCCCTTGTTGCGCGGTCCGAGTTTTGAAGCGCAACCGGTAGGTGTTAAAACGGAAGAACGTTACGGTCGGGTAGACAAGCATTATGAGATCGTTGACGAAAAGATGGATTACGAGTTTTCACCCAATGGCCAGACCTTGTTTCCAAGGATGGGTGATTACAGCCAGGACCGCCCGCGGCTTTACCGGCAATGGATCGACAAACCATCGGGAGAACCAACTTTTGGCGACAACATCGAATTTTTCTGGAAATATCAGATCAAGTGGATGTACTGGCGTTATTTTATGTGGAATTTCTCCGGTCGCCAAAACGGCGAACAGGGCTACTATTCCTGGGACCCTAGCAGTGGCAACTGGATCACCGGGTTTGATTTCATAGATGAAGGGTGGATCGGCAATTTGAAAGAACTGCCTAGTTTTCAGAAAGATAACCAGGCGCGGAACAAATATTATATGATTCCCTTCCTACTGGGCTTGTTGGGGATTTATTTTCATATCCGACGCCGGCCCCGCGATTTCGCGGCCATTATGGCTTTGTTCATCATTACCGGCCTCGGAATCATTGTGTATTCCAACCAGCCGCCGAACGAGCCCCGCGAACGCGATTACGTATTGGCCGGTTCCTTCTTTACTTATGCCATCTGGATTGGCCTGAGCGTATTGGGGCTGTTCGAACTCTTCACGAAGCGATTGAACCTGTCGGGTATGCTGGCCGTACCCGTTGCAGCCTGTATTGGCTTGTCGGCGCCTTTGCTGATGGTTACTCAAAACTGGGACGACCACAGCCGCCACGAGCATTATGCCAGCCGCGACTACGCCCGCAACTTCCTCGAATCCTGCCAACCCAATGCCATCATATTTACCTACGGCGACAACGATACTTATCCGCTTTGGTATTGTCAGGAAGTAGAAAAAATCCGCACAGACATACGGGTTGTGAACCTCTCGCTCATTGCCGTGGATTGGTACATCGAGCAATTGCGTCGTGCCGTGAATGACTCGCCGGCCATCGCCATGAGTATCCCTCAAGACCAGATACGGGGCTACAAACGCGTACAAATACCATATTTCCCGCAGGGCGCTGAAAAGGAAATGACCATTCAGCAATTGGTAAAATTCCTGGGAGAAGATCACAAATTGCCGACGCAGGGTGGCGGACGTGATTATGACACCTATTTGCCAACCCGCAAGATTTCCATTCCCGTTAACCGTCAGGAAGCCATAGACAACAAGATCATTTCGGCCGGCGACAGTACGCTCGTAGATACCCTGCACTTCAACATGGGCGGCGATAAAAAGTATATCATCAAAGACGATCTGGCAATTCTCGACATCATTTCCTCCAATGTCTGGAAACGCCCGATCTATTGGGCGGTTACCTGCCGGGAAGAAAAACTGCTCGGCCTCGAAGATTACCTGCAACTGGAGGGTTTGGGTCTGAAACTTGTTCCGAGCCGAACGGTAAGCAGCATGCAGAACTACGGCATTATTGGCAGCGGCCGGGTGGATACTGAAACGGCCTACCGCAATATCATGGAAAAATGGCAATGGGGCGGTTTCGACAAGGGCCGCCAGTTTGTCGATCGCTCCTATATGCCCAGCCTGCAAACCATGCGCGTCGCCATGATCCGCATTGCCCGCCAGTTGGTTGTGGAGGGGAAAAAAGATAAAGCCATTGCGCTGACAGACAAATACTTTGCAGTGTTTCCGCAGGAAAACTTTCAATACGATCAATTCTCGGCCTTCATGGCGGATATCTATGCGCGTTCCGGCGCCAATGACAAAGCGGCCGCTAAAATGCGGGATATCGCTAAAGCGATGGAAGAACAATTGCGCTTTTATCAATCTTTGAACGCCGATTTCCAGAAAGGTTATAAATCTGATTATCAATATTCCATGTCGACCGCCCAAACCTTGATCCGGATGGCGGAAGACATGAAAGACGAAGGATTGGTCAAAGAACTGGAAGACCTGTTCAATCCGTACATACCGAGCGCTCCGGCGCCGGGATTGCCGGGAATAAAACAGTAATACATGTCCTTATGAGCCGCATTCTTGCCATTGATTTCGGATTGAAGCGCGTTGGCATCGCGGTGACCGACCCGTTGAAAATCATTGCCAGCGGGCTTATCACCGTACCGACGGCGGAGGCGCTCGATTTTTTGCAGCGCTACTGTTCGGAGGAAACGGTGGAATGTTTCGTGGTAGGCTTGCCCTTGTACCCCGACGGCAATCCGGCACAGATTTCGCCCCAGGTGGATGCGTTTGTAGAGCGTTTGCTAAAACTTTTTCCTGAAAAACCGGTTATTCGACAAGATGAACGATATACGTCGAGGGATGCGAAACGCATCATTCTGCAAAGCGGTATCAAAAAACAAAAACGCCAAGACAAAGCCCTGGTGGATAAAGTCGCGGCGGCGTTGATCCTCGAACAATATATGGAGGAAAATTATTGGTAAAAGATATGGTCCTACCCATTTACGCCTACGGGCAACCGGTTTTAAAAAAAGTTTCAGCGCCTATCGGGCCCGATTATCCCGAAGTAGCAGAACTGATCGCCAATATGTGGGAAACGATGTATGCTGCCGACGGTGTAGGCTTGGCTGCGCCCCAAATCGGCTTGCCTATTCGACTGTTCGTCATCGATACCTTACAGATCGACAAGGATAAAAAGGACAAAGAAGACGCCGAGCCCGGTTTTAAGCGCGTTTTTATCAATGCTCAAAAAACAGAAGAATCTGGAGAACCCTGGACGTATCAGGAAGGTTGCCTGAGTATCCCCAATATCTGGGGAGATGTCGATCGCCCCGACACGATTCGCCTGTGCTGGCAAGACGAAAATTTTCAGGAGTTTGAAGAAACATTCAAGGGTGTCAACGCCCGCGTCATTCAACACGAATACGATCATATTCAGGGTATTCTGTTCACTGAATTGCTGAAGCCGCTGAAAAAAAGGCTTATCCAACGGAAAATGGAAGACATCCGGGTTGGAAAGGTAAGCACGGAGTATAAGATGCGGTTTTTTGTAGGCCGGTAAGGTCTCCTGCGGTACTTACCCGCGTCGGAGGGCGAAAAGGGATTGAGTGGATGCGGATGATTTGTGCTTCGATTACCCGCGTCCGACGGCGAAAAAGGATTGAGTGGATACGGATGATTTGTGCTTCGATTACCCGTCGGACGGCAAAAAAAGCCGTCGGACGGGGTGCCCTGCGGTAC
>Ga0335394_10008027_pt1 | contig 11906 bp, 5 predicted proteins | sample MAT03_FD_205741 | JGI IMG/M metagenome (GOLD analysis project Ga0335394, IMG submission 205741) | Freshwater microbial communities from Lake Fryxell liftoff mats and glacier meltwater in Antarctica - MAT-03 (spades assembly) (version 2) ... | reverse complement strand
CAGGCGGCTGCATCCCAAACCGCAGTATCCCAGGGCGGCTCCGACGCAACCGTACGAAGACAGCGTTTTTTTCAAACCAGCGCCGGACATTTGCGACGCGACAAGTAACGAGATTGTTCTAAGGTAAGACGCACCATAAGAGACCTGCGTACTAACGACAAGTCCCGCAGGTTTGCCCTGCGGATGCTTCGGTTTCTGACTACTTCGACTGTCCCAATTCAACCCCAATGGCCTTGTGCTGGCCTGTTAAAAATTTGCTATTGACACTGTATTTAAAAGCGAAGTTTTGAATCAATATTGTTCCGACCGGGTGCTACGACGGGGTTTATCCCCGTCGAGCTATAATCCTAACCAGAAGATGCTGGCGGAGTGAGCCTCGCTACCATGCGGCTGGTCCGCGTGGAGCGCTAATCAATCGTTATACGCATCGCTGCACGATCATTTTCTGATCATGGCCCGACGGAGACAAGCTCCGCCCGTGGCCGACGTCATTTCTTCTTCGCCATCTGGTTGTGATCGCGGCCCGACGGGGACAAGCCCCGCTCGCGGCGAGATTATGGAATTAAATCTGCGTAAAGGCTTTTTGCCTACAAGATCAAATTTTTAACAGCCCAGGGCAAGCCTGCGGGATTCCCTAAATGTGGTACCCTTACAGCCTTGATCTGGACGCGTTTGACACGCACGTGCACCATAACGACTTTATCGAATGAGACATCCAATGCTTACGAAAACGGTCATCACAACTGTCATGAGCTTGCTTTGCTCGGTAACGATTTGCCAAACACAATCCAGCGCAGCCGAGCTGCTTGTCGAAGCCGAAAGCTTTGCAGCCCACGGCGGCTGGCAACTGGACACGCAGTTTATCCAGCAAATGGGTTCGCCTTACTTGCTTGCCCATGGACTCGGCAAGCCAGTTGCCGACGCGTCGACGACCATCGATATCAAGCAAGCTGGCAACTATGTCGTATGGGTACGGACGTATGACTGGGTCGCAAGATGGAAAGCAACCGGCTCCCCAGGGCGATTTCAACTGTTCATCAATGACTCACAAGTCGGTGAGGACCTCGGCACCGCCGGTGAGAAATGGCAATGGCAGAAAGCTGGTAAAGCAAAACTCTCAGTCGGTGAAGCCAAGCTGCGATTGCATGACTTGACCGGTTTTGATGGTCGCTGCGACGCAATCTATCTAACAACCGATGAGAGCGCGACGCCCGACAATAGCGAAAAAGTGCTTCCTCCTTGGCGACGGAAATTGCTCGGACTTGAAGCCGCAGTTGAAGAGCACAATGACTATGACCTGGTCGTTGTTGGCGGCGGCTATAGCGGCATGGGGGCAGCGATCTCAGCGGCGCGAATGGGCTGCAAGGTGGCACTGATTCAAGATCGCGGAGTCCTTGGTGGCAACGGTTCGTCCGAAGTTCGAGTCTGGGCGATGGGCTTGGTACGTCGAGGCAAATTCCCTCGCATCGGCGAGATCGTCGAAGAGTTCGCAGACAAGGCAAAGAAGTCACCCGGTTACGCCGAAGAGTTTGGCGACGCGCAGAAAGAAGCGATCGTTCGCGCTGAAAAGAACATCGATCTCTATCTCTATCATCACGCCTTTGCCGTTGAAAAGACTAATAACAAGATCAAGTCGATCGACGCAATCGATGTCCGCACCAGTACCGTCCGTCGCTTCAACAGTCCGTTGTTCGCGGATTGCACCGGCCACGCGTGGATCGGAGCACTCGCCAATGCGAGCTGGGTCATGCAAGCCGAAGGTCGGATGGGCATGAGCAACATGTGGACGTGGGCCGAAGCCGATGGCCCAGCAACATTCCCACAAACACCGTGGGCATTGCCGCTGGCCATGGACGACTTTCCCTATCCAAGAGATTTTCATGCTCAATGGTTTTGGGAAAGCGGATTTGATAAAGATGCCCTGGGCGATGCCGAGGCAATTCGTGATTGGAATTTACGCGCCGGGTTCGGTGCATTCAACGCCATGAAAAATGGCGATGGCGCTGCCGATCATCCCAACGCCATTATGACCTGGATGGCTTTTGTTGGCGGACCACGTGAGAGCCGATTGTTGGAAGGTGACGTCGTGTTGACACAAGACGATGTCGTCAATAAACGAGAATTTACTGATGGATGCGTTCCCACAACATGGTCGATCGACTTGCACTATCCCAAACGAGAATTCGCAGGAAAATTCCCCGACAACCCGTTCATTTCGATCGCTGAACATGACAATCGAATCGATCGGCTCTACGGCTATCCCGTACCCTATCGTTGCTTTTACTCGAAAGACGTCGACAACCTTTTTATGGCGGGACGATGCATCAGCGTGACTCACGAAGCGCTCGGTACGGTTCGCGTGATGAAGACTTGTGGCATGATGGGGGAGGTCGTTGGCAAGGCCGCCAGCCTGTGCAGGCAATACGAATGTTCGCCGCGTGACGTTTATCAGCGTTATCTCTCGGACCTGCTGACCATGCTGCAATTGCCGGGCAAAGCGACCCGAGATTCGATCGGCGGCCCAACCATCATGCCCGAAGTCGTAAAGTCGTTGCCAGGTCCGCTTGGACCAGAGATCGGCCGCGAAATCGCATCGTTGGGTGGAGTTGTCGTCGACGAAACCAATGCTGAACTCGCCGGTACTTGGACAAGTGGTACCGGACTAAAGGGTTTTGTTGGCTGGGGCTACCACTACGCAGCCAAGGACAGCGATGCCGTCGCTGATTTTCGCCTCAAGGTGCCTGCAGCAGGCAAGTACAGCGTTCGCATATTTTACCAACCGCACGAAAATCGTGGCCCCACCGTGCCAGTCGATCTCTTGATCGACGGCAAGTTGAACTCCCGAGAAACTGTCGATATGCGGAAGCCAGTCGAGGAAGGGTTCGTTGAACTCACTCTGCTAGAATTGACGAAGGACCAAACGGTCACGGTTCGTTTGTTGTCAGAACAAGCCGGTGGAATGGTGCATGCCGACGCAGCGCAGCTTCTGCCGATTCAGTAGTCATGCGTTCCCTACCAATCATCGATCTAAACGAAACACGCGAGCCTAATTCCGCGCGCTTGGTAAAGATCGATGAACGCCGATCATTCAAGGCAGCGGTTGTTCACGCCCTTCGCATCATCCTGATTGCGCTGTTTCTGATCGGGCTCCATCGTTATGCTGCGTCGGCCAATCGTCTCAGTCTGAGCGAACAGTCGCAATGGGAACGAATCAAGATCGCCCAGTTCCTGCCGGAGGCGTTGGCGCTGGAACAGATTCAAGGCGAAGATTCCATCCGCCGGGCGGTCGCGACCGATGGTCGCTCGCTCGCCTTGGTCGCAACCAGCTCGCCGATGGCGGATCACGTCATTGGATACTCTGGCCCGACTTCGTTGCTCTTCATCATGAACGAAGATCGAGCGATTCAAAGCGTGCAAGTCTTGCAGAGCTTTGATACCCCAGAGCATTTGCAACAAGTCGTCAATGACTCGCGGTTTTGGCAGCAGTTCCTAGGCCAGCGATGGGGCGAAGCGAACGCTGTCAAAATCGATGGCGTCAGCGGCGCAACGTTGACCAGCCTTGCGATCGCCGAATCTTTTGTGACTTGTCTTTCGTCATCACAACCATCACAAGAAAAATCACTGCCACGTCGGAGTCTAAAATTTCCAGACGAACTCGCTGAAGACGAAATGAAAACTTGGGAGCTTCGAACCGGACCACTCTCGGATGACATCAGTGGTTACCAAGGTCCGACGGAGTTGCTGTTTAGGATCGACGAGAACGAACAACTGATCGACGTGAAAATTCGCAGCAGCTTCGACAACGAACCGTATGTGGGCTACACACGCCAGGAAAGATCATTCTGGAAAAAGTTCAAAGGACGCACGCTCGCAGAGTTGGCCAAGCTTGACTTGGACGCAGAGCAGATCGATGGCGTTTCCGGTGCCACGATGACGTCGATCGCGGTCGCGAAAACGATTCGCGATGCGAGCAAGGAGCATCTGGCGTTAGCGCAGCAGGCCGCGATGAATACTGACGTGACCGATGATGAAAAATCCGTATCGCGTGCTCCGCGCTGGAACTTTTCTATTGGCGAGAACATAACAATCATGCTGACGATTGCTGGTATCTTCTGGAGCGGTTCAAAGCTGCGGGGCCAGCGACGATTACGATTGCTATGGCAGATCACTAGCTTCGTCGTGATCGCGCTAGTCAGCGGCAATCTATTGTCAATCTCGTTGGTCAGCGGCTGGACGCGAGGCGGCATCTCGTATCGCTTGGCTCCAGGCTTGACGCTACTTTTGGCGGTGGCGTTTACGATGGCGATCCTATTGAAGCGAAATGTCTATTGTGACCATCTCTGCCCCCACGGAATTTTGCAACAGTGGATTCGCCCCACCGGCCAAAAAAAACGCGGCGCGGTTGCTGCAGCACTCTGTCGACTTTTGACGTCCAAGAAATGCGTCAGATTGATATCGATCATCGCCTGGGTTTCGATTGCGATCGGATTCATATCACTCATCCAGCCCACAGGAATCAACCTATCTTGGCTGGAGCCGTTTGACGCTTACCTGCTAGGCTTCGGATTTTCGGTCAGCGCAATCGTCTGGATCAGCTCGCTGATTGCAGCGCGTCTCAGTCCGCTCTACTACTGTCGTCACGCCTGTCCAACCGGCAAGATTCTTGGTTACGTCCGTCGCGATTCCCGACGCAACCGGCTTGGCCTAATCGACGCGACCGTCTTCATCGCAACCTGCTGGATATGGCTGAGCCTGGCCTCCGGCAATTTTGTCGTTATGTGGTGAGCTGCGATCTTACGCCAGCAGCTTTTGCACGACTTCGCCGTGGACGTCGGTAAGGCGGAAGTCGCGGCCTTGGTAGCGGTAGGTGAGGCGCGTGTGGTCAAGGCCGAGCAGGTGCAAAATCGTGGCTTGCAAGTCGTGCGTATGGACGCCGTCTTCGACCACGTTAAAGCCCAGCTCGTCGGTTTGCCCCAGCGTGATGCCGGGCTTCACACCGCCGCCGGCCATCCACATGCTGTATGCCGTGGGATGATGGTCGCGGCCTTGGCTGCGGCCGATCGCCACGTTGGTTTCGACCATTGGTGTGCGGCCGAACTCGCCACCCCACACGACCAGCGTGGTATCGAGTAGTTGGCGTTGCTTGAGATCGGCAACCAGGGCTGACGATGCGCGATCGGTAACGCCGCAATTATTGCGGCAGTTGCCGGCGACGTCGCTATGCGCATCCCATCCATGGTGATATACGCTGACGAACCGCACGCCGCGTTCGACCAGCCGCCGGGCGAGCAAGCAATTGCTGGCGAAGCTGCCGTCACCCGGCTTGGCACCATAGGCGGCGAGGGTCGCTTCGGTCTCCGTCTTTAAATCCATCAGTTCGGGTGCGCTGGTTTGCAAGCGATATGCCATTTCATATGCGGCAATACGCGTCGTGATTTCGAGATCTCCAACGTCAGCCAAGTGTTGCTGGTTGAGATCGCGGACGAGATCGAGCGTGTCGCGCTGCGAACGGGCGTCGATACCGGCCGGGTTGCCGACGTTGAGAATCGGATCGCCGGTGCCGCGGAACTTGGTCCCCGCGTACAGTGTGGGAAGAAAGCCGCTACTCCAACTCGCTACGCCGCCGCTCGCACCGCCGCCCGTCGCCAGCACGACGAAGGCGGGCAGATCGCTGGTCTCGCAGCCCAGGCCGTAAGTGACCCAAGCACCCATGCTGGGTCGGCCCGGTTGACTCGACCCGGTTTGCAAAAAGATCTCGGCCGGGGCGTGATTGAACTGATCGGTATGCACTCCGCGGATTAAGGCGATATCGTCGGCGATGTTGGCCAAGTACGGTAATGCTTCGCTCAGCTCGGTACCGCTTTGCCCATGCTTGGCGAATTTGAATTGCGGGCCGAGCACGGCGGCATCGGGCCGGATGAACGCGTAACGCTGTCCCGCGATGACCGACGGCGGAATCGGCTTGCCCGCCATTTCGGCGAGCTTGGGCTTGTAGTCGAATAGCTCAAGTTGGCTGGGTGCCCCGGCCATGAAGAGTTGAATCACTGCCTTCGCCTTACCGGCAAAGTGCGGAGAACGCGGCGCAAGTGGGTTCACCGGCGCGGTGTTCGATGCAAAGAGCGTGCTGGGCGGCAAGTGTTGGGCAAACAACGAAGCCAACGCGATCTTGCCAACACCGACGCCGCACTCCTTAAAGAAATGCTGGCGAGTTTGCGCGAGTTGATGGATCGGGTGCATGGCGATTACTCCTTAGTGACGACGGCGTCGAGGTTTTGCAGCGCCCGGGCGACCAGTGTCCAGGCGGCGGCGGTTTGTTGTTTATCTGGCGGCGCATTGGGGGCGATCTGTTTCGCATCCAATTCGCTGGCGGCTAAGCGTTGTAGTTGAACTTCGTAAAAGGCGATGGTGCGGGCCAGGGTTTCCGGCGATGGCGGGGCGGTCAGCAGCCGACGGTAGATGTGGGTGACGGCCTCCGGCGGCGACAAGTCGACGGCTTGGAGCGCGAGCGCCCGTGCCGTTTCGATGAAGACTTCGTCGTTTAATAACGTCAGCGCTTGTAACGAACTGTTTGATCGTTCGCGGCGGCTGATGCACGTCTCACCAGAGGGAGCATCGAACAGGTTGAACATAGCATACGGAGCGGTCCGTTTGACGAACGTATACAAGCCACGTCGATAACGATCTTCACCACCGCTAACGGGCCAACCGTAGTTGACGATGCTCGCCTCGGTCACGCTGGCGGACTGCGGCGGGTAGACACTCGGCCCACCGATTTTTTCGCTCAGTAATCCGGACGCATGGAGCGCGACATCGCGCACGAGTTCCGCCTCTAACCGAAACCGAGCCGCGCGAGAGAGCAACTTGTTTTGCGGATCGCGATCAAGCAACTCGGGCGTCACGATCGATTGCTGCCGATACGTGTCGCTGAGCACGATCAACCGATGCATGTGCTTGGTGCTCCAACCGCAATCGACATATTCTCGCGCGAGCCAATCGAGCAACTCGGGATGCGAAGGCAAATCACCTTGCGTGCCAAAGTCCTCGGTCGTGCGAACCAAACCACGTCCAAAGAACGCTTGCCAATGGCGATTGATCGCCACACGGGCCGTCAGAGGATTCTTACCATCGACCAACCATTGGGCAAACGCGAGCCGATCGTGCTTGGCATCGGCAGGCAGTGCGGGTAAAAACGCGGGTACACCAGCCGAAACCTTTTCTTTGGGCTGTAAGTATTCACCGCGATGATGGCGATGCGTTTCGCGTTGCCGATCCGAACGCCGCTCAACCAGCGTAAGCGACGTCGGATAGGCCGGCAATTGCGTACCCAATGCCGCGATTTCGTCCCGCGCGGGTTTAAGTTCGTCGACAATCGACGCGTAATATTGTTGGAGCGTGGCGACATCTTTCGGCGACAGCGCGGATCGCACGCGATGCAGTAACGCTTCTATTTCCGCTGGTCGATTCACCAACGTGTACGGCCCTTCGTCAGCGGTCGCGCTCAAGCGGAAGCGACCAATCGCGGCGGCGTAGTACTTTTCAAAAATCATTCGCAGCGTGAATTGGTCGGCTATCAATGGCGTTGGTAGTGTGAAGATGGCCCGATGCGACTTACCCTGGCCGCCCTCCACGCTCCAACCGGTTTCTGTATTGTCGTCCACGGCCCCGGCGGCGACGTTTCCACCGGCGGCAAAGCTATGCGTCGTGGGGCCGAAGGCGACCGGCCCGGCGTCGGTGGTGAGCTGCATCATTGAGAGGTAAAAATCGCCGATCGGCCCTTCATACGCAATGCGACCCGGCCCATGATTAGGGAGCGACGGATCGGTTAGAACTTCGAGGCGCACCGCGCGAATGGGTTTCCCGTGCGTGCGATACGTAACGTCGTACTCGTCGCGCTTCGTTTGATCTCCCGAAGCCAACACCGATTGATCGGCCAGCGTATCGAGCGTGGCGAGATTTGATTTCAATTGAGCAGGCGAAAGTACAGTCCAAGCGTGTGAGAGCGGATGTTCGGCCGCGAACCATTTTTCAAAACTCGCCACGAATCGCTCGCGACCCTTTGAAGGCGTTGTCTGGGTGGCTGGCGGTCTGTTCACCGAAACGCGGAACTTGCCCAGCGTGTGTTGAGTGCCAAATTGCTGTTCGATGCGTAACGTCACCCGCGTCCCCGCCGCGTAACCAAACGGCTCGGCGGCGTAAAACGTGGCCGTGCGGTTGGTGTTCCACTTGGGATTGTTGGGATCGTGAATCGCCCAACCATTGATCGGTTTCTCGGCCAACAGCGACGTAACGGGATAATCTTGCTGCGAAAAGTCAGCCTCGGCGCGCGAGAACGTCACTTGCCGCGGAGGTTCGCTTTCGTCGATCGGGCTGATAGTCACCACGAATTTGCTGACGACGAAGTTGCCAATCGACACACGCCCCGGGCCCTGCGAAGGCAGCGCGGGATCGGTCATCGCCTCTAATCGCACCGCATTAGTCGTGCCGGCGGGAAGGAGGAACGACAGGGTGTAGTTGTCGCGTTCGGGCGATAGGCCGGTTGCCAACAGGCTATCGTCGGCTTGCGGGACAAGAATCGTTCCCTGCTCGGCAGCAAACTCCACCGGTTTCAGCACCGCGTAATCGCTCGGCACGGTCGGCTCGAAGCGATCCGGAAGTTGTTCGGTGAGCTTGGCAATTAGCGTTTCAAGCTCGGCCCGTCGCTTGGCGATATCGTCCTGCACCACTTCGCTAAACGGCGGTTCGTCGGCCTGATTGAAGAACGCCATCAACTGGTAGAACTCGCGGTGGACGAGCGGATCGTACTTATGTGTGTGGCATTGGGCGCAGCCGGTGGTCAGCCCCATCCACGTCGCGCCGGTCGTACCGACGCGATCGACCAAGGCCATGAACCGATACTCTTGCGGGTCGATGCCCCCTTCTTCGTTGAGCATCGTGTTGCGGTGGAACCCCGTGGCGATGCGATCGTCTTGCGTTGCCCCAGGCAACATATCACCGGCCAGTTGCTTGATGGTGAACTGGTCGAAGGGCATGTCCGCATTCATCGCGTTAACGACCCAATCGCGATACGGCCACATGCTGCGTGCGCGGTCTTTCTCGAAGCCGTTTGTATCGGCATAACGAGCGAGGTCCAACCAACGGCGAGCCCAACGTTCTCCGTAGTGTTGCGAAGCGAGTAATCGATCGACTAGATTTTCGAACGCTTGGGGGCTTGGATCATTGACGAATGCGTCCGCTTCTGGGGGCGTGGGCGGAATGCCGATCAGATCGAGCGACACCCGGCGGCAGAGCGTGTATTTGTCTGCCGGGGGAGACAGCGTCATGTTCTCGGCCGCCAACTTCGCGGTGACAAACGCATCAATCGGGTTGGCTTGCGGGCCGGGCGGCGGCATTTTCTTTGGCGGCACGAAGGCCCAGTGTGGCTCGTATTTCGCCCCGCTCGCGATCCACTTTTCCAGCAGCGTTTTTTGCGCGGCCGAGAGATACTTGTTGCTACGCGGTGGCGGCATGATGACGTCGTCATCGGTAGCGTAAATGCGCGAGGTCACTTCACTGGCGGTTACATCGCCGGGAGTGATCGCCTTCGCACCCGAGTCGGCTTCGGTCGTCGCACCCTCAAAAGTATCGAGCCGCAGTCCCGCTTCGCGAAGACCTTCATCGGGGCCGTGGCACTTGAAACAGTTATTCGAGAGGATCGGCCGGATGTCACGATTGAAATCAATCGTGTCGGCTTCTGCGGCATGGATCGTCGTGGGCAAGTTTGCCAGAACCAAGATCGCCATCACGCATGAACTTCGTTGCCTCGTAGCTCGTAACATCCGTCTCTCTCGCAAAAAAATACTTGGCCAGCGGTTGTTTTTAAATTGTTGACCCCAAACCGGTCCGGCCAACGACCGAACCATTCTTTTTCCCTAACAATGCATTCGTCGGGCTGCTTCAAGCGAGTAGTTGATCGATGACGTGACCATGAACATCGGTCAGCCGTCGATTGGCACCGTTGAATCGATATGTGAGTTTCGTGTGGTCGATACCCATCAGGTGCAGGACGGTCGCATGGAGGTCATAGCACCAGGTTGGTTCAAGTGACTTCCAGGCCCATTCGTCGCTCTGACCGTAGGCGGTACCACCTTTGACACCAGCTCCAGCGAGCCACGAGACAAAAGTTCCTCCGTTGTGATCGCGACCGGCGGTTCCCTGACTGAACGGCATGCGGCCAAACTCAGTCGTCCAGATAATCAGCGTGTCTTCGAACATACCTCGCGCCTTCAGGTCTTTGATAAGAGCCGCGCATGGCTTGTCGGTTTGGTTGGCCATCACCGGCAGCTCGCTATTGATGTCGCCATGGTTATCCCAGTTGGCGATCGGGCCACCGGCACCGCTCCAAACCTGTACGAATCGCACTCCGCGTTCCAGCATTCGTCGAGCGATCAAGCAATTGCGTCCGAAGCCATCAGTCGGCTTCTCGTCGACTCCGTAGAGCTTTAACGTCGCCGCCGACTCGCCAGAGACATCGAGCGTCTCGGGAGCGCTCAACTGCATCTTCGCAGCTAACTCATACGAAGCGATTCTCGCCTCCAATCGCGAATCGCCTTGGTGCGTTGCTTCGTCGGCAAGGTTCGATGCGGCCAGTAGGTCCAACCCATCACGTTCTGTGTTGTGATTGATAAAGTTGGCTGAGGACGGTGCGAACAAGTCCTCGATCGGGTTAGGCATGTGGGGTCGAATGATGGTGCCCTGATGCCGCGCCGGCAAGAATGCGGCCGAAAAGTTTCCCTGGTTGTTGTAGGGAAGGCCACGCGCATCGGGGATGACGACGAAAGTCGGAAGGTCATCCGAAATCCGGCCTAACCCATAACTCATCCATGCTCCCATGCAGGGAAAACCGGGAAGCACAAATCCCGTATTCTGCATGTAGCTTGCAGGCCCATGAACGTTCGTCTTGGAGACCATCGACATCAGAAACGCCATGTCGTCGACACAGGTCGCCATGTGCGGAAAGACGCTGCTGACCCACCTACCACACTCGCCATGTTGCTTGAATTCGAATGGACTTTTGAGGACCTTGAATCCTGGAGAACCTGTCACCGATTCGACTTTGATCCCGGCTCCAGGATCGAAAGCTTGGCCATTCAATTCAATAAGCCGCGGTTTGTAGTCGAACGTATCCGCTGGACTGGCACCACCGTTCATGAAAAGCTGTACCACTCGCTTTACCTTCGCGCGATGATGGAGTCCTCCGTTGAGGTCAGGCGCAGGAGTGCCGACGAGTGGACTAGCAGCCTTCGCATTGGACTCGCCCAGCAAATGGGCCAGTGCGATCGTGCCGAAGCCGCTACCGAGGCTCGCTAGCATGTCGCGTCGTGAGTGTCGATAAGGTACGTTCATGGGATTGATCCTGGCCTTGAGAGGGTTACCTTACGAAGAGGAATTCGTTGGTGTTGAACATCATTCGGCAAGCGTTTTGAAGGCCATGCTTACTCGCGTAGTCTTGCCATCGCCGCGACTCATCCGCCTCGGGCTCTCGACCAAGCGAAAGCTGGAACAGCAATCGCATCTGCTCGGCTGGATCGTGAGCCAACTGCGAGAGCCGCGCGGCCGTGTGCTCGCTTTGCCGAACAATGAAGCGGTTATTGAGCATCGCGAGCGCCTGAAGGGCAGTGACTGATTCGCTTCGCGTCGGAGCCCATTGCGACGCATCGGGGCAATCCATCGCCGACATGAATGGATCAGGAAGGGTACGAAACAAAAAACGATAGATCGATCGACGATATTGAGAAGGGGAATCGATATCGAAGTTCTGATAGTCGACGACCGGCGTCACGTGAATGCCGGGCGACTCGATAAACTGTTTCACCGATGGCCCACCCATCGCCAAGTCGAGCTTGCCGCTGATCGCAAGCACGGTATCG
>Ga0335394_10008020_pt1 | contig 11910 bp, 9 predicted proteins | sample MAT03_FD_205741 | JGI IMG/M metagenome (GOLD analysis project Ga0335394, IMG submission 205741) | Freshwater microbial communities from Lake Fryxell liftoff mats and glacier meltwater in Antarctica - MAT-03 (spades assembly) (version 2) ... | reverse complement strand
CCATTGCGGGCTGACCAGGTGCTGCCGCTGCTGGCGGTGACGGCGCCGGTGGTGGCTTGAGGTGCGGCACCGGGTTCCTGCCCAGGCCACGCCTCAACGGCAGGTCATCGCAGCAGCACCCTGCCGCCCCGCTTGAAACCGGGGCCGGAGGAAGGGCCGTATTGTATTTTCGGTGGTGAAAGGACAATCATCGCTTGATGTTTTATGTGAGCTACTAATACACTGCAATGCACCAACCAACGAACCGCTGCGGAGTGCCTGCTCATGAACTCATCGATCCTTTCCCGCCCGAGTTCCTTGTCCTGGGCTGTCTGTACCCTGGCCTTGCAAGCCGGCGCGCAGGCGCAACCGGCGCCGAACCTGCCTGCCAGGACCCCGGTCGCTGTACAGACTGAATCTGCAACGCCGGCCACCTTGAGTACCGTCGTGATCACCCAACAGCGTGCCAAGGGATTCAGCTCCAATGTCGTGGGAATTGGCGCTTTTCGCGACCAACTGCCGATTGACGTGCCCCTGACCAACAGCGTGATCACGCGCGACGCACTGGACGCTCAAGGCGCGCGCAGCGTGCTGGACGCCGTGCGCAACACGGCCGGCGTGACTCGTTCGCAACTGGGCTCGTCCTATTACGACAACCTGGCCGTGCGCGGGGTGGCCATGGAGAACCGCAGTTCTTACCGGCTGGACGGGTCCTTGCCACTGATTGCGCTGATCCCCATCCCCATGGAAAACAAGGAGCGCGTCGAGGTGCTCAAGGGCGCCAGTTCCATGTATTTCGGCATGGTGCCGCCCGCGGGCATCGTCAGCTTCGAGATGAAGCGCGCCGGCGCCAAGCCCGTCACCAGCGTGTCTGCGTCCGTCAACGAGCACGGCGGCCATGACGTGGCCTTGGACGTGGGGCGGCGCTTTGGTGACAGCAGCCAGTTCGGCCTGCGCGTCAACGCCCTGGACGGCAAGGAGGAGCTCGGCCTCAACAACTACAAGGGAAAGCGGGGCCTGCTTTCAGCCGCGGTGGATGCGCGCTTGCTGGACAACCTGACCGTGCGTGGTGCATTTGAGCACTACACCAAAACCGCCAGCGAGCAGGCCTCTGTCCAACTGATAGGTGCGGCCACGGTGCTGCCCCAGGTACCCGACAACAAGACCAACCTGGCTGGGGAGTGGGCCCAAACCGTGGGCGAGTCCAACAATGCCCTGGTGCGTGTGGACTGGGGCTTCAGCGACAACTGGTCGCTCAGCGCCGAGTACGGCACCGCTCGCTCCACGCGTGACCGCTTGTTCACGCAGTTCGCTTTCAACGATATCTCGGGCTACACCACGGGGGTGGGCCGTGTCTTTGGAAACTTCAATTCGGGCGCCTACTACAACAACCAGAACGCCCGTGTGGATGTCTCAGGGCGTCTGGAGACCGGCCCCGTGGCGCACGAAGTCACCGTGGGCTGGACACGCAACACCCGCACCCAGGACACCCGCGGTACCAGCGTGCAGAGCTGGGGATGCGCGGCGCTGTCGGCAACCTGCACCCTCACATCGGCGCGCAATGTGCGCCAGAACCTGTACGCGCCCATCATGGTGCCATTGCAGGTGCAAGCCGCGCCCAACGGCCCGCAGGCCACCAGCATCGTCGATGTCGGCGTTTACGCGCTCAACCGCATCCTGATTTCGCCGCAGTGGCATGTGATGGTCGGCGTGCGCCGCAACGACTACACCAGCAGGCAAACCGACCCCGTGTTGCTGGACGCAGTCACCCGGCTACCGGTGGCAGCCTACAACGCAAACAAGACGACACCGAACTTCTCGGTCATCTACAAGCCCATGCCCAACATGTCGGTCTATGCCAGTGCGCTCAAAGGCTTGGAAGCCGGCGCCCTGGTAGGCAACACGTTCGCCAATTCAGGCAGCCTGCTGCCGTCGGCCCTGACCACGCAGAAAGAGCTGGGCGCCAAGATGCAATTGGCCGGGGGCCTGTTGTTGCAGGCTGCCTACTTCGACATCGAACGTGCCCAAACCACCAGCGAACCGGCGCCTGCCGGCTCGATTGCCCCGCCCGGGCTGCCAGGCACGGCGCCCAGCACCTGGCGCATCCAGACTCAGAACGGCCAGGCGCGCTACAAGGGCCTGGAGCTCTCGGCCTCAGGCGACATCAGCAGCCGCTTCGGCATCGTGGCTTCGGCCATCTTGATGGACCCCAAGATCACGCGGGACTCGACCCTGGGCGCAAGCAACACCCAGGGCAATGTGCCGGGCAACACGGCCAAGCGCACCCTGAGCCTGTTTGGCGAGTACCGCTTGGCTGCGGTCGAGGGGCTGGCCTTCAATGCGGGGGTTTACTACGTTGGCGAACGGCCGGTGTCCAACCTGAACCGGGTCAGCCTGCCCGCTGCGGCCACGTTGTCGCTGGGGGCACGCTTTCGAACCCAGGTGCTGGGGAACGCAGCGGTCTTCCAGCTCAACATCGACAACGCCACCGACAAGAGCTATTGGTCGTCGGCCGACGCCGCCAGCGCCAACCCGCTGGTGGCTTATGGTCTGCCGCGCCTGGCTCGCCTGTCGGCCAAGTTCGACTTCTGAAAAAGGGCCGGCAGCCGCGGCGGGGGCTTCGACCACTGAACCGCGGCTATCGCGGTCGCAGACGCGAGGAACTCGACGGGCAGGGCCGGCGCAGCGGCCTGGGCATCAGGCGACAGCCGCCACGCGGTGCGGCGGCGGCGCACCCGGCACGGTCGCGTGCTCATGGCCAATGGCGCGCAGCACGGGCATTGGCATGGGCATGGGCATGGGCATGGGCCTTGCGTCAGACGCATCAGGGTCAAAAAGACCGAAGTCGAACTGCCTGGCAGCGCGCACCTTGGGCAATGCCTCGAAGCGGCCGGGCGACGTCTGCACGAGCAGGGGAATCGCTTCAAGCAGACGCCGCGTGTAGGGGTGCGCGGGAGTGTCCAGCACCAAATCGCGGCGGCCGTCTTCAACGACAAATCCGCGGTACATCACCAGCACGCGGTCACTGACTTCATCGATCACGCCGAGGTCGTGCGAGATGAAGATGCAGCCAAAGCCGCGCGCCTGCTGCAAGGTTTTGATCAGCGAAAGTATCTGTCTTTGCACGGTGACGTCCAGCGACGACACGGCTTCATCGGCAATCAGCACGCTGGGGTTTGAGATCAGAGCCCGGGCAATGGCGATGCGCTGACGCTGGCCGCCGGAAAACTCATGCACGTAGCGGGCGATGTGCTCCGGGTCGAGCCCGACCTCTGCCAGCAACGCCTTCGCCCGGGCTGCCCGCTCGGTCGGCGTGATGCTGGTTTCATGGCGCAAGCCTTCGCCGATGATGTCGCCGACCTTCATGCGTGGGTCCAGCGACGAGTAGGGGTCCTGGAACACGATCTGAACTTCGCGGCGCATGGCCTGAAGCTGCAGCGGATCGCGAAAGTCGATGGCTCGCCCGCCAAAGTGCACCGACCCTGCGCTCAGCGGCGTCAGGCCCAGGATGGCACGGCTGAGGGTGGTCTTTCCACTCCCTGACTCGCCCACCACACCCAGCGTTTCGCCGCGGTGCAGATCGAAACTCAGCGGGTGCAGCGCACGAAACACGTCCTTGCGCCAGAACTTCAGACCACTGCGAAGCGGGTAGTCAACCACCGCGCCCTGAACAGACAGCACGGTGGCACCTTGGTCGCTGGTGTGGCCGCGGCGCTTGGGCAGGGCATCCAGCAGTTCGCGCGTGTAGGGGTGTTGGGGCGTGGCGATGACGCGCCCGACCTCGCCTTGTTCTATCAGCTCGCCCTTGCACATCACCAACACGCGGTCGGTGTAGGCGGTGACGAGCGACAGGTTGTGGCTGATGAAGATCAGAGCGGTGCGGTTCTGCTCGGTGAGCTCGACCATCAGGTCAAGCACTTCCTTTTGCACGATGCAGTCCAGCGCGGTGGTCGGCTCGTCAGCAATCAGCAGTTTGGGCTTGAGCGCCATCACTGCGGCCAACATGATGCGTTGACGCATGCCGCCTGAAAACTCATGCGGGTACTGGCCCAGACAGCGCTCCGGCTCGCGAATGCGGATGCGGGCCAGTGATGCCACGGCCTGCTTGACCGCCTGCGCGCGGTTCAGGGTGGTGTGGCGCAGCACCGCTTCAATGATCTGCTGACCAATCTTCATCGACGGGTTGAGCGACACCATCGGCTCCTGGAAGACCATGCCGATGTCGCGGCCGCGTCGGTCGCGGAACCTTTCTTCGGGGGCCGACAAGATGTCCTGCCCCTCCAGGGACAGCGCCGCCGCCGACACGCGCGCGCCCTCGGGCAGCAGGCGCAAGATGGCGCGCCCGAGCATGGTTTTGCCGCTGCCCGACTCGCCCACGACGGCGATGCGCTCGCCGTGCGCGAGGGAAAAGCTCAAACGATCAATGGCTTTTTTGCTCGCCTCGCCGTGGCCGAAGCTCACCGTCAAATCGCGCACTTCAAGCAGCGGTGGGGGCGCGGTCATGTCCAGGCAGTCATGGCGTGACAGGCTTGAGGCCACCGGCCGAGGTGGCCTGTGTCGGCGCCATGCCGCGCATGCGCGGGTCCAGCGCGTCGCGAACCGCGTCGCCCAGCAGGTTCAGCCCCAGCAAGGCAAACGAAATGGCCAGCCCCGGGAAAATCGCCAGCCAGATGGCTCTGTCCATCAACTGGCGGCTGTCGGCCAGCATGCCACCCCAGGTGGGTGCCGGCGGTGGCACGCCCAGGCCCAGAAAGGACAGTGCACTTTCGGCCAGCAGCGCCGAGCCAAACAGGCCCGTGGCCAGCACGAGCAGGGGCGCGATGCAATGGGGCACCACATGGCGCACGATGGTCCAGGCCGTGTTGTTGCCCATGGCGATGGACGCCGTGACGAATTCGCGCTCCTTGATGGACAAGGTCGATGACCGCGCCACTCGCAGCATCGACGGGGCATACGACAGGCTCAGCGCCAGCACCACACCGATGCGGCTGGGGCCAATGACAGCCATCAGACCCAGCGCCAGCAACAAGCCCGGGAAGGCCATCACCGCGTCATTGAGCATCGTGATCACGCGGTCCAGCCAACCACCGAAGTAGCCGCTGATGATGCCCAGCGTCGCCCCCATCACCAGGGCGAAAAACACCGAACCCAGGCTGATCGACACCGACACCGCAGCGCCCGCCATGACCCGCGACAAGGTGTCGCGACCGAACGGGTCGGTACCAAACCAATGGGTGGCCGAAGGTGGTTTCAGCTTGGCCAGCAGATTGGTCTCGACCGGGTCGTAAGGCGTGTAGACCAGGCTGAGCAGCGCGACCAGGAGGAAAAAGCCGACGATGATGAGCCCGGCGTAGCTGTTGAAACGCGGTGCAAGGCCCAGGCGCAGCGTGAAGTTGGCGAGCATGTGGGTTCGCCTCAGAAACGGATGCGCGGGTCAAAGAAGGTGTAGAGCAGATCGACCACCAGGTTGACGATGACGTAGAGAAACGCAATGAAGATGAGGCAGCCCTGGACCACGGGGTAGTCCCGGGCGTAGATGGCATCGACCAGCAAACGGCCTATGCCAGGAATGGTGAACACGGTCTCTATGACTGCGGCACCCGAAAGCAAGTTGCCGAGGATGATTCCTATCAACGTCAGCGTCGGCGCAAACGCGTTGGGGAATGCATGTCGAAACAAGACACGCGCGCTGGACAGGCCCTTGGCCTTGGCATGCGTGATGTACTCCAGGCGCAGCACCTCGATCATCGTCGAGCGCATCATCCGCGTGATGCTTGCGATCTCGGTGCAGACGATGGCAATCACCGGCAGAACCAGGTACTTGAGGGCCGACAAGCCCGACTCGGCGACCGACTCGAAGCCGAAGGTGGGGAAGATCGCCCACTTCACGCTGAACACCCAGATCAGCATCAGCCCGATCCAGAAGCTCGGCACCGAGACGAGCACGATGGCGGCGGTGACTATCGCGTAGTCGCTGCGGGTGTTCTGGCGCCAGGCCGCGAACACACCCGCGGGAACGGCGATCAACAGGGCCAGCAAGGTCGCGGCCAGCACCACCTGCGCGGTGACGGGGAAGCGAGAGAGGATCAGGCCCAGAACCGGCTCCTGATTGATCACCGAGCGGCCCAAGTCACCGGTGAGAACGCGGCCCATCCAATGGCCGTACTGCTGCAACCAGTTCTGGTCGATGCCAAGGGCGCCGCGCATTTCGGCCTCCAGCGCGGCGTCGGTGTTGTCGCCCAGGATGATCATCACCGGGTCGCCCGGGATAGCACGCATCATCAAAAACACGATGACGGTCACCAACACGGCTGTCGGAACGGAAAGGCCTATCCGTTTCAACGCGTACCAGAACATGGCGGTGCCAGCCGGGGCGGGTGAATCAGGCTGCGTGTGGGCTCAGGACTTGCTCTTGATGGACACGTTGTAGAGCCGTGTGCGGTACCAGCTCTTGAAGCCCTCGATGCGGGAGGACACCACGTTGATCCACGGCGTGTTGAACAACACGACTGACGGCACCTCTTCAATCATTTTCAGGTGCACTTGTTCAAAGATCTTCTTGCGTTCGGCCAACTCACTCTCGCGATTGGCCTTGTCGATCAACTCCACCATGGCCGGGTTGTCCCACTGCAGGTTGGGCTTCTTGTCCTTGTCGCCCGTGAATGTCAAGTAATTCAGGCCAGGGTCAGTGCGCGCCGAATACGAGAAAGACTGCAACTGAAACTTGCCCTCTCGGTAGTTTGAAAGTTGGGCGGCCCATTCCAGCACTTCGAGTTCGACATTCAAGCCCGCCTTCTTGAACATGTCCTGCATCACGATGCCGGCCTGGTACATCTCGGGGTACTGCTTGTTGATCTGCAACTTGATCGGCTGGCCCTTGTAGCCGGCTTCAGCGAGCAGCCTGCGTGACAGTGCGGGGTCGAACTTGTAGCCGCGCTGGTGCACGGGCGAGTAGTACGGGCTCAGGGGCGGAATGGCGGATGGGTTGGGTTTGACCCTGCCGTCAGACGCGTTGCCGGCCAGCAGCTCGTAGTTGATGGCATGCGCCAGGGCCCGGCGCATCCGGACGTCCTTGAACAAGGGGTCGCGGTTTTGGATCAACAGCACGTTCCAGCCGAGGCCAGGGTAGTCGGCGCGGCTCCACTTGGTGCTCTTGGGTGGCACCGCTTCGTCGGGCACCACTGGCATGAGGTCGATCTGCCCGGCCATCATGGCGGCCTTTTGTGCGGCCACATCGGGAATCACCACCCAGCGCACATTGGCCAGCGCGGCCTTGCGGCCGACCGCACCCGACAAGGGCTCACTGCGCGCCTTGTAGGCCTCGTACCGGCTCATGGCGAAGAACTCGCCCTTCTTCCATTCTGTGAACTGGAAGGGCCCAGTGCCGACTGGCTTGATCCACTCGCCTTGAGCATTGACGCTGTCGCGATGCACGATCGCAAACTGGCAATTCATCGCGGCCAATTTGGCCAGGAAAGGGGTGTGCGGCCGATCGAGCTTGAAGACCACGGTCAGCGGGTCGGGCGTCTCGACGGCTTCGACCTTCAGGTCAGCGCTGCCGTCATAGAACTGACGGCACTGGTACTCGCCCTTGGCGCTCATCACATAGTCCCACCACCACTTCACATCGGCCGAAGTCAGCGTTTGCCCATTGTGGAAAGTGACGCCCTTGCGCAGGGTGAAGCGGTAGGTCATGGCGTCTTTGGAAACTTCCCACTTCTCGGCCAGCGAGGCGCCCACGCTCAGGTCTTCCTTGTACGCCACCAGACCTTCGGTGATGTTGCCCAGCACGCTGTCGCTGACCGTGTTTCGGTTGCGGTGGCCGGGCATGGAGGAGCCGAGATCGGTCTTGATGGCGACACGAATCTCACCGGCCGGGATGCCGGAGGCCACAGCCTTGTCACTGTGCATCAACGCCGACCAGGCGATGGTTGCAAGACCGACAGCAGAAACGAAGCTTGCTTTCATGATGACCTCGGTGCGGTTGAGGCAGTGGACTGCCTGAAGATTCAGGGGTCGAGCGCAACAGGTGGGGACCTGGCGGTCCGGTCAACCCAGCAGGGCTGCGCTGCGATGCGGCTGCACCTGCATCGTCAGCGAATAAGAAGTGAACGTTTGGTTGAGAGCCGGCAGGACACACACTTCCATGTGCCCCAGCGCCGGCTCGATGACGATCATGGCCACCGTCGCCGACAGGTTCTGGTTGCCGCTGTGGCGTGGCGGCCTGCACACCGACCAGGGCGATTCGAAATCGTCGAACAGTGCGGCTTTGACGTCGTCCCGGGTGACTTGCCCCAGCCTGGGCTCGATCAATTGGCGCACACGCAGGTCGCGGTACAGCGAGTCGGGTGTCTTTTGCGCCCCGCACTCTCTCAACTTCGACAAGGCGATCGGGCTTTGCCAGTGGTTGGCGTGCACGATCAGGCCGTCCTGCGCAAGCACCTGAAAAGTCTCGTCCGAGGCGCACTCGAAATTGATGGCCACGCCGTGGCTGTGCGAGACCATGATGTTGTTGGCTGCAGACTTGGGCGTGGCGTACACCGTCTGCAGGGCCGGGGCCAAGTGCCGCTGCTTCAACACTTTGCGCCGAATCAGTGCCAGAGGCACGCCAAGCCGCTGGTAGTCGCGGTCACATTCCAGGTAGTTGGCCGTGATGGCGATGCCCGCCGCATTGAGCCCGGAGCGGGCCAGCGCACCGGCTTCGGTGAAGGTTAGAAAGTCTGGCCCGTCGTCGTTTTGCACTTTCAGCACCACACAGCTTCGGGCGCACTCCAGCTTCCAGTCCCAGTTCTGGGCGTGCAGCAGACGGCCGGCTGCAGTGGCCTGCGGAAGCACGATCAGCCCGGTGCAGCCGTCAGGATCGTCAGGAATGGGCTGGCCATTGCGCCGCAACTCAGCCAGCTTGAGTATTTCGGTGCGCGCATTGAGCATCACCACGGCGGCGTAGGGCACGCCCGCGCCTTCGGCGATGCCCCGCATCTCGTCAATGAAAGTGGCGTCGTAGGCGGCGATGGTGGGTTCAAACCGCTCGACGATCGCTTCGATTTCAGACCAGCTCAGTTCACCGGCCTGCAGCTGAGCCGAGTAGTGGTCGATGCCCCGCTCGATGCGCTCGCGGGCCTGCTCGCCATAAGAACGCCCGCGTTCACGTGGGGGGCCGCTGACCTCGACCAGCGGGCACGGGGTAACGGCAGAATAGTCCGGGTCGTGTGGGATGCTGTCCATACCGATCTTGGAGAGTGCGAGCGTCGCGGGCCATCCAGGCAAGGCCACAGAATTTGAACCCAACGCTTTATTGTATTTTGTGAACACAAAAAGTACAACCCAGATTTGAGAACGGACCCCCATGGACTCCGGACCCAGCCAGCCCACCCCCCCCGCCAGCCCCAGCGCCTTGCATCTCGAGCTGGCCGAGCGCATCACCCGCCTGATCCATGGCGAAGGGCTGAAGGCCGGTGCGCGCCTGAATGAAAAGCGCTTGGCCGAGCAATTGGGCGTGTCGCGCACCCCCGTGCGCGCAGCGCTGAACCAGCTGGAGCTGCAGGGGTTTGTGCAGCGCAACCCGAACCGGGGCGTGGAACTCCTCAGGCGCCCGCCGCAACAGCACGCTGATGCAGAAAGCGCGCCACAAGACGAACTTCTGGCCCGCATCGCAGCCGACCGCCGCCAGGGCGAGCTGGCCGACCAGGTCGCCGAGCAGGACCTGATGCTGGCTTACGGTTTGACGCGGGTGGCGGTCAAGCAGGTGCTGAGCCGATTGGCCGACCTGGGCGTGGTGGAACGGAAGCTGGGCTACCGCTGGAAGTTCGTCGATCACGCTTACTCACAAGCCCAACCGGAAAGTTACCGCTTCCGTCTGGTGGTGGAACCCGCAGCGATCCTGGAGCCGGCCTTCGAGCTACCTCCCAAGTGGACGCAGCACATGCAGGCTGCTCATGAGGCGTTCGTGGCCAAGCGGTGGACGCGCGCCTCTGCGGTGGCCTTCTTTGAGATGAACGCGGCGTTTCATGAGGGGCTGGCCAAAGCCTCCGGCAACCGTTTCTTCTTCGAGGCGGTGCAACGGCTCAATCGTCTCAGGCGTCTGTCCAACTACGACTGGCAGCACGGGCGGGCCCGGGTCAACATCAGTTGCCAGGAACACCTTGACATCCTGCGTTGCCTCACGCAGGGCGATCAGGCCAGCGCAGCCCTGCTGATGCGCCAGCATCTGGATTTGGCAAGCCGGGTTCGCAATTCGGCGCTGAATTCTTTTCAAGGCCAGGTCGCGAACAGGCGGAGCTCGACTCCGAATGGGCCCTGACACCCAGCGGCCGCGTGGGGGTCTGGCTCCACGGGCGCTGCCCGAGGCCCAGGTGCTTGGTGCCCAGCCACGCCACCCCGCCGTCAAAACCAGCGGGCCACGCGCTGTCCTGCCGCTAAAAGGGGCAGCAGCGGCACAGCGGTTTGCGGCGCGATCGCCAGGTCCGCTGGAATGCCGGCGGCGGCGTCCAGGTCCGCAGTGGATGCCCTCCGTTCAGCGCCCCGGCGTCTCGGTCACAAAGCCGATGCGCGTCAGGCCGGCTTGTTGCAGCAAGTCGATCAATTCAGCGACGCGGCCGTAGGGCACTGCGGCGTCGGCGCGCAGTTGCACTTCGGTCGCGGCGTCGCGCCGGGCGGCGCTGCGGGCCTGCTCAGTCAACTGCGCCGGGGTGGCCGGTGCCTCGCCAATGAAGAGTTGGCCCCTGGCGTCCAGCGCCACGGCCAGGAAAGCCGGTGCGCTGCTGGCCGCGGCCGCGTCGCTCTTGGGCAGGTCCAGCTTCAGGCTGCTGGCCATCAACGGCGCGCTGATGATGAAGATCACCAGCAGCACCAGCATCACGTCGATCAACGGCGTCATGTTGATTTCGCTCATGGGCTTGGAGCCGGGGTTGCGTTCGAGGCGACCGAAGGCCATGTCAGGGCCGCGGGCTGTGAGTGCCGGCGCCAGTGCTGGTGCCGGCGCCAGTGCCGGTGCCGGTGCCGGTGCCGGTGCCGGTGCCAGAACCAGCATCCAGCGCCATCTCGCGCAGGTCGTGCGCAAAGCCTTCCAGCTCGGCCTCGCACGCGGCCACACGCTGGCCAAACACGTTGTAGGCGAGTACCGCTGGCACCGCCACGGCGATGCCGGCGGCCGTCATGATGAGCGCCTCGCCGATCGGGCCGGAGACTTTGTCGATGCTCATACTGCCCGCGCCGGCAATCGCCGTGAGCGCGTGGTAGACGCCCCAGACCGTGCCGAACAGGCCGACAAACGGCGCCGTGCTGCCGATGCTGGCCAGCAGCACCTGGCCGAACTGCAAGTGCGCCAGGCCGCGGTGCAAGGCGTCGCGCAGCCGGCGGGTGAGTTGCGATTCCAGACGCCCGGCGGTTTCCAGGGTGCCCGCTGCAGCCGGCCCACGGGCAGCCACCAGCAGCGGCAGCAGCAGGCCTTCACGGTCCAGCGTGGCCAGCCGCGCGCGGCCGTCGTCCAGCGTGGCGGCGTCCCAGAACGCCGGCACCGCGCGGCCGATGTCCAGTGCAGCGCGACGCAACAGCCAGCCTTTCCAGAAGATCAACACCCAGGCCGTGACCGACATCAGCAACAGCAGCACGGCCACGCTGCGGCCGACCGCGTCAGTGGCACTCCAGAACGCCCCCATCGTCAGCCAGACTGGGTCATCAGGCCCAACACGTCGGCCATGTTGAACAGGCCGTTGCGCTGAGCGGCCACAAAGCGTGCTGCGCGCAGGCTGCCCGCGGCGTAGTTGGCGCGGCTGCTGCTCTTGTGGCTGATCTCGATGCGCTCACCCGTGCCGGCAAACAGCACCGTGTGTTCGCCCACCGCGTCACCACCGCGCAGCGTGGCGAACCCAATGGCGCGGGGGTCGCGTTCGCCGGTGTGGCCGTGGCGGCTGAAGACGCCGTTCTCCGCCA
>Ga0335394_10008019_pt1 | contig 11911 bp, 11 predicted proteins | sample MAT03_FD_205741 | JGI IMG/M metagenome (GOLD analysis project Ga0335394, IMG submission 205741) | Freshwater microbial communities from Lake Fryxell liftoff mats and glacier meltwater in Antarctica - MAT-03 (spades assembly) (version 2) ... | reverse complement strand
CGAACGGCCCGTTTTACGTCAAAGGGCTATCGCTGTTGGGATTTGCGATGTTCAACACCCCGCTCGCCGTGCAGCGCGAAGCCGCGATGGACATCAACCGCTGGCTCGCAGAGGGTTCGCTGAAACCGGTGATCGGGGAGGTGTTCCCCCTCGCCGAAACTGCGGCAGCTCATCGCCTTCAAGAAGCCAACACGCTCGGCAAAGCAGGGACTTTGACGGGCAAAATCGTGCTCAAAATTCCCGGTTGAGCTTGCGATCTCTGGAAGAGGCACGACTTCTGCATGTACAATAAGCGTGCCCACCCAATTCTCATCGCCGATCGAGGGGTGACTCGTGGTTCGCAGATTTTTCAAGCGAGTGGCTTTAACCGTCGGCGGTTTGGTTCTGGGAGTGGCTGCGTCGAATGACGCCTCGGCCCAGTTCTTCCCGCAGAATCGTCCCGCCTATCAACGGTTCGGGAATCCCAGTTACAGCCCTCTCGCCCCGTATTTCACACCGTTCGGCTTTAATCCCCTGGCACCGCACTTCTCGTCGTCCGGTTTCTCGTGGAGCGGAATGCAATCCGGTCAGCCGTTTTGGCTTGCGTTCCCGCCGCCGCCGAGTGCGTACAACCGCGGTTACAACTACGGCGGTTACGGAACCTATGCCGGAAGCAGTGCCAGCGCCAATCCGATCCTGCAAGCTCAACTGCGAGCGTTCGCAAACGCCTTCAACCCGCCCGTTCCCAACGAGATGGCCAACCGCAAACCGGCGGCGGACAAGGGGCGAAACGATCCGGGGATCAAGCCGCGCGGAATTCGACCCAACGAACCGATCCCCTTTTCGAATGTACCCGAGGAATTCGTCAATTCGGGCAAGTCGATCAACGATTTGGTCCTTTCGATCCGAGCCTCCGAAGCGAAGGGGGCCAAGACCGACGCTCCCCTGTTCCCCACCGATCTGCTCCGCCAAATTCGCTTCGGCGGCGGACACGCAGCCGAAGTGCTCATGCTCCTCCGGACCGGCGAAATCGAGTATCCCGCGGCGATGGCCGCCGACGAGTTCGCCCCGATCCGCAACGAACTCGAACGACCCCTGAGCGCGATCGTCGGACCCATGTTGGCGGGCAAAAAGCTCGATCCCCTCGCGGGAGATCGGCTCCTCACGACCGTCAAGAAGGTGCGGATGGAACTGAAGCCGATGGCGGGCGTGCTGCCCAAGGACGATCAAACCGCCATCGCCCAATTCCTCGACCGCCTGGGCTACCTCGCGGACGTGGCGAAGTCCCCGGTTCAATACGCCGGGCTGATCGTTCCGAAATGGTTCAGCATCGGCGTCAACGCATCCGAGTTCAGCGGTGTTCTCGCGAAGCACAAGATCGCCGTCGCCCCGACCGACGCCGCGAGCCGCGAGGCGTATCAAGTGCTCCATCAAGGTTTGGCTGGGTACGATGCGATGTTGCAAGTCGCTAAATAGCTAGTACTTAGGATTTCGAGATTCGATCCGCCACCAACCCGAAGCGGGAGCGAGGATGTTTCCAAACACCCTCGCTCACCCTTCGGGTTGGTGTTTTTCGTGCTGAGACTCCACTTCAAAGTCCGTCTGGCACAATCCTGCCCATTTTGTATAAAGTGCGTCGTCGAAAGGGACTGATTCGACGCGACTCGGTTTCGAGTCCGATCAACCGCATCCGCAGGATTTCGAAATGAAGCGCGCATTGATTACGGGGGTCACGGGCCAGGACGGCAGCTACCTCGCCGAGCTGCTACTCGAAAAGGGCTACGAGGTCCACGGAATCGTCCGCCGGTCTAGCACGGAGACCTTCGAGCGAATCAACCACTTGGCGGGGAAGATTCAACTCCACCAAGCGGACCTGCTCGACCAACTCTCGATCGTGGACGTGATCAAGGAAACGAAGCCGCACGAAGTTTACAACTTGGCCGCGCAGAGCTTCGTACCGACGAGCTGGAAGCAGCCGGTGCTCACGGGCGAGTTCACGGCGATGGGCGTGACGCGGGTCCTCGAAGCGGTCAAGCTGCTGGACAAAAGCGGCATCCGCTTCTATCAGGCGTCGTCGAGCGAAATGTACGGCAAGGTGCAAGCCGTGCCGCAGTCCGAAGACACGCCGTTCTACCCGCGGAGCCCCTACGGCGTGGCCAAGCTCTACGGCCACTGGATCACTATCAACTACCGCGAAAGCTACGGCATGTACGCGGTGTCGGGCATCCTGTTCAACCACGAGAGCCCCCGCCGCGGCAAGGAATTCGTCACCCGCAAAGTGACCGACGGCGTGGCCCGCATCAAGCTCGGGCTCGCCAAGGAACTCCGCCTCGGCAACCTCGACGCCAAGCGGGACTGGGGCTTCGCCGGGGATTACGTTCGTGCGATGTGGCTGATGCTTCAGCAGGATAAGCCGGACGACTACGTGATCGCGACCGGCGAGACGCACACCGTTCAAAAGCTCGTGGAAACCGCGTTCGGTGCGGTGGACCTCGACTGGAAGAAGTACGTCGTCACCGACCCCGCTCTGGTCCGCCCCGCCGAGGTCGATCTGCTCATCGGCGACCCCGCGAAGGCGAAGAAAGCCCTCGGCTGGAACCCCGACGTCAGCTTCGACCAACTGATCAACATGATGGTGAAGTCGGACCTCGAACGGCTCAAATCCGGGCTCGGCTTGGGCGACTCCCGCGCCAAGGGCATCTGAGGCGGTTCCACGCGATGCGGATCCTCATCACGGGCATCACCGGGTTCATCGGCGGGCACCTCACCGAGGCGTTGCAGGCCGAGGGTACGCACGCGATCACGGGGCTGAGCCGCACCGCCTCGTGGGGCCCAATTCTGAACCACCTCGCCGGTGCGGCCGATCTGCGGGCCGCGGAACTCCTGGATGGGGCCGCACTCGAAGCGGTGCTCCGCGAAACGCGGCCCGAATGGATCTTCCACCTCGCCGGATACGCGAACACGGGTAAGTCGTTCCGCGAACCCGACCGATGTTGGTCGGACAACCTCGCGGGAACGCGCAGCCTCTACGAAGCGGTCGCCCGCAGCGGGCTGAAGCCCCGCATCCTCTTCGTTTCCACCGGACTCGTGTACGGGGACGCGGTCGGGCCGGAAGCGTTCGACGAATCAGCCGTCTTCCGCCCTGCCAGCCCGTACGCCGCGAGTAAAGCGGCCGCGGACGTGCTCAGCTATCAGGTGACCAAGAGTCCGGGCCTCGACGTGATGCGGGTTCGGCTGTTCAACCAGATCGGCCCGCGGCAACCCGCGGACTACGCCTCGGCCAACTTCGCCCGCCAGATCGCCGCCGTCGAAAAGGGCCTGCAATCGCCGGTGATCGAAACCGGCGACTTGAGCGGCGAACGGGACATCACCGACATCCGCGACATGGTGCGGGCCTTCCGCCTGTTGATCGAGAAGGGCCAAACCGGCGAGGCGTACAACGCGGGCCGCGGCAAAACCTGGGCGATGCGCACGGTCCTCGACAAACTCGTCGAGCTCTCCAAAGTACCCGTGGAAGTCCGCGAAAAGGTCGAGCCCGGACGCAAGTCGGACACCGCCATCACGCGGGCGAACCCCGCGAAGCTCATCGAAGCCACGGGTTGGCAACCGCATTACTCGCTCGAACAAACCCTTTCCGACGTCCTCGCATTTTGGCGAGGCGCCCCGCAGTTTTCCCCGTCGAAGTGAGGCCCGTCCGTGAAAGTCGCCGTAATTGGAACCGGATACGTCGGGCTCGTGACGGGCACCTGCTTGGCGGAGAGCGGCAACGACCTCGCCTGCGTGGACAACAACGCGGCGAAGATCGACATGCTCAACGGCGGTGGCTTGCCGATCTACGAACCGGGTTTGCAGGAACTCGTCGCCCGCAATCGCAAGGAAGGCCGGTTGACGTTCACGACCGACCTCACCGCGGCCGTGCAGTCGGCCCGGCTCATTTTCATCGCCGTCGGCACGCCGCAATCGGACCAGGGCGACGCGGACCTCGGGGCGGTCTGGGCCGTCACCAAGGCCATCGCCGCGGCGCTGAAGTCGCTGCCCCCGGGTCCGGCCGGGTCGCGGGTCGTCGTCACCAAATCGACCGTGCCCGTGGGCACGAACGCGGCCGTGGCGAAGATCCTCGCGGAGCACGGTTGCCCGCATGTGGACGTGGCGAGCAACCCCGAGTTCCTCAAGGAAGGCGCAGCGATCGAGGACTTCATGAAGCCGGACCGCGTGGTCGTCGGCGTTCGCCAACCCGAAGTCGGCGAAGTGCTCCGCGAGCTTTACGCCCCGTTCCTGCGAACCGAACGGCCGTTTTTGACGATGACGCCCGAGTCCGCGGAGATGACCAAGTACGCTGCGAACGCGATGCTCGCCACGAAGATCAGCTTCATCAACGAAATGGCGAACCTCTGCGACCGCGTCGGGGCGGACATCAACGACGTCCGCCGCGGCATCGGGCACGATCAGCGGATCGGGTTCCAGTTCCTCTTCCCCGGCCCCGGGTACGGCGGGTCGTGCTTCCCGAAAGACATCCGCGCCATCCTTGGAATGGGCCGCCGCGTGCAGTTGCCGCTCGACCTCATGCAAGCCGTGGACGACGTCAACGAGTCTCAAAAACAGGTTCTCGCGCAGAAGATCATCGCCCACTTCGGCCCGGACCTCGCTGGCAAGACCTTCGCCGTGTGGGGCCTCGCCTTCAAACCGCGGACGGACGACATCCGCGAGGCTCCCGCTCTGGTCCTGATCGACCGCCTGCTCGCCGCCGGGGCCGCGGTGCGAACGCACGACCCCGAGGCGATGGCCAACGTGAAAGCGATCTACGGCGACAAAATTAGCTACTCGGACCGCCCTTATGGAGCGCTAGAAGGGGCCGATGCCCTCGTGATTGTGACCGAGTGGCCGGAGTTCCGGAACCCGGATTTCGAAGTGATGAAGCGATTGTTGAAGTCCCCCGTGATCTTCGACGGGCGGAACATCTACGACCAAAAAGCGATGGAAAGCCACGGGTTCGAGTACTATGCGATCGGCCGCGGGCAGCGGTAGCACTGGCCCCGAATTAACCGATGAGTCCGTCGTTCTCCGCGTGTGATCCGATCCAGAACCAAGTGACGGTGTCCGCTTCCCAGCGACCGATAGCTCTCCATCCAAGACCGATACGCACCGAATACAGCCCTTCGTGGCCTCAGATTGGCTTAAAGCGAACCCCGGGGTGCGACGGATTCGCTCGCCAAATCTGATGGGCACGTCGCGCGCGCCTTCACTTCCTTCGGAAGGGCCGCAAAGCACGCACGAAAATCATCCGTCACGACCGAGTTGATAGTTCGTCGAACCCGACGGTGCGACATTGCCCGGCTGCCACCTGTCGAGCCGCGCGCTCCGACAGGGTCGTCAGCTTCGAGTGCGAGCGGGCAAAGGCCTCCTCCCACCGGGTCTCATCATCGATTTCTGCGAGGATCAGAGCGGCAATTCCATCCTGCTCGGCGTCCGACAAGTTGCGCGCTCTTTCCACCGCTTGGTCCAGCAACGAAGTCATTGTGGCAACCTCATAAGGATTTGCGGGAAGCGTCCTTCTCTGGGATTCTACACCCACGTATGAAGTTGTGGTCGGACATTTCGAACGCCCGAACGTGACACTTTTGGTTGCCTACGGCCGGCACGCCACTTCCATGATGCAATCGCTTCCGCCGCGGACGTAGTTCAACCACGCCACCATTTTGGCGAGCGGTTTCCACCGCAGCGGCTTCTGCCACGGGGCGGCGGTGCCTTGGCGGACCGCGAGTTTGGCCGACGAACGCAGCCAGTCGCTGTGCCGGATCATCCGTACTTTTTCGACCTGGAAGCCGCTCGCTTCAAGCATGGACTTAAGAGTGTCGGGCGAGAAGTGGGTGAGGTGTCGGGGCAGATCGAGCCCGAACCACGACGGGCCGAAATTGCGGAACGACCAGCTTTGGATGTTCGGGCACGCCACGATCAACTGACCGCCCGGAACCAGTAAGGAGTGCGCTTCGCGGAGGATTTCCAGCGGTCGGTGGACGTGTTCGAGCGAGTGCCACATCGTGATCACGTCGAACGATTTCGGCTCGAGTTCCGGATGGGGCAAGCTGCCCACGAGGGCTCGAAGGCCGAGTTTCTCTTGCACTTCGCGGACGGCCCCCACGGCCGCGTCGAGGCCCGTGACCTGCCATCCGAGGTCGGCCATTCGCTTCAGGTAACTGCCGCCCCCGCAGCCGAAATCCAGGAGGCGCCCCTGCCCGATCCAGTTCAGCGTGCCGGCCCGTTCCGGAACGCGGCGGCCCGTGATCTTGCCCCAGAACGAGGGCCGGTCGTTCGCTTGCCGCATCTTCCGCGGCCGGCGGTGCGGGCGATAATCCACGGGGTAAAACTGCCCGATTGATTCTGGGCTCGGCCGAGGGTTCGTGTAGATCATTCCGCACGACTTGCACTTTACCACAGCGAATCGCAGCGCCGGGCTCTCGGGACTCGGCGTGGGGTCCGGAGCTTCGAGGACGATCTCCTCGTCGCGGCGATCGCACAGGGGGCACGGATCGTCGTCCCAATCGACGTTGACCATGGACGGGCTTTCCGAGGGTCTGGCGAGAACGCGGATCATTCCGAAATCCTGTCGGAGGAGTGCCGGCGAGACTGTAATTGAGTTTCCGAACGGCTGTCAACGCGAACCGGCCACCGGGTAACGCTCGGCTCGGGGCGTGGGTCGCTAAAATACCGCGAACGGAAGAGGGACGGCGATGAACGCGAACGTGCTGCGGATGGGTTTCGTGCTGTTCTGGCTCGCGATTGCGGGCATGATCGTCGTCCGCGGGATGATCGCCCCGGACGACTGGGCCGACCGCGTCGGCCGAAACAACCTCAACCTCGGGTTGATGCTCGCCCTGGCTTTGGTGGGCTGGAATTTGGTGCGGTGGTACATGAGTCGCCGCCGCACGGTGCTGCAAAAGCCGATCCCGCCCCAGCAAATTCCGGATCGCAAAGACGAGTACATTCCCGAACTGGACTTCAATAAACCGCCGACGGACGCGGCGTGAGCGGCGCGGCTACGCGGGGATTGGCGGGTAACCGATCACCGTCACGGGTCGCGGGCCGTCGCTCGTTTCCGCGATCAACTCGGTGCCGGGCTCGATCGACTTCCAGTGGACGTAGCCCAACGCGAGCGCACTCCCCAATCGCGGCGAATCGACCGACGACGTGATTACGCCAACGTCTTGCCCGTCGCGCGAGAGTTTCGAGCCCGCCGGAACCGGCCCGCCGTCGATCACTTTCAAACCGAGGAAACTGCGGTTGATCCGCCCCGCCCGGTCGCGGGCCATGACGATCGGTTCTTGTCCGGGGAAGCAGCCTTTCGCGTAACTCACCGCTCGCGGGGCGCGGGCTACTTCCATCACGAAGCGGTTCTCGTCGATGTCGATGCCGTAAATGGGCGTGCCCGCTTCGACGCGCAGGACTTCGTAAGTTTGCGCAGTCCCCACTACCGCCCCCGCAGCTTCGAGCATTCGCCGAACGCCTTCGGCTCGCTCGGGCAAGCAGGCGATGTCGTAACCGGGCACACCGAGTCGGTCGAACCGGCGGATCGAACAGGTCGCGGTCGCACCGAAGGTGCGTTCCAAGTGCTCGAACTCGTTCAACTCCGGCACGAGCCCCGCGAGGGCCGATTCGAGCAGGTCCTTGGCCTTCGGCCCCGCGAGGTGCCACTGGGCGAATTTCGCGGTGACATCCTCCATTTCGACGGCTTCAGCGATCAGGAAGCGGTCGAGGTACTTCAACAGCGCTGCGTTGCGTCCCGGCGTGGTTTCAAGCCAGAGGGCATTCGCTCCCTCGGCCGTGCGGAAGTGAAACGCCCATGCCACGAACAATGCCTTCGCCCGAGCATCGCAGAAGTACAATTCGCAGCCGCCTCCGAGGGGCAAGCTCTTCGCGTCGTTCGTGGAAATGTTGTGGACGAACGCGGGGGCGTCCTTCCCCGTCAGTTGCAGTTTCCCCACGCTGGAAATATCGAAGAGGGCCGCATGGGTCGTCGCCGCGGTGTAGTCGTTCATTGCATCTCTCAGTTTCTTCGTGGGGCACGTTTTCCAACGTGCCATTCTCGGGCACGTTGGAAACGTGCCCCACACTCTACGCCAAATCCACGATGCTTTTCTGGGCGTCCGGCAGGATCAACACTCGCTCGGCCGAATCGATCAACCGCTGAACTTCCGCAGCGGTGGCAACCGGCGTGGCGAAGAGTTCTTCCACGGTTTCGTCCGGCCAACCCGCGTGGACGAACAGGTTCGCGGAACGGGCTGCTTTCGTCCACAGCGCCGCCGCGGGCCAGTCGTCCGGCTTCCGCTTGATGAGCCGCTTTTCCACGAGGTCCGGTTCGTCCGAAGTCCGCAAGATCTCTGCCCCTTCAAGCAACGGCGGTGCAACATCGGTCAGCAGCACGACCCGCCCACCGGACCGCACCACGCGCGCCGCGCTGGCGAGGGCTTTCGCCAGATCGAGGAAACTCGCCCGCGGCCCGCTCACCGCCGCGACCACGAGGTCGGGCTGATGCGGGACCGAGCCCCGCCAGCGGGCATCTTGCCGGCGAGCGCCTTCCTCCGTGCTGTCCGGAAGGCCCGCGAGCACGTAGTGGATCGTCTCGCCCGGCCCTTCGATCACTTGCACGAAAATCGGCGAGCCGAACAGCCAGCAAATCTCGGAAGCGTGCCGGACGACGGGAATCGTCTTCTCGCTCGGCGGCCGCGTGAGGAACTTGCCGACGACCGCGGCGAGCGCGTCGCCGTCGGCGAGCGTCGGATACACCGCAGTTTCCGCCCCGCCTCGCCCAAACGTCGGGTCGTAGCGGCGGCCCGAAAGCGTGAGCACGAACTCGGCTTCGACGACGGTCCGGTTCAAATAAACGCGAGAGCCAGCCTTGGTCGTCGCGAGGTACGCCAGCTTCTTCGGGTCTTCCGGATCGTGGACTTCGAGCCGCAAGTCGCCGAATTCATCAGGCAGTTCGTCGAGCCAATCGTTGCCCGTGCCCCCCGGCGGGAGCACGACTGCGACCGCCTCGGGCCCGATCCCGCCGCGGGCGAGGTGTTCCAAGACGCCCGACAACAATTCGGGGATGTGCGGCAACGCCTCGTCGAGCACGATCGCCACGCGGTCATCGGGCGTCAGAGCCCGATAAACGGGAGCGTCGAACCCGAACGGGCTCATGAGCGATTCGGCGACGAGTTCGCGCGGCGTTCCCGCCGCAGGCGGCGACGAATCCGGATAGCTCAATCGCACGACTTGCTCCGGGCGCACGGTGAGCGCCCAGGTTTCTCGTCCGAAGGAGAGTTCGATCCGTTCGCTCATGGTGCTCGTCCGTGCGGGGGGCGTATCGCGGAATTATAAGCAATTGAAAGGAGGAGGGATCGTTCACCGGGAATAAGCAACTCCGGCCAGTCCGGTTTGACGGACCCGGCAATAGTAGATAAACCGTTCCTATCTCGAAGACAAATGTCTTCGTAGTTCCTTCATCTTGCCCAATCTCTGGCAGGGATCAAGATGCCGACGTTGCTCGTCACGGGCGGTTGCGGGTTTATCGGAAGCAACTTCATCCGCCATTTGCTGGCGACCGACTCCGGCGTGGCCGTCGTCAATTTCGACGCTTTGACCTACGCGGGGAACCTCGCGAACCTCGCGGACATTGCCAATCACCCGCGGTACAAGTTCGTCCGCGGCGACGTGACCGATCGCGACTCGGTCCGCGGGGCGTTCGGCCTCGGCGTCACGGACGTAATCCACTTCGCCGCAGAGAGCCACGTCGATCGCAGCATTCAAGACTCGGGGCCGTTCGTGAAAACGAACGTGATCGGGACGCAAATCTTGCTCGACGCGGCCCGCGAGTTCAAAGTCGCGAAGTACGTGCAGGTTTCGACGGACGAGGTTTACGGCTCGCTCGGCCCCACGGGGCTCTTCACCGAAGAAACGCCGCTGCATCCGAACAGTCCTTACTCCGCGAGCAAGGCGGGGGGCGACCTGCTCGTTCAGGCGTACCAGCACACCTTCGGGTTGAACGCGGTCATCACCCGCTGCTCGAACAACTACGGGCCGTTCCAGTTTCCTGAGAAGCTGATCCCGCTCTTCGTCACGAACTTGCTGAACGACATCCCCGTTCCCGTGTACGGCGACGGCAAGCAGATCCGCGATTGGATTCACGTTTTGGACCACTGCACCGGCGTCGAAGCCGCGTGGCGGCACGGAAAGTCCGGCGAGGTCTACAACTTCGGCGGCAAGTGCGAAAAGCCGAATCTCGAATTGACACTCACGCTGCTGGAACTGCTTGGCAAGCCGAAAACCCTGATCCGCTACGTGGCCGACCGCCTCGGCCACGACCGCCGCTACGCGATCGACTGCTCGAAGGCCGAACGCGAACTCGGCTGGAGCCCGAAGGTCAAGTTCGAGCACGGTTTAAACGAGACCATCGACTGGTACAAAGCGAATACCGATTGGATCGCGGGGATCAAGACCAAGGACTACTTGAACTACTACGAGAAGCTTTCCTAAGCCGCTCGCGGCTTCGCGTTTTTAGAGGACATTCCATGATTCGCGGCGTCATCCTGGCCGGCGGCAAGGGCACCCGGCTCGGCGAACTCACGAAGGTGACCAACAAGCACCTCTTGCCCGTCGGGCCGTACCCGATGGTTTACCACCCGCTGAAAAAGCTCGTGGGCTCGGGCCTCACGGACATCCTCCTCGTCTCCGGCACGGAGCACATGGGAGACTTCGTCGAACTGCTCGGCTCCGGCAAAGACTACGCCTGCCGGCTTACGTACCGCGTGCAAGACGAAGCGGGCGGGATTGCTCAAGCTTTGGGCTTGGCAGAGTTGTTTTGCACGAACAGTCGGTGTTGCGTGATCCTCGGCGACAATATTTTCGAGGCCCCGCTCAAGCCAATGCTCGATGCGGCGAACGCGAAGCCGGACTGGGCGTGGATCGGATTGAAACAAGTTCCGGACCCCGGCCGCTACGGCGTGGCGGAACTCCAAGGCGACCGAGTGATCGGGATCGAAGAAAAGCCGAAAGACCCGAAGAGCGACCTCGCCGTGGTGGGCATTTACGTTTACCCGCCGGACGTGTTCAATGTCATCAAAACGCTAAAACCCTCGGGCCGCGGCGAACTCGAAATCACGGACGTGAACAAGTACTACCTGAGCACGGGCCGCATGGGTTACAGCACGCTCGATGGCTATTGGACCGACGCGGGGACGCTCGATTCGTTGGATTTTGCAAATGAGTTGGTCCGTAAAGACCCGCCCAAATGGTAGCCGCTCGCGGCTTCGCGGTTTGAGCCCAGCGCGAAGCCGCAAGCGGCTTTAGACGTGGCCGTGGTGCCCCAACCACCGCTCGGCGTCCAGCGCGGCCATGCAGCCCGTGCCCGCGGCGCTCACTGCTTGGCGGTAGTAATCGTCCGCCACGTCCCCGGCCGCGAACACTCCATCGACCGAGGTGTACGTCCGGGCCACCGTCGTCCACTGGACATAGCCGAGTTCGTTGAGTTTCAACTGCCCGTCGAGGAAACCCACGTTCGGCGTGTGGCCGATGGCGCAGAACATCCCGCCCACGTCCAGCGTTTCGTCCGGTCCGCTCTTCGTGCTCTTCAAGCGAACGCCCGTGACGACCTTTTCGTTGCCCAGCACTTCGTCCACCACCGTGTTCCACTTCACTTCGATCTTCGGGTTCTTCATCGCCCGCTCGGCCATGATCTTGCTCGCTCGCATCGCATCGCGGCGGACGACCATGTAGACCTTACTCGCGAACTTGGTGAGGTACGTCGCTTCCTCGCACGCGCTGTCCCCCGCCCCGACCACGGCGAGCGGCTTGTTGCGGAAGATCGGCAAGAACCCGTCGCAGACCGCACAAGCGCTCACGCCCTTGTTCTTGTACTTATCCTCGCTCGGCAGCCCGAGGTAGTTCGCCCGTG
>Ga0335394_10008014_pt1 | contig 11915 bp, 10 predicted proteins | sample MAT03_FD_205741 | JGI IMG/M metagenome (GOLD analysis project Ga0335394, IMG submission 205741) | Freshwater microbial communities from Lake Fryxell liftoff mats and glacier meltwater in Antarctica - MAT-03 (spades assembly) (version 2) ... | reverse complement strand
CACATTGGTCACCACCGGTGCGGTGCCACGTTCCATTTCGCGGCCATTGACGCCTATGCGCATGTGTTCCATCCCGACGTGTCGGGCGTTCAGAAGGGTTGCGTGAAATGTAGGAAGAAACCGTGCTCACCCAAGGCGTTCAATGTGTACTCGCCGCGCACCACCTGATCATAGCTCGTTACAAGATCGAGTCCGGCGCCGTAGCCGCTCATCCATTGGTTCGCCAGGAAGTTCGGTTCCGCGTAGCGGCTGTCCCAAACGTAGCCGGCATCAACGAACAGGTCCAGGTAGAGCGCCAGGTAGAACGTGCGGAACGCTTCCAGTGGCATCGCTTCCAGCCGGTAGGTGCGCGGCTTGATGAGCTGGAGGATGAGGTTGCCCTTGCCCAAGGCGAAGTGCTCACCGTCGATCACGTAGTACTCGTAACCGCGCACGCTGTGGGTATAGCCCAGGCCTTCCTGCACATAATAGGAAGGTGTGCCGATGGTGCCTTTGCCGCGCACGGACAAGGCGAGCGTCACCTTGTCCTGGACCTGCCACCATTCCTTCACGGTGCCATAGAGGGTGGTGATGTCGGGCTCGTTCTCGCCCAGCACGCCCAGGCCCAGCCGGTCGATGCGCGCCTCGGCGTAGTGGCCGCTGCGCGGGAAGATCCGGACATCCCGCTGGTCCCAGACCAGCGCATAGCCCAGGCTGAGGAACCGTGTGGTGCTGGCTTCCCGATCGAAGTAGTCGGTAGCGACGTGGACGATCGTGTCCTGCACTTCCGCTTGTGTGTAACCCAACCGCCAGAAATGCCGCACGTCGTGACTTCGGCGCAGGCTCAGTTCCATGTCACCCTTCCATTCGTCGCGGTTGCTCCCATCGGGGTTGGCGATCAACACCCGCTTATTGCCGACGGTGCCCGCCGTGATCTCGTCCTGCTGGTAAAAACTGCCACCCAGGCTCAGCCCCCACAGTTGCCGGCGATCGATGTATGGCACTTTGTAGCGCAGCGCGAACTGGCGCGTGTAACCGAATTGGGCCTTGACGTAGAGCGTCTCGTTCTGTCCGCGGAAATTGTACTTGAACAGGTACAGCCCGTAATTCACCCGGTCGAAGTCCTTGGTGAGCCACCACGTGTTGAAGTTCGGATCGGCCAGGTCGAAGATCAACGCGGGCCAGATGTACCAACGTTCGTTCACCGTCACTTCCACCATCACCGCACCGGGTGCCAGGTAAAGGGGCAGCACCGTCACTGTATTGAAGAGCGCGGTGTTCGCCAGATTCTGTCGGCTGCGTTCCAGGCTTTCGAAGAGCACGGCATCGCTCAGCACATCGCCTTCCTTCACCACCAGCTCGCGCAGGATGATGCGGTCGCGCGTAACCGCATTGCCGGTGATGGTGATCCCCATGATGCGCACCGGAACGGCTGGCGTGGGTGTGGTGTCTTGTGCGTGCGACTGAACGCAGCAGAACAGGAGCAGAAATGGAAGCAGGGCGCTGCGCGAAGCCGGGGAAATACCCGTGGGGTACGCGTGGTTCACGGGTTGATGAACCGCATCAGCTCCTCGTAACGGCCGCGCATGTCATCGTGCAGGCGTGAGCCCTGGTAGGTGGACTTCACGAAGTACTCGTACCGCTCAAAGCTGCGCAGGATATCGCTGATGTCCTCCCGGTTGATCTTGAGGGTGACCTCGATGCGCGTGCTGCCCGGCAACGTATGGCTGTAGACACTGAGCACCTTCGCATCGTTCCCTTCCACCAGCCGCGCGATCTCGTGCAGGCTGTAGTCCGTCGGGTTCATCTCCAGCACCACGATGCTGCCCGGTTCATGGATGTTCGTTACGTCAGCGAGCCGTTTCAGCGCCTCGTGCTCGGTGATGCAACCGAGGTAACGGCCCATTTCATCGAGCACCGGCACCACCGTGAGCCCGCGTTCGCTGAAGAGCTTCATCACTTCATAAATATGCTGGCCACCGCGGATGAACGGCACCTCCACCTGTTCCATCACCGCGCTGATGGCCGCACGCGGATCGCTGCGGTCCACCAGGTCCTGGTCCTTCACAATACCCACCAACCGCTGCTCATGTACCACGGGTAGATGCCCCACCTTGAATTCCTCCATCCAATCCAACGCGCGGCCAACGTCGTCTTGTGGGCGCAGCGGCGGAATGTCCGGTGTGATGAGGTCGATGGCGTGCATCGTTGGGTGTTGTGGCCGTGGGCGGAAGCTACTTTTGTGCGCCTGCCGCGTGGCGGACAAAGTAACGGATCGCTGTGTGACGCGTCTCAGTGTCAATATCAACAAGCTGGCCACCCTGCGCAATGCGCGCGGCGGGAACAACCCGGATGTGGTGGCCACCGCGCTCGACCTCGAACGCTTCGGCGCACAAGGGATCACGGTACATCCGCGACCGGACGAACGGCATATCCGCCGCACCGACGTACACGCCCTGAAGCCTTTGCTCACCACCGAGTTCAACATCGAGGGCTATCCCAGCGAAGACTTCATCGCGCTTGTGCTCGAGGTAAGCCCGGCCCAGGTCACCCTTGTACCTGATCCGCCGGATGTGCTCACGAGCAATGCCGGGTGGGACACGAAAACCCACAAGCGCACCCTGGCGAACACGGTCGCGCGGTTCAAAGCGGCCGGGATACGCACGTCGCTCTTTATGGGCACGGACAGCGAGTTGATCGCGCACGCGGCGGATACCGGCACCGATCGGATCGAGCTTTACACCGAGCCTTACGCCGCGCATTTCCACGCCGATCGCAATGCGGCCGTCGACCCTTTCACACGGGCGGCCGTGCATGCCGCGGACCGCGGACTGGGACTTAACGCCGGGCATGACCTGGATCTTCACAACCTCGCTTTCTTCCAACAGAACGTACCGCACCTGCTGGAAGTGTCCATCGGCCACGCGCTGATCTGCGACGCGTTGCGTTTCGGACTGGAGAATACCGTCCCCTTGTACCTCCGCGAGCTGCGATGAGCGTCGACCTCTTCCACCGTCGTCTGGGCCCGGTGGGTGGCACTCCCGTGGTGGTGTTGCACGGCCTCTTCGGCACGTCGGACAATTGGGGAAGCGTGGGCAAGGAACTGGCTGAACCGACCGATCCCGGGGCGAAAGGCTGTGATGTGTTGCTGGTCGACCTGCGCGATCATGGGCGTTCGCCGCACACGGATGGAGCGTCCTATCCGCTCATGGCAGAGGATCTGCACGCCCTGGTGACCCAACTCGGGCTGAAAGGGATCGTCATGGTCGGACATTCAATGGGTGGCAAGGCGGCGATGCGGTTCGCGCAGCGCTGGCCGGAATTACTGAAGCATTTGGTCGTGGTGGATATCAGCCCGCGGGAACACGCGAACAACCAGGCGCATATCGTAGAGGCGCTCCGCACCGCGGACCTCTCGCCGGGTCGCACGCGCAAAGAGGTGGAAGCGCATCTCACCACGCTGGTAAAGGAACCGGGCGTGGTGCAGTTCCTGTTGAAGAATCTCTACTGGCTTACCGATCAGCAACTGGCCTGGCGGATGAACGTGTCATTACTGGAGCGCGATCTATCGGCGATCCTCGCGGCGATCGGGCCGGAGACCGTGCGGGTGCCAACCACCTTTATCCGGGGTGGTCAGAGCAACTACATCATCCGCGAAGACCTGCCCGCGATCAAGGAGCAGTTCCCGAACAGTCGCGTGGAGACCGTGCCGTTCGCCGGACATTGGGTGCATGCGCAAGCTCCCGATGAAGTGATCGCCCTGATCCGTTCCGTGGTCTGATGAACACCCTCCGTGTTCACCTCTTCATCCTCGTCACCTTCTTCGCGTGCGCTGCTTCCGCGCAGGCGGATACGATCTGGGTGCCATACCATGGAGGCATGGACCTGCGCGATGGCGCGTACTTCGGGTTCCAGGCATTCCGGACGAACACGCCAACGGTGCCTATCGAGCGCCTGCGCGATGACCAGGGTCTTGCGGTGCGGGACATCCGCAACGCATTGAGCAAGCTCTACTGGCAACCGGACAGCGGCTCGCGCCAGGTGCTGAACACCGCCAAGCTTTGGGGTTTCTGCCAGAACGATGTGATCTATGTGGGGGCCGGTGATGGATTCTACCGCATCGGCCTCATGGGCAGTCTCGCCCACATGGTCTTCGAGCAGAGCTATCGGGATTGGGACCCCATGTACTCCTACGGCACGGTGACGCGCGTTGTGATCGCGCAGCAATTGGTCGATATGGAGACCGGTGCGTTCCTGCCCTTCAATGCATCCGGCCTGGACCAAGCGTTGCAGCACGACCCGGTGATGCTCGAAGAATTCCGTGCGCTGCCGAAGAAGCAACGGAACAGCGACGAGGCCTTGTTCCGCTTTTTGCGGATCTACAACGAGCGGCATCCGCTCCTTTTCCCGGAGTGATCAGCGCGCTATGACGAAGCGCGTGAACATGGTCCGTTCATCCCCACGAACGATCAGCACATAGGTCCCTTTAGCGAGAGAGGATACATCGAGCAGCGCAGGGTTGTCGGTGATCCGTTCCGCGATCACCGCACGGCCGGTGGCATCAAGCACGGTCAAGGTCGACACAGCGCCCAGGTCCGCGAACATCAGCAGCACCCGATCGCTCGCCGGGTTGGGTATGACGGCAAGGGATGCGGCATCGACGTTCCACTCCGGTGAACCCACCGCCAGGCCCCAACGCGCGTTCCATTCCTGGTAGAACTGGTTCGCGATCTCCGCGTTGTGGATGATCAGCGTGTTCTCGTCGTTGATGTTCTCCGCGCTGTAACTCCAATTGTGCGATCCGGTGATCACCAACGGATCGCCGCCGGCGACATCGCGGTCCACGATGGCGTACTTGTGGTGCAATAGCGCCTGCGGGTGACCGTCGGTATGCACCTCCACGCCCCCGTCCAGCAACTGCTCCATGATCCAGGCGTCCAGTTGGTCCGTGTCCAACAGCCCGCGCACGGTCACATCTTGTGCCTGTTCATCGATCAAGGTCTCCGCGAGCAGGCTGGAGGTGAACGCGAAGAGCGCGAACTCGATCCGTTCATCCGCCGAATGCAACGCGCTCGCGATACGTGCGGTGGTGCCATCGCTCGGCGAGAAGGAGCTCTCGATCAGCGAGCCGTTCACGTTGAAGAGGTGCGGCGTGTTGTCCGTTTTGTCCCAACCGAAGCGGCTGTTGCCCGCGTTGGGCGTAGCGCCGCTGGAGCCCCACATCTCGTTGAACTCCGCACGGTACGCCCGCGTGAGCGCCTGGTCGCGGACGATCACCAGGTTGTTCGCATCGGTGAAGAAACTCTGGTTGGTGCTGTTCGTGGAGCCGGTCATCAGGTGCGCCGCATCGGGCAGGTCAGCATCGATCGCGAGGAACTTGTCGTGCATGCCACTTCCCTGGCCATCGGTGCGGTACAGTCGCGGTATCGCGGTCAACAGGTTGGTCAGCGCGCTATTGGAATTGCTGCCTTCAGCGATCACGCGTACCAGCACACCGCGAGCATGCGCGTCGTTCAGCGCTGTCACGATGCTCGCCGTGGTGGTGTTGTACACCGCATAGTCCAGGCTGATCTGTGCCCGGTCGATGTAGGCGATGACCGTGTCGTCGATCGCGGCTTCCAAACTGATCGCGAGCGGACCGATGGCGACGCTGTTGTCCACGGAATGATTGAAGTACGCAGTGATCGTTCCCGGAACGGCCGAGGCGGTGGAGTAAAGACCGATGGTGCTTCGTGCGGTGTCGGTGCCGAGCACGCTCCAGCATTGCGCGTAGTAGAATGTGGCAGGTTGCAGGCCCGCGAGTGGAACGCTGTGGTCCACCGTGTTGCCCGCCACCGATGCTTCCGCACCCAGGGTGGGCGTTGTGCCGTAGCTCACATGCGAATCGCCGGCGAAGTTCGTGGGCCATTGCAAGTCGAAGCCGTCCGGAACGATGTTCGTCTGTTGCACTTCGCCGATCAGCGTGATGGTGCTCGATGCGATCAGGTCCGCCGCGTTCCTCAGGAGTATCTGGTAGCCACCCAGTGGCGGCAGGCCCGGCGCATATTGCGAGGTGATGCCCACGATATCCACGCCGCCCGACGGGATCGCGGTACCGACGAGCGGATGCCCGCTCCATAGGTAGATGATAGCCGCCTGGCCGTTGCTGGTGAAGCCGGAGGTACCGCTGGTGAACGTGCCCCCCGCATCATCGAACAGGCATCCGCTGACGCGCACGATCTCGCTCTCGCGGCTCTCGTCCAACTGTACCGGGGTGATGAGTTGTGCTATTGGCAGCGTGCTGTTCGTGCTGTTCACCGTGAACGCCGTCACCGGATTGATCTCCAACAGACCGTTGTAAACGATGAGCACGCCAGTAAGCGTAACGTCCGAACCACGAGCGGGAGCGAAGCCCGGCATCGAGCCCGTGCCCGGGTAGACCGCAACGCCCGCTGTTCCATCCTGCACATAGCGTATCGCGCCAAACTCGCCGCCGCTCGTCACGATCCCGTTCACGGTAACAATGCTGCCGACCGCGAGGTCCCGCGCTTCCGCGATCGGGATCTGGGCGAACACAGCGGTGGACAGTAGGGAAAGGATAATGAGCGCACCGGCCCCAATTCCGGGCAGTGCGAGGTGAATGCGGAGCATGGGACAAAGGAACGGCAACCAGTGGTAGCCTTTGGCACAGGGTTGGTCATGCGACCGTGAGCGTCACGCCGGAAGCCTGGCGAAGGAAGGCTATCCGGCGTCTCCCCAATGCTGTGAGGGACATTGGTGGGACGCCGGGTCCCTGGCGCACAAGCCTCCCCTTCGCCCGACGTGACGACCGTTCTGGATCTGAACTGAATAACATTGGGGGTCAAGCCTGCGAGTACGAGCAATTCATGAGAACACAACCTGCTGACCCGATACCCGTGAGGGGATGGTCTAATTTGGCCGCCCCAATGCTCCGGACATCCATGACATTCACCCGTTCGTTGTCGCATGCGTGTGCGCTGTTCCTCAGTGTTCCTTTAATGGCGCAAGAGGCCAAACAGGCGTTCGTGCCGGCGCTCGTCGGCTTTTACAACGTCGAGAACCTGTACGACACGATCGATCAACCGGAGGTGGACGATGCGGAGTTCCTGCCGGGGAGCGCGAAGCAATGGGGCTCGAAGCGCTACTGGCACAAGCAGGAAAAAATGGGCGGTGTGATCGCCTCGATCGGCAAGGACCTGCACCCTCAAGGGTTGGCCGTGCTTGGCCTGGCCGAAGTGGAGAACCGATCCGTGGTGGAGGATCTGGCGCGTACCAGCGCGTTGAAGGATCGTGGCTACCGCGTGGTGCATGTGGACGGGCCCGATCGTCGCGGCGTGGACGTCGCGTTGATGTACAACCCCGCCCTGTTCACTGAGACCGGTCACAAGTCGTACCGCCTGAACACACCCGACACCTCATTTCGTACGCGCGACCAGTTGCTGGTGAGCGGCGTGCTCGATGGTGATACCATGCACTTCATCGTGGCGCACTGGCCTTCGCGGCGCGGTGGCGAGAAGCGGTCGGAGCCCAAGCGCAAGGCCGCTGCCGAGCTCGGTCGTCACATCATCGACTCACTGCTTACGCGTGATCCCAACGCGCGTATCATGTACATGGGCGATCTCAATGATGATCCGGTGAATGTGAGCATCGTGCGTTACCTGCGCGCCTCCGGCGATAAGACCAAGGCGGTCAGCGATCCTTCGAATGTCTCCACCACCACCCTGTTCAACCCCATGAGCGCGCCTTACGAAAAAGGCATCGGTACGCTGGCGTGGCGTGACTCCTGGAATCTGTTCGACCAGATCACCATCACGCCGGGACTGGTCACCGGTGAAGGTGGGCGCTACAAGTACTACGGCGTCCGCATCTTCAACGAACCGTACATGGCCCAGAAGGAAGGTGCCTTCGCGGGCTATCCCTCACGCACCTTCGTCGGGGATATGTACCAGGATGGGTACAGCGATCACTATCCGGTGTTCCTGGTGCTGGTGCGGGACGCGAAGTGATCGGCTGAGCAGCGGGGCGACCAACCTTGAACCCCGACGGAAGGTGAGCGCAGGATGGTGCTGCGAGCGCGTTGTTGCGATGAACTCAGCGCTCTTGGATTCGAATGAATTCCTTGTTGCGTTGTAGGAACTCGGATGAGTCTGGTTTCCAAGCAGAGGGATGGAAGGCAAAGTTGGAAAGATATTCCCGCACTGATCCGTTCAACGTGGCCTTGCTGGGCCGTGAGACTGGGAGCGCCATTAGCGATGCATCAGGTGCCATCAACAAGCGCCCTTCTGGGCGTAGGCTGCGGCTACGCCCTACAAGAACAGGAGCACGGTAGCCTGTGGCTACCCTTGGCCGAACTTCCGGGAAGCCTAATGTGTGGCGGGCAAACCTCTACGGGGAGGAACGGGTCCCACGTGGATCGAAATGAAAAGACCCGCGTTGGCCTGGCCAACGCGGGTCTTTTGTTGGACGTGATCTTAGCGCTGCACCACCACGCGCGTGCTCCAAGCTGAGCCTCCGTTCCGCAGGGTAAGGGCGTAGATGCCAGCAGGCATGGCGCTCACATCGATCGTGCTGCGCTCGGTTGTGACCACCGCGTTGAGCACCATACGGCCGGTAGCGTCAACAAACGTGTATTCCGTGCGTCCGCTGATGCGGGGAATGTCCAACGTCAACGATGTGTTCGCAGGATTGGGGAACAGGGTAACGCTGCCATTTGCGAATTCGCCGATGCCGCTACCGATCTCGATATCGCTGAGGTCGCGGGGTTCGATCTTCCGTGCGCCGTTCGCATAGTGCATCACACCGGTCACCGAATAGAAGGCGCCCACAGCAGGAGCGGACAAATACATCAGGTCGTCCACCGGCATGGAGCCGAGCCAGTTCGTCCCCGTCCATTCATTGAAAGTGGCGAGGATGGGCAGGTTCATGCATTCCAGATCGGGGATCTGCACGAGCACGCCTTCCCACTGCTCAGCCGCCGCTTCGCCCGGGTCCACCACCACCGGTGCAGGAACAGGGTATTGGCCAACGACCGCCAAATTCGTCACGCCGGTGAGTTCCGTGGTGGTGTTGAACTCCGTCACCGTTGCTTGCAGGGTCACACTGTCGCCGATGGCCACCACGGAGGTCGCATCGAACGCGTAGATGCCGTTCCATGGTCCGCTGCCCGATTGAATGAAGTAGGAGTTCCCATCGATAGTATCCACGCCGGTAACGATGCCGCCCGTGATCACCGACTGGTTCATAAAGGGTGAATTGCCATCCGGGGCGGCGGTGTATTGGATCTCGTAGATGCTCGCTTCAACAGGCGGCACGACGATACCGGCAGTGATGTTCACATCATCCAGCACGAGATGCTCAGGGCCATCGGTCTGCTGGATCGAAAGGATGAATTGCGCGCCCGTGGTATCGTTCGCGGCGGTGATCTGCTGGGTGACTTGTGTCCAGGTGTCACCGCTGGAGGTATAGTAGGGCGTGTAGGTGGCATATCCGGACGCGGCGGCGCGGCCATCATACAGACCTGTGCGGATGTTGCCCACACCGCGCACCCAATACGTGACATCGTACGTGGTGCCATCCACAACGGTGACCGACTGCGTCGTGAAACGTTTGTGACCATCCGGGCTGTTGCGCAACCGCGCCGCATAGGTGCCACCATGCACGTTGGTGCTCACCTGTTCAATGCTGTCGGCGCTGAGGGTGGTCTTGGAGCCCATCCAATCGGCGGGCACCGTGTCGTTCCAGTTCTCGAAGCCGCTCGTGAACTGTGCGCTCGCCGTGCTGGCCAGGGCGATCAATGACAGAAAAAGTAATGAAGCTCTCATAGGTTCTGGTTTTCGTTAGGGTCGTTGTCGCATGGACTACAGGTCGACGATCTTGATGTCGTCCACTTCGTAGTTCTTGCCGTCGCTGTTGCTGCCGATGTATTTGTATGCGAAGTGTACGTTCGAGCCGATGTAGGGGACCAAGCTCACATCGCCGCTGCCGGTCCAGGTCCATGAGCCGGGGGAGAGTGCTACTGAAAGAGCGGTCCATGTAGCTGTGCCGGGCGCACCGCTCGTGTAATTGGTGCTCACGAGCACCTGCAGGTCGGGTCCGGCATAGTTGCACGCGGTGCGGAAGGACAACATCGGGTTGGTGGTCGGGGTAAGATCGATCGAAGGAGAGATGTACCAGGTCTCGCAGGCCTGGTTCGCACCGCCGACGAAGTTGGTCACACGGCCGAAGTTGTATCCGCTGAAGGCATCAGCGATCCAGTTGATGGTGCCGGAAACGTCCTGCTCCGTCCAGCCGCCGCTCGTGAGGCTGCCGTCCTCGAAATTCTTGAAGAAGAACGGGAGTTCCTGGCCGGGGCAGCGCGGGCCGTCCAGGTGTACGTCGCTCATACGGCGGGCGGATAGTTGAATGGTCGTGCCGTAGACCCCCATGATGCATAGGATCGAGCCCCTGCCCTGTGGCAGCGCCTGGCCGGCGTAGTTGGAATAACCGCTAGTGCGCACCATCACCTGGTTCAGGTCGCAATCCTCCAGGTACTTTTCACCATACGCCTGGGTCACGGGATCCGCCCATGTGCCGCCTGCGGCGTCCGCCACCTGGAACTCCACACTATCCAGCCGGATCAGCATACTCTGCATGGTCACTGGATCCAGATCGCTGATGTTCACCACCAGCGGTTCCACGTGTACCAGCGTGGCCTGCTTCACCGTGTTGTTGTCCACGTCCACGCTGTCCAGTTGCATCAAGCTGTTGTAGGGAGAAAGCACCGTCCCCGGCAGGTATATGCGGATACTGTCACCGATGTAGAGCCCGCCGCTGTTCAACAGGCGCAGGGTGATGCCACCGGTGTGGTCCTGCACGCTGATGTTCTTGTAGAAGTTGCCGTCGTTCTCATCGGCGGTCACGATCGCGTACAGGCTCATGGCCGTTTCGAAATGTACCGGGGCATTGGTGTACATCGCCTTCAGCTCGGCGATGGTGATCACGCTGCCCACCGGCAGGGTCCGAATGGGCGGGGAGTCCAACTCCTTTTTGCAGCCAACCCCCAGTACGACCAGGGCCAGCATCATCAATACGGTTCTCGCGTTCATAGGGGAATGGGATGGGGTCGACATAGGTCAGAAGCTGAAGGTCACCATGGCGAAGTAGTTGCGCCCGAAGAGGTAACTGTATTTGGGTGGGAAACGGCCCACGTCCGTTCGGTCAAACCGGAGCTGCTCGAAGCCGCCGACTTGGAACTCCTGTTCGTCCAGCACGTTGGTCACCGAGAGGTTCACGGCAATGCGGTATTTACGTTGCACCATCCAGCTCTTCCCGGCGAAAATGTCAACGGTCATTTTCGCTTCCAACTTGGTCTGGTCGAGCAACTCGGCCACCTGCGGGTCGCTCTCCACGTAATTGCCGATGGCAGCTTCGGTACGGCGTGCCGGGTTCGGGTCCAGGTAGATGTCATCGAAGTAGTTCGCGTTCACCCCGGCGAACCAGTATTTCGGCGAGTTGTAGCGCACCCCGATGGATCCTGCGGTTTGCGGCATTCCACCCACGCGGTAGTTCTTCCAGTAAACGGTTTCGTCCGTTACGAACGTTTCAGGGCTGTTGTCGCGCGTCACAGTGGCGCTCGGGCGTGAGTCATAGAGGTACCGTCCTCCCGCATAGACGAGCGTCATCTGCCAGGTGCTGCTCAGGTTGCCCTCCACGCCCAGTTCCACCCCGCTATGTACCTGATCCACACCGGTCATGGTGTAGTTCACCAGGGTGAAGTACTCTTCGTTGAAAAAGCTGCGCGCCCAGATCTGGTCTTGGATGCGGCTGTAGTAAACTGTGGCGCGCCCTTTCAGGCGGGGGAAGCGCACGATGTAATTGAGGTCGCCCGAGTAGATCATCTCGTTCGTTGTGCCGTCCACGATCTTGTCGCGCGTGCGAGGCGAGATGAACGCGGTTCG
>Ga0335394_10008007_pt1 | contig 11919 bp, 19 predicted proteins | sample MAT03_FD_205741 | JGI IMG/M metagenome (GOLD analysis project Ga0335394, IMG submission 205741) | Freshwater microbial communities from Lake Fryxell liftoff mats and glacier meltwater in Antarctica - MAT-03 (spades assembly) (version 2) ... | reverse complement strand
CGTCAAGGACCGGGCGGAAATGTTTGCAGCCGGCTTGGCGTTCTTCACGCTGCTGTCCATCGCGCCGCTCATGATCATCGCCGTCGCCATCGCCGGTGCCGTGTTGGGTCAAGGCGCGGCGCTGGGGCAAGCCTTGCTCATGGTTCAAGAAGCGATGGGCAGTGGTGCCGCCGAGGCCGTGGAGAGGTGGGTCACTCAAGCCTCTGACTCGGGCATGGCCGCTTCGCTCGTAGGGTTCGCACTAGCGCTGTACACGGCGTCGCGCCTGACCACCCAGCTGCGCGTCGCGCTCAATCAAGTGTGGAACGTCGATGAGCGTCAGGCGGAAGGCTTCAAAGCCAGCGTGACCGGCTACCTGAGGCGGCGCGTGTTCGCGTTCGTGTTGGTGTTGGCGTCGGGCCCCCTCCTGCTCGCGGTGTTCGCTTCGCGGACCCTGATTGCCTGGCTAAAACGGGCAATATTCCCCGATGCCCCGTGGATGGCCCCGCTGGTGGATCTGAGCCAGCTGGCGTTTTCATTGGCGTCAGTAGCGCTCGTATCAGCGGTGGTGTTCAAGGTAGTCCCCGACACCTGCGTGGGGTGGCGAGCGGCGAGTCGCGGAGCGCTCTTGACCTCTTTGTTGTTCAATATCGGCAATTGGCTGGTGGGGTTATACCTCTCGCACGCGGCGGTAGGACAAGCCTACGGCGCGGCCGGTTCGGTCATGGTCGTCTTGCTCTGGCTGTACTTCTCGGCTCAGATGTTTCTGTTCGGCGCGGAGCTCACCCAGGTCTATTCCCGTCACTTCGGCCGCGGTTAGGCGCTCAAAGGAACGTGACTCGGACCCCAGCGAGAATAAAGAAGCGCGCCGGCTCCTCACCCGCGGCCCTTGCGCGGTCGGCCGACTCGAACACCTTGGCCTGATATCGGACACCGAGATAGGGTGCGAACTCGCGCTTGAATTCGAAGCGGAGCCGTAGGCCACCCTCAATCGATTGTGAACCCTTGATCGCAATCGCCTGGCCTGCGCGGCCGCCGATCAAGAACTCCTTACGTTCGAGAACCAGGTCGATGCCGCCCTTGAGAGCCGCGCGACGCTACACCGGGGGCGGCTTGCAACCATTTGGCCACAGGCGTGGCTTGATGCCGGGGGATTCATCTTAGCCCTGGGCCATCTTGCGACAGGCCTCCGCACAGCGGCGGCAAGCCTCTGCACAGGCTTTGCAGTGGGCCGACTGGTGCTTGCCGCATTCCGAGCCGCAAGCTTCGCAGATGGTCGCGCAAAGCGCGCAAAGCTGCTTGGCGAACGGGCTCTCTCGCGCCATCAGTGCGGCTGCGAGCCGGCAAATATCCGCGCAGTCCCGATCAAGCCGAATGCATTCGGCCATCATTTTCACGTCGGTTTCGCTCAAGCAGGCGGTGGCGCAGTGCTCGCAGGTCGCTGCGCAGTCGTTGCACGCTTCGATACAGTCGGAGAATTGTTCGTGGCTCATCGGAAGGTCCTCCAGTAGTTGGAGTCGCTAAGCTGCAAGTGTTGAGCCAGTAATGAGACCCGCTGGGGCTAGCGGCGTGCCACTTGCAGGGCGACGCACTATGACCCAGCCGCCCCCGCCCTCCCGCTACACTCCTAGCCCCGAGCCAGCTCGCGATCCTCAGGATAGGCCTCCGATGGAAGACCCGAGGCCAAAGCGTCCCCCCGTAGGCGATCCGCCGCCCGAGGAGCCGATCAGGCGCGACCCGCCCCCTCCTTCGCCTGAACCGGGCGAGCCACCGCGTGTGATCGAAGATCCTCCGGCGCCAGGTTCACCTCCCAAAGATCCCGGCGTGATCGCGAGAGGCGCCATTCCCACGCCTCCCATCCCGTTTCCCGTTCCAACGCCGGGGCCAGGACCAGAACCCATGCCGAGGCCAAATCCTTTTCCAGGCCCGATTCCGCGCCAGGGGTCCGCAATCAAGCGCTGTAGCACGCCCAGCAGATACGCTTCTGTCGTTGGACAGCGCGAGAAGCTCCTGCAGCAACGCGTGTTGGCCGAAGGCTCTGTGGCCCGAGAATGAAAAACGCGGAGGGCTCACTGCGAAGCCCAGCCATCGTCATTAATTAACACCTGAAAATCATTAACAAGTATGGAATAGGTCGCGGGATCTGATCGCAGCGAGACGGAGGTGCGGGCGCGCTCCTCGCCGAAGGCGCTGTCTGCCCTTAAGCGGCATGCCAGCTACTGGGGTCGGGTCGACGAGATGTACACGGCGGAGGTCAAGGTGTCGTTAGTGAACGGCGGAATTCGCGCGCAAGCTGGCCGGCTCGATCCTGTGGGATTGGCTTCAATGGGGCCGCCGTTAGTGAACGGCGGAAATATCAAGGGCGTTAAGGAGTACTGGCGCCGTGGCACCAGCTTCAATGGGGCCGCCGTTAGTGAACGGCGGAAATCTAGAGGCGGTCGTCGTCGACGAAAAGCTTGACGCGCTTCAATGGGGCCGCCGTTAGTGAACGGCGGAAATAGGTGTTCGCGGTCTTCGGCCGGTATCGGTAGTCGCCTGCTTCAATGGGGCCGCCGTTAGTGAACGGCGGAAATAACACAGCGAAGAAGCTGAGGTGGCTTCACCTATTGCTTCAATGGGGCCGCCGTTAGTGAACGGCGGAAATCTTGCTCAGCAATTACGGGGACTACTCGGAGGAACTCTAGCTTCAATGGGGCCGCCGTTAGTGAACGGCGGAAATGTCGTGGGGTCTCTATCGAGCCCACTTCCACATCACGCTTCAATGGGGCCGCCGTTAGTGAACGGCGGAAATGTGGTTCAAAAACTCCAGTCCGCATACGGAACCGCAGCTTCAATGGGGCCGCCGTTAGTGAACGGCGGAAATAATTGAGCACCATGCACGTTAAGAACGCTACCGGTGGCTTCAATGGGGCCGCCGTTAGTGAACGGCGGAAATGTTGCTGGCGACACGTGGAACATGACCACGCTCGCCTCGCTTCAATGGGGCCGCCGTTAGTGAACGGCGGAAATCCTTCATACGTCGTCGAGTCAGGCGTCTTGTGCTCCTGCTTCAATGGGGCCGCTGTTAGTGAACGGCGGAAATGTTGAAAGTGTCGACGCCGTCAACGGTTACATCACGCTTCAATGGGGCCGCCGTTAGTGAACGGCGGAAATCTCCGCGGTGACCGCTACTGGAAGGTCGGCATCGAGCTTCAATGGGGCCGCCGTTAGTGAACGGCGGAAATAGCAGTTCGTTCGCGAGCTCTGTTTTCCTCGTCAGGCTTCAATGGGGCCGCCGTTAGTGAACGGCGGAAATGCCGCCTCGGTTTTATCACGCGGAAGTCCGACGAACGCTTCAATGGGGCCGCCATTAGTGAACGGCGGAAATCGACGAGCAGGTCAAGGCCAAGGACCTCGCGGACCTCGCTTCAATGGGGCCGCCGTTAGTGAACGGCGGAAATTTGCCAACGCGGCCAGCAATGACAGCGGCCCGGTGGCTGGCTTCAATGGGGCCGCCGTTAGTGAACGGCGGAAATGATGAGACCCACGAGGAACTCAACAAGATGAACGCAGCTTCAATGGGGCCGCCGTTAGTGAACGGCGGGAATTGGGCCGAACGCGACGAGGCGCGGATGGAATACGTGGCTTCAATGGGGCCGCCGTTAGTGAACGGCGGAAATGAAGTGAAAAACTGCTCGTATTGGCGGAACACGACGGCGCTTCAATGGGGTCGCCGTTAGTGAACGGCGGAAATCGCAGATAACCGTGAGCGAAACGAAGAAGACGCCCGAGCTTCAATGGGGCCGCCGTTAGTGAACGGCGGAAATCGCTTCACCAGTCATCATCGGCAACCCCGAACGTAGCGCTTCAATGGGGCCGCCGTTAGTGAACGGCGGAAATATCGAAAACCCACGCAAGATGGTTCCAGGCTCCGGAAGTGCTTCAATGGGGCCGCCGTTAGTGAACGGCGGAAATTTGACACGGACGTGTCGTTCAAGACGGCTGAAGTTGCGCTTCAATGGGGCCGCCGTTAGTGAACGGCGGAAATCTCGCGTTTACGGCGAGGAGGCAGAGGCGCGGGCCGCTTCAATGGGGCCGCCGTTAGTGAACGGCGGAAATATCGCTCATCCCTCCCAGCCTGGGCATTCTTAGGCCTGCTTCAATGGGGCCGCCGTTAGTGAACGGCGGAAATATCGCTCATCCCTCCCAGCCTGGGCATTCTTAGGCCTGCTTCAATGGGGCCGCCGTTAGTGAACGGCGGAAATCCCAGAACCGGGTCCTCCAGAACCAAGCGGTTGACCTGGCTTCAATGGGGCCGCCGTTAGTGAACGGCGGAAATTTGTCGGCCCCTCTGCTCGACATGTGGAAGGCGCTAGCTTCAATGGGGCCGCCGTTAGTGAACGGCGGAAATGATTTTGCGCGGAGAACCTGCGCCGTCAATGGTAGAGCTTCAATGGGGCCGCCGTTAGTGAACGGCGGAAATGTCGCGCTCCCTTCTTTCGTCCGCCGCACGCTTCTGGCTTCAATGGGGCCGCCGTTAGTGAACGGCGGAAATCGCAGGCATGGAGTGCTTTGCCGCTCAGAACCTTTTGGCAGCTTCAATGGGGCCGCCGTTAGTGAACGGCGGAAATCCCGGTCTGCGCACAGAAGCTGGTAGCGCACCGAGCGCTTCAATGGGGCCGCCGTTAGTGAACGGCGGAAATTGTCGGCCAGCGCTAACAGCCGGCCTTCGCGCTCGGCTTCAATGGGGCCGCCGTTAGTGAACGGCGGAAATACTGTGTGAAGGAGTTACAGAAGAGGGCAGCGGACGGCTTCAATGGGGCCGCCGTTAGTGAACGGCGGAAATCAAGTTAAAGTCGGCCTTTATCTCGGTGAGCAGCGTGTGCTTCAATGGGGCCGCCGTTAGTGAACGGCGGAAATCCGCTTGTATTGAGTACAAGGGACGCCGAATCGTCGCTTCAATGGGGCCGCCGTTAGTGAACGGCGGAAATCCTGTCGCTGGGTCCCACTCACGCAAATGCAGCCGAGCTTCAATGGGGCCGCCGTTAGTGAACGGCGGAAATGTTCCTGAAACAGCTATCACCGACATGGCCAAAAAATTGCTTCAATGGGGCCGCCGTTAGTGAACGGCGGAAATCGTGCCGAGCGACGGCAAGGACGCGCTCATCTACTCGCTTCAATGGGGCCGCCGTTAGTGAACGGCGGAAATACGGCGTTCGTGTTCTCACGTGAGGGCAGGGCGTACGCTTCAATGGGGCCGCCGTTAGTGAACGGCGGAAATCCTGCTGTGCGCATCTCTTGACCGATCTCTAGTGAGCTTCAATGGGGCCGCCGTTAGTGAACGGCGGAAATCGCCCCAGACGATAGGCGTGTTCAGCTCGCGAGCTGCCAGCTTCAATGGGGCCGCCGTTAGTGAACGGCGGAAATACGAGCATCCTCGTATCGGAGAGGGGCCAACCCAGGCTTCAATGGGGCCGCCGTTAGTGAACGGCGGAAATCAGCGAGGGTTGCGCCCAGACCTTGAGGATTGGCGTGCTTCAATGGGGCCGCCGTTAGTGAACGGCGGAAATATCCGTCCCTTTGGCCCCCTCGGCTTCGGGCGTATCATGCTTCAATGGGGCCGCCGTTAGTGAACGGCGGAAATATGGACCGGAACGACCGTTGGCGCCGCTGGGTGGAGCTTCAATGGGGCCGCCGTTAGTGAACGGCGGAAATTCCGAAAACAACTGACAACTGGCATCGCCATTGGCGACGCTTCAATGGGGCCGCCGTTAGTGAACGGCGGAAATGGGGCGCGGAACGCCGAGGCCGGCGCCCTGATTCTAGCTTCAATGGGGCCGCCGTTAGTGAACGGCGGAAATTGACTGTATCGACTCCACCTCCGAAAAGGCCGTATGGGGCTTCAATGGGGCCGCCGTTAGTGAACGGCGGAAATGAACGCGAACGTCTCACTGAGGGTGTCCGCGCAATGGCTTCAATGGGGCCGCCGTTAGTGAACGGCGGAAATAGGAGTCAGTTGGATGCAACCAACGGACACCACGCAGGCTTCAATGGGGCCGCCGTTAGTGAACGGCGGAAATTCAGCAGTCGGCTATCGGCAAGCTTCAGAATATCATGCTTCAATGGGGCCGCCGTTAGTGAACGGCGGAAATAAACACCATGGTCAAGCTCACGGCCAAGCAAGCAATGCTTCAATGGGGCCGCCGTTAGTGAACGGCGGAAATCTGGAGGGGAAGCGCCGGTGACACCAGGAGCCCGAGGTAGCTTCAATGGGGCCGCCGTTAGTGAACGGCGGAAATAGCGCAGCAGAGCGCGTGGCTGAACCAAAGCTCTGCCTGCTTCAATGGGGCCGCCGTTAGTGAACGGCGGAAATTCCCTATGCTTCAGGCCGGCCTTGGCCATCCAGCTGAGCTTCAATGGGGCCGCCGTTAGTGAACGGCGGAAATTGTTTCGCCTGGACAACAGCATCGACTCAGAGACAAGCTTCAATGGGGCCGCCGTTAGTGAACGGCGGAAATATCACGAAGCTGATCCCGAAGTTCGTGGAATTCATCCCCTTCAATGGGGCCGCCGTTAGTGAACGGCGGAAATCCGTTCGCAGCTGAGTGCCAGGGACAAAAGCGTATTCCTTCAATGGGGCCGCCGTTAGTGAACGGCGGAAATATTAGCACGCTGAGGCCGCCCGAAGGTGGGGTGAGGACCTTCAATGGGGCCGCCGTTAGTGAACGGCGGAAATAGGAGGTATGCTGCGATTGCCCCATACCCAACAACTTCCTTCAATGGGGCCGCCGTTAGTGAACGGCGGAAATCAACGCGCCAGGGTAACTGCCCGAAGCGCCGCCCGTCCTTCAATGGGGCCGCCGTTAGTGAACGGCGGAAATCCCACTGTGCAGCCCGTGAAGGTGAAGCCTAGGCTGCCTTCAATGGGGCCGCCGTTAGTGAACGGCGGAAATGAGGTCACGGCCTGTGCGGTCGCAGTCCTCGCGGAGCCTTCAATGGGGCCGCCGTTAGTGAACGGCGGAAATCGGTTGTGAGAGGCCTAAACAAGCTGCTTAGTGACGACCTTCAATGGGGCCGCCGTTAGTGAACGGCGGAAATTTGCTCATGGACTCAATGTACGCGAATTCCCGTACCGGTCCTTCAATGGGGCCGCCGTTAGTGAACGGCGGAAATCAAGCATCCGGGCACCAAACCTACTCACTTTCTGTGCCTTCAATGGGGCCGCCGTTAGTGAACGGCGGAAATGAACGCGTGCTTTCATTTGCTTAAACCTCCACGCCTACCTTCAATGGGGCCGCCGTTAGTGAACGGCGGAAATCTCACGGAGGCGCGCGCACTCACTACGTGCCGACAACCTTCAATGGGGCCGCCGTTAGTGAACGGCGGAAATAGGGCGACGCTTAACCATAGGATTTTGGATTTCATTCCTTCAATGGGGCCGCCGTTAGTGAACGGCGGAAATACGACGAACCCGATAATCCGGAGCGCAGTTGTACTCAACCCTTCAATGGGGCCGCCGTTAGTGAACGGCGGAAATACGGGGCTGCAGACCCCATCTTGTCAATACTAGTTCCTTCAATGGGGCCGCCGTTAGTGAACGGCGGAAATAGCCTTGGCGAACGCCTCAACGTAGTCGCCGGATTCCCTTCAATGGGGCCGCCGTTAGTGAACGGCGGAAATCGCTTTGTGTGAAGTTTACATTGCCGTCGTCCAGGTCCTTCAATGGGGCCGCCGTTAGTGAACGGCGGAAATGTGGAACGCTATCCGAACCCGGATGACCTATACAGTCCTTCAATGGGGCCGCCGTTAGTGAACGGCGGAAATCCAAATGAGAGCGCCGATGATGTATGCGCATTGCAACCTTCAATGGGGCCGCCGTTAGTGAACGGCGGAAATCTTGAGGGCCTGGGGCAAGACGCCGCAGCGCGCGGTCCTTCAATGGGGCCGCCGTTAGTGAACGGCGGAAATCAGCTCGTCGGCGAGAACGTCGTGGTTGTGCGACGACCTTCAATGGGGCCGCCGTTAGTGAACGGCGGAAATGTCACCCCGACGGTGTTCGGTGCTGTCCTCCTAGCCCTTCAATGGGGCCGCCGTTAGTGAACGGCGGAAATTTGCACAACGGCGGGAACGGCAATCATCCCGTTCGTCCTTCAATGGGGCCGCCGTTAGTGAACGGCGGAAATTCGAAATCGCAGATGCACAAATTGCGATGCTGCAGCTCGCTTCAATGGGGCCGCCGTTAGTGAACGGCGGAAATGTGAGTGACTTCGAGCGCTCGCACGTAGCCAGCAATACGCTTCAATGGGGCCGCCGTTAGTGAACGGCGGAAATTTACAGACCGCCTGCCGACTCACCCCAAGCTCTCGGGGCTTCAATGGGGCCGCCGTTAGTGAACGGCGGAAATAAGCCTCAATTCATGGTCACGGACGGCAATTGGGATATGCTTCAATGGGGCCGCCGTTAGTGAACGGCGGAAATACGACGGCAAGGCGACCGCCGCAATCAAGACGGCGGCTTCAATGGGGCCGCCGTTAGTGAACGGCGGAAATCACGATGGCCATCACCAACGGGGCCACCCGGGCGCTGCTTCAATGGGGCCGCCGTTAGTGAACGGCGGAAATAAATCGCAACCAAGCTCGGCTCGGCTGCCATCGGCGCTGCTTCAATGGGGCCGCCGTTAGTGAACGGCGGAAATGCTTTGTCTGCGCAGCTATGTCAGATCAGGAGGACAGCTTCAATGGGGCCGCCGTTAGTGAACGGCGGAAATCTAGGCGTCGAGTCCACCACCACGGTGACGCCGGGGAGCTTCAATGGGGCCGCCGTTAGTGAACGGCGGAAATTAGAGCCCCGCGACTCGGGCGGCGCGTGGAATCTCGCGCTTCAATGGGGCCGCCGTTAGTGAACGGCGGAAATCCGCCCCCGCAAACCGCTGTAGTTCCGCGGGGTTGGCGGGTACTCTGCGAGAGGGGGGGAGGTGGAGCACGTTGCACATGGGAATCTTCGTCAGGGACTTGATGAGTGGCTATTCGAATTGGGCATGTTTTCAAGGATCAGGGCTTAGATGCGAGAGGGTGCCGGGCGCCGGTGGGAGCCGAACCTCTCGCCTTGGCTTATCGAAATATGAGCTCCGCGATTATACCACAATCGCCCCCCGCTCTGGGGCTATATAGCGGGCCCCAATGGCTGAAATGGCTCGGCTCCCTCGGCCGCGGCTAGGGCCGAGGAGGATGAAGAGCACCTGGTCCTGGTGGTGATTGACCAGAGCAGTCAACTCGGCTTCGAGTTCGACGCGTTCCTGGGGGTTGAGGTCGCACTCGAATACGGATAGCTGGAGGTGGTCCCCCCAACCGCGCATCATTTGGTAAACCTTGCGGAGGCGTTTGGGGTCGGCGATGTCGTAGGTGATGATGTACGTGTGGCGCATGGCTCAACGGACTCTGAAGGAAGGGTAGTGGGGGATTTCTGCCTGGAGCCAACGTGCGAATAGCCGCGCTTGAACTTCCAGGACTCGCCGGTAGCTGATCCGGTATTCGAAGGTAGGGTGGATGATGAGCTGGGCCATGCGTCTTTCGTACGCCTCGATGAGGCGACGCCGGGCCGGATCCTTGAGCGACATGCCGCCTGCTGCTTCCACAAAGTCGTCGCTCTGGACGATGCCATTGTTGACGACGTTCAGAACGACGGAGTCAGCAACAATGGGGCGAAACTCCTCCATGAGGTCTAACGCCAGGGACGGGCGGCCGAAATGAGGCTGGTGGTAGAGGCCAAGAAGTGGGTCGAGCCCGACGTAGGTGCAAGCTAAGCTCACGTCCTTTGCGAGCAGCGAGTACGAAAACGAAAGGAGTGCGTTGATAGGGTCTCGCGGCGGTCGCCGATTGCGGCCTTCCATCGCGAAATAGAGCGGATGGCTAGGGGGCTTCAGAGTTCCGCTGAACTCTCCGAAGTACACACGCGCCGCTGTTCCCTCAATGCCCAATAGGGATTCGAGAGCTGTGGATTCCTCGGCTTTTTGGGCTAGCTGTTTCAGCTCGAAGAGGGTTGTCTTGTCTGGGTCTAGATGGTTTCGCCTCAAGAGCGTTCGACAATTGCGGATCTTGCCAGCAACGATTCGACGGGCGAAATCCAAACTCATAGGTGAGTTCAGTGTTGCTGCGTATTGGGCTTGTCTTAGGAAGACGTTCTTGGAGTCAGCAGCCACAGTTCTGCCCACGAACCAGCCGCCCGTTGTAAAGAAGGTGACTGGGATATTTCGCAGGATCGCCTCGCGAAGTGCCTGGGTGCTGATCTGGACGTTGCCCAAGAGCGCGATTTGGGAGGTCTGCGGGAGGCGCGCCTCTGTCGTCGAGCCGTCGCGTGACGTGACCTTGAGAGTTTCGTGACTCAATCCGATACGCGCTCCTTGTTCCTGCACGTAAAGAGGCATCTTGTCGTCTGTGGCAGGAATCAATCTCCGCGCCGGTCGGGGTTCTGCAGGTGGATTCTCCGCTTCAAGCTCACGGAGGTAGCGCACTTCGTCGGGGAGACAGATCCCGACCAGTGAGCATCCCTTGCACTTGGGGCTATCGCTCAGTGGAGGTGGGGGTTCGCGCGTTGCGGAGATTTGGAGCGCGCGGGCGACCGCGCCTCGGACCACGAGCTCCAGCTCTTTGGTGATCTCGATCGGTACGCGAGCGCGGTCTTCAGCGTAGTAGATGGCCGCCTCCGTGCACTTGAAGCCGTGCTCACGGAGCAGCAGAACCTGTGCGCAGAGCTGAGCTCTTTCCGGGAGCCAGGCCCCTTCCGGGACGGCCGGGCGTTTTCCGCGCTTGTATTCGATCGGGACCACGTCTCCCCCGTCGACGTCCACAACATCGATCTTCGCGGTTAGTCCAAGCTTCTCAGACGAGAGCCAGACGCTGCGAGCCGTGTACGGACGCTCATCCTGAACTTCAGGCGTGGAAGGTGCTCCGGCGGTGGTTGATGGTTTTCGAAGTTTAAGCGTTTTGGGGCGGCCGTCGACGTTGCGATGGACTCGCGTGCCATCCGCGGTGAAGTAATTGTCGGCCCATTCGCCCTGCACCCACTCCAGAAACATGAGGCGTTCGCAATAGAGCACCTCGTTGATCATGCGTGCAGGGACCAACACGCGTTCGGGTGAAGGAGGCTCAGCGTTCGGGATCGTGCTGTCGTTCTTGATTACGGTGAGTTCAAGTTTTGTCATCGCCACCAAGCGTGACCTACGGTGGCGCTCTAACTGGTGCGCTGATTAGACGAGACTTGTCAGATGTGCAGTGTTGATGTCGCGAACTTTCCCCGCCTAGTCCACGAAGATGTCATTCAATGAAGTGGCATCCAGCAAACGATCGGCCCACACGATGCACTCCGCCTCGGATGCCCTTTCAACACGTGCCCGAAGCTCGGCGGGCAGCGCAGGAAACTTGCGGCCTAAAAGTCTTAGGACCATTTGGCGCGTCGCCACAGCCTTGCCTTCAGCCTTGCCTTCAGCCTTGCCTTCAACTCTTAGCTCTTCTGCGTATGTCATGACCACGTCTCCTGCTCCGGGTACGGCCTTGAGGGCTTCGAAGGCTTCACGGCCACCAGGGGAGCGATATACGGCTTCAAATTCGCTGTAGTGAGCGCGAATCGTGTGAAGTAGCGCATTGCCATCTCGACTGTCACGCAAGAGAACCAGCGTTAGCGTATAGCCGCGTTCCGAGCGCGGGCGTTTTGCACGTGGCGCTCCCACACGCGAATGGCGCCGCTGAGACCACGGAGCGGCATGAGCGGATCAACGGTACTCATGTGCTCAAAGAGCACATACAGAAAAGGCCGGGCGATTTCGGTAGCTGGCGCTGTAAAGCATGTCCACGACCGTGCCGCGAAGCTCTTCACTGACGAAGCTGCTGTCTTCCACGCGCAACGTGTCGAGGTCGAGATGCTCGAGTATGGTTGGCGGCAGAGTTGAACGAAATTGAGCAGCTG
>Ga0335394_10008005_pt1 | contig 11922 bp, 12 predicted proteins | sample MAT03_FD_205741 | JGI IMG/M metagenome (GOLD analysis project Ga0335394, IMG submission 205741) | Freshwater microbial communities from Lake Fryxell liftoff mats and glacier meltwater in Antarctica - MAT-03 (spades assembly) (version 2) ... | reverse complement strand
ACTTATCAACCCAGCCCTGCCCTTTTTCACTGACAATTGGTTCCAGGTAGTTGCTGGCCATGAAGTTTGGATCAACGTTCTTTTCCCAATCGAGCGCATCGACAATGTACTTATTGTCATCGTGGAACTCCGGCGGGAAGTCCTTCGTCAGCAGAGCTCGTGGGACCGCTCGGCCTTCGACCAGGTTCTGATACATCGCAAAGACGTCGCTGCCCCATTGTGGCTCGAACGTGACAAGCGAACCTGGAGCGTGCAGCACGCAGGGCGGAATCAACCAGCCTGTTCCGGGTTTGAGTCGGTAGGCTTTGGACAGATCCAGCAGACCGTTTTCACCCTTGTTCCAGCGGTCAAGACAGTCAATGACATCCTGCTTCGTTGTGCCTGGTTCAAGCCCCATGAAGGTATACGGGAAATTATTTCCAATCGCATTCATCTGAGGCGGAAAGTAATAGCTCTCCGGCTTGCCTTCCTGGCCAACTTTTGCAGCCTGCTCGGCGTTTTGGTGCATATGATGCGGAATCGGGCCCATGTTGTCGAAAAACTTCGAATACACCGGCCATTTTTTGAACGCATTCCAGATGTGGTCACCGATGATTTCGCTCTTCAGCTCCGCCACGACATCCCGCAACAGAAATCGCTGGCCGTCGTGAACCACGTAGGACAGACCTTCGTCGGCGTTGCGATTGTCATTGGCCGCTTCCGTGGTGGACCCGAACCAGCGTTCATCAATCCCGCCGCGATGCATCCCCAGAGCGTAGTAATCATCCGGATGCAGCTTCAGACGACGACCCGGCTGCAGGAACGAACGCGGAACCCAGGTCGGTGCCAGTCGAAGAATGCCATTGCCAGCGGTCAGCGCGGCGGATGCAAGTGAAGCGACGTTTGCCATTGTGAAAGCACCGAATTGAGTGAAAAAAAGGTGGGACGAAGAAGTATGATGACGGGGCAAAAGCGTTTTGCAAAGCCAACGCCGAATTCGCAGTTATGATAGAGGATCCAGCCAAAATCGCGTAGCATCAACCGACGACATTCCTGTGTTCAAACGGTAAAAACTGATGCAGACTTTGATTTCCGCTGAAACCCGCACGGTGCTGGAAAACATCCGCTGGGAAACCTTTGTGGAAACGTATACGGCGGTTCTTGAAATTGAAGTTCAGAGCGTGGTGGATCGCAGGGTGTTATTATACTTCGAACGCTGAGAATTGAAGTTCCATCAGGGGACTGACGTCCCCCGCTCGCCGGAATAGACATCAGATCCGACCGCTTAAAGTACAGCAGCGTGAGAGCACACCATTTTTAAGAGAACAGCCATGTCAACAATCCCGAAAACTCGTTACACCCCCGAACAATATCTCGCCGTCGAACGGGCCGCGCAGTTTCGCAGCGAGTTCTTTCGCGGCGAGATGTTCGCCATGGTCGGGGCCAGCCGGAAGCACAATCTGATTACGGTCAACGTTGCTTCCGAATTGCATCGACAATTCAAGGATCGCAAGTGCGAAGTCTACCAATCCGACATGCGAGTCAAGGTCAACGCCACTGGCCTCTACGCCTACCCCGACGTCGTCGCGACGTGTGACGAACCGCGTTTTGAAGATGCCCACGTCGATACACTCGTGAATCCAAGGGTCATCGTGGAAGTGTTGTCTCCATCGACCGAACTATGGGATCGCGGCAAAAAGTTTGAGCACTATCGAAGCATCCCATCACTTCGAGAGTATGTGATGATTTCTCAGGCTAAAGTGCTTATCGAAAGATTTGCCATCAACGCCGACGGCGATTGGGCTCTGAGAGATTACCGTACTCTTGAAGACATCCTCGTTCTTGATTCGATCTCATGCCAAATTGAGCTGTCCGACGTGTACGCTCGCATTGATTTTTCCGAAGGTACTGAACTCGAGATTCTGGATGCACTTGCTTCTGACGACATGCACGAAACCTGAACAGTAGTGACATCGGCGAAAAGACTTTGATTCGAGAATTCCGAAAGTCAATCTCCGGAGCAAACCGCAGCGTCGCCCAGCTTCATGATCTCTGCGACATCAACTTCGAGTTGTGGAATGAGTTTTCCTCTGGCAACTTCGCCGACTGTGAATTCGCCATGCACCTGATAGCTGGCACCCATTAAAACCAGAACGATGATCTTTCTGTCATCCGGATCGACGATCCAGTATTCGGAAACGCCGGCACGAGCGTAGTCCGTTCGCTTATGTTCGTAGTCTCGCCGACGAGCCTCCGCACCTTCGCTGACGACTTCCATTGCAAGGTCTACCTTTGACGGGTAGCTGCGAGGATTCTGTGGCTCACTGCCCGGAGCAAAATACATCACGTCAGGTTCACGAATTGTGTCGCGGAACAGTCGAATCGGAAGCGGAGCGTGGAGAACCACTCCATCGTTCCCGATTGCACGCTCAAGAGCCCTCACAAGAAACCGAACCATCAACTGATGCAACCACGTCGGCATCGGCAGAATCTCCAGGTTTCCATCGTTGAGTTCGACCATGCGGTTGCTGTGCAGTTCAAAAAACTCCGCTTCTGTCCAGTGTCCCTGTGCAGGAAACAAATGAGCCACTTCCCACGTCGGCTCCTGGGCAGACGATGTCAATGATTGTGGCGTTGACATAAAACGGTGTCCTGAAAATCCCTGGCGACGCATAGATTCATGTTCTCTCCAGGTCGGCCATGGTATTGTACCAATAAGCATACCGACGAGTCAAAGTGAATCACTCGACAAGCACTTCACCCGCACCCAGTCCGTCGGCAGACTCAACCTTCGTCGGACGTTTCCAGCAATTCCCCGTCCAGTTCAAAAGCCCGTTCGCTCAGGAAGTCGCCGTATCCCCATCCGATACTGCCTGAATGTTCGGCGAGCTTCTGAATTCGTTCGCGGAATCGAGGATAAAGCTCTCGCCCTTCGCCATAAAGCAGGTCTGTCATTTCTTCGTAAACGGATGTCAGGCTTGAAAATAATGTTGAAGTAGCCTCACCGTACTCTGCGGCAAACGAAGTGCCGTATTCGACGTACGTCAACATCAGTTCAATCGTGCCTGCGACACTGCCCGTAGCTTTTTTGAATTCCCTGATCGCGGCCCGAGCTTCCTTGAGATCCAAACGCGGATCTCCGCGACGCATATTGAACTGACGGACAATTCGCTCACGATACGGCTTTAGGACACTTTCGATATCCGCAAATCCCAAAAGCTTGCTCTGCAGGAAAAGCTGATTCTCCGGCGAAGCGTCATAAAGCTCCTTGATCAGTCCAATCAAATCCGCCGATTCACCCCGCAGCAGCGATTTCTGCACCTGATTCCATCCTGGTTTTTTTGGTTTTGGCGGCATGCGCAGTATTCGATCAACTGGCCACGATGACTAACCGAAGACTTCGATCCCTGTCATCGGGGGCGGTGCAGATCCGTTGACGGACTCAAACTCAGAGTTCCGGACTGGCCAACGGCGATGATAGCGGTAGCCAATGTATCCAAACACTCCGAACAGAACAACAAACGCCAACCAGAGTATTCGATGCGAATGCCCCGGACCAGCCTGATGACCGAGACTGGCCTGATGACGCCTACACAGCCAGGCTCCAATGAGACCACTCAGGACGGCTGGCATGAATCGCAACCAAGACTGGAGTCGAGACCAGGGAGTACCTGCCGCTGCGGAAATTCCGGCTGCACTGGCAGCGATCAGTGGCGACGGCGCTGACATTCCGAGACGCAGGCTGTCGGCGAATTCAGTGGGATTCCCTGTTGAATTCTCCCAGGCATAATCTCGCCGATTCAACAGTTCACCGTTTTCGGAGACTTCGAAGATCGCGCCTTTCACGAAAGATTTTTCGTAGTGATAAACGGCCGAGCTGGCATGTAGAAATCGGCGATTGGCGAAAGATTCCGAATAGAAAATTCTGCTGTCACGCACATCTTCCGGCAGTGAGATTTGCATCACGTCACCTCCGGCCGCATCCATCCGAATCAGCGAGTTACGGGTACGAATCAACAGGCACCAGTTTGCCGGATCGTAGGTATTGCCCTGGTTTTTCTTTGGTTCAGCATCGTAACGAAGTCCAACGTCCATTCGGATAAATCCGGCAGGCCGTTCACTGAATTTCAAGGCTGTGCGATCTTTGAAATCTATGACGTATATCCCTGCGGATGTCGCCAGGAATCGCAAATTGAAACTGCGTGGCGAGTCGTAGTTCATTGTCGAGGATCCCTTGTAGTCACTCACAACGTGAGTCATCACAATGTCTGCCAGCCGAATGGAGAATTTCGCACTCTGTTCAGGGATTTTTAGTGAAGCACCGGAAGCACCGATACACATTACTTTGCCAGGAATCGGAGGCGTGTAACATTCCAGCCAACATCCGCCAGAGCTCCTCCCGTCATGCACCAAAAACCAGCACTCCAATGGATTGCTGCTTTGCGCAACACTTGACACTCGCTTCAACTGTGAGTCCGCTAATTGTGTGCCATTCGCATACATCGGAAGGCTTTCAATCGTCATGCGAAATTCAAATTGGTCAACAGGCTTATCTCGATGATTCCCATTGAGGTCCGTGTATCGATACTGCTGCGGCACTCCTGGCTTGATGTCCCTGACCGTGACTGTCGGGTCGCCGTTTTCATCCATTCCGACTCCGCGAAAGACAAGTTCGGCGGGTGAACCGACAACGAGCGCCACCACGTGCGTCACGATCTGAACCAAGCCAGCCCACAACAGCAAGGCACCGCAGGCAATGAATACTGCCAGCGTGAGGGAAGAAATCGGAGCAGTCATGCGTATCATGCGAAATCCTCGCCTATGAAAAATCACGAAGATGCATAGTGTGAAAGAGTGTCATCAACTGACACGACACCACAGCGATGACAATCGGCAGGCCAACGATCCACCAATATGGAACAGTGATCATCAAGCAGCAGAAGGCACCAGCGGCGATAACAGGCAGCAGGCGAACTCCATACCAGCGAGCATCCGACAAGCCGGACTGAAACGCCGACAGATAAATGACGGGTATTGTCAGCCATTGTTGCCAGAATCGTTCCGTCATCCACCACTCAAACGGACTGTAGTGAGTGCCTGGAGTACTCGCCCAAATTCCGTAAGCCAAACCCGGAATCGCAGTGCAAGTCATCAACAGACCGAGTCCCGACAGCAGCTTAACAGCCAGCACCCTGCGACGCGAAATCGGTCGATACAGCAGGAAATGCCACGTGCCTGAACTTGTTTCGCCTGCGGATTGCGTCAAACCCACGACCGACGCAAGGATGCCACCGATGAAATTGAAATTCCCGGACAGCACATCACTGCCATTCACCAAGCCAACAAACTGCACATAAGTTCCGCCAATAAATGGCACAGCAAGCGAACGATTTTCGTCGTAAAACCAATACGGGAGTGCCGCACACGCAATCAAAGCGATGACACAATAGCCACCGCACTGAACCAATTCTTTGCGGATCAAAGCGCTATGCATCGACGGACTCCTTTGTTGGTTCTTCAGCGGGTTGCATATCAAACGACGGCAGCGAGCGGCGCGGGCCACGAGTGTATTCAATAAAGGCGTCTTCGAGATTCATCTCGAACACCTCGACCGATCGCGGCGACAGGGACTCAATGGCAAGTCGCTGTTCTTCGCCGTAACCGACAATGATCAGCTCCAGTTGGTTTTTGACCGAACGGCTGCTCACAAGTCCGCGAAGTTCTGGCCGCGATGTTGGCTGGCGATCAAAATTAACGATCACCCGGCGAATCGAATCCTTGAAATGATCCGTTGGGCAGTCGACTCGAAGAACACCTCCCACCATGATTCCGATGCGATCGGCGACCCGATCCACATCGTTCAGAATGTGCGATGTCATCAGAATCGTCCGCCCGGACTGATGAATGATCTGAATCATGGACTCCAGAAAATCTCTCCGCACGACTGTATCAAGTCCCAACGTCGGATCATCCAGAATCAGCAACTCCGGATCGGGAGCCAACGCAATCGCCAGCGACACCTGAGCCCTCTGACCGTTGGACATCCTTCCCAGCCAGCGACGTCCGGAAATCTCAAAATGATCCAGAATCTGTTCGACTAGATGTTGATTCCAGTTGCGATAAAACGATTTTGCGAACTTCAACGCTCCCTTCACCGTCATCCAGCGATACAGCGGATGATTCTCTGCGATGTAGGCGATCTTCTCTCGTCGCTCCGGAGCCATTTTGTGAATGTCTTCGCCAAGCACTTCGATGCTGCCGAAATCCGGATGCACCATGCCAGTGAGCATCTTGATCGTTGTCGATTTGCCCGCTCCGTTGCGTCCAAGCAATCCGTAAACAGAACCGCGAGGAACCGACAAATTCAGTCCGTGTACGACTCGCTGCCCGTCGTAACACTTCGTGAGCTGCCGAGTGACAATTGCATCGGTCATTTCTGCTCCTCCGGCCATTGAAACTTCTTCATGCGATCCAGAATTGCCTGCTTCACTTCATCGTGCGTCATTCCAAGGTGGACTGCGTCCGTCAGCAAAGTATCCAGCAGATCGTTCAGACGCTCCCGCCGAGATTTCTTCGTGAGATCCGTTGATGGGGATGCCACAAAAACCCCCAGTCCAGGCCGAGTATTGAGCACATTCTCGCGTTCCAGCTCTGTGTACACTCGGGCGATGGTGTTCGGATTCACAACCAGCGTGCGTGACAACTCACGCACCGACGGGAGCCGATCTTCCGGCTGCAGCTTGCCCTGAGCGATCGCCTGCCGAATCTGATCGCGCAATTGGCGATAGATCGGAACACGGCTGGCAACATCAATCTGGAATTCCATAGAAACCTCAACTGTACCAGTTGTATCAGTACAGTTGACGTTGTACAAGGGCAAATCCGAAAATTGCCAGTAGCGACCGTAGTGGACTTCGCCCGAAGTTCAACCTCACCCCTGCGACAAGTCGAGAAGGAATTCCCGCAGCAGGAATTATGGCGAATTCCACTACGTTGTTGTGATCCGAATTCGCAGGAACTGACAAATGTTCTATTCTTCGGAGCCGTGGCATTCGTTCAACAATATCCGATCTGGCAAAATTCATGGCACGCATTGCGATTCTTGGCGCGACTGGTTACACGGCGCTGGAACTGTTGAAGATTTTGGCTCGCCATCCGCAGGCGGAAGTTGTCGCCGCGACAACTCGCCAGAACACGAATCCGCACATCAGTGAGATTCATCCGTCGCTGACTGGACTCTTCGATCTGCGCTGCGAAGCGCTGACGCCGGAACAAGCCGGCAAACTATGCGACATCGCGTTCTGCTGCCTGCCCCATACGGCCAGCATGGAAGCCGTTCCGCAATTGCTTGATGCCGGTTGCCGAGTCGTCGATCTCAGTGCTGACTATCGCCTGAAAGATCCAGGTATTTACGAAAAATGGTATGAGCACGTTCATACGGATCCCACTCGACTGAGCACCACAGTCTACGGTCTGCCGGAAATCTATGCCGACAGGATTCCATCCGCTGACCTGGTTGCCAATCCCGGCTGCTACACCAGCACTTCCATTCTGGCTCTTGCACCATTGCTGGCAGAAAAGCTGATCGAACCAACCGGCATCATCATCGACGCCAAGAGCGGTATCAGTGGAGCCGGTCGAACGCTAAAGCTGTCCAATCTGTTCTCCGAATGCAACGAATCCGTCACGGCCTACAGTATCGGCAAGCATCGACACACGCCGGAGATCGAACAAGTCCTCAGCGACATCGGCGGGGCCAGCGTGCAGGTTGCCTTCAATCCGCATCTGATGCCCATGGACCGAGGCATCTTCTGCTCCATCTATCCGCGTCTGACGGGACAGCACACGCAGGCTCAACTGCTGGAAGTTTATCGTCGCTTCTACGCGGGCCAGCCGTTCATTCGCGTCGTCGATCACATCCCGACGACGAAAGATGTTTCATTTACCAACTTCTGCGACATTACGGTCCGCTTCAACCGCGACCAGCTCGTCGTCTTCGCCGCCATCGACAACCTGATCAAAGGCGCCAGCGGCGTGGCGATTCAGAACATGAACCTGATGCTGGGACTGGATCAGCGAATGGGCATGCTTAAGTGCTGAGAACCTATGCGGCGAACTGGCTCAAGCCGTCAAAGCTGGCCAACCGTGATTGCATTGTGCCGAGCAAAAGCTTGATATTCGCCCTGAAGGTCAGCTCCAGCCGATAATAACTGTAGTACAATCTGTCAGGGTTCAGTTATACTTGACGGCTTGCTGAATAATGATGGATTCTTCGTCAACTGATCCCTCAATGGGCTGTCATATTGTTTAACCGCGTGCCCAGCGGGCCGCGTGAGCAGTTTGCCGCTCGCTGGATTTTAAAGCGCGCGGGGCGTTGCCCACGCGGTTAAACGAATGTGCCACCCTCGACCACGCGGTATACCCTGGAGTCAGGTCATGCAATACAGGAAACGTGCTTGCTCGGGACCCGTGGGTCGGCGTGAAGTTCTCACGGCAGGTACGCTGGGGGTGGGCGGCCTGGCGTTGCCTGATTTGTTCCGAATGCAGGCTCGCGCGGAAGAAGCAGGTCGGTCCGTCGATCGGCAGACGTCGGTCATCTTCGTCTGGTTGCCAGGTGGCCCGCCGCACATGGATATGTACGACATGAAGCCCGAGGCTTCATCTGACTATCGTGGAGCGTTTCGCCCAATCCCGACCAACGTTTCCGGGCTGGATGTTTGCGAGCTGATGCCACGCCACGCCGTAATTGCTGACAAGTATGCCGTGGTTCGCTCAATCTCGCATGAATTTGCAGACCATGGCGGCGGTCATAAGCGGATGATGACGGGCCGCATTCCGGCGACTCCCGTCAACACGGTGAACGACGCCCCCGCGACCGGGTCGATTGTCGCAAAGTGTCGCGAGCGGATTGATAACGGTGTACCAAACTACGTCTCGCTGAATCCCGGTGGCCGCGTCAATGACGTCTTCGCTCAGGGCCCGGCCTATCTGAGTCAGGCTTATCTGCCGTTCAATGTCGAAGGCGATCCCACTCAGCCCAACTTTGCCATTCCGAACATCGAACTGAATTCTGCAATTTCCGGTCGGGTGGATAATCGCATGAAATTGCTCGGCAGTCTTGACCGCATGGAACGAAAGATCGATGCCTCGAAAATGATGGAGTCCATCGATCACTACCAGCAACGGGCGGTCAGCATGTTGATGGGCGATGCCGCGAAGAAGGCATTCGATCTCACGCGCGAGCCGGATGAGTTGCGGGATCGATACGGCCGCCACTGCTGGGGTCAGCGAGCGCTGATGGCGCGCCGCCTGGTGGAAGCCGGCGTCAGCTTCGTGACCGTTGTTATGGAGAACCCTTATCAATCAGGTATTCCGGCGCTGAAGCGAGGAGTCTACAACTGGGACTCACATGCGGTGAACTGTCACATCTGGGATGACCTCAAAGTGCGATTGCCGATCTACGATCAAGCGGTGACTGCTTTGATCGAAGACGTCTATCAACGCGGGCTCGACCAAAAGACCTTGATCGTGGTGACAGGCGAGTTCGGTCGCACACCGCGAATCGAAAACTCCATCGGCTCCCAGACAGGTGTCATGCAGCCTGGCCGCGATCACTGGCCGCAGGCCATGTCACTCATCATGGCGGGCGGCGGCATTCGCACTGGCCAGATTGTCGGCTCGACCAATTCCAAAGGAGAACATCCCGCTGATCGACCGCTCACGCCGAACGATCTCTGGGCCACGGTCTATCGGCACCTGGGAATCAACTCATCCGACTCATTCCTGGATTACGGCGGTCGCCCGATGCCGATCCTGCCATTCGGCGAACCGATCAGTGAATTGATCCGGGCCTGACCAGCCGTTCGCCATCTGAGTAAACGGACCACAGACTCCGTGGCAACAATTGCCGACTTTTCGCGCACGGAACCGAGTGAGCATCGTTTTCCCGTGGCCGGACTATGGAGGGATAATTATTCGCCTATTCCAAACTTGTCGAAAACATCAGTCTTTCCAGCCTGGTGAAACGACGCTGGCCACTCCGATCGTGCTGAGTACATGCCGGTATCGACTCTCGTCCGGACCCCCTCAAATGTTTTGCCATCGCAATTCAACTCAGCGTGTTCAGCTCAACATCCGACAACTGGTGTCGGTCGGAAAATGTTGTTGCGCAGCGTTGCTCATTGCCAACAATGGCTGCGCGAGTTCTACGGTTGGCCAGAAACCTCAGCAGAATACAACCGGGCCGTGGACAGTTTCCTCGCAAGGCGCTGCGCCGTATGGGGTTTCTTTCACCATTGGACCGTTTCAGACTTCCGAAATCGGCGTGGTTCAATCCAGAGCTGCTCGGCAGGAACCGCAACCTGAAGCCGAGACAGTCCGATTCATCAATGACAAGGTGAACCTCGCCTTTGAGTTGGAGCATGTCAGTGGCGCTAAGGCCACAGTTCGCTCTGGGATTGAAGATACCGGAAAATTTGTGCAGGTTGGTTTTCTGAAAGCTCGCAAGCGGGATACTGTTGCTGGCTCAGTGTCGATGAACGGACAGGTCGTCGGACAATTTTCAATGCGTTCTCAGAGACGCCCGGATTTCGGTATGACTCCCGAACACCTCGCCGGGATCGCAGACGGCAGCGTCGAGACATTGGTGGGAACAATCGTCGTGATTCATCGATTTCAGCCGCCGCCTCCGGCGAAGTCACTGGTGGCAGTGGTCCTGCAAAAAGCTGACGAACCGGTCGAAGAGTATTATCTCGGCGACCGCATCGTTGCCAGCCGCCGCGGGTTGCAGACAACAACGGTGTCAATTGAGCCCGACCTGCCGCTCGACGTTCAGTTCTGCATCGCTGCCGCCATGGCGATTCCCTTGAATCAGCAGGCCTTCACTGAGACGGCAGCGAGTGTGTCGATGTTCAATGCCTCCGCCGGTAGACTCGCCCGGTAAGTTGAATCACGGCCCGTCATAGACTGATTCATTTGATGCCCTACGCGAAGAAGTTGAGTCATGACCACATTCGAAACGACTCTGGATCTGGCCGCTCACTTCCAGAAGCACGGATTCGCAGTTCTGGAAAAATGTCTTTCCGCTGAAACAGTGGCTCGGTTTGTGAATCTGACCGGATCGGCAAGGGAGAGTCGCGATTCAGAATCTGCGGTTGCGAATTCTGCAGGCGTGTATGCGCTGCGAAATCTGACAGATGTTGTCCCGGAGACGACTGAGCTTGTACGATACCCGGCCGCGCGGGAAATCGTTGAGACGATTCTCGGTCCCAATGCATTCCTCATTCGATCGACGCTGTTCGACAAAACCGACGGAGCGAACTGGGGCGTGTTCTGGCATCAGGATTTGTCAATCGCTGTGGAACAACGACATGATGTTGACGGGTTTCATGCGTGGACGCGGAAAGCAGGCGTCCAGTGCGTACAGCCCCCGGTCGCGTTGATGGCGCGAATCCTCACAGTTCGGCTGCATCTCGATGAATGTCAGGCGGACAACGGAGCGCTGAAAGTGCTGCCAGGTTCCCACCTCCTGCAACGTCTGTCGTCAGATCGCATCGAACAGCGGGCAGCGTCAGACGCTGAAACGATCTGCGAAGTCCCGGCGGGCGGCGCTGTTCTGATGTGCCCGTTGTTACTTCATGCGTCGTCCCCGATGGAGCGATCCGGTCATCGCCGAGTCATTCACTTCGAGTTTGCCGCGTGCGAACTTCCGTCGCCCCTGAAATGGCGATTCCGAATTCCCTGCGCGTGACAGGATTGTCGTTCGACACACACTGTCCGCGACGTACAGCACGTCTGGCTGGACCTGCCTTAAGGCGAGCGGCAGATTAGGAACTACCAGGCCGAACAACCGGACGCTAGCGCGTGGCGGCTGATTTTATTAGCCGCAGGGCGTTAGCCCCGGTTTTCGACGGTAACCAGAAATCTGCCGCTCGCCTAATAACC